>ERZ856578.3770-NODE-3770-length-21814-cov-3.961586_pt1 | contig 21814 bp, 20 predicted proteins | sample MGYA00514384_ERZ856578 | MGnify/ENA primary metagenome ERZ856578 (study PRJEB29103, sample SAMN06111958) | human gut metagenome | biome: human gut; feature: ankylosing spondylitis patient; material: healthy_person | host: Homo sapiens | place: China:Hangzhou... | reverse complement strand
TACACGGATAACACGTTTCTGATTTTAAAGAAATCGTGCAATTCGTGCAATCCGCGCCTGATTTTTATAGATAGGATACAGGCAGCTTACGCCCCGCAGCGGCGGAGAATCGCCTCCATATCCGCCTCGTGGATCTTCACAAAGCCGCCGAAAGGGAACCCGTTGGGCTTTTCGGCCCGATGCGCCACCATGGCAGGGATATCCTCCGCCTTGCCGCCCACGTCCTGCAGCGCGGCAGGCATATGCAGGGCGCGGAAAAATTCCCGCAGCCGCCGGATCCCGGCCTGCGCCGTGCGCTCCGGGTGGGCATAGTCCATCTCGCAGCCGAATACATTGATGGCGAACCGGGCGAAGCGCATGGGATCATGGCCGCAGACGTACTCCATCCATGCGGGCATGACCACGGCAAGGCCCGCGCCGTGGGCGCAGTCATAGAAGGCGGAAAGCTCATGCTCGATCTGGTGGCTGGCCCAGTCCTGCTCCCGGCCAATGCCGCAGGAGTTGTTGTGGGCCAGCATTCCCGCCCACATGAGATCGGCGTGGGCGGCATAGTCATCGTGGCCTGCCAGCGCTCTGGGGGCGGCGTCCACCACGGTTTTCATCACGGCTTCGCACAGCCGGTCGGTCAGGGCTACATCCGGGGTATTGGTGAAATAGCGTTCGCACAGATGGGCCAGCATATCCACCGCGCCGCAGGCCAGCTGGAAGTCCGGCAGGGAACAGGTGTAAGTGGGATCCAGCACGGAAAACTTGGGTCGGATGACGTCCGTCTTGGGGCAGCCCCATTTCAGGTTGCCGTTTTCCTGCGTAATCACGCAGCTGTCGGAGCCTTCGCTGCCAGCGGCGGAAATGGTCAGCACCGTGCCGACCGGCAGCGTGCGCTCAATTTTGGCCTTGCCGGTGAAGAAGTCCCAGAAATCGCCGTCATAGGGGACGCCCATGCCGATGGCTTTGGCGGTGTCGATGACACTGCCGCCGCCAATGGCCAGCAGAAAGTCCACGCCCTCTTTCCTGGCAAGGGAAATCCCTTCATATACCTTGCCACTGCGTGGATTTGCCTGCACGCCCCACAGCTCGCACCAGGGAATCCCCGCTTCTTTCAGGGACGCGGCGGCAGCATCGTAAGCGCCGTTTTTTAGCACGGAGCCGCCGCCTGCCACCAGCAGCACTTTACTGCCGCCGAACTGCCGCACCAGTGCGCCTACGCGGCTGGCCTCGCCCTGCCCAAAGGCAAAGAGGGTGGGGGAATAAAACGTAAAGTTGTTCATAATTGACCTCCTAATTCCAAAAGAATAGGGAAATGGCTTTACAGCTGTATACAGACCTCTTCCGCGCAGCGCATCCCGTCCGCCGCGGCGGAGAGAATGCCGCCGGCCCAACCGCCGCCCTCTCCACAGGGGTACAGCCCCCGGACAGGGGACTGGCGGGCATCGTCCCGCAGCAGCCGCACGGGAGAGGAGCTACGGCTCTCCACGGCGGTAAGCACCGCGTCCGGCTGGTCGTAGCCTTTCAGCTTCCGTCCCAGAATGGGCAGCGCCTCCGCAATGGACGCCGCCACAAAGTCCGGCAGACAGTCCCAGAGGTTCGTCCATGTGACGCCGGGGCGGTAACTGGGGATGACCCGGCCCGGCCCGGTGGAGGGACGCTTCAGAAGAAAATCCTCCACCCGCTGGGCGGGGGCAAGGTAATTGCCCTGACCGGCCTGATAGGCGGCGGATTCCAGCCTGCGCTGGAACGCGATGCCCGCCAACGGGCCGTCGCCGCCGAAATCCTCCGGGGTCACGTTTACCAGCAAGGCCCCGTTGATGTTCTCCCTGTTCCGGGCAAATTCGCTCATGCCGTTGGTCACCACCCGGTGTTCCTCCGATGCGGCGGCAACCACTTCGCCGCCGGGACAGACGCAGAAGGAGAATACGCCCCGGCCATTGGGCAGATGGCAGCTCAATTTATAGGTGGACGCAGGCAGGCCGGGATGCCCTGCGTACTGCTTGTACTGGGCGGCGTCGCAGTCCGACTGCCGCTGCTCAATGCGGACGCCCACGGCGAAGGGCTTGGCCTCCATGGGAACGCCCCGGCGGTGCAGCATCTCAAAGGTGTCGCGGGCGGAGTGGCCGGGGCAGAGAATCAGATGGCGGCAGGGCAGAAAATCAGCGCCCTCCGGGCCGGTGACCGTGATGCCCTGCAAAGCGCCGTCCCGGATCTCAAGATCCGTCAGGCGATGCTCAAAGCGGATGTCCGCCCCCAGCGTCAGCAGCTCCTGCCGCAGATTTTTCAGGGCGATGTGGAGATAGTCCGTCCCCACATGGGGCTTGGCGTCATAGAGGATCTCCTCCGGCGCACCGCATTTTACCAGTTCCTCTAAAATAAAGCGGTGGCGGATGTCCTTGGTGCCGGTGTTCAGCTTGCCGTCGGAAAAAGCGCCGGCGCCGCCCTCGCCGAACTGGACGTTGCTGGTGAGATCCAGTTCCCCGGTGGCCCAGAACCGCTCCACATCGGCGGAACGCTCCTCCACTTTTCGCCCCCGCTCCAGCAGAATGGGTCTGGCTCCGGCGCGGGCCAGCACCAGCGCGGCAAACAGACCCGCAGGGCCAGCGCCTACCACCACCGGCGGCAGCTCCGGAGGGGAAACGGCCTCCGGCGGCTGGTAGGCGGGACGGGGCGACCCTCTGGAGATGCGCTTGTCCCGGCGGCGCAGCACGGCGGCTTCGTTGGCCACTTCGGCCTCCACGGTGTAGACCATGCGGACGCCTTCCCGCGCGTCAATGCTGCGGCGCAGAATATGCAGCGACAGCAGTGCGTTTTCCTGAATTCGCAGGATATGGAGTACCTCGGCGCGGAGCGCGGGAAGCCCGCCGCCGGGGGGGAGTTTCAGATTTTCAATACGCAGCATAGGAAACCTCGCTTTCATTCTTCCTCATTGTAACATAGGCTTGCCGGAAGCGGTATGTTTTCTTTGCGCTGTTCACATCATTTTTAAAAATTTTTCAGGCAGTTTTAAGATTCCGGCCTTACACTACAGTCAAAGTTAAGGAAGTCCCAGCGGAACCCATTCAGGGAGCCGCTTCCAAGGAGGTTTGACTTATGTATAACGACGAACAGAATTTGTATCATTACACCTATCGCAAGGACGGCACGGAGCCGGGGCAGCGCTATGACGCAAAGCAGCCCAGCGTGGATGACCAGATCAACAGTTACCGCCAGCAGCAGGAGCAGCAGGCGTCTCAGCAGCCGCTGGAAAATCAGCCGCAGCCTCAAGGCGGTCAGAAGCCCCACAAGAGCGGTAAGAACCGCGTGGGCCTGAAGATCGCGTCTCTGGCGCTGGTGTGCGCCCTGCTGGGCGGTCTGGTAGGCGGCGGCACCGCCTATCTGGTGGGGAATCACTCCGGCAGCGACACTGCAGAAGTGAATGTCTCCAACCGCAAGCCCACGGAGATTCAGGTCAAGACCGTGGACGGCAAGACCCCCATGACCGATGCGGAGCTGTATGCATCCAACGTCAACAGCGTGGTGGCTATCAACATCACCGCCACTTCTGAACCCAACTTTTTCGGACAGACAACAGAGACTGCCGGCGCCGGTTCCGGCTTTATCCTGACCCCGGATGGCTACATTGTCACCAACTACCATGTGGTGGGCGATGCGGACACCGTGAGGGTCACCCTTTACAACGGTGATACCTATGACGCGCAGTATATCGGCGGCGATGAGGATTACGATATCGCCGTCATCAAGATCGACGCGGCAAACCTGCCCAATGTGACGCTGGGCAACAGCGACAGTCTGAACGTGGGCGACCATGTGCTGGCCGTCGGCAACCCGTTGGGCGACTTGACATTCTCCATGAGCGAGGGCATTGCATCCTCTGTAAATCGTACGATTGACGTGGAGGGTACGCCTTTCAACATGATTCAGGTGACTGCCGCCATCAACCCCGGCAACTCCGGCGGCCCGCTGTTCAATGAGTACGGCGAGGTGGTGGGTATTGTGTCCGCCAAGTATTCCAGCTATGCCAGCCAGAGCGTGGAAGGTCTGGGCTTCGCAATCCCCATCAACGATGTAGCAGCCATGATTCAGGACATCATGACCAACGGCTATGTCAGCAATAAGGCATATCTGGGAATTACGCCAAATACCATGACCGAACAGATGGCTGCTCAGTATCGCTATGACGTGACCAAGGGCGTGTTCATCTGCTCCGTAGAAGAGGGAAGCGCCGCTGACAAGGCAGGCCTGAAGATGGGCGACGTCATCATGAAGGTGGACGGCACGGATGTGGATTCCTATCAGGATCTGGTGGCGCTGAAGAAGAAGTACTCTGCCGGGGATGAATCCACCTTCACCATCTACCGGGACGGCCAGCAGCAGGAGGTCTCTGTAACCTGGGGCGCTGTGCCTGCGGATCAGGCTACCGAGAACAGCAGTAGCCAGTCTCAGCAGAACCAGAATGACAGCAGCAATTCCAATAACGGCAGCAACGGCTACTATGCCAACCCGTGGGATATCTTCAACTACTACTTCGGCAATCAAGGGTAATAGCCGCTCCATCCATACGAAGCGCTGTGCAACGCACAGCGCTTCGCTTTTTTGCGTCTGCCGGAAGTGCATGGGATTTTCCGGGGCTGGCGGAGGGAATGCAAAAAGCACACCGCATGGCGGTGTGCTTTTTGCTGGGAATGGGAATATGAAGGGGGGTATGAAAATCAGACGGGGAAAATATGCGCTCTGTCAAAAAGATGCAGCGCTGGGGACACTCTGAGAAATTCGCATACCCAAACGCACACTTAACGAGTTCTTTACAAGTCGTATCACAAAGTTATACGGAAATCAAGAGATATGGACGGTTTTATTTTACTAATTAAAAATTTTTAATAAAACGGGACATATTTTGGAATTTTCCATTTCCCTCGACAAATTCAGACAGAATAGCACCGCGGTCTTGTGTATGATACAAGTGCCCTTCGACCGGCAGAACGTGCAGACGCACAAGCGGCCATTCATGCGGAGAAAAATCTGCCGGCTGCGGGGGTTCCTTCCGCAGAGAGTGTTAAGAATTTGTTATGAATGCGGCCAACGCAAGAAAGGATTGTACTTATGGATGCACTGAGAAAAGAATATGTCCTCCTGTTCAATGCCCTGACGGACACGGAGGAGACCCTGCGGCAGCTGTGTGCCGACCTGATTTCCGTTCAGCAGCGAGCTGAGGAACTGTTTCTGGAAGAACCGCCGGATCTGCTGCCCCCAGCGAAAAACGCCTGAGCGACGGATGTGCAAAATAGCACATGACAGCGGGTGCAATGTGTGGTATCCTGAAGAAAATACATTCTTTGGAGGAAACTATGCTGCATATCGGCTGTCATCTGTCCTCGTCCAAAGGCTTTCTGGCCATGGGCCGGCAGGCATGGAAGCTGGGGGCGGATACTTTTCAGTTTTTTACCCGGAATCCGCGGGGAAGCAAAGCCAAAGAGCTGGACAGCGCCGATGCGGCGGCGCTGATGGCTCTGCTGGCGGAGCGGAACTTTGCGCCGGTCATTGCCCACGCGCCCTACACGCTGAACCTTTGCAGCGCTGAGGAGAAAAACCGAACCTTTGCACAGGAGATCATGGCGGATGACCTCCGCCGGATGGAATACCTGCCGGGACAGCTGTATAATTTCCATCCCGGCAGCCATGTGGGACAGGGGATGGAAACCGGCATTGCCTGCATTGCCGACGGCCTGAACGCCATCCTGACGCCGGAGCAGTCCACCACCGTCCTGCTGGAAACCATGTCCGGCAAAGGCAGCGAGGTGGGCGGCCGGTTTGAAGAGCTGCGGGAAATTCTGGATCGGGTGGAGCTGTCCGACCGCATGGGCGTGTGTCTGGATACCTGCCATGTTTCCGATGCCGGATACGCGCTTGCGGAGGATCTGGACGGCGTTCTGATGGAGTTTGACCGCGTGATCGGCCTGAACCGGCTGAAGGCCATCCATCTCAATGACAGCCTGAATCCCTGCGGCGCACATAAGGACCGCCACGCCCGGATCGGAGAGGGCTGCATCGGATTGGAGGCTCTGCGCCGGGTGGTGAACCATCCGGCACTGAAAGACCTCCCCTTCTGTTTGGAAACACCGAACGAACTGCCCGGTTATGCCGCAGAGATCGCGCTGATGCGGAGTCTGGCGGAATAAAGCGGCGAGAATGTCCCGGAGGAGAACCCATGGTTCCCTTCCGGGGCATTTTTTCCGTCTTGGCAGCATAGGTTGTCCCAAGAGGTGAAGAACATGAGACAAAGGAAGCTTCCCGCCCGCATTTCCCGGCGGCTGGGGGCGGCGCTGCTGGCAGGAGTCACCCTGTGGACTGTCAGCGTGACCGCTGGCAGTACGGATGCGGCAGGCGCGTGGCAGGCACTGAAACGGGAGATCCCCGTTGCCCTGCTGCGCTGGCAGCTGGGAGATCCCGGCCAATCGGACGGCCTGTCCGCGGCGGCGGTGTTGACGCTGAGCCAGTCGCCCCTGCTGTTTTCTGCCCGACAGGAGATCGCCGGACTGCGGCAGCAGACGGAGGAAACGCCGGAAGAAACCGTGCCTGCGCCGGTGACGCAGCCGGTGCAGGAAGAGCCGCAGCCTGCGCCGGTCCCCGCCGGTACGGACAACGGCGTACCCGCCAAAACACTGGTGCCGACGGATCCCAGCGGCTATACCGTCTGCGGCCGGGTCTATATCAGCAATTCCACCAAGTACACCCTGACCGGCGAAGAACTGCTGAAGCCCTTTGCGGCGGAGCTGACCGGGGACGCGCCCCAGATCCTGATCCTGCACAGCCATGGCAGCGAGGGCTACACACCAGCGGAGGATGACGGCGTCGTATGGTCCGGCAACTGCCGCACCACGGATTCCCGGTATAACGTGGTTCGCATGGGGGACGCCATGGCCGAGGTGTTCGGTGAGGCGGGGATCTCCGTGCTTCACGACCGGACGCTGTATGACTATCCCGAATACGCCGGGTCTTACGACCGGTCTCTGACCGCCATTGACAGCTATCTCAAGGAATATCCCTCCATTCGGTTTGTGCTGGATGTTCACCGGGACGCCATAGAAACCGCCGACGGCGGTCAGGTAAAAGTCGTTTCGGAGATCGAAGGACAGGGGATCGCCGCCCAGCTGTCGCTGGTGGTGGGCAGCGACGGCGGCGGACTCAGCCACCCCAACTGGATGGAAAATCTCCGGCTGGCGGTAGCCATTCAGGAGCAGGCGCTGACGGATTATCCCACCTTGATGCGGCCGCTGCTGCTGCGGAATTCCCGGTATAATCAGCACGCCACCACAGGCTCCCTGCTGGTGGAGGTGGGCACCGCCGGAAATGCCCCGGAGGAGGCGGAGCTGGCCGCCCGCCTGTTTGCCGCGGAAATGGTGACGGTATTGGAGGAGCGGAGCAAATAGAAAACCGTCCCGGCTGTGCCGGGACGGTTGAGACTACCGATAGAGGAAGAAAATCGGCGCGGCGGGAAGGAAGATAGTTACGAAAGAAACCCAGGAAGGGTGTCTTTCGTTTTTAATCATTAAGTTTTCTGCACTTAAAAAGCGCAGAAAACTTGGCGCGGCGTGTCGAAAAAATTTTTTCGACACGCTGCGCCGGGACGGGTTTTGCAGCCGTTATGGCCGCTTTTCCTGCTGTTCCTGTTCCGCGAGGTCATCCAGCGCTGCCCGGACTGCCGCCACCACAAAGGCGGAAAATGTGCAGTCGGTACCCCGGATGGCGGCTTCCACCTCCTCCAGCATATCGTTGGGGAAGCGGACGGATTTGTTGCTGGTGGGGGGAACCTTTGGAATTTTGAACGCCATGTCAAACACCTGCTTTACATTTCATAAGACAAGTGTATTGCGTTTTGAACGATAATTATGTAATATAGGTGTTGCACAAAAGTGCAACAAATGGGAAAGGGGTACTGAACTATGCCTGACTACAAAGAGATGTATCTCATCATGGCACGGGCCGCGGAAAAGGCCCAGCGGATCCTGATCGAAGCCCAGCGGCAGTGCGAGGAGCTGTATCTGTCCGCAGATGACGCCGAAAAGCCGGAGAACGGCAAGGAGTAAGCAGAGCATACAGCAGCGCCCCGCAGCCTGATGCTGCGGGGCGTTTTCCGTTGGAGCAGGCTTACAGGGCGGCGCGAATGGCGGCCAGCAGCTCGTCGTAGGTTTCATAGGCGGGGATCTGGGGATAATCCGCCTTGATCTGGTCGGTGCTGCGGAACAGGAAACCGGCCTTGCTGGCCTGAATCATGCCCAGATCATTGTAGCTGTCGCCGCTGGCAATGGTGTCGTATCCAATGGACTGGAGCGCCTTCACCGTGGTGAGCTTGGACTGCTGGCAGCGCATTTTGAAGCCGGTGATCTCCCCGTCCGGGGCGACCTCCAGCGAATTGCAGAGAATCGTGGGCCAGCCCAACTTCTTCATCAAAGGCATGGCGAACTCCTCGAAGGTGTCGCTGAGGATCACCGTCTGAGTCTCTGCCCGCAATGCGTCCAGAAACGCTTTGGCGCCGGGCATGGGGTCGATCTTTGCAATCACATCCTGAATTTCCTTCAGCCCCAGCCCATGCTCCTTCAGAACGCTCAGCCGCCAGCGCATCAGCTTGTCATAATCCGGCTCGTCGCGCGTGGTGCGGCGCAGCTCCGGGATACCGCTGGCCTCCGCAAAGGCGATCCAGATCTCCGGCACCAGCACGCCCTCCATATCCCGACAAACGATATTAATAAGGATCCATCCTGAGTTCATTTTGGAGTATTATAACATGAAGCAGCCTTTGCGGCAAGAGGGGAGCGCTTCCCGGAAATGCCGGGATGCATCTTTGATGCTTTTCCGGGGAATTTGGCAGAGGAGACGAAATCCACCGCGCAAATTTTACATTTTTGCGTCTTTCCCTGCGAAGCGCACTGTGATAAAATCAACAGAGTAAACGATTATTTCATAATGGGAGGAAATCGACCTGTTTTCGGAGAAAGCGGGTGATCAAAGGAGAGGTTAAAGATGCGGAACAGAGGACTGTTTGAGGGTGGGTAAAGTAAAAATCGTATGCACCTTGGGGCCGTCTACGGATAAGGAAGGCGTCCTGCGGGAGATGATCCAGGCAGGGATGAATGTGGCCCGGTTCAACTTTTCCCACGGTACCCATGCGGAACATAAAGCGCGGTTGGACACCCTGAAAGCTCTGCGGGAAGAACTGGACGCCCCGGTTGCCGCCATGCTGGATACCAAAGGACCGGAGATCCGGCTGAAGGACTTTGCGAACGGTTCCGTCCGCCTGACCGCCGGGCAGGAATTTACCCTGACCACAGCGGAGGCGGAGGGAGACGTTCACCGCTGCTCCATCACCTATGCCGACCTGCCCAATGACGTGAAGGCGGGAGACACCATCCTGCTGGATGACGGTCTGGTGCGGCTGACGGTGCTGGAAACTTCCGGGACGGAGATCCGCTGCCGGGTGGAGAACGACGGCGTGATGAAGAATCACAAGGGGGTCAACGTCCCCGGCGTGCGGCTGAGTATGCCCTATATGAGCCAGCGGGACCGGGAGGATCTCCTCTTCGGCGTGGAGCAGGGCTTTGACTATGTGGCTGCCAGCTTTGTCCGTTCCGCCGCAGACATCCGGGAGCTGCGGAGCCTGCTGGATAAGGCCGGCGCGCGCATCCGCATCATTGCGAAGATCGAAAATCAGGAGGGCGTCAGCAATCTGCCGGAGATTCTGGACGCGGCGGACGGCATCATGGTGGCCCGCGGCGATATGGGCGTGGAGATCGACTTCACCGAGATCCCCATTATTCAAAAGGATATGATCTCCCAGTGCGTGGCCTGCGGAAAGCCGGTCATCACGGCGACCCAGATGCTGGATTCCATGATTGAAAATCCCCGCCCCACCCGCGCGGAGATCACCGATGTGGCCAACGCCATTTACGATGGTACCTCCGCCATTATGCTCTCCGGCGAGACGGCGGCGGGCAAGTATCCGGTGGAGGCGGTGAAAACCATGGACGCCATTGCCCGGAAGACAGAGAGCGATATCAACCATGTTAAACGCATGGCCCAGATGGCCGGCGGGCGGACGCGGCTTTCTGTAGCGGCCGCCACAGCCCACGCGGCCTGCACTACGGCGCAGGAGATCGGCGCAGACGCCATCCTCACCGTCAGCCAGAGCGGCACCACCGCACGGCTGGTGAGCCGCTTCCATCCCGGCACACCCATTGTGGCCTGCCTGCTGGATCAGCAGGTGCGGCGGCAGATGGCGCTGTACTGGGGCGTGGAGCCGATCATGATGCCCTATGTCAACAGTACGGACGAACTGGTGAGTCAGGCGGTGGAATGTGCCGAGGCAGCCGGGCTGGTCAGGCGGGGCGATCTGGTGGTGGTGACTGCCGGCGTTCCCGTAGGTGTGTCCGGGACGACCAATATGATCCGCGTCCAGCAGGTGGGCGGCGCACTTCTGAACGCCGTGGGCGTGGGAGATAAAAAAGCATCCGGCCCGCTGTGCGTCTGCCGCACACTGGCCGAGGTGGCGGAAAAATTCCATTCCGGCGATGTTCTGGTCGTGCCGTATACCACCAATGACCTGCTGCCCTATATCCGGCAGGCAGCCGCCGTCATTACTGAGGAGGCCAGCACGGACTGCCATGCCGCCACGGTGGGGCTGACGTTGGATAAGCCGGTGATCGTGGGGGCGGCCAACGCCGTCAGCCGCCTGACAGACGGCACCATGGTCACAGTGGACTGCGTTCGGGGACTGGTCTGCACCATGCCCTGAGACCGGGATCAGAGCCGCCTGCGGCAGCCGCCGCAGGCGGCTTGCCTGTATCCGGCGGAGAACAGCGCAGTCTGGCGATCCGAAGGCGGCGGACTTTCCGCCATGCGTTTTGCCGCGCGGGCGCTGTACTGACAGCCAGGATGAACCGCCCGTAAGGTTTTCCTTGCAAAATGTGTGCAGTCCTGCTATACTGTAAAAGTATGTCGGCGGGACTTTCCCGCAATTTTGGGAAATATAACCCTGGAGGTTTTGATAGATGGCAAAAAATCCGAGCAAGAAGGCTGTCGGAAAAGACGAGCCGATGAACGGTGCGATGAAATTCTTTCTGGCGGGCTGTGTGGCGGAGCTGTATCTGCTGATCCTCCGCCGTTTTTATGTGAACGCGGGTTCCGATGTAGCGCGTTTTGCGTGGTATGACCACTATCTGTGGATTCTGGCGGGGGTCGGCGCCGGTGTGATGGCGGTGTGCGCCGTCGGTGCGCTGGCTCTGCGGAAAGACCCGAAGCGGCGGACGGCGCTGTGGATCGCCGCGGCAGCCGGACTTTTTTTGGGCGCTGCTGCGCTGCTGGTGCGTTGGAACATGGCAACGCTGTCCTTCCTGTCGATCGTGGTGCCGGTCATCATGATGCTGGGGATCCTCTGGGCGCTGTATGACCGGGAGTGCGCTCTGGCGCTGACGGTGCTGGGCGCGTCCCTGTTCGTCCTGTGGGGCGTGCGGCGGTATGGCTCCAGTATGTATGTGGGTACGGCGGTGAAGGTGTGCGTTGTGCTGTATCTGGTTTTGCTGGCTGTGATCGCGTGGCTTGCCAAAGCGGACAAGCTCAGCAAGATTCTGCCGCCCAAGGCGGATAAGCTGTCGGTCTATGCGGCTTGCGGCCTGTCCGGGCTGGCACTGCTGGCCTCTCTTCTGGGAACCGGCGTTTCCTACTACGCCATGTGGGCGCTGGCGGCCGTTGTGTTTGCGCTGGCGGTCTATTACACCGTAAAGCAACTGTAAAACAGACAAAAAGAAGCCGTTCCGAAATTTTCGGAACGGCTTCATTTTCTGAACGGGAAAAGCTGTCTCTGTCGGCCAGCAGAGATGGTTTTCATTGATAATAGATCCCCAAAACGGCTTTGTGCGGTTCTGATAGAGGGGAAATGGCGATGTCCATATCGATTTCAAAGGCACGCGCCCATGGGAAGCGGTAATTGGAGAGCGTCACAGTCCCCCAGCCTGCCAGCGCGGTATCCATATGCGGCTTCAGACCGATCAGCAGATTGCTGTGTTCCAGATTTTTCAGAACGGACGCTGTGGCCGTGTCCATTCCCGCCGTCAGCCGGGCGGTGATGGCGTCCCGATCCAGCTCCGGGCGGCAGAAGTTGTTGGCGTCTCCGCCCAAATCGCTGCGGACACAGGCAAGGATGTCCTCCCGCACCACATTTTTGTAGCAGAAGTCCTTCAGAATACTGTCCGATAGCGTCTTGCAGAAGGCGGACTCCTCTGCCTGAGAGGTTTTGCCCTGCGTCAGATGGGCGTAGCGGGCTACGCCGTGGCTCAGGGCGGTGCCGGTGACGATGGCCATATCCAGAAAACCGGCGTAGCTCAGCAGCTTGCCCAGTTCTACTTTTTTTGTCAGGGCATCGTGGAATACCGTGCCGTATTGGCCGTTGCCTGCATCGATGAGGATCACCGGCAGGTTGGCTTCCAGCCGCTGGTTCAGAACCCGGATCAGGTCGCTGATATACTGCTGCTTCTGCCCTGCGTCCTCCGGCTGTGTCAGCACCAGCACATAGAGATCTGCAAAGGAGGGAGTCTCCTCCTCTGTCAGATGAAAGTAATCCAGATGTTCTGCCATAATCTCCGTCAGGGGTTTGTAATCATAGTCGCAGGCAGGCTGGGCCTCTGTGCCGCCGAAGTACTGCACATTGACAGAAGCGCCGTCCCATCCAACCTCGCTGAGATACAGCTTCGCCACCGCCTTGAACGCCAGATCGTCCACGCCGGAGAGAATTACGTCCCCCTCCCGCAGCCGTGCGTTCAGGTAGGCAATCTCGTTTTTCTGGATGCAGTCCTCGGAGGAGGAATCGTCAATGCCGATCAGCACATGGAAGCGGTCATGCCCCAGCCGGTCAATGGCTTCCAGCAGTTCGCCGCTGAGCGCCAGCTTGTTGCGCCGGTGTTCCATATACCCCACGGCGGCGTCGTACATCGCGCTGTCGTTTCCGAAGTCCAGCAGATTTTTGCCGCCGGCATCCGTATCGTAGGTTTCCCGGATGCGATCCAGCGTCAGCTGATCGGCGGAAAGGGTTTGCCGTGGAGCTGCGCCAAAGGCCCGCAGCGCATTGTATTCTTCCAGCGTTCCACCGTTGTAGCCCACGGTAGGGGCCAGCCGCATCACGCTGTCCAGTAGCCAGACCTCGTTATTGGGGTCGGCAGCCAACGCCGACAGCAGGCTTTCCAGAAGATCCGACAGAGCCAGAGTCGCGCCGTCCTGCTCTGTGGTGGTTTCCGCCAGCCGGGAGGCCACCAGCCCGCCGTACAGCAGCTGATCCATGGAGAGAATGTAACGGTCGCAGCCTGCGGCCTCCTGCTCCAGCACCCAGCGGCTCAGCAGCGCGGGATAACCGCTCTGTCCTGTCCAGCTTTTGATCTCCAGACCATTTTCCGCGTAATAGTCCTCTATCTGGCCGTCCAGCAGCGTCTTGTACATCCACTCCTCCGGCATATGGAGCGTGTAGCCAAGACTTTCCGCCAGATATTCCACCCGTCCCACGTTGTCCGGGCGGTCGTCCAGAGGGACGTAGGCAATGACGGGGCTGCTGTCCGGCTGTTCCGCTTCCGGCAGCGGCGCAGGTGCGCCACTGCAGCCGGCCAGCAGGCTCAGGCACAGCAGCACCGCCAGAATTGTCTTTTTCATTGAACCTCCAGTTCCAAAAAGAGCGGAGCAAATGCTCCGCTCTGGGATTGCCGGTAAAAAAGCAGATGCGCTTCACCGGTAAGGAAAGGCGTGTGCGGAAAAACCCAAGAGGGGGAAACAGGCGAAGCGCCGCCAGCGGCGGATGCAGCAAGCCTGTTTCGAGGATGGCTCCCGGTTTTCGGGCATAAAAATACACGGAAACCAGTTGAGCCGACGGTGTATTCCTGCACTGCTTTACAAGCCCTGCTTACAGGCCGAACCCGCTGAGATCCAGACCGCCGGTGACGCCTTCCATGCTCTTGTCCATGGCGTCGTTGGCCTGACGCAGCGCCTCGTTGACGGCGGAGACCACCAGATCCTGAAGCATTTCCACATCTTCGGGGTCCACGGCCTCCGGCTTGATGGTCACGGAGAGGACTTCCTTCTTGCCGTTGACCTTGGCTTCCACAACACCGCCGCCTACGCTGGCGGTGAATTCCTGCGCCTCTACGGCGTCCTGAGCAGCCGTCATTTTCTCCTGCATGGCTGCGATTTTCTGCTGAAGCTCTGCCTGACGGGCGGCTCCGGAAATTTTGCCGTTGGTAAATCCACGGCGTGCGCTGTAACCCATAGTAAATATCTCCTTTTATTTGATTTCAATATTGTCAAACCTGCTGCCAAATTCCAGCAGGCTTTTCAGATTTTCCTGAGGGGACGCCTTGGGGGCCTCGCCCACCCGGAACAGAACCCGCACCGGCTGGCCGGAGGACTTTTCCGCTTCGGCGGAAAGAACGCCCCGCACCCGGTCGTTGTCCAGCCGGTTCAGCGTGATCTCGTCCGGGGCAAATACTGTGACCTGATCGTCCTCCAGCGTGCCGCCGCACAACTCCAGAAAAGCCCGGTACATGGGCGGCAGCTGCCCTTTGCAGTTCTCCGCCAGAGAACGCCACCAGTTTCCACTGCCGGTGACAGGCGCGGCTGTGGCCTGAGGCTTCGGCGCTGCGGGGACTGCGGCAGTCTGCCGGTGGGGCGGCGTACTTTGCGCCGGTGGGGTCTTGGGGGCGGCAGGATGGGCAGGCGCGGTATTCGCCGGGATGTCAAAGACCCGCTCGCCGGGTTCTTCCCGCATGGGCGGCTCCTCTGGCAGCGGCGGCTCGTCCCACGGGGGCGGATCGTCCGCCGGCGCAGACCGGGGAGCTGGCGCTTCCTTTTTCGCAGGGAAAAGCGGCTCCGCCGCGTTCCCGGAAAGTACTGCCGCATCTCTTGCGGCGGAGACGCTGCGGGTGACGGCGGAACGGATCTCCACGCCCCGATCCACCGCGTTTTCCAGTCTGGTGATCCGATTTTCCAGCGCGGTCAGATCGCCGCACAGGCTCTCGTCGCACAGCCGCAGCAGGCAAAGCTCCGCGTCGGTGCGCCGGTCGGCGCTGTAATAGAGATCGCCCGCCGCCTTTTGCAGAGTGGAGGCCAGAAACAAAAACCGATTGGCGGGAACGCCGCTTCCCAGCTTGTCCAGCGTTGCGCTGTCAAACCCGCCGGACAGCAGGGCTGCGCCGCCCTCCGGGGCAGTTTTCCGCAGCAGCAGGTCGCGGGTCAGGGTGGAAAGCTCGCCCAGCACAGCCCCTACGTCCTTGCCCCCGGTATAAAGCTCGTTGAGCAGCAGCAGCGCCGCCTGCGCGTTGCGGTCCAGAATGTCCCGCATCAGCTGGGCGGTTTGCAGATTACCTGCAAGTCCCAGCACTTCCAACACGGCCCGGCTGTCCACCGTGCCGCCTGCCGCGGCGCACTGGTCCAGAAGGCTCAGGCCGTCCCGCAGGGCGCCATCCGCCAGACGGGAGAGCAGCTCCGCGCCGTCGGGCGTCAGGTCGATCTGCTCCTGCTGGGCCACATAAGTCAGCCGCCGGGCAATGTCCTTTGGCAGAATTCGCTTGAACGAGTAACGTTGACACCGGGAGAGAATGGTGGCAGGCACCTTGTGCAGCTCCGTGGTGGCCAGAATGAACATCAGGTGGGCGGGCGGTTCCTCCAGAATCTTCAGCAGTGCGTTGAAGGCCGCCGTGGACAGCATATGAACCTCGTCCACGATATAGACCCGCTTTTTCACGTTGGCCGGGGCATAGATAGCCTCGTCCCGCAGGGCGCGTACCTGATCCACGCCGTTGTTGGAGGCGGCGTCCAGTTCCAGCACATCCAGAAAGCTGCCGCTTTCCAGCCCGATGCAGCTGGGGCACTGGCAGCAGGGATCGCCGTTGACCGGGTGTTCGCAGTTGACGGCCTTGGCCAGAATTTTGGCACAGGTGGTCTTGCCAGTGCCGCGGGTGCCGGTGAACAGGTAGGCATGAGAGGTGCGCCCCTCCGCCACCTGCTTTTTCAGGGTTTCGGTGATATGTTCCTGCCCGATTACGTCGGAGAACACCTTGGGCCGCCATTTGCGGTACAGCGCCTGATACACGGAACACACCCCCTTGAGAGAATACGGAAAAAATCATTGCATAGAAACATCCTCCGTTTGCAGACACGGAACCGGCGTCCTCGCGGCACATGGAACATCCCGCTTAATGCTGCTCGGTTCCCCGCCTGACATGGTTCACGGGGCTCCATTGCGCGAGACCGGCTCCGCGTCTGCAAGCGGAGGATGAATTGCGGCTACTATTATACGATATTATTTCGGATTTATCAACTGGAAATTTCAAATCTTCGGCCAAAGCTTTCTGACGCGGCGGATACTTGCCTTGCAGGGGGGAATGGAGTATAATAGCGTTAAATTGGGGATTTATGCCCGGAGGGAGGAACGCCATGGAAACCACAGGCCGCTTTGCGCCCTCCCCCAGCGGGCGGCTCCACCTGGGAAACCTTCTGTGCGCCCTGCTGGTGTGGCTTTCTGCGCGGCAGAAGGGCGGCAGAGTCCTTCTGCGGGTGGAGGATCTGGACACCGCCCGGTGTCCCCGGCGGTACGCGGCGCAGATGGAAGCGGACCTCCGGTGGCTGGGACTGGACTGGGACATCGGCCCCGGAAAGGACGGCGGCACCGGCCCCTATGAGCAGAGCCGGCGCACCGCCGTCTATCAGGCGGCGCTGGAAAAATTGCAGGGGATGGGGCTGGTCTATCCCTGTTTCTGCACCCGCGCGGAGCTGCACGCGTCCTCCGCCCCTCACCGGGAGGACGGGCAGGTGATCTATGCCGGAACCTGCCGGCATCTGACGGCGGCGGAGATCGCAGAGAAAAGCAGTCTCCGCCCGCCAGCGCTGCGGCTGGCCGTGCCGGACGAGCGATGGGGCTTTACGGACGGCCACATGGGCCGGTATGAGGAAAATCTGGCGGCGGACTGCGGTGATTTTCTGCTGCGGCGGTCTGACGGGATGTTTGCCTATCAGCTGGCTGTGGTGGTGGATGACGCCGCCATGGGGGTCACGGAGGTGGTGCGGGGGGCTGACCTGCTGGATTCCACCCCCCGGCAGCTGTACCTTTACCATCTGCTGGGCCTGACACCGCCCCGGTTTTACCATTTCCCCCTGCTGCTGACGGCAGAGGGAAAACGCCTTTCCAAGCGGGACAGCGCTGTGGGATTGGACAGCTTGCAGGCCAAGCTGCCGCCGGAGGAGATTCTGGGGCGGCTGGCGTTTCTGGCGGGCTTCAACCCCGCGGCGGCGCCGAAAACGGCGGCGGCGCTGCTGCCGGAATTTGACTGGGACAAGGTGTCCTGTGAAGATATCCGTATCCCGGAGGGGCTTTTCTGTTGAGATTTCGAGAACCGCCTGCTTTGGCGGGAGAACCGTACGATACTGTACAGATCATATCAGGTGATCAGGTCGGCGCTGTGCGCCGGAAAGGAGCAATATGCAGATCATTGTTGTGGGCGCGGGCAAGGTTGGCACCAGCCTTACCGCGCAGTTGATCCGGGAACACCGGGTGACGGTTATCGATCAGGAGCCGCGCCTCATTGAAAATATCATCAACGTTTATGATGTGATGGGCGTCTGCGGCAACGGCGCCAGCTATGAGGTGCAGAAAGAGGCGGAGGTGGGCAAGGCCGATCTCCTGATCGCCACCACCTCCAGCGACGAGATCAACATTCTTGCCTGTCTGGTGGCAAAGAAGCTGGGCGTGGCCCATACCATCGCCCGCATCCGCAACCCGGAATATGAGGCGCAGCTGCGGTTCATGCGGGGAGAGCTGGGGCTTACCATGTCCATCAACCCGGAAAAGGCCGCGGCCCATGAGATTGCCCGCGTGCTGCGGTTCCCGGCGGCCATGAAGCTGGAATCCTTCTCCAAGGGGCGGCTGGAACTGGTGGAGTACCGCCTGCCGGAAGGGTCCGCGCTGGACGGCGTGCAGCTGTTGGATCTTTACAAAAACGCCAGGTCGCGGGTGCTGATCTGCGCGGTGTCCCGGAAAGGGGAGACCACCATTCCCTCTGGCGATTTCCGGCTGAAAACCGGGGATAAGATCTATGTCACCGCCGCGCCGGATCAGCTGTCTGCGTTTTTCCAGTATCTGGGGGTGTTCCGGAAAAAGGCTTCCACGGTGATGATCGTGGGAGCCAGCAAGATGAGCTACTATCTGGCAGACGAGCTGCTGCACATGGGCATGAGCGTGAAGATCATCGACCAGAACGAGGCCCGCTGCACTCAGATCAGCGAGCAGCTGCCGCGGGCGCTGGTGATCCAGGGAGACGGCACCGACAGCGAACTGCTGGCGGAGGAGGGCATTGAGCAGACGGACGCCTTCGTGGCCCTGACGGGCATCGACGAGGCCAACATCCTCATGGCCATGTGCGCCTCCCGCCAGACGGAGCAGTGCAAGGTGGTGGCCAAGATCAACCGCCGCTCTTTGACGGAACTGGTCAGCAGCGAGGGAATGATCGACAGCGTGGTGTCCGTGCGGGATGTGACCACGGAACTGATTGTCCAGTATGTCCGGGCCATGGAAAGCGCCGCCGGTTCCCGGATCAAGACCCTGCACCGGCTGGTGGGCGGCACGGTGGAAGCGCTGGAATTCCATGTGGACAAGGGCGTGACGCTGGCGAATACCCCCCTGCGGGAACTGAAGCTGAAGCCCGGCGTCCTGATCGCCGGGATCGTCCGGCGGAACGGGACAATTCTGATCCCCGGCGGCAACGACGCCATCTGCGGGGGGGACGACGTGATCGTGGTGACGCAGGACGCAGCCTTGCAGGATATTCACGATATTCTGAGTCAGGTTTAAGGAGGCACCATGAATACACGGATGATCGGCTTTGTGTTGGGACGCATATTGCTGACAGAGGCGGGGCTTCTGGTTCTGCCGGCCATCACGGCGGCGCTGTACGGCGAGTCCCTCTGGCCGTGGGCTGCGACGATCCTTCTGACGGCTCTGTGCGGCGTGTGTCTCAGCAGGACAAAACCGGCGCGCACGGCTCTCTACGCCAAGGACGGCTTTGTTACCGTGGCGCTGGCATGGCTGGCCATGTCGGCGTTCGGAGCGCTGCCCTTTGTACTCAACGGAGATATTCCCTATTATGTCGACGCTTTTTTTGAAACGGTTTCCGGCTTTACCACCACCGGCGCATCCATTCTGACGGCAGTGGAGCCGCTGAGCCGGGGAAGCCTGTTCTGGCGGAGCTTTACCCACTGGGTAGGCGGCATGGGCGTGCTGGTGTTCGTCATGGCCATTCTGCCCATGAGCGACGGACACTCCATGCACATCCTCCGGGCGGAGATGCCCGGCCCCACGGCGGGCAAGCTGGTGAGCCGCATGAGCGACACTGCCAAGATCCTCTACAGCATCTACCTTGCCATGACTGTGGTGATGATCGCGCTGCTGCTGTTGGGCGGCATGGATCTGTTTGACGCCTGTGTTCACGCATTCGGCACAGCCGGTACCGGCGGCTTTTCCAGCCGGAACCTCAGCATCGGTGCTTACAACAGCGCGTATATCGACATTGTGACCGGCGTCGGGATGCTGGCCTTCGGCGTGAACTTCAACCTGTACTACTTCCTGCTGGTCCGCCGGTTCCGGGATGTGCTGAAATCCGAGGAGCTGTGGGCGTATCTGGGGATCGTGGCGTTTTCCACCCTGACCATCGCCGCTAATATCCTGCGGATCTACGGCAGTGTGGGAACGTCCCTGCGCCACGCGTTCTTTCAGGTGTCCTCCATCATCACCACCACCGGATACGCCACGGCGGACTTCGACCAGTGGCCGGAGTACGCCAGAACCGTGCTGGTGCTGCTGATGTTCATCGGCGGTTGCGCCGGTTCCACCGGCGGCGGCCTGAAAGTCACGCGGGTGGTGACGCTGGCCAAGGCGGCCTATGGGGATATGCGGAAGATGCTCCACCCCAACGCGGTGATCCGGGTGCGGATGGAAGGGCGGGCTTTGTCAGAAAAGCAGGTGCGGGGCGTGCAGGCCTATTTTTCCGTGTATATGCTGCTGTTTGCCGTGTCCTGGCTGCTGCTGAGTCTGGACGGCTTCGACCTGATTTCCACCTTTACCGCACTGGCCGCCTGCATCAACAACATCGGCCCCGGTCTGGGACTGGTTGGCCCCACAGGCAACTTTTTCGCCTTCAGTCCGTGGGCCAAGCTGCTGCTGAGCTTTGATATGCTGGCGGGGCGGCTGGAGATCTTCCCCATGCTGCTGCTGTTTGCTCCGTCTCTCTGGAAAAAGAACCGTATCATCAGGAAAGGGGAGCGTCAGGCATGAACTTGCTGCGGGAGCGGGAACAGCTTACGGAATACGGAAAACGCATGAGCCGGGACGGACTGTCCGTAGGAACCAGCGGAAATCTGAGCATCTATGTGCCGGAAGCGGGACTGATGGCCATTACGCCCTCCGGGCTGGATTATGAAGCCACCACCCCAGCGGATATCGTGGTCATGGATCTGGACGCCCATGTGGTGGAGGGGGAACGGAAGCCCTCCAGCGAATGGGCGCTGCATACGGCCTTTTACCGGCAGTATCCGGCAGCGCGGGCGGTGGTTCACACCCATTCCATGTACTGCACGGTGCTGGCCTGTCTTGGAAAGCCGCTGGAAGCGGTGCATTATGCCATTGCCGCCGCAGGAGCGGCCCGCGTGCCGGTGGCGCCCTATCGCCTGTTCGGCACGCCGGAGCTGGCGGAAGCGGCGGTGGAGACCTGCGGCGAGGGAAAGGCAGTGCTGCTGGGCAACCACGGTCTGGTGGTCTGGGAGAGCAGCCTGCCGAAAGCCTTTGCGCTGGCGCGGGATCTGGAATTCACGGCGGAGCTTCAGTGGCGGGCCATGGCGGTGGGCACGCCCAATATCCTGACGGACGGTCAGATGGCGGAAGCGCTGGAACGCTTCAAAACCTATGGCCAGCCGAAGAAGCAGGACGCGAAGAATACGAATTGAGATATGTGGAGGGAATGAGCGTGCCGAGAACGACAGAGAACGCATGGAGTCCAAGAAAGCTGCTGAGCCTGACAGCGTGTGTTTTACTCCTGGCGGCAGCCGTAATTGTGCTTCCGGCCAGAAGCGCAGAGTCTCTTTTGTCCGGCAAGGGCGCAACGGAAGTTTCCTTTCAGTATGTGCATGCTTTGATCGGTGAGGACAGTTCAGGAACGTGTCCGCGTATCGAAGCCAGTGAGCCAGAAATGGGCGAGGTGAAGAACTTCTTACAGGATCTGAATATCCGCTGGCACGGTTTTCATGGAGATGTATACGATATAGATGTACCTGGTTACCATTTATATTTTTACGATGAGAGCAGCATGTCGCAGGTCGACATGTATATAAGCTCCACGGGCTATTTGTATTGTGGACATGCGACCTATCGAATCGTATCTTCCAGCCTGGAGAAAGTTTGGACTCAGCTCGACAGCCTATATAAGCTGGCTGATAATGGGGAATCATTTTCTTGATGCAGCCTATAAACGAATGAAAAAGCCCCCGGAGGGGAACCATGGGTTCCTCTCCGGGGGCTTTTTAATACAAAAGGCGATCAAGGAAAGACTGACTGATTTGAAGATCAGACAATCCCCTGGGCCAGCATGGCCTCGGCCACCTTCTTGAAGCCTGCCAGGTTGGCGCCGGCCACCAGGTTGCCCTCCTGGCCGTATTCCTTGGCGGCGTCGTTGATGTTGTGGAAGATGTTCACCATGATGCCCTGAAGCTTGGCGTCCACTTCCTCAAAGGTCCAGGAGTAGCGCATGGAGTT
>ERZ856578.3766-NODE-3766-length-21850-cov-60.236440_pt1 | contig 21850 bp, 20 predicted proteins | sample MGYA00514384_ERZ856578 | MGnify/ENA primary metagenome ERZ856578 (study PRJEB29103, sample SAMN06111958) | human gut metagenome | biome: human gut; feature: ankylosing spondylitis patient; material: healthy_person | host: Homo sapiens | place: China:Hangzhou... | reverse complement strand
ACGATTGCCGTATCTTGTTCTACTCCGGAACTGGCTGCACCTTTCAATCTGGTAAATTCGGGTACTGCTAATGGAACGGAGGGAAAGACGGTAGGACAAGGAACTGCATCATCTGCTCTACAGCAATATCTGGTGGATAATCAGGGGAATATCAACTTTCCAGTATTGGGCGAGATTCATGTAGGTGGATTGACTAAACTGGAGATAGAAAATCTGATTATAGATAAGTTGAAGGTTTATTTGAAAGAAGCACCGCTTGTAACTGTACGTATTGTTAATTATCGGATTTCGGTATTGGGAGAGGTTACTAAGCCAGGAAGCTTTGTAGTCTCTAACGAGAAGATTAATTTGCTGGAAGCACTCGCCATGGCAGGTGATTTGACTATTTATGGTATGCGTGATAATGTGAAATTAATCCGGACAGGGCAAGATAATAAGCAGGAAATTATTACTATGGACTTGAATAAGGCTGAAACGGTACTGTCTCCTTATTATCAGTTACAGCAGAATGATATAATTTATGTGACACCTAATAAGACTAAGGCGAAGAATTCGGATATAGGAACCAATACGGGATTATGGCTGTCTAGTACTTCTATTCTGGTTTCACTTGCAAACATATTGGTAATTTTATTAAAATAACAATCAACAATGAAAGAAAATTCGTATGACAATAATATGAATGAATTGGACGAAGAGAAAGTAGATTATCAGGAACTTTTTTTTAAATATGTAATTCATTGGCCTTGGTTTGTAGCTTCCGTTTTAGCTTGCCTAATTGGTGCTTGGGTGTATTTGCATTTTCAAACTCCCGTGTATCAGGTTTCTGCTTCCATCATGATAAAAGATGATAAAAAAAACGGTGGTGGAAATGTTGCTGATTTGGAAAGCTTGGGATTGGGTGGAGTGATTACTTCTGCACAAAGTATTGATAATGAGATTGAAGTTTTACGCTCAAAAACGATTTTAAAAGAAGTTATCAATAATCTGGAACTTTATATAACTTATTATGATGAGGATGAATTCCCTAAAAAAGAATTATATAAGACTTCTCCGGTAGTCGTAAACCTGACACCTCAGGAAGCAGACGAATTGTTGGATGTAGCTTTGATTAATATGAAGCTTACTCCAGAGGGTGGTCTGGATGTAAATTTGAAAATAGGGTTGAATGAATATGCTAAACATTTTGATCAACTTCCAGCAGTGTTACCTACAGATGCGGGTACATTTGGGTTTGCATTGAAAGATTCCTTGGCGAATGGGAATATAGAAGGACAGAATGTGGTGCGAAATATCAGTGCTGTGGTCAGTCAGCCGTTTAGAGTAGCAAAAGGATATCAGTGGGCATTGGAAATAGCACCCACTTCCAAAACGACTTCTGTAGCAGTTGTTTCATTGATGAATACGAATATACAGCGAGGACAGGATTTTATCAATAAGTTGATGGAAATGTATAATCGGAATACAAATAATGACAAGAATGAGATTGCTGAAAAGACAAGGGAATTTATCAATGAACGTATTAAGATTATTGATGAAGAATTAGGAAGTACGGAGAATAAATTGGAAGCCTTTAAAAGAAATGCGGGTTTGACAGATATTAGCAGTGATGCTCAATTGGCTGTATCGGGGAATGCTGAATATGAAAAGAAGCGTGTAGAGAATGGAACCCAGATTAATTTGGTTCGCGACCTTGTTAAATATATCAATAATCCGTCAAATGAGTATGAAGTTTTACCAGGTAATATCGGTTTATCTGATGATGGATTGACTACTCAGATAGAACGTTATAATGAATTAATTATTGAACGTAAACGTTTGCTTCGTACTTCTACGGAGAGCAATCCGATGATAGTGAATCTGGATACGAGTATTCGTGCTATGAAATCGAATGTTCAGGCTGCTATTAATGGTACTTTGCAGGGTTTACTTATTGTGAAGGCTGATTTAGATCGTGAAGCGAGCCGTTTTTCTCGTCGTATCAGTGATGCTCCGGGGCAAGAACGTCAATATGTAAGTATTGCACGGCAGCAAGAAATCAAGGCAGGACTTTATTTGATGCTTTTGCAGAAGCGTGAAGAGAACGCCATCACTTTGGCCGCTACAGCCAACAATGCTAAGATTATAGATGAGCCAGCAGCTGAAGGTGCTCCGGTATCTCCGAAACCAAAGATGATTTACATGATTGCTTTGGTGGTAGGTGTAGGATTACCTATTGGTATCATTTTCCTGATTGGTTTGACTAAATTCAAAATAGAGGGGCGTGGTGATGTTGAGAATTTAACGAGTCGACCTATTGTGGGTGATGTACCATTAACTACTGAAAAAAATGGAACTATTGCTGTATTTGAGAATCAGAATACTTTAATGAGTGAGACTTTTCGTAATGTCCGTACTAATCTTCAGTTTATGCTTAAAAGTGATCAAAAAGTGATACTAGTCACTTCTACTGTCAGTGGTGAAGGTAAATCTTTTATTTCTTCAAACCTTGCGATTAGCCTTTCTTTATTGGGAAAAAAGGTTGTAATTGTTGGTCTTGATATTCGTAAGCCTGGTTTGAATAAAGTGTTTAATATTCCTCGTAAAGAATTGGGTATTACTCAATACTTAGCAAATCCAGAAAAGAATCTGATGGATTTTGTTCAGCCTTCGGATATAAGTAAGAGTCTGTATATTCTTCCAGGTGGAACTGTGCCGCCTAATCCTACAGAATTATTAGCTCGAGATGGTTTGGATAAGGCGGTTGAAACATTGAGAAAGAACTTTGATTATGTGATTCTAGATACAGCTCCAGTTGGTATGGTGACGGATACTTTATTGATAGGTCGTGTAGCTGACTTGTCGGTGTATGTATGTCGTGCTGATTATACTCGAAAAGCTGAATTTACTTTGATTAATGAATTGGCTGATAGTAATAAATTGCCTAATCTTTGTTCCATAATTAATGGTCTTGATCTTCAAAAGAAGAAGTATGGTTATTATTATGGCTATGGCAAATATGGCAAGTATTATGGCTATGGCAAACGTTATGGATACGGTTATGGGTATGGAGAACATAAAGTGAAGGAAGAATGAATAGCTAATAAGGTCATTAAATCGTTTCATTGTTTGGATACTAAAAAGTATCTAAAACAGTGAGGAGTACTCTTGTCTGAGTATAACTTTAATCTGCGTGAAATATAAAATTCGGAATAACCCAATGAAGGAAATTATAGCGACTGATACACAAAGAATTGCGAAAAATTCACTATTCTTATATTTAAGAATGTTGTTCACGATGGGTGTATCATTCTATACATCAAGAGTGATCTTAAACACATTAGGTGTCGTAGATTTTGGAGTATATAATGTGGTAGGTGGCGTAACGGTCATGCTTTCTTTCTTTAATGGTTCACTTCAATCAGCAAGTTCTCGTTATTTGACATTTTCAATCGGAAAGGGGAATGTTGATGAAGTGAAAAAAGTTTTCAGAAGCGTGTTAGGTGTTCATCTAATACTTGCATTAGTTTTATTTGTCTTGTGTGAAACTGTAGGTCTTTGGTTTGTATTAAATAAACTTATTATACCAGAAGAACGATATGATGCAGCTTTATGGGTATATCAATGTTCTATTATTGCCATGCTCGTTTCAGTGGTTAGTGTACCATTTAATGCTTTAGTAATAGCTCATGAAAAGATGAATGTTTTTGCTTATATATCAATAGTGGAGTCGACATTAAAACTTTCTATTGTATTTTTATTATTGATAATTCCGTATGATAAATTAATAAGTTATTCTATTTTGTTCTTGTTGGTTCAATTAATGTTAAGAGCAATATACACCATATATTGCTCAAAGAATTTTGTAGAGAGTAGAGAGAAACCGCAATGGAATTCAAAATTGTCAAAGGAACTGATTGTATATGCTGGTTGGGCATCAAATGGTAGTCTTGCTTTATTGGCAAATAATCAAGGTATAAATATTCTTTTAAATATGTTTTTTGGACCTGTAGTGAATGCAGCTCGCGGTTTAACAACCCAAGTACAGGCCGCTGTTTTAGTGTTTGTGCAAAACTATCAAATGGCATTGTCACCTCCTATTATTAAAGCGTATGCAACTAACGATTTGCAGAATATGCATAAATTGGTGATAGCGTCTTCTAAATATGGTTATTTAGTTATGGTTTTAGTTGTTTTTCCTTTATTTGTTTTTGCCTCTGTTGTTCTCCAATTATGGCTAGGCACTGTACCTGAATATACAATTAGCTTTGTCCGAATAACATTACTTATTTGTTTGTTGGCGCCATTAAGACAGGCTATGATAAATGCAGTACATGCTACAGGTAACATAAAAAGATTCCAAGTTTATGAGGGTACTACAATGTTATTGGTCTTGCCCTTTTCCTATATAGGTCTTAAAATGTTTGACATATCTCCAGATTCTGTAATGATAATATATGGAATTATAGAGGCACTTGTTCAGTGTATTAGGTTTTATATTGTATTACCATTGATAAAAATATCCTTTGAAGAATATTTTAAAAAAGCTTTAATGCGTCCTTTATTATTAACTGTATCATTGTTTCTTCTGGTATTTTTCTTGCCGTCATATGACTCTCTATCTGTAGATACTTTTTTATGTATGGTAGTTGTGTTCATGATAGAAATCTTTTTCCTTTTCTTTATTGGATTGTCTTTGGGTGAACGGGAAAAAATATTGTTACTAATTAGAACTAAATTGTTATGACGCCATACACTTCCACTGCAATCCGTATTGTGCGTTTTCCATTAGCTGTTCTTGTAGTATTTATACATAGTGTAGGACCAACAGATAATATTGCTTATTATCCTTTTCGTGATTTCTTTTCTCATACATTTTGTAGTTTTGTTGTACCTGCTTTTTTCATCATATCTGGGTTCTTGTTTTTTCAGCGGATGGAGAATGGGTTTACGAAAAAGATCTATATTAAGAAGTTAAATTCGAGAATCTCTACTTTACTTATACCATATTTCGTTTGGAATGCCGTAACTCTAGTGATTGATTTGCTAAAGTTCTATACAGGAAGACCTTCCTGGATTGATTATGGAAATGCTTCGATAGGTGAAATTATAGTCCATTGTTTTTGGGGCAACGTTTCCGATATCTCAAGTGGTATTTATTACCCGATAAATCTTCCTCTATGGTATATACGTGATTTGATAGTGTTGTGTTTGTTTTCTCCGATAATATATAAAATCTGTGATAAGTTTGGCTGGTTTACAATTGTGGCTTTAACTGTATCATATTTTTTAGGTTTACATCTTTTGTACTTTAACTTGCTCGGCATTCTATTTTTTAGTTTAGGCGCTTTTCTGGCTATACATAATCGTAATCTGGTTTATGATAAGTGGTATTATATGTGTCCCATTATCATTATCGGACTGATTGTTTATATAATGACAGGACAAGAAATAATCCTAAAATTATATATTTTTACTATGCCATTCTTTATATTTTTTCTATGTTCGAAAATAAGAAAAGTCGAAAAAATAGCCTCTTTGGGCAAGTATTCAACAGTGATATATTATAGTCATTATCCGCTTACGTTAATTGTAGCTTTTAAGATAGTCGGGTTAATTTTGCCTTGTTATTCACTTATAAATTATTTTATTATCCCGTTGTTGGCTGTACTTTTGAGCATAATGCTGTGTGAGATATTAAGCTCTTTACGTCTAAAATATGGAAAAAGAAAAAATTAAATATTCAATAATCGTTCCAGTTTATAATGCGCAGCGGTACATTGAACGCTGTATAAACAGTGTCTTTTTGCAGACAGAAACAAATTGGGAGTTGATATTAATAGATGATGGAAGCAAAGATGGATCAGGTGAGATATGTCAAAGGTTTGCTGCTTTAGATACTAGAGTTAAGTATTTATATCAAGAAAATAAGGGAGTTAGTGCAGCTCGTAATAAAGGATTAGACATTGCGTGTGGTGAATGGATTACCTTTATGGATTCGGACGATTGGGTAGAGCCGTTTCATCTGGCTACATTTAATAAACAAGTAGAAAAAAATGTAGATTTGTGTATCAATAGTTTTATTATAGATTTATATTATGGAGTAAGAACATTCAATTATTTAGATTCTGTGTCAAAGAATAAGAATGAAAGCTTAGATCTGTTTTTGGGACCATTGAAAGCACATTCTCAATTCTTGTGGATAAAGGCTTTTAAATCCTCAATAATAAATAAATACGGATTACGATTTGACGTTAGTGTTAGTCTAGGTGAAGATAATATTTTTATTCTTAGTTATCTTCTTTATGTCAAAACGTTGTCAAGTACTTCCATTGCAACTTATCACTATGACCAGATTGATGAAAATCAGAATTCTTTAGGACGTAAGAAAAGGCCGGTGAAGGATGCATTGCATCAAATAAAGCAAAATACGACGGCTATTTACAGTATATATGAGCAGACTGGCAGGGAATCGTTGTTACACTATTCTTCTGATTATTATTATACACGGGTTTTTGAACGCATTCTGGTTCAAAATAAAAGAAAAATAGGGGGGGGATTTTTTTATAAGCCTGCTCTGACTGGCGATTTTAGAAGTTTTATTAAAGACTTAAGAATTGAATATGTTCAAGATCGTTTAATTAGATTTTATTGGCTGTCATTTGACAAACCGATAAATGCTTTCGTTTTATTCAATTATTACATAATAAGAAAATGCTTGACATTAAAGACAATAAGATGTGTTGTGGCTGCGAAGCATGTAGTCAAGCGTGCCCTAAGGCATGCATAGAGATGAGAGTCGATGATGAAGGATTCTTTTATCCCGTAATTGATTATGCTATATGTGTCGACTGTGGTTTATGTGAAAAAGTTTGTCCGGTAATTAATAAGAGAGAAGCTTTGCTTGTACGAGAGGCTTATGCGATAAAAAATCCGTCTAAATTTATTCAACAACAAAGTTCATCTGGCGGTTTTTTTTCTCTTGTAAGCGAATATGTACTACAGAATAAAGGTGTAGTTTTTGGCGCTCGTTTTGATAAAGACTGGGGAGTACGGATGGATTATGTTGAGGAGCGGAACTATTTATCGAAGTTTAGAGGTTCCAAATATGTGCAGTGCAGAAATGAAGAGACTTTTGCTAAAGCTAGGGAATTTCTAAAGAATGGCAAGCTAGTACTTTATACAGGTACTCCCTGTCAGATTGCAGCTTTAAAGAACTTTCTAGGCAGAGACTATACTAATCTTATAACTATAGACTTTATTTGTCATGGTGTACCTAGTCCGGGAGTCTGGCAAAAGTATCTTAGCGAACAAAAAAACAAATTGTCCTTGCAAAGCATAGCAAATGAAAAAGATACATTCTTATCTTCTTCTCTAAAGGAAAGACTTGAGATTACAGGTATTAATTTCAGAGAGAAAGCAGGATTCGGATGGGAAAAATTTGGTTTTATCATTCGTGGAATGTCGGTTTCTAAAATGGATCAAAATCAGATATTGTTCTCTGAAATGCATAGTCATAATCCTTTTATGAAAGGTTTTCTTTCTAATATAACAATTCGTCCATCGTGTTCGTTATGTCCTGCGAAGGGGGGGCGTTCTCAAAGTGATATTTCAATGGCTGATTTTTGGGGTATTAAGGAGATTGATAAAAGGTTCTATGATCCAAATGGGGTAAGCTTAGTTTTTGTTCATACTGAAAAAGGTGATAGCATAATGGAGAAGTTAGTCTGTGAAAAAAAATCGGTAACACCTGATGATATAGTCTTTACTAATATCTCCTATATGCATAGCTCACCTCTTCATCCTAAACGAATAGCCTTTTTTTCTAGATGGAAATCCGAGTCTGTTGTAAAATTGCTGGAGGAATTTGCAAAACCATCATTGCTTGATAAACTTAAATTTATTATTAGAATGATACTTATTAAGCTTAACCTGAATTATAAGTTAAATAAGCTGCTTAAAAAACGATAAAGATGAATATTGGTATAATTACGATGTGGAATAGTAAAGATAATTATGGTCAAGTATTACAGTGTTATGCGCTTCAGCATTATCTTCGGGAACAAGGTCATAATGCTTTTTTGATAAAAAGTATCAGTGATGCAGTAGAGAAGAAGTCTTTGAATACACGATTTCTTCAGTTGCCGGGAAAGATCTTCTCTTATCGTTTTTGGTCGTTATTGATATTTAGATTTAAATTGAAGCAGTTTTCGAGACGATATGGTCATTTGGATAGAGGATTTGATTATTTCCGAACGAAGTTTATTGTATCAACAGATAAGATTTATGATATTGCTATGCTGGAAGATAATCCTCCTCTATGTGATGCTTATATTACGGGTAGCGATCAGGTGTGGGGGGCATTGTCTAAAGTCTATTTTTTGACCTTTGTTCATGATAAACCCAAATATTCATATGCTGCAAGTTTTGGTAGTAATCCTTTTACTATAGATGGACGTAAAAAGATGGCAGAAATGCTCTTTTCATTCTCTGCAGTTACAGTAAGGGAGGAAAAAGGTCTAATTTATTGTAAGGAAATGGGTATTGATGCTCGTCGTGTTATTGATCCAACTGGGTTACTCACAAAAGAGGATTATCTTAATATTGCAGATATACCAGAGGAAAAAGATTATATATTACTTTATCTATTAGGTAATTATACAGATGTTAACATAGATGATATTTATAGTTATGCTAAAATAAAACACTTGAAAATAAAATATATAGCTAGTCAGGCTCGTAATGACAAATATGAAAAAATATTCCCCTCACCAACAGAATGGCTTGGATTGATATCAAAAGCTAAATATATATTGACTAATTCATATCACTGTTGTATGTTTGGTATTTATTTTGAGAAACCATTTATGTTTTTTGAATTAAAGGGTATTTTTAGAGGTATGAATTCCAGAATGGAAACCTTGATATCACAATATGCAGTACCACGAGTGCGTCGATTGGAAGAACTTGATTTTTGCGAATTTGACTATAGTAAAATTTCCCAAACTCTGAATCGCGATAGAAACGAGGGAAGAAAGATGTTGCAATCGTGGTTTTCATAATTCATTATTAGAGATGAGCTTAAAAACAAAAACATTTCGCTATTGGATACATCTGTATTTGTATAACAATAGTTTTATCTTACATGTTAAACGTAATATTAAGAGTCATTTATTTTCAAATTCGGTATTGTTGGTTTGTTTTCCCTATATTCTTTTGAACTATTGGTTTTCTATGTTTTATGAGAAAGCTTGGGGATTTAGGAAAGTTGAGAAAATTATGGAAAAAGAAAGAAGTGAAATATTCAAACATGAAGTCGCAATTGTGTCCATCAGTAAAAATGAAGGTCCTTATCTGATAGAGTGGATTGAATTTCACAGAATGGTAGGGGTTACAAAATTTTATTTTTATGATAATGAAAGTAATGATGATACTTTAGATTTACTAAAACCTTATATAGAAGCAGGTATTGTGGATTATACCTTACAAAGAGGTAAAGCACAGCAGCTAGTAGCTTATAATGATGCTATCAAAAAACATAAAAGGGAATGCAGGTGGATGGCTTTTCTTGATATGGATGAGTATTTGATGCCTGTGGATAGTTCTAAAGGTTTGGGTGAAGTAATGAATGAACTTGTTTATAAAGCTAAATTGGGGGCTTGTGGTGTAGGAGTGAATTGGGCTATATTCGGAACCTGTGGCTTAAAACATAAACCGGAAGGACTTATAACGGAAAATTATACGAAAAGAGCTGAAAATAACTATTATTTAAATATCCATATTAAAACAATTTGTAATCCTCGATTGGTGATAGATTACATCTCACCTCACTATCCTCTTTATGTAAAAGGTGGATATTCTATTCGAGAAGCATGGGGTAATCGTATTTTTGGCTGGGGAGCTAGTGATATTGTTTTCAGAAATTTGCGTATTAACCATTATTATACAAAATCAGAAGAAGAATATATCGCTAAACGAGCGAGAGGGTTAGGCGACCGTATAGGTATTTATGACGATGATCATTTTAAGAAATATAATAAATATGATATAGAGGATTACTCAATGAAGCCGTTTATAAGTGAACTGCGGAATAGAATTGTGAAATATCCTAATATAAGATAAGTATGATACCCAAAATTATTCATTGGTGCTGGCTAAGTGGAGATCCTTTGCCTGACAAAATTAAAAACTGTATTGATTCTTGGAAAATATGTCTTCCTGATTATGAGATAAAATGCTGGACTACTCAAAATTTTGATATCAATTCCATAGAGTATGTAAGGGAAGCTTTCGAACAAAAGAAGTGGGCTTTTTGTGCAGACTATATACGTGCTTATGCTTTATTTACAGAGGGTGGCATCTATTTAGACTCTGATGTACAGGTGCTTAAATCGTTTAATGATTTGCTTCATTTTCATTTTTTCTCTTCAGTGGAATATATTCCTGATAATGTGAAATGTTTTGATGTAGTGAATAAATGCTTGGATACAAATTTAAATCGTTTGCCTAATGTAGACTATGTACAGGGAATAGGAATTCAAGCGGCCATTATGGGTGCAGAAAAAGGAAACGAATATATGAGTGATTGCCTGGCTTATTATAGAAATCTTCATTTTTCAATGAATAAGGGTTATGATAACATGGCTATTGTTGCTCCCAACATTTATGCCGTGAATGCTGAAAAATATGGCTTTAGATATAAAAATGAAGATCAGTATCTGGATAATAATATGGTAATTTTTAAAGATGAGGTTTTTTGTGTGCCAGAATTTATGAATCATCGTACCTATGCATTGCATCTGGTTGCTCATAGTTGGTATAATCCTACGCTATCACAGAAGATATATCAATCATTGGCTCAAATAAAATTTCTGAAGAGAATATTTGACTGGCTTGAGAATAGTAAATGTACTCGTAATATGATTGCTCTTATAAAGAAAAATATATGGCTGAAGTAGTGGCAAAAGAGGTGTTTACTTTTAAAAATGGATTTTTCCTACTTCTTTGTATGTGTTCAGTTGCATCTTATTTAGGAGGCCCGATCTGTTATGCTTTATTGGTGTTGTATTCGTTGTCGAAAGTTTTTAGAATTAAGGGATATACTTATAATATATTTGCTGCTCTTTTTATTCTTATTGCCATTATTAGTACATTGGTGAATTTAAGTGAAACAGAGGCTGTTTTTAAACCGGGACAAAGAATTGTAATGCTAATTTTGGTGATGATTGTATTCTCTCCTGTAATAACTAATCGTTCAATATATGCATATAGAAAAAGACTTTTTATCTACCTGCTTGCTGGTTTGTCTATTACTTCATTTATTTCTTCAGTTTTAGGCTTATTAGGAAAGAGATTTATTGATGGCTATCTTGTGGGATGGTATGACTTTCCTAATTCTTTAGGTTATGCGCAAGGTTTAACTATTATAGCATTGGCAAGTCTTCTTGGCGTTGTTTCTCTAAAATTGAAATTATTATGTATAGGTGGAATTTTAGTCACTATTGTTGCTATACCATTAACAGGTACTCGTACAGCTTTTTATTCTATTCCGTTAGTTATGGTCGGTTATGCTTTCTTGAAAAGTCGAAATATAAAGAAACTGTTTCAAATATTAGCAATTGTTATTGCCGGCGGTATATTATTCCTTAATTATGTAGATTTGGATACATCTATTATAGATCGCAAAAATAAATTGCAAGAGATTGAGGGGAGTAGTCGGGATGCTTTATGGAAAGCGCGTATGAATGAATATGAACAGTCCCCTATAATAGGTATTGGTACGTTTAGAGCGGATATGCGTTGGTCCATCGTGAATAAAAATGGTAATGTTGAAGCAGGTAACTCTTTCTTAATGATGTTATCAATGAATGGTTTATTGGGGTTTGTAAATTTCTGCTTATTGTATTTGGGTGTTGTTATACCTTTCTGCAAATACATACTAAAAAAGCGAAAGTCCGGGCTTTCACCCTTTGAGATTATGTTAAGTTTAGTGATTACATATAATTTTATCTCTATGCAGCAAACTGGGTTGCTTTTAAATGTTGGACTATATTTCACAGGTATTAATTGGCTTACTCTATCATTGGCTTACAAGATCAATAGATTTAACACTATTAATTAAGTATGATAAAACGGTTATATTTTATTGATAATCTTAAAATGACTGCTATCTTTTGTGTAGTGCTCGGTCATATTGGTGGCATTACTTCTATTCCTTGGCTCGTTGAGATTATCTATAGCTTTCATATGGCATTATTTTTTGCAGCCAGTTCTTATGTTTTGGCTATTAATGGTAGAGTTCTTTCTAATAAAAAGAAGGCTCAACAATTATTGATTCCCTATATTAGTATATGTATGCTTGCTATAACTTTGCATGGTTTCACTGTAGATGCTATAAAGGGGTATTTCTTATCAGAAACAAGATGGGGCTATTGGTTTTTACCAACTTTGTGGTTACTGTTTTGTTTGATAAAGATTAATATGATAAAACTATTTAGATCTAGTACTTTTTTATTCATAATTATCGCTGTAGCAATAGAATTTTTTCTTTGTTTATGCAAATTGATACTACCTCCATCATTCGTTGAATTCTTTTGTATTAGGCATTTAGTTACAAACTGGCCTTTGTTTATATTGGGATATTTATATCATGATTTACATATATTACATGGAAAGAAAATCTTGTTATTTTCTTTGTTTGTGTGGATATCTGTATTGTTTTTATCTCTTGCTTTGGGTATTTCTAATGAAATTATTCGTATGTGCGGTCGTTTTGCAGCTGTCTTGTTTTTTTTTAATACTTATCAGAGAATTCTCAATGTTGATATTGCATATATTACTTCCATTGGTAGAGCCTCATTGACGATTTATCTATTTCATTATTTTCTTTTGCAATTCATTCCGGCTTGTAAAATGGGCGGTATATATTCTCTGCTTATATCTTTATTTGGTAGTTGTTTGATAATCTTGATTTGCTGTATATGGCATTATCAAGTGATACAACGATTTAATATACTTCAAGTTTTATTTTGTGGAAAGATTAGTTTGTTAAAATCAATTATAAATAAATGAAGCGTGTAAAAATATTCTTAAGTCTTTTATTACCTTGGTGTTTGAAAAGAAGATTACTAAATAGTATTAAGGGATTTGAAGTATCTAAAGAGGCTTATATTGGATTATCTTTTGTAAATCCTCAAATCTTAGTATTAAAGCCAGGAAGTAATATCGGCCATTTTAATGTTATAATTAATTTGGATAAATTGGTTTTGAATGAGAATTCGTCTATTGGTAGAAGTAATTGGATTACAGGTTTCCCGACAAAGAGTGATAGTAGGCATTTTGCTCATGATAAAGGACGAGAAAGTGAATTAATCATAGGTAAGGAATCTGCTATTACAAAGAATCATCATTTGGATTGTACTAATGCGATACATATAGGTGATTTTGTCACAATTGCAGGCTACAATTCGCAGTTACTGACTCATTCTATAGATATTTATAAAGGTAGGCAAGATAGCCATCCGATAATGATAGGTGATTATTGTTTTGTCTCTACTGATGTAAATATTTTAGGTGGTTCAGTATTGCCTGCTTATAGTGTTTTGGCAGCAGGGGCTGTATTGAATAAAATATATGCAGAAGAATGGAAACTCTATGGTGGTGTTCCAGCCAAACCTATAAAAGATATATCTAAAGATGCTAAATATTTCAATCGTAAAATAGGATTTGTTTATTAATAAACTGTATAATGGAAACTACTAAAAATTATAATACGGTTGATATCGGTAAGTTCATTGCCTGCATTGGGATTGTAGCTCTACATGTCTCTCCTTTGAGCTCTTTATGCCATTGTGTTTTTCTTCATTCTACTTTAGGATTCCTCACAAGTCTATGTGTTCCCTATTTTTTTGTTATAAGTGCTTTTTTATTTTTTTCTCGTAATCCTGATTATTCATTAAACAAACTTTTACATTTTGTGAAACGTATCACTATATTGTATTTGGGTTGGCTTCTCATTTATATTATTGTTACTTGGGATTACCAACTGTTTACAAATTTTTCGTTTGCTAAATTATTTAACTCCTTTTATGGCTCTTGGTTCTATGTAGCATTGGTAATTTCGACAGTTATAATCACTTTTCTCTCAAAAATTAACGAATACTTAGCTATAATATGTTGTGCTATAGTTTTTGTCTATTTTGTAGCTTGTCATTGTGGATTTGAATGTAAGGCTGTTTACGATTGGAGTTATAAGCACATCAATGGATGGTTCTTAAGTTTTCCATATGCATTGATTTTTACTTGTATTGGATTGATTGTGGGGTAAAAAAAAGAGACATATTCTTAAAATTGTCATTACTAAATATGCTAGTACCTCTTTTATTATTATTAATAGGTTTTGATGTTTTTATTGATGCTCTTAGCTGGATTGGTCGTCTCATAGTGGTAACATTCTTAACTTTTATCTCTATAAATTTAAGAATCAATAAAAAAATGCCATATAGAACATTACGTGGATTGAGTGTGCTCATTTTTATGATACACTTCTACTTCTTTTATACAATAACACAGGAGAGACCACTAGGTTGGTTTAACTTGAGATTTATTTTTGTACTAGCCCTAACAATCGTAGTTGCTTTGTTTCTATATAGATTATCAAAATATCGTTATGGTTCTTTTCTAAAATATCTATTTTAATCATTTATTTATGATTCTAATTCATTATATACCCAGTCTCGATCGTACATCGGGGGGGACAGCTGCTTATATGCAATTACTTGCTAAGGAGTTAGGAAAACTTGTGGAACTTCATGTGGTGAGTCATACCAGTAACAATCCTATGAAAATGGAAAACTGTGAGGTGCACAATGTGGCATCCATGTGCCATCCTTTAGAAATGAATCGTCAATGGACATTTTTGCTGCATGAGATACAACCTGATGTAGTGCATGTGAATTGCTGTTGGATACCGACTTGTGCTTTCATACAAAAGTGGGCGCAGAATCTAGGATATAAAGTGGTACTTACTCCGCATGGTATGTTAGAGCCGTGGATTATGGCGCGTCATTATTGGACTCGTAAGTTACCGTCATTATTGCTCTATCAAAAAGAAGCAGTGAAGAATGCGAACAGGCTTCATGCCACAGCAGAGAGTGAAAAGGAGAATCTCCTCAAATTGGGGTATAATGATAAGATTATCGTGATAGCCAATGGTGTAGATGTGGAAAGTATTGTGATGAAGCAAAGTTGGAAGCGAAATAAGGAAATTCTCTTTTTGAGTCGAGTTCATGTGAAGAAAGGTATTAACTTCTTGGTGGAAGCGGTAGCACAACTTAAAGAACTATTGCAAGGGTATGTGGTACGTATTGCCGGTGAAGGTGATGCTACCTATATGGAGGACTTGAGGCAATTGGCTGTATACTTGGGAGTGTCGAATTTAATTCGTTTTGAAGGGGGTGTTTATGGCAATCGTAAATGGAAACTGTTTCAACAGACGGATTTATTTGTACTACCTACGCATAGCGAGAATTTTGGTATTGTGGTGGCGGAGGCTTTGGCTAGTGGAACTCCTGTGGTAACTACCAAAGGTACACCGTGGAGTGAATTGGAAAGTGAACATTGCGGTTGGTGGACGGAAGTTGGTACGGAAGCAACTGTACAAGCACTTCGCAGTTTTTTGTCGCTTACCGAAGATGAACTGGAGACGATGGGACGCAATGGTCGTAAACTAGTAGAGGAGAAGTATTCAGCACGTAAAGTGGCACAGGAATTTGTGGGAATGTACAAATCTGTGTGATTATGAGCATAATTGTGGTATGTGATTTCCTTCTCTCATAAAGTCGAAAAGAATAGAAATACCTATTATCTGCAATACTGTAACTATCTTGTTAACAACTGATGATATACATCTTGTGGCAGATAGCAGATGCTTTTGTTTTTCTAGTGTGTCCCGTTTTGTGGATATTTGTAATAATTTGTATTTAAGAATACTGATAACAGAAAAAATATATGATAAAGAATTTGATGGAGTATAAAACTCCATATTCGAAAAGTAATAAACTGCGATTAGTATGGGACGTTATCGAGTCCTATTTAGCTCACCTGTTTCTTTGCACTGGAGTGATGGGAAACCCTGCTAATTTAATACCTTCATTGTTTTTTCTCGAGAGTTACTAACCTGTAGAATATTGCTGCATAAATAATGTGCTTAATGGAAAAGAAAATTTTAATTTGTGGTCATCGTTCATTTGTGGCAACTGGACTAATAAATAAGTTCAAAACTGCGGGGATTGATTTTGATTGTTTTTCTCGTGGAAAAGAAGAACGAAATGGAAATGTTGTAACGGGAGATGTATTTTTGATGCATCAGAATTCAGAACTTTCTGAAAATTACGATACTGTTGTTAATTATATATTATTGAAGGGAAAGAGTGTTGAGGAGAATATTCAATATTGTCAATCTCTCCTACAATTTTGTAAAGATAAACATGTAAAGCATCTTATTCAGATTTCTTCTATTAGTGTCTATCCCAATGAATCCTTAGAGGTGGATGAAACATCTGCTATCGAAGAAGATTATCACAATAAAGGTGGCTATGCAAGTATTAAAGTGGCAGTTGATCATTACTTAATGGAACATCCAATAGGAGGGTTACATGTGTCTTTCGTAAGACCAGGCTATATCTATACCAAGAATCAAGATATCAGTAAAGCTGGAATTCTGGTTTCAAAGTTTGGCTTAAATATCTTATTGGGAGATAAAAGAACAACTTTACCTCTTATTTGTCGAGAGAAAATTCATGAAGCATTACTTCGTATCATTCAAACTGATAAGAAAGAATCAGTTTATCTTTTATTGAATAAAGATAAGGAAGAGGGTACAAAATACAATTTTGTAACTCGGCAATGGAATGTCAAACCTATTTGCTTGCCTTATTTTTTCTTAATGATAATTGCTAAAGGCTTGAAATCTATAGGAATAGCAAAACAACATCACTATTTAAAGGTTGTTGGGTTATTTAAACGAACTTGGTTTAATTCTGCTAAAACAGAGCAGGTTTTAAACCTTGATTTGGGCAAAAGGAAGATAGCGGTAATTGGCGCAGGTACCTATGGTAGTTATACGTCAGACTTACTAGCCAGCGTTTATCCGCATGAGGATATTACTCTCATTGACGTTGGAGATTCACACTTAAAGACCGAATCAGAGATGGGTTATATTTCACATGTCGTGAATGCGCCTTACGAAGGTTTGCAAAAAGCACGTTTCTTTGGCTATGGAGGAGCTTCTGCTAAATGGGGCGGTCAATTGCTGACTTTTACAGAAAATGATTTTGCTAATCCAACAGAGTTCATGAAAGGAATAGTAGCTCTTGATATAAAATACAAAGATCGGGTTTTGGCAAAATTTGGTTTGGAAAATAAAATCCCGGAGGTTAGATTAGAACATAACCTGTTCACCAAGACAGGAATATGGTTGAGCTATTTTCATCGAAATCTTTTTACGCATTTTAGGATTGCAAAGAATAAGAAGATTAAACTATTAAGTAATTCTCGTGTAATTAAATTCCTGAATGAAGGAAAACTGATTACCGGAATTGAATTAATTCAGCATGGACAACACAAGACGCTTTCTTTTGATCAGTACTTTTTAACGTCAGGAGCATTTGAAAGTAGTCGTCTTCTAGTAGAATCTGGATTGTCAAAAGAAAAAGGAACAATGACTTTTTCCGATCATCTTTCTCAACGTGCTTTTAAGGTGAAGAGCGGTCCTCAAATGGGAGACCAAGATTTTACTTTCCATGTTCAAGGTGCTTCTTTGGTTACAAAACGATTTGTTGGTGAAGTTGATGGCTACTCTTTTTATTCTCAGCCCATCTGTAATGAGGACTTCCCATTCTTTAGAGATTTAAAGAAACTATTGTTTGGGCATAAGTTTCGTGCCGGATTGTTGATGAACATTATTAAGAATATTCCTTCTTGTGTTGCTTTTGCATGGAACATGATAATTCTTAAAAGAATGTATATCTACAAGAATGAGTTTTATCTCCAAATAGATATAGAGGCTCCACGAGAATCAGGTAAGATGAGTATGAACAATGAAAAAGATGCATTTGGTGAACGTAGTGTCGATGTTGACTTGACTATCATGCCTAAAACTGGAGAGTTGTTTACCAAAGCACGAGCTTGTGTGAAGTCTTACTTGGATAAAAATGGAGTTGTTTATGAAGAACTGCCTTTTAGTACTTCTGCAGAAAAATATGAAGATGTATATCATCCTTTTGGAATGTTCTGTGATTTTAATAGTGTAGAGGATTATTTTCAACGCTTTGAAAATATGTTGGTGGTAAACACAGGAGTACTTCCTCGTGCCGGCGGTATAAACTCAACTTGCGCGGTTTTACCTTTAGTGGAAGAATATGTAAATAATGTAATGGAATAATGGGCTTTCAATCATCAAATATTGGAAAGGTATCTTTAACCAATAAAATGCTGCGGACTCTTTGGTATATTGTAAGATTCCTTCTATTCCGTCCATTTGGAACTAAATTATTTTTGCCTTGGCGATTGTTCTTATTAAAGCTGTTTGGGGCAAAAGTGCATTGGGATTCGGGGGTATATAGCAGTACTGTTATCTGGGCACCTTGGAATTTAAGACTTGGGCATAATGCTTGGTTGGGACCCCATGTGATTTGCTACAATCAAGCTCTGGTTACATTAGAAGATGATGTGACGGTTTCTCAATACAGCTATTTATGTACTGCGGGCCATGAACTCTCTTGTAGAAACAGCAACCAAGGAGGACTGATTGTTGCTCCCATAACTTTGCATAAAGCCTCATGGATTGGGACTCGCGCATTCATTAGTATGGGAGTTGAGATCGGTGAAAATGCAGTAGTTGGAGCAACAGCCTCCGTCTATAAAGATGTTGGTCCCGATATGGTAGTTGGTGGTAATCCTGCAAAAATTATAAAAAGGAGATTATGAGCAAGGAAAAAATTGTTGGCGTGGAGTTTATTAGACTCTGTGCCACCATAGGAGTAATCATGAATCATGTAGGTGTTTGTTGGATTTCTGCATATGGAGATACTGCGAATGCTAACGGGTTGGTATTGTTTAAAACAATTAATGGTTTGGCTTTTTGGCCTGTGCCGCTCTTTATGATGATCACAGGATTCCTGCTCCTTTCGAGACAACCTATTGATTATAACAAAGCATTTTGTTATTTCAAACGAATTGCTATACTCTTGGCTTTATTCGGAACATTATTTGCATCTATGGAATTGTTCTTTAAAACCAAATCGTTGACTTTAGATTTGTTTGTTAACTCGTTTGTTGATATGATTCAAGGAAAAACTTGGAATCATCTTTGGTATTTGTATATGTTGTTAGGAATATATTTAATACTTCCAATATTTAGTTGGAAAAATACCTCTCCCCATCCCAAGCAGTTGTTGATTTTACTCCTGATAATATTCTTTTTCACATCCATACTGCCATGTGTAAAACAAGATATTGGTATCGTCTTTCCACTTTCATCAGTTTATGTTGGCTATTTACTACTTGGCTATTTTTTATCAATAGAAGAAGTGAAAGATTGGTGTTCTTGTTATTTGAAAGATGAATATTGCGTTTTTATAATATTATTTCTATTTGCCCTGGTTGTAATAGAATACGTATTTGATATACAATTTCGCTTTTCTGGCTACACATCGCCATTCACTGTAATGCAGGTTACCTTGATGTTCATAATGGCGATGAGACAGAGAAAATTGATTGATAAAATTTGTTGTAATCCTCTTGTGAAAAATTTTAATAGATGCTCATTGGGTATCTATATAATTCATATGGTTTGGATTAATTTGATTATTAAAGTGTTACATGTTAATATCATGGGGCTTAATATTCTTATGATATTGATGGTATCGCTAGCTATTGTAATACTTTCTTGGATGTCAGTAAATGTTTTGATCAGAGTTCCCATTTTAAAGAAATATTTATGAAACAATCGATTGCAGCTGTCATTCTGACCAAGAATGAAGAAAAGCATATTGTTCGCTGTTTGAAATCGTTAAAAGGAATTTGTGATGACATAGTTGTCGTAGATTGTTTTAGTGACGACAGAACGACGGAACTAGCTAAAGAACATGGTGCAAGGGTAATCCAGCATGAGTGGAAAAATTACGCCACACAGTTTAATTACGGTGTTTATGAATGTGGTATTACTGCAGATTGGATATGGCGAATAGATGCAGATGAGTTCCTAGAAGGTGAACTCGGCACAGCTGTAAAAGAAGCCGTTAGTAAATGCTCCGACCAAGTCAATGGTGTTTATGTGCGTAAACGCATTGACTTTATGGGCCATCCATTGCTCCATGGTGGCTGGTATCCTAGCTATCATTTGAAAATCTTTCGTAGAGGGCATGGAGAGTGCGAAAACAGATGGATGGATGAACACATTCGTCTAACTGATGGAACATCCATTACCGTAAATATGGGCAATCAAGTGGATGCTAATCTTAATAATTTGACATGGTGGACAGATAAACATAACGGATATGCAACTCGTGAAATGGCTGATATGCTGATGACAGAGTATGCCATGGATGCCAAAGCGCAGGAAGTAGTACCTAAATTTTTCGGAACGGAGGAGCAACGCAAACGTTGGCTAAAAATAAAATACATTAAGTCACCTCTTTTCATACGACCTTTTGTCAACTTTACTATCCGTTATATTTTGAAAGGCGGGTTTCTTGATGGAAAAGAAGGTTTCATTTGGCACATCTTACAAGGTTTTTGGTACAGAATGCTGGTAGATGCAAAGGTGTATGAATTGAAGAAGCAATGTGGGTGGAATGAAGAAATGATAAAGACATATTTGAAAGAGAAATTCCTATGATCTTTTAATATGTGTAAGGTCTTTGATGTATAATAAAATTTTATGAAAGTATCTATAATAACGTCGTGCTTTAATCGTGCGGCGACGATTCGTGGTGCCATAGAGAGTGTTTTGGCGCAGGATTATAATAACATAGAGTTTATTGTTGTAGATGGGGCGAGTACAGATGGTTCGTTAGAGATTATTAGAGAATATGAAGGTCGTATCTCAACTATTATCTCGGAGCCCGATCATGGAATGTATGAAGCCATCAATAAGGGAATTCGTTTGGCTACAGGTGATGTAATTGGATTACTACATTCGGATGATTTCTTCTATGATAATGGGGTCATAAGCCGCATTGTGGAACACATGAAGACTACTCGAGCAGATTTTCTGTATGGTGATGGACTTTTTGTGAATCCTGATAATACAGACAAGGTGATACGTAACTGGATTGGCGGTGATTATCGTTTATGGAAGGTACGTCATGGCTGGCTTCCATTACATCCTACTTGTTATATTCGCCGCGAGGTAATGATGAGACTAGGTCTTTATAACGAAAGTTATAAGATTGCTGCGGATAGTGAACTGTTGGTGCGTTATCTGATGACGGGCGGACTTTCTGTTACTTATTTGAAAGAGTATGTTGTACGTATGCGCATGGGAGGGCTTTCTACCGATAGTGCTAAGCGTAAGAAAATGTGGGGAGAAGACATTAGAGTGTACTCCTCTCACGGTCTATGGCCTACTCTGACTAAATTAGAGAAGATGGCATGGAAAGTACCACAGTTTGTGTTGGCATTATTGAAAGGATAATGGCAATTAAATGAGATTGGTTGCTGATTTGTGCAGAGCAACTAGCTATTTTCTAAAAATAGCTCCTGAAGATTATTAGCTTATAATATAACGATACATGTAGGTCCCTAATTTCATGCTACACACATGAATCCCCTACATTTTGCAGGTTGGGAAAAATACAGCGGTATATTC
>ERZ856578.3761-NODE-3761-length-21866-cov-4.613337_pt1 | contig 21866 bp, 13 predicted proteins | sample MGYA00514384_ERZ856578 | MGnify/ENA primary metagenome ERZ856578 (study PRJEB29103, sample SAMN06111958) | human gut metagenome | biome: human gut; feature: ankylosing spondylitis patient; material: healthy_person | host: Homo sapiens | place: China:Hangzhou... | reverse complement strand
TGAAAGTACCTCCTTCGACAACCGGGGTGGGTCATTTCGGTTGTCGATTGGTGGGTACTTTATGCTGTCGTGCAACATCCATTTGTCGTCGGGAGCAATACTTTCTCCCGTGTGGGGAATGTGATTCTCCAGAAAAATCGTTACGATCTTTCGGTCGCCTACGGGGCGAACAACAAGCTTGATATTGACACCTTCGCCTTGTTTCAGCTCAAATTCGCATTCTGCTTGATTGAGATTTACTACTCGCTTGGCTTGATGTGGAATTCGAGTCCAAACATTAATGGGATTAGGCTCCGAATTGCCCAGTTCTTCATTTGTAAAAGAATCAACTCGTTTAACGTAACGCCCCCAACCAGCTTCAATCATGAGTTCAGTTGTTTCTAACCCCACCATGAAAGAAAGACCGAAAGAGGAGGGTTGAAGCATTAACTTCTGGGCTTGCTTGATCTCAGAAGCTCCTTGTGTAGCTTGATCCGAATGAGCAAAATTTGCGTCGTTTCCGTTGCCTCCGTCATTGTCCAAATCACGGTCTTCGTCCGTCGGAAGAAATGTGTTGCGAGGAGGCAAACGCCCGACCAGATAACGATCGCGTACCGCCACATCGACGATTTCTTCGTGCGGCCCATCGGCTGGGCCTAGAAGATCGTCTTCAAAAGCCATCACGGCGAGCTGCCGAATGTAACGAAGAACTTCGTTCTTCGGAGCCCCTGTGAATGGTTGCATGGCATTCAGAGGAGATGGCAAGTGTCTGGTCAGAAATAGTTCTGCCAATGCATCATCGCTTACTGGATACAAAAGATCTGGTTGGTGTAGATCTATACCCGAATGTTGCCAATCATCATTCCATTCCGACTGTGCTAAAACACGACGATCAAGCAAAACTTCCGTTGCTTGTATATCCTTGCGTAAGCGAGCCACGCGACAAACGGCATAAAGGTTTCCTTCTTTGACTAAGAAGACAACCTTTGTCTCATGCCAAACGGGCATTGCGGTATCTGGGGCATTGATTGTCAAAGTAAAACGATGCTCTTTGACATCCGCTCCAAGATTCAAAATCCAGTGCTTTTCGTTCATTTGGTTACACCCCCGATGCTGGCTTGCTTTTGCTGCTCTTCCCAATATACGTTGTTCAACTTAACCAGTCTACGTAGCAATTCCTTTCTAGTAACTTCATTCAAATCGTAACGTATTCCGATTCCTCGATCTGTAAAATCATAGGTCAGATCAAGATCACTCCATCCATAGGCTTCAATCACGGCTTTATCAATCAGTCTCTGAAGCTCACGGGCACGTACAACTTCGTTAGCATCGTCTGTTGAATCGTGAAAGCGGTTCATTGCCAGCGTGACGCCTCCTTGATCACGTAGATAACCATCAAACTCAAGAGCCCAATTTTGAGATTCTTTAGGCAGATCATTAATTGGACATGGGAAGTTTCGCAAATTTTCAAGCACTATCGCAATTTGCACCGCATTATCTCCTTTTTTAGCTCCTGTAAAAGTGGAAAGCCAGTTCTGCATCGCTGATGAAAGAGATAAGACGTGCTGAAGACTAACCGTAAGAGGGACAATGACCACCTGTTCAGTGGGCAAAACACCGCTAACGAGCCGTGGAATAAGATATTTTGTTAAACGCGCGTAAACCAATCGAGTTGAATTCAGGTAACGCTTAAAAAAGTTTGCACGTGGATTCATGTGTTGCCACCAGTGCTTTTCCCATTTCTTGTATTCGCCCTCTTGTATTTTCTTAAGCCTTTCGTCTTTAATTGACATTAAAAAGTCATAGGCAGCTTCGGATTCTTCGCGAACCTCCTTGAGAGACATATCACAGGCATTAATAACATAATTTTCAAAATGCTCTAAAGATGTTGAAGTGACATCTTGACCATTAATAATAGGTAAGAGAATAGTTGTAGATTGAGCTAAAATTTTTTGAGCAATATCTGACGAACGAGCCATAGTTAATTGATCGATGTAATTTCCCGCTACGCCAACAGATCCATCAATCTGAGTTGTAATTTCTCTTATTGTCCCAAAAGTCTCAGCTCTTAAATCTGGGTAGATTTTCTCCACTAACTGTCCGTTAAGAGTTCTCAATCCTTTCCATTCCCCCTTACGGACATGGACAATAGCGACATTTATATTTGCTCTGCCAGGCCACTTCAAGGATTTCACCGCAGAATAAATTTCTCCTTGCTGAGCTATCTGAGCTAATCCAACCTTAACGGCGTAACTTTCTGAAATATTTGTTACCCCAATCAATCCGTACAAACCACCACTCTTAATCAAATCAAAAGCTCGTTTGTGGAAAACAACTGAAATATCGATTTTTTTCTGTTTCGCTTTTAAAATTGAGTGGGCTGCGTTGAAGGCAATAGGCCCTATTGTCGAGGACCATAGATTTTTCCCAATAAAGGGAGGATTGCCCACAACAGCATCAAATCCTCCTTTCTCAAACACCTCAGGGAAGCGCAGTGCGTAATGAAAAGGATGGAAGGTTGACACAGTCTCTCCTTGAAGATCTTTCCAGAGACCTTCACGCGATGCTTTGAGACGATTGATCTCATCGGGGCTTCTTTGAAGTGCTCCGGCTGCTGTCATCGCCAACAGTCCGACAATGTCTTTTTTTGATTTCTTATTCGATTCTATTTCTTTGAGATTTTCCAAAAGCAATACATCGGCAAGTAGTTCAACTGGTTCTATAAGATCAGCCGCCTTCCGAAGTTTTTCTTGTTGGTGCATTACATCATGGATGTCAAGGATAACTTCGGACTCAATCTCTTGGCGAATATGACTTGCGTCGCGAACAACTCGCTCAATCTCAGAACCAAATAGCCCTGCCTGTCTGCCTAATTCAAAAATATCATCAATGTTTGCAATACCCAACAGACTGTCGCCGCACCCCAAGGAATGGTCAAGAAAACCAAATGGCCGTCCTTTAGAGAGAGTCACCAACCAAATAGAGAGTTTTGCCAACTCAACAGCCATTGGGTTTTTATCGACGCCATAAAGGCACCGCTCCGCGATCAAGCGTTTGGCTTCGGCAAATCTATCTTCGGCTATATCCGACATCGGCTCCTGAGAGCTAAGGTCATTAACCGCACGCCCGTCTGCTGTGATGCATTTCCCTTGTTCTTCGGCCTGGTTCCATGACAACACCAGCTTGTCGCTCAGATAACGGCAAACCTGAACAAGGAAAGCTCCAGATCCCATAGCTGGGTCGCAAATTTTGAGCGACAGGAGTTCGACAGGGGACTTCAACTGCCATTGGTTTTGATTCTTTCCCTCGATTACACCTCGATAGACCAAAGGATCAAGTGTTGTTTTCACAATGCTTTCGGTCAGAAGTCTTGGCGTGTAATAGGCACCTGAGTCACGTCGGGAGGAGCCCTTTGTCACCATGAAAGCTTGATCTTGATAAACGATCGGACGCCCCCAAGCATCTATCTGAACAAGATTGACAAAAGGTTTGATGCGCGATGCCAGCTCATCTTTACCCTCGCAGGCCATCAATAACCCTGACCAGAGCGTATCGGGAACTTCGGCTTCCAACTGATTTTTTATTCTCCTTTTGGCAACCTTTATCCCGTTGTCTTTGTCTGCCAGCAAATCAATTAATTCGCTTTGACCGTCCAATGAAAGAGACTCCAGCTCGGTAAGCAACCATTCTGTTTTGGAAGCACCCTTGTTGGCTTTTAATCTCAGCGTCACACCATTGGTGCGCTTGATCTGTAGCTCTAACAACCCCTCATAGATGTGACCGATCTGTTCCACGTCAATGGCCCCATAGGAAACAAATTCGGCACCTTCCGGACAATCAACGACTTGAAGTGCATCCAACAGATAAAGAAATGTGCGGTTATCAACTGGCAGTGTTTGTTGTTCAACTGAGCCGCCATCAAGAAATGGGTAGCGTTTCGGATCGAATAGAGAGCCGCCCAAAGCCGCCAAACGCATATCTTCATGTTCGCAACCGCTATGGATGACGCGGCAAAGAGCCAGGAACCTTACCCAGGCATCAAATCTATTTTCCAGAACCTCTTCCCCGATAAAATCGGCCTGATCTTGCAGAGTTTGACGCAAGGGCGAAATGGCGTAGTTTTCGTCATAAAACGCTTCACCAAAAGGTAGCAACCGACGGCCTTCAGCACAGAGGATAAAGACCAGGCGCATCATTACGGTAAGCGAAGCCTCGTAAAGGCGCTTTTCTCCGATGCTTTCCAATATGCCTCGTTTTCCGGCTCTATCAGCATTGTCAAGACTTTGCACAAATACTTCGATAGCTCGCTGCACTTGCTCGCCCATCGTATCGGTAACATCGTCCTGAGAAAGCGTAGAAGCCATCAACACGTCCGACAGACAGTTTTTAGGCTTGCAAATGCCGTTATAAGAAAGCAACGCTGCAAAAGCATTTAATAACTGAGGTTCTCGTTTCCAGTCCTGTGCATACCATGTTGCGTAAGTGATCGGACAATCTTTCAGCCAAGTCACCAATGTCCAACACTCGCCATTGGTTACCAGAGCCACACGAGGATTGTTTTCCTTTGTTTTGGCTTGGCGAATAAGTTCTTCAACAGGACTTTCAATTCTCCCAGTACTCTTGCTCAGGTAGTCTGGTGTTGCGCTATACGAAAACTGTGCAAAAAGAAGTCTCGCGGAAGACTTCTGGCATAGACAGAAGATCGCCAAACAATCTTTCAGTGAATAATCTTTACAAAGGGTCAGGGACTTTTCCGGCCAGTTCAAAATGGATGATGTAATGCTCTTGATCCATTCGTCATCAACTGCCTGCACGGCTATATCGTTCGATGCGCCGACGGATTTTCGATTTCGATGAAAGTCACGCCAGGCCGCATAATCCCAGCGCAAACGACGAACTGTTTCAACCGACGGAACAGGGAAACCCTGAGGATAAGCCGCCTGTAGCACAGCACTGCTAAAAATCGGAAGATTGGTCTCGAGCAAACGAATCCAGTCAGCGTGTAAATTAAATCGTTTCATAGCCATGCCGTCTACACCATGTTTTTTTCCGGAACAAGGAACAGCAAACTCATCGGTAGGTTGCGGGCGTCGCGCTCCGATATACGAAAACGTTCGTCAATGTTTTTTTTCTCTTCTTCAATTTCCACAGGAATTTGTTCGATTCGCCTTTCAAGGTCTGCGCGGTCATACTCAATGCCATAAGAATTGATTTCACTACCGGCAAAAAGATCGCGCTGAAAGCCGATTTCGTCGTTATCAAGCGTGCTGCCTGTAAGGGTCTTTTGAATTGCCTTGCGAAGACTGATCAAGACTTCTTCAATCGCTTGTTTTTCTTCTTCACATCGGCGTGTAAGCTGACCTAGCAGACTCTCACGACGATTGAGAGCACGTGCATTACTCGCTTCACGAATGCTTTTTTTATTCGCTTCAAATCGAAGTCGCAAAACATCCTTCAGTTGCCCGCTGATTTCCGGAGCAGGCAGTCCTTTCGCTTTTTCAATCCAATCAGAAAGACGACCAAGTGTGTTTTCCCGAACAAAACCTGTGGATTTAAGTAGTCCTCCTGCAATTGTTACTTCTTCGTGGAGACGGCTTCCGTCACTGCCGGTGACAATCAATCTAGAAAACACGATCACAGCAAAAGTCTCGAGTACATCATTGGGGACCACGCAAACAGCACATCGGTTCAAATGACGGGATGCATCGGGCGACCAAACGGTTTCTCTCAAGAATCTCAGGCTTTGGGCCACCAAAGGATGATTGAGATGCAACAAAACCACGTTTTGCCCCATTCGTTTTGCCACTTCGTGATCAAACGTAACCGGACGAACACTATGAGTAAACGGATCCGCTATTCCTGCATAAGCTGCAGCCCACGATCCGGACAACTCCGGAAGCATGTAGAGTTCTTCATCAATCTGGCTATCAACTGGCTTAAGTCCGGGCCGACCAGCAAGTTTTAGAGCTAACTCAACGCATCTACGAATAGCTTGCGGCGTCAGACGGAGCACTTGTTGCGTCTTCTTCAATTTTTCATGACAGCGTTTGGCCCTCTCAGCAATATCCTTTTCAACTCTCAAACGCTTGTTTGTCTCTGCAATCCTGCGTTGCTCGGCGGTCTGAGAAATTTCCTTGACTTTGGCCCCCAGCATTCGAAGCTTTACGTTTTCTGAGATCAAATCCGAGACACTTCCCAAATCCTCACGGATTAGCTCAACTTTTCGGCAGATTCGACTGAGATAGTCGGCATCACCATCCAGTCCGTGTTGTTGATTTTCTGCGCCCTTTCCGCTTCCAACGGGAATCCATATATTGACAACCTGTTGTTTTTGCCCGTGCCGATCAATGCGACCATTGCGCTGCTCAAGTACGTTCGGATTCCATGGTATCTCAACGTGAATAAGATCAGCACACCAGTTTTGCAAATCTATGCCTTCGCTGGCCGCATCTGTTGCTAACAGAATGCGAACATTTGAAATTGAAGGATCGGCTTGAAATGCCGCTTTTATTTCCTCTCGTCGTTCTTCAGGGGTAGAACCGTCTATTACCATCAAACGATCTTCACCCCCCATTCCTTCGTTGGTGAGAAGTTCGTGCAAAAGTGAAAGCGTAGCTGTGTACTCGGTAAAGAGAATGACACGGCGATTTGACCATTTACCTTCCTCGAAAAGGTTGTCTTTTAGCCAATCCAAGATAGCTTGGAGTTTGGAATCGGGTAGAGAGAAATTGGAATTAGCCCAATTTTGTAGCCTTCCAAGAAGATCCGTGATCACTTCAGACGATTGAAAGATTGTCTCCGTAACGCACTCTATAGCTTCATTTTCTGGATCATCAAACAAATCGGGATCGGTATCTTTCTGCGAGTGAATCGTGAAAGGTTTGTCTTCGGCATTCTCAGCCGCTTCAATTAATCGCTGAAGGGATCCGTAACGGCGGTTTTCTTTGTCCCGGGCCGATTTTTCTCTGCACCCGAGACGGTGAAGCGTACAGATATGACAATTGAGGGTTTGAGCGAACGCTCTTGGAGACGAAAAAAGTCGCTTTTTGAGAACCAATAATACAAACTGAATTCCGTTCAGTTCACTATTGGATGAGGAAGACGAGCTTTTAGCTTTCTGCAAAACTTCGTCTCTATAACGATCAAGCAACGCGTGAATCTCACGTTCTTCATCCGTGTAGGTCACAGAAATCTCGCAAATACGTCGTTCCGGGAAAACTAGTTTTCCCTCTTGGTCTCTCAGTTCGGACTTCAAACGGCGAACGAGCACGCGATTGAGCTGATCCATGTCGGGATCCACACCAAGGTGGAATCGCTGTTTGTCCAATAGCTCCAGAAGGCCTTGCCAAGATCGGGGATTACCGTTGTGAGGTGTTGCCGTGACAAATAGATGATGCGCAAAATGCGGAGCAATTGTTCGTATGAGCTGAGTACGCAGACTATCCTGTCCGCTCGTAGACGGAGCGACATTGTGAGCTTCATCCACAATGAGGATGTCAAATAACCGCGGATAGTCGGGCCGCTTCGGTAGTATGTCTTCTAGAAATTCAAGACCGATACCACTTTTGGCCCAATCCATAGAGGTGATTAACCGAGGATACGAAGTCCAAGGGTTAGCTCTCACGCCTCTTCGGCGACGCAGTTGCCTAAGGTATTCGGTGTCGACAATACGAAACTCCAGCCCAAACTTGGAGCGCATTTCTTCTTGCCACTTTATTTGCAAGCTTGACGGGCAGACAACGAGGACAGTACGTGCTCGATGACGTAATAAAAGCTCTTGAATAACAAGCCCGGCCTCAATGGTCTTTCCAAGTCCCACGTCATCAGCAATCATCAGGTTGACATTTGCCATTTTCACCGCACGAAGGACGGGATCTAGCTGGTAGTCTTCAATGGTGATTCCACTGCGGTATGGCGACTGAATTAAATCCGAGTTGACGTTGGTGGCAGCTCCCCACCGAACGGCATCGAGAAAAGTTTCAAGAACGGAATAATCGTCAAAATTGACAACCTCAGGAAGGTCTGACTCTTTGATTTTGGCCCCAGGTTCCACTTCCCAGATCACACCGGCAGATTCAGACCGTGAATCTCCTTCGATGGAAAGAAGATCAACTCTGTGCTGCCGGGCGGGAGTGCGAGCAAAAAAGATAGGTTTGACATTGGTGACAATCCAACGTCGTGAACGAACTTGAACCAGATCACCGATTTCGGGGACAGTTTGAGATGGCTCGATCATGAGGATCTTTCCGCAGAGAATTGCTTGGAGCAAGCAATTCTAGCCAAGGCTGCCTCAGACCATAAAAATGCTAGGAACAGGACCTTGATATCAAAGCGACTTCAGATGCGCAAAAATACTGCGGCCGATAAGTTCCCCGATAACGACAGGAACCGCGTTGCCGATCATGCGTGCTATAGGAGTAATTTCAATTTCGTCACCCGGAGCCACAAATTGATAGTTCGCAGGAAAACTTTGCAATATGGCAGCTTCGCGCAAAGTTAGTGCACGATCTTGCTCAGGATGACCAAAACGGCCAGTCCCGAAATTGACAAACTGCGTTGTCATTGTGGGAGATGGCTGATCCCAGCACATGCGACCATAAACACTTTGATAGGAAGCACCGGATGCCTTCTTGTGGCAAGGACATCGAAGTTCTTCGGGCCAATCCCGCCATGTCCCGCCCGGCTTGGAGGCACGAATGCGCTTCAAATTAAGTTCGCTCATCGAGAAAGTACGGTGCAATGGGTCAGCAGCCGTCGTTTCTCCAGCTTTTACTTGGGGCAACGATCCTATGGCATCTCGAACAGTTGAAGGTTTCGCTCCGAACTGCGCCGGGCTTAGGATGTCAATATGGCCGAAGCGAGAGGCAAGAAGCACAAGGCGGCGACGATGCTGCGGTAATCCGTATTGTTCGCAGTGGACAACTTGCCATGAAGGAGTTCCATACCCCAGGGTTTTTAATCCCTCGACAAAGGTTTTAAATATGCTTTTGTTTGCCAGTTCCGGCACATTCTCCATGGTCACCAAATCCGGCATTGTTTCCTTAACGAGGCGAAGAAACTCGCCAAGTAAATGCCATCTGGGGTCAGAACTGTTTGCTTTTCGGTTATAGGACGAAAAAGTCTGGCATGGTGCACAACCTGCCAAAAGTGACACATCGCCCTTGATCTTTTTTTCGCCCCGTAGGTACCGAGCCAGCTCATTGCCGTGAATATCTCGAACATCTCGCTGCAGATACTCAGCTCCTTCATTGTTGTGGCTGTATGCATATCGGCACGCTGCAACGCAATCAACACCTGCGCCAACCTTAACGCCCGCTTTTAGAAGACCATGCGTTAGACCTCCCGCACCACAGAATAAATCTACAGCACGAACTTGAGGCTTGGTTGATCTGCTAGGGGACATTGGCATATTGCGTGTCAAGATAAAACACCAGTCGGGCGGCGATGCGCACGAGAGAAAGCAAAAACGGTTTGCGGCGCATTGTACCTGTGATAGAGATCTAACACACTATTTTCAATAGTCTATATGCCGAATAGATAACCCTTGATGAAATGCTGTTGCATCGTAGCAGCAGATAATCCGAGGGCTTCTGGTACGGCATTGAGCGTGAGCCTCGTCCTTACATCTTTGTCGGTCTCGAATTCCATTTCGAACGAGGCGCTTACTACGCTCAACTGAAAATCCTCGAAGACTGGGCTAAACAATTCCAGCGCTAGCTTCCCGCAAAGGTTCAAAGTATCGACACGGTTTGTTATCCCACATCACGCTGTCGGGCTTCATCACATGTCTGGACTCTGGAAACTTCAGGTAATGCGCTTTGTCGTAGGGTGTTTCGAACACATTGCCTCCAACGGAGTACCGACAGCCCTTGCAGCCTTCGCACTTTGCCATGACTCCGACAATTGGCTCCGGGTTGGTAACGTTGCCTTTTCTGGCTTCACTCATGAACGCGCTCCTTATTCGTCCAACACCTTGTGCGGATTTTCTACCCCAGCTTCCGCAGGCAGATAAAAGCGCGTGGGCTGGTACGGCTCCTCAAGGACATAGAGCTTCTTAATCTTTCCCTTGTCACGGCTGTAAATCTTAATTCTGACGAACTCGATTCCAGAGCTGGTGTTATGCCATTGGATGGATGCGACATCCTTTTCCTTCCACTCAGGATTGGGTTCCGTGTCGTTATGGCCCATGAGCGTCTTATCCGGAAAAACCGGCAGGTGCGTGAACGGCATGATCTCCCGGTGGCACATCGAGCATTGCTCAGTCGGGGCCGACGCAAGCAGGCGGCCACGCTCGGCTGCTTCGCGGTTGTTCTTTTCGATTGTCATCATCGTGGTTGTTGCGATAACGCCGCCTCCGGCGGTTTTGGCATAGCCGGAAGCGGTGACGACAGTGAGAATGACGGCTAATGTGAAGGCGCGGACACTGAGCATGGCGGTTCCTTTCAGATCAAAAACGCTTGCCGTATACCGGCATCATAAAGCGCTCGAATTGTTGCCGACAAGCTGATATTCGCCCGGACAATACGACGACGAACATACCGAACAAATATGCGTCGTCCGGCGGCGAAGCTATCTCATCCTTTATTGCTGAAACATTGTCTCTGCTGGCTAACAGTTTTCTGTGGCTAATTTTCAAATTCACGTTGATGACTTTATTCGAGACCGCGCTCGGGAAGGGGCCTCAAGCATGGGCCTTGATTTGGCAAGTTGCGTGTGAGTGTTTTTGTACCAGATGGTGCGGGAAAATGACTTGCCAGCTCGAGCTTTCGTTAGTTTGTGTAGCGCTTGCGTTTTTGCTCAACAACCACGTTTGAGGATTCAGCGGGCCGCTCGCTGACGGCACGCATGTCGTTCGCATCCGGCTCACTGCATGCGTGACGTCAGCTTTCTTAGTCCTATCACTAGTCCTAGTTTCATGTCGATTACCTCTATGTGATTTTAGGTCACAGAGGTTGTCCGAAGCTTCAAGGCCCCGTCCACTTTATTGAAAGTTAACCGATCGAGTAGATGGCTGGTGATTAATTTCCTTAACTACCTACTCGATCGTCTGCCGTTAGTGTTTTTTGAATTTGAAAAATTCAGGCTTAGGCAATGTACTCAAGCCACTTTTTCAACTCTCACCGGAATTCCAGAACGACAGGTTGCACCGACCCAGTAGTCATTTAGCAAAGCAGCCTGATCTTTAAAGGTCGGATCATGCGGAATGACACCGTTAATTGCGATTCCTCCGGAAGCACCTTTCACAGCACCGATCACTTGCCCGTCAACCTCAATTTTTTTGGCCCCGTAAGCACTGTGGCCGTAACCATGAGCAACGCACACAGCCCCTTTTGCTACCGATTTGTCTGCCTGTAGAATTCCTTCGGTCGGTACTCCGTTTCCGCTGATAATACGGACGCGGTCTCCTGTTTTTAATCCGTATTTCGCCGCCGTTTCCTCATGCATTTGCACAAAGTTTTGAGGCGAGTTTTCAAGATTGCGTGGGTAGACCACCGAATACGGTGAACGCAGCGAGGATTTAAATGTTGACAGACGTAGCGGGAACTTGTCAGCCGGCCATTCTGTTTCCCAGAGTTTGCCGTTAAAGAAGCGCGGTTTCATTGCAACCGGTACTCCTGGGTAACGTTCTCCGCTGTAGGCATGACGAATCGCAGTCATAGCCGGACTAAAGAGCTGAAGGAATTTTCCGCCTGCACCGGCAAAGAAGTCTCCCTTATAGTGCTCACGCGCCTCGTAGTAACCGCCACGTGAAAGAAGTGCCTCAATCTTTACGGCCTCTCCTGAGGTCACCTTCGTTTCAATGAATTTCATAGCCCGACCAAGCCCGGCCAGTTCACGGTCAGCAGCACTCACCTCAGGCAAGTGCTTTAACTGAACAGCAATATTCGCCAGATAACGAGGATACCAATCTTCCGGGGTTAGTAGATCCAGTTTGCGTCCGTCCTTACATGAAATTGCACCTTTACCGAAACCGGGGAGTTTCATTGCAACAGCACAGTCAATACAGAACTGTTCCATGCAGACGTGCATACCGGCTGCATTCTTCACAGTGTGACTTTCTACTGCAGGAACGCCGGCAGATACCCACGGATAGAAACTTCCCCATGTACGGTCACAGGCATAATCCTCAAACTGAACCGTATCTGGAATGATGTAATCAGCGTACTGATTTGTTTCGTTTATAAAGGCATCAATGCCTATCACGAGCGGAATAACTTTTGGATCAGCCAGTCCCTTTACCGTTCTCGAATCAAATGACGAGGTACTGTAAACAGGGTTGCTGCGCCATGTGATCAGTGCTTTCGCCTTGTAAGGATCGCCGTTGACAGCCGCAGTAATCATTGCTGCTGCATTATGAGACGCGTATCCTGGGTTCATTGGATGAAAAACGTGAGCAGCAGGATAAGGCTTTTCCGATTTCATCAGGTGTTGCTTGTACTCGGAAGACGCTTCATACGGACCGCTTCGTGTGATGGTTATTTGCCCCTTCAGGTCAACCTCTCCAGCAAAGGAGGCCAAATCGTAATTTCCGGCAAATCCCATATATGTTCCGCCGCTGTACATGGCGCCGCCTCTGGCATCATGACAGCCGATCAGCGTGTTGAGGATGCAACACAGCCATCCCGCCATCGCAGCGTTGCAACCAAACAGTCCGCCAAAGAAAACAACCGCTGCCTTACGCCCGTGTTCGGTCAGCTTTCTGGCAATAGCCCTGATTTCCTTCTCGGGAACCCCGCACTGTTCGGAATACTGTGTCAGAGTGAGCTTGTTTGCCTGATGACGCAGCATCTGTGCACTGCTCATAAGGTGAACAGTTTTACCGTCCGTGAGTTTCACCTTCAGATCGGCGTATAAATCCGCACTCTCAACTGCGTCAGCTGCAACCAATTTTCCATTCGAACATACAACGTTAACGCCTTTTTTTCCGACGCCAAACGTCTGTGCATCTGCCATTGTCAGCGTGTCCGGTCTGTCCGGCGTCACGACAACGAGATGCGTTGCATTGGAATAATTGACTTCGCCTGCTTTTTGTGCAGCTTTCAGGTTTGGGAGCGTCAGGAAGTGCTTGTTTTCCCAGCCGTTTTCAAGAATGACTCTGACGAGCCCGTACAAGAAGTAGTCATCTGTTCCGGGCAGAATCGGACACCAGCGGGCACCAGTTGCCTGCACTGCAGAAGAACGCAGGAGTGGATCTACAACGACGTATTCAGCTTTGCGTTCCACACGTGCCTGCGCCACGCCGCTGCCGCGACGATTAAGGCTGAAACCGGAGTTGCTGGGACTGGTTCCGATAAACACGGCGTATTCAAAATGATCCCAGTCCGGTTCACACAACCCTGCGGCAATCGTCGGGCCAAGTCCCACAGAATAGCCAATGGCCGGTCCGTTACCGCAATATGCGTGTTTACTCAGAGCATTGACAGAGCCGAAGGCAAGCTTACTGAATCGCGTGAGAAACGCACCGCGCATTGTGTCTTCTTCGTTAAAGGCAACAAGCAGCTGATTGGATTTGGACCCGAACTCAGGCTGAGCGGGATCCAGCAGCGTTTTTGGATCGTAAATCTGTCTGAGGCCTTCTACCCGTCCCTCTCCAAACAGGTTTCCGCCATTGACGATTTCCTTAATTGCTTGTTCATACGGAATGGACTTCCAGCGATTTTCGCCGCGTTTACCGGCTCGTTTTAACACTTTCGTGATGCGCTGCGGGCTTGTGACAACGCCGACTGTGCTTGCACCGCGCCCGCAAATAGAAGCCCGGAAGGTTCCGCGTGACGTATCCGCAAGCCTCCAGTAGGCTTCGTCAAGATGCGTCTCCAACGGAAGCGGTTTCCCAGCCGTCAGCACATCAGAGTACGGGTTACCTGCCACACGAGTGATTTCACCTGTTTTCTCATCAACCCGGTAACGAAGTGCACACATGCTGTTGCATCCGAAGCACTTTGTAAAACCCAGGCGGTAACCGGCAACAAGTTTGACTGTTTGCTCGGCCCCCTTAACCAAAGCAGGTCTGCTGGCAAATCCGAATTGAGTTTTTGTTGTGTGTGTCATATTTGCTCCCCTGTATCAATGCTGCCACTGAGTGGCTGAGGTACCGAGCATTTGTTTGTCATCAATCTCAGGCAGACCAACGTAGTAAATATTGGGAAGAGTGCCTGCCGAGCTCAGGAGTCGGTACGCCTTTTCCGTCTTCAGAATCCGGGACACTTCGCTTTCCGGATCACTAAGATCGCCGATCAAACGAGCGTGCCCAACACATGTTTCCACACAGGCTGGCAGAAGCCCTGCTTCGAGCCGGTGAATGCAGAAGTTGCACTTTTCCGGCGGTTGTTTCATTTCAGGATCTTTCTTGCGTGCCCCGTACGGGCAAGCCGCAGTACAAGCCTGGCAGTGAATGCACTTTTCGTAGTCAATCACAACAATGCCGTCTTCCTTGCGTTTGTATGTGGCCTTGACCGGACAAACTTTTATGCAGGGCGGGTTATCGCACTGATTGCACTGATGGGGAAACGGTAAAGTCGCAATGTGGTCGCGATTCACCCCAACCGGGACCTGTACAACTTCTGTCCGTGGACGGCCTGCCGGCACGTTATTTTCCTGTGAGCAGCTGACCGTGCAAGAAATGCAACCGGTGCAGCGGCGGACATCAAAAACCATGACGTAATGTTTTCCATGCGCCGCAGCAAAAATCTCGCTTTGCGGCACCAGAGCCAGCGTGAGTCCGGAGCCCACAATTTTCAAGAGGGTTCTTCTATCGAACATGAAACCTTCTCCGGGGTTGTTTTAATGAGAGAGTCGGAATAACGTGCATGCTCCGCCTTTTCATTAAGACGGAGCATGCAGATGACGATGTTTTTACTTAGCCGTTAAAGACTGCTTTGCGAACCAGAGGTTATGGTTCTGGCGGGCCCAGTTTTCATCGCATTTGCCGGAGAGCATGTTTTCGATACCGCCCTCGCTCATCACAGCACCCATGTAGACATGAACCACCGTAAAGGCAATCAGAACGACTGAGGAAACGATGTGCAGTACCAGCGAAAGCAGAATCGCGTTGCGAGTTATGCCCAATGAATCCGGCCACATCATCAGCAGACCCGTGACAGTCAGAATCAGACCGAAAACAGTCACGCACCAGTAGTAGGCTTTTTCACCGGCATTGGCAAAACCCGCGTCCGGATGCTGATTCTTCCCGTTATTGATGTAACCACCCAGGCATCTGAACCAAGCCCAGTCATAAGAAGCCGGAATCTGGCGAGGCATGTACTTGAGAATTAGTATCACAAGAGCAACGGCAAAAGGAATGCCAAAAGCGTTGTGAATCATCACACAGCCTTTGATAAACACTGTCCAGGTATGAGGAGCCATCATCGGTTCAAGCCACATCCATCCTGAGCCGATAAAAAGACCCGTAAGAATGAGGAAGAGGCCCGGAATGGCTGCAAACCAGTGTACGGCTACGTCGCCGATGCTCCAACGATCAATTAGATTGCCGCTGAAACCATCCTGAAGTTTTGCTCTGCCGTTGACGAGCACAAACAGGGCAAACAAAACGGCTACAAGTGCAAAAGCGGCCAGAATCCACAAGGCAATAGCCGAGTCTGAGCTCAAAAATCCGAGGTAGCCTTCATTTGCGGCAGACGGATCGTAGGACTGTAGCATTCTGCCGTCGATTGGCATGCCGCTAAAGTCTGGAGCGTCGTTACTTGCGGGCTCGATTTGTACCGGAACCCACGGCTCCGGCTGATGCACGATTTTCTCGGTTGCACAGACACAGGATGCCAGTCCCGTTCCTATTCCAGCAACGAGTGTTTGATGAAGTTTTTTCATGATAAATCCTGTTGAACGTTAATCGGAATCGTTTCTGAAGAACTCTTTTTCTCAACGCCCGTCTTTATTTCCGTGAGCTCAATTCCGTCAAAAAGAGCTTCAAGCCCTTTTTTTGTGTACTGAGCCCAGGCAAACAATTCCGGCACTGAGGTATTGACAGCAACGGCCCCGAAATACCCACTGGCCCAGTGGCCGAGGTGTTCTGCCCAGAAAATTTGTGCAAACTTCTCAAGTCCGTCTGCAATCTCGTCTTGTCCCAGCCTGCGGTGCTCTGCGGCTAGTGAATAGACAGCTCCGAGAAACTGCATCTCATTGCCAATGAAATCCGCCGGTTCGTTAAAGTGAGGATCCACCGCAAGTCCGACCTGCGCATAAAACCATGCAACCACAGCCGTGATACGGGTGTTGATTGACTTGGTCCCTGCCCATATCGTTTCATAAGGAGAAACGACTCTGCGGTACGGTCCCATGGACAGACGGTTGAATTCCGCTTCAAGGTCATCCGACGAGGTCACTCGTTCAGAAATAACCTTGACGAACTGTCCACTATCCTTTTCGCGGGCGGCCGCTTTCGCCATCCGTGTCCAGGTCTCTTCCTTGCCGGGCGCAAAAGCAGGCATTGCAAAGGCCATCAGCCATTGCGAGCGCTGTAAAAGAGCTCTTCTGTCCATTTAGCGCTTCCTTCTCTGGATAATGACCATGTTCGGCCCGTTGGGTCCGTCTTTGTAGCCAATGCACTGTTTGCTTGCAGCCTTGTCGGACTTGAGCACAACATTGACATCACCCATTTTGAGGCACCCGACCGGGCATCCCGCGACACATGCAGGAAGCAGCCCAGCTTCAATGCGTTCAATACACATATTGCATTTGGCCGCTTTCCCGTCGTACTCACTGATCACAATTGCGTCGTACGGGCAAGCCGGTTTGCACAGTCCGCATGCCGTGCATTTGTCACGATCAAGAATTACAAGCCCATCGTGACGTTTGAAAAACGCCTTTGAGGGACATACCGCCATACAGGTTGGGTTGTCGCAGTGCATGCAGGAGTGTGACAGCCACACATCACGTGCATTTCCTTGGTCATCTGTTACTTCATAGGTATCGACCTTACGGAAACGAACATTTTCAGGCAGTTCATTCCAGAGCTGGCAGTTAACCACACAGCCTTGGCAGCCCACGCAGTCTTCCTGACGGAAAATGAAGCCTTTTTGCAGAGGATTTTTTGACATTCTCTATCTCCTTTAGGCTCTTTCGACCTTGACGCGTGTTGAGTGATATGCAGAACAACCTCCGATGTCAGTGACCCGAGAAGTTGTTAAGCAGTTTGTACCGGTACCTCGGCCGTACGGATTCATACGAAGCCAGTTGTTCTTGGCAGCACACACAGCTCCCGGAGCGACACGCGAACACACGCGGGCTACAAAGTAAGCGTGTCCCCTCTGGTTTGTCAGCTTGATGCGGTCACCAGTCTTAATTCCGAGCTTTTGAGCATCCTTCGGATTGATTTCACACTCAAAATCGTTGAAAGTACGCATGTACTTGACATTGGCGAACTCGGAGTTTTCGCGCCAGATCAGGGCCGGGGAGAAGAGACGGAACGGCAGGTCACGTTCTTCGGGGATCATTTCCTCTTCGGGCAGTCCCAAATCAATGAGCGGGTTGAAGCCGTATTTACGGAAGTTGTCGCATCGCACTTCATATTTGCCGGATTCGGTCCAGATCTTTCCTTCCCCAAAACGCGGCTGGAAGTTGGGCATATCAACATGAATCCACTTGCGCTTGCACAAATCCTCCCAGGTGACCTGTTTCCACCAAGGCGAGGCTCCGTCAAGCGACTGTTTGATGATGTCGACATCCGTGTCCGTGAATTCATGTTCCTTAAAGCCCATGCGACGGCCCCATTCAGAGAAGAAATCCCAGTTCCCTTTGGATTCTCCGAGTGGGTCAATGATCTTTTCACAGACCTGAACGTAGAAATTGTCGTATTCGCATGCCATGTCGAGGCACTCAAACTGGGAAGCTGCCGGAAGGATCAGATCGCAGTAGTCCATAGAGTCGGTCATGATCATGTCAAAACCGACAACGAAAAGATCGTCACGCTTGAAGTCTTCGATAATCTGGTTGGAGTTTGGAGCAACAGCAACCGGATTTCCGTTATAGAAGAAGACCATATGGATTGGCTTGATGGGTTTGCCTTCCGATGTTGGGTTCTTTGCGAGCAGAGCCGTGTCAAGCGAAGTCATGTTGACATGCTGTTCGTTGCCGGTGAGGAACCGTTCACCGCGCTGGGCGGCTGTATTAAGCGTTGCCTGCAAAATAGCATCAAAAAACGAGAAACCGGAATGGGGTTTGCCGACATGGCCGAGTGCCATTGAAAAGAGAGGGATGGCATGTGTCATCCGGCCACCGTTGTAGTTACGGTTGATACCAGCACCGCACCCCAGAACACTTGTCTTGCAACTTGCCGCTGTGGTTGCAAATTTTTCGAGCTTAGCTTTGGGGATACCTGTTGTCTTAACAATATCTTCCCACTTGATAGAAGCGACAAAGGGTTCGAGTTCATCGCCACCGATACAGTCGCGATGCAGGAACTCCCTGTCAGCCAGATTCTTTTCAAACAAAACCTTCAAAAGGCCGACAACAACCCAGGCATCCGTAGAGGGTTTGGGCTGCAGCCAGACATCGGCTTGAGAGGCAAGCGGCGTGCGATGAGGATCCACGACAAGAACTTTGCCGCCCCGGTCACGCATCTTGACAATGTCCTTAAAGCGTAGAATGTGGCAGGCCGTTTCGTTGATGCCCCAGGAGATGTAGCAGTCGGATTTTGCAATCTCATGAGGTTCGACACCGACAGGCTGACCTATCGTCCAGGTCAGTGCTGTCCAGACGGCCTTCGCGCAAACATTACGGTCAAGATAGGAAGCACCGAGACGGTTAAAGAAGCGGTCCGGCGCACGCATGCCAACAACACCATAATTGCCGGAATAGGAGTAAGGCAGCACGGCGTGAGCACCGTATTTCTCAACCGTCTCGTGCGTCTTGCGGATCAGCAGTTTCCAGGCTTCTTCCCAGCTGATGCGTTTCCATTTGCGGCTGCCCTTGGGACCGATGCGTACCATCGGGTGTAACAGTCTGTCTGCAGAGTAAATGTACTGGACATACGTCAGTCCCTTGACGCACGGGCATGTTCCGGTCTTAGGCTGTTCATCGGCGCCTTCAACCCACGTTGCTCGCCCATTTTGCACAGTAAACCGCAACAGACAGCGAGCACCACAGTTTCTCAGACAGGTGCTGTAGCGTTTTTCGCCTGCCAGTTTATTCAGTAATACAGGATTGGCTCCTGTTTTTTCCAGGGTCTGCGCACTAGCTGGAACCAACCCCGAAAGCGTAGCCACTGCAGGAATTGAACTTATTCCTTTTAGCAGATTTCTCCGATTAAGATCAATCATATCTTTCTCCTGGATCAAATATTCAGATTTTTGTTCTGCATTTTTTGTTTATGTAATTAGTTTTAACCTCCGATCATTGAAATAGATATCTTGTTGAAAACTATGATCTCTTGTAATTCACTCAGAATCTTCTAACTTTTGCCACAATCTATTCAAACCAGACGCCAAACTATCTTTAACCCATATGAACAAGGGGCTGTTCTGCGTTTTGCTGTATATCAGATAGTTTCCAATTGGCCTGATCAGACTTCTAATATTTTTAATCCGTTCCTGCAAATCCTCTGGTATAGGAATTGTTACGAGTTCCGGCACGTACGAAATATATTTCTTCGTAAATTGATTGCATATTATGGAAACGGAATCAGAATGAATTATTTTCCAGAAAGCCGCCGCCATACTTTCTGTCAGAGTTCCTATTCTCATCGTAAGCCCATCGTCACGGCATAAACGGACAAAAACAGGACAACTTAAATCGTCAAAATACTGAATCTGAACCAGAGGGTATCTGGATAATTTCTCTGTCGTGAGTTTCCCGTCCAGAGTCAAAGGATGGTCTTTGCGGCAAAGCAGGTATTCGTGCATCGGCGAAGACACCAGATCAGAGCAAAGCCCCATCTGTTTAAAACCTTCATAAGTCACCACAAAATCGATTTTTCCCGAGGCAATATCGTCACTCCAGTCTTTGCCCAAAACATGCACATTGAAGCGTAATTTCGGAGCGAGCGACCGGATATCTTTCTCAATTACTTCCAGTACAGGCCATATAAATTCATCATTGGCATAAATTTCAAAAATCCTGTCGGCAGTCTCGTAATCCACGTCAGAAAATTTGTCTTGAACTTTCTGCATCTGCCTGTGAATTTCGGTAAAGATAGGGGCCAGTTCATCTGCCCTCTGCGTGGGCTCCAACAAATATCCTTTCCGGACAAAAAGCTGATCGCCAGTGATTTTTCTCAAGGCATTAAGACAACGGCTTATATGAACAGCACTTAGCCCGATATCAGAAGCAGCATCCTTGGCTTTTCTGAACTTATAAACAGATAAAAAAACTTTTATTTCCAAATAGGATAGCTGTTGCATCTTTTGTTCCATATATGCTTATTATCCAATTTAATCTTAGAACAAAAATTATGTTGCTAAAATTCGATAGCTGACAAAGTCATCAGCAACAGTTACTCAAACATCCAGCAGATTCTGCATTTTTACCACAAATCTAGAGCTCACTATTGACCTGCATCAACAGGAAAAGTATTTCATTTTTTACAAAATAGCATTTCAATATTTGAAATATTTCGAATCTACTTCCACAATTTCACTTTTTGAGAAGTAGTTTTTCCATATTTGTAATACTATAGTCATTGATCGAAATCAAATTCAATATTTTTGAAGTTCATAGAATATGGAAGAATTTAGATTATCAATTTCTCACGGAGAAAAAACAATGAATGGTATAAATTTATCAAATCTCGCTAAGTTAACCGAAAAAATGAAAGCAACCCCGTCGACAGGGCATACCGCTTTTGCGGCTACTCTGGAATGGAAAGACTCAACCCGCAATGATCTTCTTGTCCGTAGTTTTGATCCGGTAACGGTGGACGAGCCTGAAGAAATGGGAGGAACGGACAAAGGTGCGAATCCCGGGGAATTGTTACTTGCAGCTGTCGGCGGATGCTTTACCATTACGTTTGAGCTTGCTATCGCATCGGCTGGAATTAAGCTCAATGCATTGCAAACAGTAGTGGAAGGCTTCGTAGAAATGGCAAACGTCTTCGGGATTACCTCGGGCGCAAGAGAGATGCAAGGAATCAAAATCACTCTGAAGGTTGACGCCGACGCTGATTTCGAAAAGATCACCGAGATTGCCTTTAATTCCGCAAAATCTTCGCCGATCACATCCCCCACGGTCTTTCCATCCACGCGGTTGATCCCCACATCGATGACTGTCGCACCTTCCTTCACCATGTCAGCGGTCACATAGTTTGCATGACCGACGGCTGCGACAAGGATATCTGCCTCTCTTGTGATAGAGGCGATGTCCTTCGTATGCGAGTGACAGATGGTAACGGTCGCATTCTTCGAAAGGAGCATCAGAGAGACCGGCTTTCCGATGACATTGCTGCGTCCGATGACGACGGCTTTCTTCCCATCGATCGGGATCTTGTAGTGATCCAGAATCGCCATGACAGCGCGCGGCGTACAGGCGAAGAGGCCTGCCTTTCCCGCAGTCAGACGGCCTGCATTCGTCTCAGAGAGGCCGTCGACATCCTTATCCGGATTCATAAGAGCGATCATTTTCTCTGCACTGATGCCTTTCGGAAGCGGCATCATCATGAGGATGCCGGTGATCTCCTGATCCTCACTGAGATCTGTCACAAGAGAGCCCAGCTCTTCTTCCGTCACATCATCGGAGGCACGGAAGATTTCTGCATCAATGCCATAGCCCTTGGCGACCTTCTGCATAAAAGATGCGTACATGGCAGACGGCTTGGAGGATCCGGCCAGAATGATGGCGAGCTTGGGTTCATAGTGCTTCTCAGTGGTTCGGGCTCCCGTAAGCGGACAACTGAGTTATTTGGGGGTAACCCAAGGTCAGCAGGTTTCGTCCGGGGCGAG
>ERZ856578.3757-NODE-3757-length-21889-cov-3.631900_pt1 | contig 21889 bp, 20 predicted proteins | sample MGYA00514384_ERZ856578 | MGnify/ENA primary metagenome ERZ856578 (study PRJEB29103, sample SAMN06111958) | human gut metagenome | biome: human gut; feature: ankylosing spondylitis patient; material: healthy_person | host: Homo sapiens | place: China:Hangzhou... | reverse complement strand
CGTATTTTCGCCGCGCCCGTTCCAGCTCGTCGGGCACGGCGGCGAGCCCCTGTTCCAGTTAGAGACGGAGCGAGGAGAGGTCGCGCCGGTTCAGAAGGCTGCCGATGTCTTTCAGCGACAGTCCGATGGCGTGCATCTCCTGGATCAACAAGATCTCCTCGATCTGATTTTCGGTATAAAAACGGTAGCCGCTCTGCGGGTCGCGCCGCGCCGGGGCGAGGATGCCGTTGGCGTCGTAATGGCGCAGCTGCTTGGCGCTGACGTTGCACAGTTCCGCCATCTGGCCGATGGTGAAGCGTTTTTCGCCGTCCGTCATGGTTGGGCCTCCTGCTTGAAACGGTCCCGCGGCGCCGCGGGATCGTCGGTATCCGCGCACAGCATAGCAGGAAACGGCGCGGACGTAAACACGGAAAGCCGCGCCGTTTCGGCGGGATGACGCGAGAACGCCCGCGCCTGCGGGCAAACGCGTATAATTGTGGTAAACTGGCGGCGGCGGAGCGCCCGGCGAAACGCGCGGGGCGCGTTTTCGAAAATCTTGAACAGAGAAAGCGTGATGTGCGGTGACAATCAAAAAGAAGCTGATCCTCTCGAATATTCTTATGATCGCGGTGCCCGTGCTTCTCGCGGCGGCGTTCGCGGCCGCCGCCCTGCGCACGTACGTCCACAGCTACGTAGCCCCCGTGCTGGAAATGTACGAGGCCGAAAACGGCGTCTATTCCGCTCAGAACGTTATTTACGCCTGCAAGGACGTGCTTTCGTCGCCGGAGGAATGGGAAAAATACGACTGGTACGAGGATCACGGCCTGGTCATGAGCGAGCAAACGTCGCCGAAGATGAAAATGCTCGAGGAAACGCTGCGGGACATGGGCTATCACTTCGAGATCGCGATCAGCCGGAAAGTCGTTTACAGCAATTTTCTGCCCGAGGACCGGGCGTATATCGACAGGAATTTCGGCCCCTCGCTGGCCGGCGTCGAAAGTCTGAGCATGACCGACGGCGGCGGCTCCATCGTCAAAAACGGCTTCGGTCCCGAGCGCGAACGCGGCAGCATCACCGCCGTGTTTCTGGCGAAACGGCGCGGCGGCGTCCGCGGCGATTCCTATGTGCAGAAATACGTGGTCGCTTTCTTGGCCGTCTTTCTGATTTTCATTCTGCTGACGGTGGCGCTCACCGATTACCTTCTCAGCGGAGCCGTCAGCCGCATGATCCTCAAGCCGCTGCGCATCCTCAAACTCGGCGCGCGCGAAATTGCCGGCGGAAACCTCGACTTCAGGCCGGACTACGCGAAAGACGACGAGTTCGGCGACGTCTGCCGCGAATTCGACCGGATGCGCGCCCGCCTCAAGGAGTCCGTGGCGGAAAAACTGCGCTACGAGAACTACCGCCGCGAGCTGCTTTCGGGCATTTCCCACGACCTGCGCACGCCGCTGACGGCGATCCGCGGCTACGCCGAGGGGCTGACGGACGGCGTCGCCGACACGTCCGAAAAACAGAGAAGATACTGCCAGGCCATCCGCAGCGGCACCATGGAAGTGGAGGCGTTGGCGGATTCGCTCCTGCTCTTTTCGCGGCTGGAAAACAAACGCTACCGCTACCGCCGCGAGCGCGTCCTCCTCGACGGCTGGCTCGACGGGCTGATCCGTCACTACCGCGCCGCGTCCGGCGGCCGGCTGCGGCTGAACTACGAAAACCGCGCGCCGTCCTTCGAGGCGGAACTCGACGTTCAGGAGATGCGCCGCGTGTTCGTCAACCTGTTCGACAATAGCGTCAGGCACGCCGGGAAGGACGACGTTTCGGTCTCGGTGCGCGTCGAAGCGGAAAACGGATGGGCGAAGATCGCCGTGGCCGACGACGGCGCCGGCGTCGCCGCGGACGACTTGCCGCACATCTTCGAGAGTTTTTACCGCGGCGACAAATCCCGCGCCCATCACGAGAGCGGCAGCGGCCTGGGCTTGGCGGTCGCCCGGCAAGTCGTGGAAGGCCACGGGGGGACGATCGCGGCGCGCAACGACGGCGGACTGACCGTCGAGATCAGAATTCCCGAAGCCGCCGCGGCGAAAGGGGCGGAATAACATGCGGAAAATCCTGATTGTGGAGGACGACCGCCCGATCGCGGAACTGGAACGCGACTATCTGGAAGCCAACGGCTTCGCGGTGGAGATCGCCTTCGACGGCCGCGAAGGGCTGCGTCTGGCGCGGACGGAGGAATACGCGTTGCTGCTGCTCGACGTGATGCTGCCGGGAATCAGCGGCTTCGAAATCTGCCGCGAGGTGCGAAAGAGCAAAAACGTGCCCGTCGTCATGGTCACCGCCCGCAAGGACGACGTGGACAAGATCCGCGGGCTCGGACTCGGCGCCGACGATTACGTGGTCAAGCCCTTCAGCCCGTCGGAACTGGTGGCGCGCTGCCGGGCCCATATCCAAATCCACGAACGGCTTTCAAGCGGCGCCTCGTCCGGCGCGGAGCGCCCCATAGAGGTGAAAGGGCTGAAAATCCTGCCCCTTTCGCGCCGCGTGTTCGTCGGCGGGCGCGAGGTGGCGCTGGCGCGGCGGGAGTACGAACTGCTCCTGTTCCTCGCCGCCAATCCCGATATCGTTTTTTCCCGCGAGACGCTGTTCGAGCGCATTTGGGGCGAAGATCACCCTGGCGACGCGGCTACCGTCACAGTGCACGTCAACCGCATCCGCGACAAGATCGAGAAGGACCCTTCCCGCCCCGAATATATCGAAACGGTCTGGGGCGCGGGCTATCGCTTTACGGCCGATTAGCCCGAAGCTCCGAAAAAAATCCCTTCCGCTTTGATCCGGCACGTGCCGGACAGAAGCGGAAGGGATTTTTTTACGCGGCGGCGCGAGGGAGCGTTTAGGAATTGTTTAGAATTCGCTAAGAAGGGCGTTAGATCCCGGGCGTACAATCTCTGCCTGAAAGGAAAGGGCGGAGGCTTTCCCGCAAAAAAATCATGACGATATCCTTCGGGAGAGGGAAACGCGGCGTACAAAAGGCTTCGCTGCCTTCGCCGTCGTTTTTTTCGCGCGGCGCCGCCGGGAAGATTCATAAAGCGGGCCGTGCGGTGGCGAACCGAATGGGATAAAGGGGTGGCGTTCTTGGAATTCTTCGTTCGTTATCGGACCAGGCTGTCGCAGCTGGCCGGCGTTTTTTTCGTGGGGCTGTGCGCCTTTTCGGGGAAGAAACTGGAGCTTTCGTTTCCGGCTGCGGCCGAGGCGATGTTCGCCGCGGGCTGTTTTTTGGCCGGGCTGGGGGCCGTGGGGCGGATCTGGTGCGCGCAGTATATCGCCGGATACAAGGCGGACCGCTTGATCGACAAGGGCCCTTATTCGCTCTGCCGCAATCCGCTGTACTTCTTCAGCTTTCTCGGCGCCGTCGGCGTGGGCTGCTGCACTGAATCGGCGACGCTGGCGCTGGGCGTCGCCGCGGCGTTCGCGCTGACGTATCCGGGCGTGATTCTGTCCGAAGAAAAGGACTTGCTGGCGCGCTTCGGCGACGATTACCGGCGCTACATGGCGGCCGTGCCGCGCTTCGTCCCCCGCCTTTCGCTCTTTGAGGAGCCGCGGGACTACGTCGTGACGGCGCGCGTGTTCCGGCGCGAAGTCTTCGACGCGGTGTGGTTCGTCTGGCGCGCCGGGTTGATGGAAGTGCTCGAAATGCTGGGCGATGCGGGGGCTCTCCCCAAACTGTTCTGGATCTATTAAAATACGGGTGTGAGCGCGTAAAAAAATTGTCGAAAGCCGTGAGTCTTCATGAATGAGCGAGTTAATGAAAACAAGGATCTGAAGCGCGCCGCGCTGTCGTTCATCGTGCTGATGGGCGTCGTCAGCCTCTTTTCGGACATGACGCACGAGGGCGGCAAGAGCATTCTCGGCGCTTATCTGAGCCTGACGGGGGCGTCGGCGGCGGCCGTGGGGTTCGTTTCCGGCTTCGGCGAGCTGATCGGCTATTCGCTTCGCTGCGCGACGGGACGGCTGGCCGACCGCACGAAAAGGTATTGGCTGCTGACGATCCTCGGCTACGCCGTCGATCTTCTCGCCGTGCCGGCGCTGGCTCTGGTGCCCGAAAACGGCTGGCTCTGGGCGGCGGCGCTGATCGTCGTGGAACGCGCCGGCAAAGCCGTCAAAAAACCCGCCAAGGACACGCTGCTGTCCTTTGCCGCCGCGCAGAACGGCGTGGGGCGGAGCTTCGCGCTGCAGGAACTTCTCGACCAGCTGGGAGCGTTTCTGGGGCCCGTGGCGCTGTTCGCCGTGATGTACTTCAAAGGTTCCGGCGACAGCTTTGCCGATTACCGCCGCTGTTTCGCGCTGCTGGCCGCTCCGGCTCTGGTCACGCTGGGGCTGCTGCTGGCGGCGCGCTGTCTCTTTCCGCGGCCGGAGAAGTTCGAACCGGATACGAAAAAAGCTGCTGTCGGAAATTTTGCTTTCGGAAAAAAATTCACTCTCTATATCGCCGGAATCAGCCTGTTCGCGCTGGGCTTCATGGATTTCGCGATGATCTCCATGCACGTCTCGCGGCGCGGCCTGATGTCGCCGGGCGGCCTGCCGCTGCTTTACGCCGCGGCGATGGGCGTCGACGCGGGGGCGGCGCTTGTTTTCGGCTGGCTTTACGACCGCTGGGGCATGAAAGCGCTGGCGCTGTCGGCGTTACTGACGGCGCCTTTCAGCGCGCTGATTTTCCTGCTGCCGGGAGGCGGGGCGCTGTACGCCGGCGCGGCGCTGTGGGGCGTCGGCATGGGCGCGCAGGAATCGATCCTCAAGGCGGCGGTGGCGACGCTGGTTCCCAAGGAGCGCCGCAGCTCGGGCTACGGTTCGTTCCAGACGGCGTTCGGCGTCTGCCTGTTCGCGGGCGGCTGGCTGATGGGCTGCCTGTACGACCGTTCGCCGGCGGGCATGGCGCTCTTTTCCATGTCGGCCGAACTGGGCGCGGCCGCGCTTTTTTGGCGCACGTCGCGGCCGGAGCGGGGCGGCGAGGGGAAAAACGCCGCGTAAGCGCGCCGGAGCCGGCCGGCAATCCCCGGAGAGCGCGGCCGCCGTGTTATAATGTGCTTGAACTCGGCCGACGAAATCTTGCGGCAGCGGGAAAAACATTCGAAAAGGCCGGAGGGGAAAACATGAAGCGCCCATTGTTGGAGTTTTTGGGATTGTCGGCGCTCCGCGCTATGCTGGCCGCGACGGCGGACGCGGCTTCACGGGAGACGCCCGCGTTTTCAGAGTGCGATCCGGCGGGGAAAACGCCCCGGCGGCGCGAAGAAAAATTTGACGGCTGGCGATGTTCCACGTGGAACATCGTATATGAAAAATCCCTGGCGTTTTAAAAACCGTCAGGGATTTCGCGTTACTCGTCTGTTTCGTTGCGCGCTGAAAAACGGGCTGATACTATTCTTGATCAAAAAGCCGAACACGGGGGCGCTGCGAGGGGGATTCGCAAAGCGAGCTGCGCAGATGGCCCCGCCGTGCCCCGTTATGATGAGGCTCGTTATCGGTCTTGTACTGGCGGGCCGGCGCGTCACCGCCATTTTCGAAGCGGCGAGAACGCGCTCTAATACAGCACCCTGGAGGGCATTTCGATCATCCGCATCAGGATGCCCAGAAATTCGGCCGCCGGAGCGCCGTCCACGATCCTGTGGTCGTGAGACAGCGACAGCGCCATGATTGGCCGGATGCGAACCTCTCCGTCCACCGCGACCGGCACGTCCTTGGTGCGGCCGACGCCGAGAATGGCCGCCTGAGGCGGGTTGATGATCGGGGTGAAGTGCTCCGTCGAGCGATAGCCGCCCAGGTTCGTCAAGGTGAAGGTTCCGCCGATAAAGTCCATCTCCGTCAAACGATTCTCCCGCGCTCGCGCCGCCAGATCCTTGATCTCCGCGCTGATCTCGCGGAGCCGTTTTTTGTTGGCGTCGCGCACGACGGGCACCACCAAACCGTTTTCCAGCGCGATGGCGACCCCCATGTGGACATTGCGATAGATTTTGATCCCGTCCGGCTCCATAAGAGCGTTGAAAATCGTCTTCATCTCCAGGGCCCGGGCGGTGAGCATGACGAGAAGATCCGTCACGGAGACTCTTTCGCTCTCCGGCAGGTTTTCGTTGATAGCCCGTCTTGCGGCCAGCAGTTCCGTCATGTCTACGCTGGCGTGATGATCGACTTTCGGGATCTCCAGCCAGCTCCTCAGCATATTCTCCCCGATGACCTGACGTATTCCGGCATAGGGCATGACCTCGAACGCCTCGGGCTGGGCCGGCGGCGGGGTTTCCTGGGGAAGCCCCTGCGCCAGGAACTTTTCCACGTCCTCGCGCACGATACTGCCATTCGGCCCTGTTCCCGCGAGACGCGACAGATCGACGCCGTGTTGTTCGGCCAGCTTGCGGGCCACGGGAGTCGCCCTCGGCTTTTTCCCGCCGGAGCTTGGCGCCGGTTTAGGGGCGGCGGCTGTCGCCGCGGGCTGCGCCGTCTCGATCGCCGGAGCTGCGCCGGCTGCATCGGGAACGTTCTCGCCGACCGCTCCGATGTAGCCCATCAGGCCGCCCACGGGAAGCTGCGCGCCGACAGGGGCCGCTATTTTCAGAAGTATCCCTTCCGCCGCGGCCTCGAGCACGTTCGCGATCTTGTCCGTCAACACTTCTGCGATCGCCTCGCCTTTCTTGACGGGATCGCCCTCTTTCTTGAGCCATTTGCCTATCCTGCCAACTTTCATGGTGAGCCCTAACTTGGGCATTGTGATCTCGGTTGCCATAGATGACCTCCAGCTCTTTTCATTGCAGATGAATCCCCAGCACCTCCGGCCGACTGAAGAAGCCGTCGGCAACGGCATTCCTGAGGGCCCGATCGGGGGCCACCACGTTCGGACCATCTCGGTCCAAGCGGATTTCCCCGCGATCTCCCTCTTGGAACTCTACCTCCCGCTCGCCGTCCAAGGCGACGATGCAGGGAACAGGTGCGATCTCCACGCTTTCCCCAAGTTCCATGCGGCATGGGACGGATGTCCCCACCGGAAGCAGCAACCCCGGAGCGATGGCGGCGACGTGGTCCCGTTTCGAGGGATCCAGAGTGACGAAGGCTCCCCAGGGATCGTAAACAGTCACGGGGGTCGACGTCCCCAGCAGGGAGGCAATGCCGATGTTATGGGCCTCGCCGCGCGTAAAAACCGCCATCCGCATGTCCTCCACATCCCACATGGCGCGGGAAGCGACAAACGGGTTGTCCAAAACGACCGCATCGATCAGGGCAATGTCCACGGGGACGCCGTTCCGAAACACGGCGAGGCGTTTTGAACGGTACACGGAGTCCGTGCCGGCATATCCTTGGGCAACGGCTCCGGCGGCGAGCCCTGCGATCGTCCCCTCCAGGAAGAAGGGAAAGACGTTGTTCGTCCCCGTGGAGATGGGGAGCAGAGGGACATTCCCACAGCTTTTGGCGACCATGCGGTTTGTCCCGTCGCCCCCCAGTGTCACGATGCATCCCGCCCCCGCCTCGGCAAGGGCGGCAGCTGCGTTGCAGGAGTCGAGCTGCGTTGCTGTCAGCTCCATTTCCAGCGGCGCGATTTTCAGGTTCAGGGAATCTCTGCTGCGCATGCCCGCGACCGCCTTTGCGACGATGCCGTAATAGTCGGGCATGTAGAGCACGCGCTCGACCCCTGTGCCCGAGAGGCCAAGCAGAACCCTGCGGACGATGTTCACCTTCTCTTGATTGTCGAAGACCGTGCCATAGGCGACCAGGCGGCGGATGTCCTTGCCGGACGCCGGATTGGCGATGATTCCCACCGTCGCGGGGGCTGCCATCCTCATATCCCCTTTCGATCCGAGCTTATCCCCGGACGAGTTCCTTTGCCGTCGCGGCGATCCGCGCCTCGTCGGGAATCCAGAGCTTTTCCAGAGCGGGGCTGAAAGGAATGGGAGTGTCGGGGGCGGTGACGCGCTTGATGGGCGCGTCCAAATAACCGAACCCTTCGTCCGCAATGACGGCGGCGACTTCTCCGCCGAATCCGCCGGTTTTGACGGCCTCGTGCACGATCACCGCGCGTCCGGTTTTCTCCACGGAACCCAGCAAGGTCTCCTTGTCCAGGGGCGTGAGAGTCCGCAAGTCTACGACCTCTGCGTTGATGCCCTCTGTCGCCAGCATCTCGGCCGCGGCGAGAACCTTCGGCACCATGCCGGACCAGGTGATGAGGCTGACGTCCGTGCCGGAACGCTTGATATCCGCCTTGCCGATCGGAACGACGTACTCTCCCTCCGGAACATCGCCCTGCATTCCCAGCATCAGCTTGTGTTCCAGGAACACCACGGGGTTGTCGTCGCGGACGGCGGCCTCCAGGAGTCCCTTGGCGTCCGCCGGCGACCCCGGCATGACCACCTTAATGCCCGGAATGTGAGCGAACCACGCTTCATTGGACTGAGAATGCTGGGCTGCCGCCGAAACTCCGGCGCCGACGGGGGCGCGGATCACCATCGGGATTTTTGCCTTGCCGCCGAACATGTAGCGCATCTTGGCCGCCTGATTGTACAGTTCGTCCAAGCAGACGCCCATGAAGTCGGCGAACATGATCTCCACGATCGGACGCAGCCCCGTAGCGGCGGAGCCCACTCCGAGCCCCATGATCGCCGTTTCGGTAACTGGCGTGTCCACAACGCGTTCCTTGCCGAACTCATCCAGCAGACCTGCCGTCACTCCGAAACAGCCGCCGAAAATCCCCACGTCTTCCCCGGCCAGAAACACGCCGGGGTCCCTGCGCATCTCCATGCGGATGCCGTCCCTGATCGCTTCACTGTAACTCATCTGAGTCATCGTTTTCACCTCTTCTTGTCCGAATGGAATCACTCAGGCCAGTACGTCGGTGAGCAGCTCGCTCGGCGATGGGTCGGGGCCGCTCTCCGCAAACTGAACCGCGGCTTCGATCTTTTGAAGAATTTCTTTCTGCATGGCTGCGAGCTCGTCCTTGGAGGCGTATCCCAGTTCCTCCAAACGCTTCTCAAGACGCGGCAGCGGATCCTTGGCGACCCAGTTCTTCTGCTCCTCGGGATCCTTGTATTTTCCGGGATCGCCCTCGAAGTGACCGCGCTGGCGCCAGGTTTTGCACTCGATCAGGCTGGGCCCGTCGCCCTTGCGGGCGTTCTCGATGGCTGCGCTGGCCGCCTCGTAGACCGCCATGACGTCGTTGCCGTCCACGCTTGCGCCCGGTATGCCGTACCCCTCGCTGCGGTCGGCGATGTCGTTGATGTTCATGCCCGCTTTCTGGTAGTTGGAAATGCCGTACATGTTGTTCTCGCAGACGAAAACGACCGGCAGTTTGTGGATCGAGGCGAAGTTGATTCCTTCATGGAACGTGCCCCGATTCGAGGCGGCGTCTCCGAAGAAACAGACTGTCACATCGCCCGTCTTGCGGTATTTGCAGGAGAACGCTGCGCCGACAGCGATTGGGAATCCCGCTCCGACGATCCCGTTGGCCCCGAGGATGCCCAGATCCACGTCAGCGATATGCATCGATCCGCCCTTGCCCTTGCAATACCCTGAGGCCTTTCCGAAGAGCTCGGCCATCATCAGGTTGACGTCGCCGCCCTTGGCCAGAAGGTGTCCGTGCCCACGGTGGGTGCTCGTGATGTAGTCGCCTTTCTTCAGATTGGCGCATACCCCCGTGGCGACGGCCTCCTCTCCCACATAAAGGTGGACGAAGCCGGGGATCCTTCCGGCCGCGAAGAGCTCGGCCGCCTTCAGTTCGAAGGAACGGATCATGAACATCGTCCTGTACATGTCCAGAAGTTTCTCTTTCGTGACCTTCATGCCTTTACCTCCTTAAAAATTTCTCATTCACACGAATCCCTGCCGGCCGCTCATTCCACGCAGACAGTCAGGGACGCCAGTGCCACTACGATGGAACTGCCCTTTCCCAACTGAGGAAGATGGAGCCCCTCCGTAACCATTCCCCCCTCCTGAACGGTGAGCTCCACTGTGCCAAAGGGAACCGACTTGACCACTTGTTCCTTATCCAGCAGTTCCGGCGTGGGGCAGCATATCTTCAGGCGAATGCACATGTCGTCCGGTTTCTCCAGCTTGGCTACCTCGAAGATCCCGCAGAGGCAGCTTTTGGAAACAGCGTCGCGCACCGCTCGCTTCGCCGCCTTCGTGACGTCCCCGCCGTGAAGATCCGTCCCCATGCCCAGCTCCACGATGAAACGCTTCATAGATGCAAACCCCCCCTTTCATCTCTTGATGTTAAGCCTGTTCCGGGTGGCAAAATCCGCTTCACCGCATCGGAATAAAATATTTACAAGAAGAAGTAGCATATTTTTTATCTTTGTGTTATATTTTACACCAAAGGAGTTGTTATATCAATGGTGTCGCAAAATAATGCCATAAAAAACGACATACCACTAGAAAAAATGTCATCCGAACGGCACGAGCACGACGAAAAGGAAGGGGGAGTGTCGCCCGACGAGAACCTCGAATACGGTTCCTTAGAGTGGTGGCAGAAGACGGTGGACATCGCCAAACTGGAAGAACTCTTCCGAAGCTTCGCCGATCTCTTTCGGGTTGGGGTTTCCCTGCTGACTCCGAAGGGGCGGAAAGTGATCCTGGTGAATGCCTCGGCGTTCTGCGAACACGTACATTCGATACGCAAGGGCAAAGCCATTTGCGACGCGTGCGACAAAAGGGCCATACGAACTTCGCTGAAACAGGGGGACATTCACATGTATACCTGTGCGAACGGTCTGACCGATCTGTGCGCGCCTCTTTATATCAACGGACGTCTGGCGGGGTTCCTGGCCTCGGGGCAGGTCCAGTCCAAGATGATCGGCGATGCGGAGCTCGAGGGCGTCTCGAAGCGGTGGACTTTTGTGAGGAACGACGAGGAGCGCGCCTTTTTAATCGAAAAGTACCGGCAGCTTCCCGTCCTGGACGAAACCGAGTTGAAACGGGCGCTCGAGATCATGCGCCTTCTTTCCACGCAGATCGTCGAATTGTGCGAGATCAATCTGGCTCGGCAGAAGATTCTCGAGCAGAGTCTTTTGTTGTCTCAGCAAAGGCAAAGAGGCGCGGATATGGAACACGCGCTCCACCGCGCCCAGCTGAAAGCCCTGAGGAACCAGATCAATCCGCACTTTCTCTTCAACAGTCTGAACTGCATCGCGCGTCTGGCTCTTTTCGAGGCGGCCAAGAAAACGATGGAGATGACCGAACAGCTCGCGGACTATCTGCGCTATACCCTGCAGGAGCAGAGTGAACACGGATTGGTCTGCTTCGGCGAGGAACTCCAGTGCGTGCGCAGTTACCTTGCAATCTACCGGGTTCGCTTCGGAGACCGCCTCTCTTTTTCCGTCGAGGAGGACCCGGAGGTCCGCGAGTGTCTGGTCCCTTTCATGTTGCTCCAGCCGTTGGTGGAGAACGCCCTGATCCATGGGCTCGAACCCTCGCTTCGGAAGGGGAAACTCCTCTTGGCGGCGAAAAAAGAAAAGGACTCCATCCATATCGTTCTGAAGGACAACGGGGTGGGGTTCGAGATGAACCGTTTTCGGGAAGGGATGGGACTGGCGAACGTTCGGAAACGTTTGCACCTCTACTACGAGAAGTCTGCTTCCATAGAAGTCAGGAGTATTCCCCGCGGAGGAACCCGCATCGAACTGCGGCTTCTGGAAAGGCCGGTGAACCTTCCATGAACGCGGAGTCGGCTGTGTCTGCGCTTGAGCTTTCCCCGATCCCGCCTCTGAGAGCGCTTGTCGTCGAGGATGAAAAGCTGGAGCGCGACGCGTTGGTGTTGTTGCTCCACGGTTTCTTCCCATCGCTTGAGATCGACGAGGCCGGAAGCGTTCCTGAGTTCGAACGTCTTGCCCGTGAGCGTCCTCCGGACATTGTGCTGCTGGACATCAGCCTTCCCGGCGGGAACGGGATGCTGAGCTTGGAGCGGTTGCGCCGCGGAGGTTTGGGCGCTCAAGTCGTGGTCGTGACGGCCTACAATACCCTCGCGAACCTGGCCCGTGCCTTGGAGGACGAGGTCGCCTCTTTCCTCTGGAAGCCGGTTCGGGCGGAAGCTCTGCGGGAGGCGGTGGAGAAGTGCGTCCATCGCCGGGAGACGGAACTCCGCCAGACCATGCGTATCAAGGCGCTGGAACAAGGGTTCAGGGAGGCGCTCAAAGAGTTGGGGGGACACGGAAATTCTCTCTCCGCCTCTGTGAAGGGGCAGGACGATACGGAGTGCTCGCCTGTCCGGAGAGCCGTGGCTTTCATCCGGGAGGAGCCCGGCAAAGCGTCCTTGGAGGAAGCCGCAAAGCGCGTCGGCGTCAGCCCTGGACATCTCAGCCGCCTGTTCCGGGAGGAGGGCGTCCGTTTTATGGACGTCTTGAAGGACGCCAGGATGCAGCGGGCACGAGGTCTCCTTCTCGCGGGGGCTTCCGTGCGGCAAGCTGCCCGGGAATCGGGATACGGCAATGTCGCCTACTTTGGGCTCGCTTTCAAGAAAGTATTTGGAGTCGCGCCGAGCACCTTGCGAAAAAGGCCGATGCGATCCAAAGAAAATCCCGACTCTTAGGCAGAGCTCTCCCAATCTGTGTGACAAGGAGGAAAGATTATGGCGGAACAGTCAAAGAAGGTCGTGGTCATCGGCGGAGGAACCGGCGGATACGTTGCCGCACTGCGCGCCGCGCAGCTGGGAGCCGCCGTCGTCCTTGTGGAGAAAAATGCGCTGGGGGGAACCTGTCTCAACAGAGGCTGCATTCCGACCAAAGTGCTGCTGCACACGGCGGAGCTGGCCTCGGCCGTCAGGGAGGGAGAGTCCGTCGGTCTCTTCGTAAAAGGGGCTCGCGTCGACTGGAAGGTCCTGATGCAGCGCAAGGCGGAGATCGTCGCCCGCCTCGTCGAGGGAGTCGGTTTTCTGCTGGGAGCCAATGGAGTGGAAGTCGTCCGCGGGAACGCTGTCTTTCGTTCTCCGAAAGAAATCGTCGTCACGCAGGAGGACGGCGCGGTGCGGTCCCTGTCAGCCGATGCCTTCATCGTCGCGACGGGATCCGTTCCGGCGCTGCCGCCCGTGCCCGGGTTCGACCTGCCCGGGATCCTCACGAGCGACGGAGCTCTGGAGCTGGACGCTTTGCCGGAGTCCATCCTCCTTGTCGGCGGCGGCGTCATTGGCGTCGAATTCGCTTCCGTATTCTCCGCGTTGGGGGTCAAGGTCACTGTCGTCGAAATGCTGCCGGAGATCCTGCCGAATATGGATGTCGAACTCGTCGAGTACCTCAGGCAGATTCTGGAGGCCCGGGGCATTCGGATCCTGACTTCCGCCACGGTCAAGGCGGTTCGCCTCACGGAAAACGGATACGCGACAGTCGTCGCGACGGACGCGGAGGAGGAAATCGTCACGGAAAAGGTTTTCGTCTGTACGGGACGCCGTCCTTTCACGCAGGGACTCGGACTCGAGGAGATCGGGGTCCGCACCGAGCGCGGACGCGTCGCGGTCGATGAACGGATGAGGACCAGCGTCCCCGGCATCTATGCCATCGGCGACTGTGCCTCGCCTATCATGCTGGCGCACGTTGCCTCGACCGAAGGGGAGGTCGCGGCGGAGGTCATCATGGGACACAAAGCGGCTATGGATTACCGCTGCGTCCCGAGCGGCGTCTATACCGCCCCAGAGCTTGCGGGAGTGGGCCCGACGGAGGTGGAGCTGGCCAAGTCGGGACGCCCCTTTACCGTCGGACGCTTCCCGATGAACTCCAACGCCAAGGCGTTGATCGCGGGGATGCCCGACGGGATGGTCAAAGTCCTTGCGGACAAAGAAACCGGCGAGATCCTGGGCATGCACCTTCTGGGGCCCAGGGCTACGGATTTGATCGTGGAAGGGACGCTCGCCATGAAATCCGAGCTGACGGTCGACGAAATCGTTGCCACGATCCACGCGCATCCTACCCTTGGCGAGACGGTCAAGGAAGCGTCGCTGGACGTTTTGAACAGAGCGCTGCACCTGCCGCCCAAGGGATAAGGCCAAGGGAGCAAAGGAGAGGAAACTCTTTATTGCAATATCACCGCCCCGAGGCGATTGATTTTCGGGAGGAGGTGAGGGCAAAAAGACGATCTGCGTCAACATCCGAGGCGTCTGAAGGTAAAACCGGAAAACTACCGTAACGTGAAGAAAGGGAGGGAGTTCTTGTGAGCATTCAGATTGATCTGAAAGGGAAAACCGCGCTGCTCACCGGAGGCGGACGCGGCTTGGGCAAAGCGATTGCGGAAGTGTTGGCAAAAGCGGGCGCCAACGTCTTCATCGGCAACCGGAAGGAAGCCGAGGGCGAGAGCGTCGTCGAGGAACTCCGCAAACTGGGAGTCAAAGCCGATTTCAAAAAGGTGGACGTCTCCGTCGACGCCGAGGTAGAGGAGTTCTTCAGAGCCGGAGAGGCATTTGCCGGCGGCAAAATCGATTTTGTCGTCAACAACGCCGGGGTCATCGAGACGGTTCCTTTTCTGGAGCTGGACGGAGAGGGCGCCAAAAGAGTCTACGACATCAACGTCATCGGACTCTCCAACGTGGTGCGTTGCGCTCTGAAGAAAATGATCGCCCAGAAGGAAGGACGGATCGTCACGACCTCCTCCATCGCAGGAATCGCCCAGCTCGGGATGCTGGAACATTACAGCGCTACGAAGGCGGCCGTCGTTTCTCTGACGAAGAACCTCGCCAAAGTGGCGGCGCCTTATCACATTAACGTCAACAGCGTCGCTCCGGGGATCATTCGCACGAAGATGTGGGAGGAGATTCTGGACTCCATGACAGGCGGTTCCGACAATGCCGATTGCCGCAACAGCACCTTCGACGACAGCGTCAAGAAGCTGATCCCCTTCGGCGTTCCCCAGGTGGAGGAGGACATCGCCGACGCGGTTCTCTTCCTGTGCAGCCATCTGTCCAAGGAAATTACGGGGCAGGTTATCGCGGTAGACGGCGGTACGACGGCTTAGGTCGATTCCGCCGGAGATCGCCCGGAGAGGACACGGTTTTCCGTTTTCGCTGCGAATGCGAAAATGCGTTCGCGCCCGAACGGTGAAACTCGTCGAGGCGTTTTCCGATATTCCCGCGATCCTCTCCGGTTCTTCTTCGGGGGAATTGCGATTCCTTTGTTGAGGTACGCACGATAATTCACGTACGAGAGCGAGAATGAAAAGGAGGTTTCAGCATGGCAGTCACGGTTATTTCTCCGTCGCGTTATGTTCAGGGCCGTGGAGCGATGAACGACGTCGGCATGTATGCGGCCAAGCTCGGAAGCAAGGCGCTCTGCTTGATTTCCGCCGGCGGCATCGGCCGCGTCGGCGAGCGGATCAAAAAGAGCTTTGCCCAAAGCGAGGCTTCCGTCGTCTTTGAGAAATTCAACGGCGAATGCTCGCGGACGGAGATCGATCGCCTTGTAAAGCTCGTAAAGGAACAGGGTTTTGACGTGATGATCGGCGTCGGCGGCGGCAAGATTTTCGACACGGCCAAGGCCGCGGCGTACTACGCCGGGATCCCTGTCGCCATTTGCCCTACGGTCGCTTCCACCGACGCGCCCTGCTCCGCCCTTTCGGTCATTTATACCGACGAGGGCGCTTTTGCAGAGTATCTGTTCCTGCCGGCCAATCCCAATCTTGTGCTGATGGACACTGAAGTCATTGCCCAAAGCCCGCTGCGCCTTACCGTCTCCGGCATGGGGGATGCCATGGCTACGTACTTCGAAGCGCGCGCCTGCGTGAACTCCGGCGCCGGCAATTTTGCCGGCGGCACCGTTGGCGTCACATCGTTCGGCATCGCCAAACTGTGTTATGACACGCTCGTCAGCGACGGCTTGAAAGCGAAAATCGCTCTAGAATCACAGGCGCTGACCCCCGCCGTCGAACGCATTATCGAAGCGAACACGCTGCTTTCGGGGCTTGGCTTCGAATCCTGCGGCATCGCCGCCGCGCACGCGATTCACAATGGGCTGACCCAGCTTCCGGAATGCCATCACATGCAGCACGGCGAAAAAGTAAACTTCGGTACGCTGACCCAGCTGGTGATGGAAAACATTCCCGAGGAGGAATTGGCGGAGATGCTCGACTGGATGATCGCCGTCGGATTGCCGGTCACCTTCGCGGAACTCGGCGTCACCGACACCAGCCGCGAACATCTGATGCCGGTGGCGGACGCCGCATGCGCGCCGACGGACACGCTGCACAACATGCCCTTCAAGGTCGACGCGGAAATGGTTTACAACGCCATGATCGCCGCCGACGCTTACGGGCGCAGGGCATTGAACGCCGAACGTTAAGCCGCGCGACGCGTTTGGGTCCTGTCGGAGAAGGCTCGAAAAAACAATCTGTCCATAAAAAAGGTCCCCCGTGCAGTGCGGCCGCACGGGGACTTTTCAAGGAAGAAGATCTTACGGAAACGGCGGGATGAATCGAATGAACTTCAGCTACATTCTGAACGACGCTCACGATCCGCGCTACAACCTTGCCCTCGAGGAAGTCCTTTTCGAAGAAGCCGTGAAAACGCGGGAAGGGTTCCTCATGCTTTGGAGCAACGATCCCACCGTCGTCGTGGGGCGGTTTCAGAACACTGCTCAGGAAGTGACGCGCGAGTTCATCGCGCCGCGCGGGATTCACGTCGTGCGGCGCATAACGGGCGGCGGCGCCGTGTATCACGACCGCGGCAACCTCAATTACTCCGTGATCCTGCCGTCTCGTGATGGATCACGGTTGGATATCCAGGCGTTCAGCGTCCCGCTTTTGCAGTATCTTCAGTCTCTGGGAGTTGCGGCGGAACGCTCGGGGCGCAACGACGTGACGGTGAAAGGATGCAAGATCTCCGGCGTGGCGCAGTACGCAGCGGCCGGAATGGTGCTTCACCATGGCACGATCCTCTTCGATTCCCGCCTTGAAGACGTGGAGCGCGCCCTGCGGGTCAAACCGGAGAAATATCAGTCAAAAGGCTTTCGATCCGTCCGCAGCCGCATTACCAACCTTCTGCCGCACCTTCCGCAGAAAATGACGCTCGAGCGTTTTCAGACAGGATTCGCGGCGGCGTTGATCCGTTTTTATCACGCAGAGACCGTGCGCTCGCCTACGGCAGCCGAGGCGCTCAATGCGCGGGAGCTGGCCGTAAGCAAATACGCCTCGTGGAACTGGACATGGGGCAGTTCGCCCGATTTCACCGTGAACAGCGAACGCCGTTTTTCCGGCGGCACCGTGCAGATAGGCCTTGTCGTCAAGGAAGGGCGCGTGGAAGATTGCCGCATTTACGGCGATTTTTTCAGTTTGGGGACTCCCGGAGAAGTCGAAGCGCGCATCCGCGGCCAACGTTATCCTTTTGTCGGATTGGAAGCGCTGCTTCCCGACGAACTGCTCGAGAGGAGTTTTGTCTCCGTTTCGCCCGCGGAGTTCCGCGCTTTCCTTGCCGAATAGAACTGCATGAGCGCACAAGAGTCTGCCTCTTTTCCCCGGGGAACGGGGATTTCGAGGCAGACTCTTTTTCATGGGGAATGTTCCACGTGGAACATTTTGCATGGAATCTTGTTGTCGGCTGCGTTTGTGACAGTTCGCCAAAAAGGCGTCTGTTGGGTTTTGCCGGCGCGAGACGGAGCTGTGAGGTTTCGGTGTCCGCTGCCCTATGACGGTTCCGACGGCGCGGCGGCGTTCAGCTTTTTCCACGCGCGCCAGGTGGTGGCGAGTCGGTTTTCGTCGTTCAGCGCGCTCTCGTCGATGCGCGAGGCCAGAGCGGCGTTGTGCGGCGCGGTCTTCACGATTTCGGGGTCGGAGCGGGCTTCGGCGGCGATGGCGGCCATGGTTTCGGCGTAGCCGTCGATGTCGGCCTTTGAATACGTTTCGGCCGGTTCGGGCGTGAACGGCTCGGGGATGACGCGCGGGTGGTGGCTGGAAAAGTAGCTCTGATACCCGTAGTCCACGACGCGGCGGTCGATATCGTCGGTGGTGACGCCGGTCTCGTCGGTCAGCGTCCGCCAGCTGAGGCGGGCCTGTTCCATGCGCCGTTTGCCAGGGGCCCAGGGCAGTTCGAGCCCGTCGATTTCCAGCAGCTTTTTGATCAGATAGTTGTTGTTGAGGATCGACAGCTCGCTGGCCTGTTTCAGCCCGTCGGGGCCGAGGCTGCGGATATAGGCGTAGACGCGCAGGACCACGGCGGGCACGCCGAGGAACTTGCGCAGATAGCCGACGCTCAGCGGCGCGTCGCCGACAAGATGATATTTTTCGCCGTCGAAGGCGACGCGGGGCAGCGGCAGGAACGGCTCCAGTTTTTTCACGGCTCCCTGAGCGCCGGCGGCCGGCCCTTGGCAGCCGTGCGGCGAGCCGAACGACTTGTGCAGGTTGAAGTGGCACAGGTCGAAGCCGGCCTCGCGGGCGCGGGCGATGCCGAAGGTGCCGTTGGCGTTGGCCTGATCGTAGGCGCACAATCCGCCGGCCCGATGGACGAGATCGACGAATTCGGTGATGCGCTCGTTGTAGATGCCGGTGTCTTCCGGGTTGGTGATCAACAGCCCGGCGGTGCGCGGCGAGACGGCGCTCCTGAGCGCTTCGAAGTCGGGCGTGCCGTCGGGGCCGGGCGTGAGCGTGATCACTTTGTAGCCGAGCGTGGCGGCCGCGCCGGGGTTGGCGGGGTGGGAGAGGATGGTGGTGATGATCTCGTCGCGCTGCGTTCCCTCGCCGCGCGACTCGTGCCAGGCGCGGATCACGGCGACATTGGCGTAGATGGCCTGGCTGCCGCCGGCGGGCGTCAGGCAGAAGGCGTCCATGCCGGAGATGGCTTTGAGGTATTCGCCCGTGTCGTAAATGATTTTCAGGATCCCCTGCAGCGTGTCCTCGTCCTGGCAGGGATGAAGCTCCGCGAACTGCGGCGAACGCACGAACTGTTCGTGAATCTTGGGGTTGTACTTCATCGTGCAGGTGCCAAGGCCGATGTCGGCGTTCAAATCGGCGCCGACGGTCTCCTGCGAGAGGCGCAGATAGTGCCTCAGCAGCTGCATCTGCGAGATCTCGGGCAGCCGCGGCGCACTTTTGCGCTTCAGCGCCTCCGGGATTAACGACGCGGCGGGGCCGGCGGCCGCGGCGACCTTGGCCTCGGTTTTCGGCACGAGGATGCCGCGCTCGCCCGGAGCGCCCAGCTCCATGATGATCGGTTCGTTCCAGCGGGCTTCGTGAAAGACGGCTTTTTTCATGAACGTTCGCCTCCGGCGATTTCCGCCAGCGCTGCGGCGAGGCGGTCGATCTGCGCCGCCGTTACCGTTTCCGTGACGGCGTAGAGCGCGCTCTGTCCGTACTGCGGGAAATTGCGGCTCAGGTCCTTGCCGCCGAAAATGCCGCGCGCGAGCAGCTCTTTGTTGACCTGCGCCGCGGTTTTGCCCGCGGCGTCGAAGTTGACGGCGAACTCCTGAAACACGGCGCCGCCGAAGATGTGGACGCGCAGGCCGGGCAGCGGCGACAGCGTTTTGATCGCGTAAGCGGCGCGCTGCATGATCGTCTCGCCCAACTCCTTCATGCCCAGCGGCCCCATGGAGGCGAGGTAGACGCCGGCGACGATCGCCCACAGCCCCGACTCGGTGCCGAAATATTCGCGCGCCTTTTCGCGGCTGCCGTGCGAGCAGCGCGAAAGCAGCGCCCGCCCCCAGCCGAAAGCGTTCGGGTCGGCGGTGGGCGCCAGCCCGTAAAGGTACGTCGGCAGCTCTTCGACGAAGCGGGAATCCTGCGGCCCGGCGATGAAGCCGCCGCAGCCGCCGCCCAGCTGCAGGTGCATGCCCAGCGGCTGGATCTCGCCGCAGACGAAATCCGCGCCGTAGTTCATGGGCGATTCGAGCGCGCCCAGCGAAGCGACCTCCGGCATCACGACGCACAGCGCCCCCGCTTCGTGCGCCAGCGCCGCGATGCGCCGCGGCTCTTCCTCGAGAAAGCCGAGATAGGACGGATTTTCGAAAAACACGACGGCCGTCCGGGACGACAGTTTTGCTTTCAGGTCGGACAGGTCCATGCGCCCCGTTTCTCGGTCGGCTTTTACCGGCGTCACGCTTCCCGCGCTGCGGCAATACGTGCGCGCCTGCGAAAGTATCTCGGGATTCATCGTCTCCGGAACCAGCGCCTCGGTTCGCCCCGTCATGCGCATCGCCATGCGCAGCGACGAGCACACGGCCTGCCCGCCGTCGTACGTCGTATAGCTGACCACGTCGGCGTCGAGCAGCTCGCCCATCATGCTGGCGTATTCGAAGATGGCCTGCATCTTGCCGTGATCGGAGTAGGTGTCGCCGCAGTAAGCGGTGAGGAACTCGGCGCGATTGGCGATCTCGTCGCAGAGCGCCGGCACGTGGTGGCGGTAACAGCCCGCGCCGAGAAAGCTGACCGCGTCGGCGCAGCTGACGTTTTGACTCAACAGACCCAGCACATGATCGGCCAGCTCCGCTTCGCTCCCGATGGCCTCGGGCAGGCCGAGACGGCCTTTAAACAGAAGTCTGTCGGGAATGATGCTCCTGTAAATTTCCTCGACCGACGAAATCCCCAGCTCCTTCAGCATCGCCGCCCTGACCGCGGGCACGCCGTTGGGCATGTAAGGATGAACGAACGTTTTCTCCGTCATGATCGCACCTCCCGTGAACGACGCCATCATTTTCAACCTTCCCGCAGAGGGAAGGTCAAGGGGAAGTTGGAGGAGAACAAACAAAAAAAGGCCTCCCGCATTTACGGCAAACGGACCGTTTTGCCGTAAATGCGGGAGGCATTAGATTCTCTTTAAGTGGCGTCAGGGAAAGCGGACGCTAATAGTTAAGCGTAGAGTCCGTTTCGTATTCCCATTTATCGGTAAAAACATATTGATTGCTGACCCAGACAGGTTTCCCCTGGTTGTCGGAAAGGAAACGACGAACTCTTAGAACCGGAGTGTGCTCCGGTATCTTTAAATAATCGGTTATTCTCTTGGGGGGCGTTCGAACAGCAAGTTTTTCATGAACTTTGCTGAGCATTGTGTTGAATTTTGATGCCAATATTTCTTTCATTGAAATAAAATCTTTTGCAGATTGAAAGACGGAAAGATCAAAACGAGGCAATAAGTAGTGTTCAAAAATAAAAACGGGAGTTTCTTCAATGCATTGGCTGCGAACCAAATAAGTTGCCTGTTCTTGCTCCTTCAAATTTAAGAAATCTCGAATGGATTGGTCTTCTGGAACCTTAAGCGCCAGTTCTAAGGTTTTTGTTGAAAGCTTGTCCCAGTAACGCTCATAAACATTTACAAAACCTGTTGCTGTAAACCATGGACGAGTTCGCACCTGTTGTGTGACAAAGGTTCCTTTACCCTGCTGGCGGCTGATAAGTCCTTCGTTCTCCAGCGCGCCAAGCGCCTGTCTCACCGGCGCACGACTAGTTCCGTATATTTTCTCTAGATCGGATTCTCGTGGCAACATTGAACCGGGTTTATAAATACCTTCGCAGATTTTATATTGTAAATCTCGATAGATCTGATAATAAAGGGGGATAGTCATGTTGGCTTCCTTAAAATGAGTCTTCGTAATAATCTTACATGTATTATTATCAATTTAAAAGACGCTTTGTCAAGAGAAATATGTAAACGAAAAATATAATAATAGTAATTATTGATAGAAAATGTTAATATAGTTTTTGGGCGTTGCAAGGGAGTTCAGTCACTCAGAACTACCTTGCAACGCCCTCATGTTCAATTTTTTGATCAAGAAATACAAGAAATAATGAAATAATATAGAAGAGAAACATCGAAAAAGCTTTTCGTATAAAAAAGCCCCACAGCAAGACGGTGACATTGCTGTGGGATATCGACCATATAGAGCTATTTAGCCGGCCATACGTAAGCGCCCGGCTGCCGGTTCTTGAGGCTTGGCAGCTGCTCGCGGATCTGATTTACGTAATCGGGGTCGATCTCGGCGTAAATGATCGTCTC
>ERZ856578.3756-NODE-3756-length-21898-cov-5.512717_pt1 | contig 21898 bp, 24 predicted proteins | sample MGYA00514384_ERZ856578 | MGnify/ENA primary metagenome ERZ856578 (study PRJEB29103, sample SAMN06111958) | human gut metagenome | biome: human gut; feature: ankylosing spondylitis patient; material: healthy_person | host: Homo sapiens | place: China:Hangzhou... | reverse complement strand
CTGAAAACACCTTCACCGCCGTGGGCAGAATTATCCTCCGCAGTCGGATAATTTCGGGGTTCCTTAATCAAAGATTAAACAATGGACAAGCCATAAAATTAAAAGAGTAAGAAGAATGAAAAAGAAGAGCAAGTATGGGAGAAATCCCAAATTGAACCCAAAGACGCACTGCGTGATGGTGCGCTTCGACGATGTGGAATGGAACAGGTTCCTTACGATGTACGAGGAATCACAGGTGTATGCGAAAGCCGTCTTTCTCAAGGCGCATTTCTTCGGACAGAAGTTCAAGGTGCTGAAGGTGGACAAGATGCTGGTGGACTACTACACCAAACTGTCGGACTTCCACGCCCAGTTCCGTGCCATCGGCACGAACTACAATCAGGTCGTTAAAGAGTTGCGCATCCACTTTTCGGAGAAGAAGGCGATGGCGTTGCTCTACAAGTTGGAGAAACATACCATCGACCTTGTTAAGTTGAGCCGGGAGATTGTGGAACTTTCAAGGGAGATGTATGCCAAGTGGGAACAACGGAAGGAATAATTCTTGCAGATACGCAGCCCGGTGGATGAACGAAGTCCGTCAGGCAATTTCATTGCCGACCATGTCATCATCGGATGGCCGGGTTTTCAGTTTAAGGATGAGAACTGACCGAAAAGGATGAAAATATAAAATTAAGTTTCAAAAAGGTAAGCCTCAAAAATAAAAGCGTAACGGAATCATTTCTGTCTGTTACGCTTTTATTTTTGAAGCTTGTTTGAGATAAACAGACGACTTAAATGCGACGGAAAGTCAAATCCGAGCGCATAGGTCGTTTCCATAACCGATTTATCTGACATCAGCGAATTCTTTGCTCAACGAATGATATCGTGTTTGTCTATAGAGTTTGTTTACCTCCATCCCATGAACATGCGGGCGGTTTCCGCATCGTGGTGGTCGAAGAAAAGGCTTTTACCCGTATCGAGCGTGGCGATGGCGGCCATATCCTCGTCGAAGAGCGAGAAGTCGAATATGTCGATATTCTGCTGCATCCGCTCTACATGGGTCGATTTGGGGATGATGATGACGCCGCGCTGGATGAGCCAACGCAGGGCGACCTGCGCCACGCTTTTGCCGTACTTGCTGCCGATTTCTGCAAGCATCGGATTCGTGAAGAAACCGTTGCGCCCCTCGGCAAGCGGTCCCCACGACATGATGCACGTGCCGAACTCTTCCATGATTTGCTGCGGCTCGATTTGCTGGTCGAAGACGTGCGTTTCCACCTGATTGACCGCCGGAACGATTTCCATGTTGCTGGCGATATCGATGAAATGGTCGGGATAGAAGTTCGAGACGCCGATGGCGCGGAGTTTTCCTTCCTTGTACGCCTCTTCCAGTGCGCGGTATGCGCCATAACGGTCGCAGAACGGCTGGTGCAGGAGCATCAGGTCGATATAGTCCGTCTGCAACTTACGCAGGCTCTCGTCGATGGAAGCCTTTGCCTTTTCGTAGCCGTAGTTGGAAATCCATACTTTCGACACAAGGAAAATTTCCTTGCGGCCGATGCCGCTTTTGCGCACAGCATTGCCCACGCCCTCCTCGTTATGGTAGGCTTGCGCCGTGTCAATCATACGATAGCTTGCACTGAGGGCATCCGCTACACAACGCTCGCACTCGGCGGGCGATACCTGATAGACGCCATAGCCCATCTGGGGCATTTCGACGCCGTTGTTCAATTTTATTGTATTCATATTCATCATTGTTATTGATTATTTCCGGTAGCAAAATTACACGTTTGCTTTTCGGGAGTTGTTATACAAATTTCGGTTCATATTGCTGTTTTTACGGATAGAGGCAACCCGATATTCAAAAACCGAAATAATTGTAATTCAAGCCGTATTTCTCGTAAGCCCGTTGTGAGGGAGTCCGGTTAATTTTGTGCCGGAAAATCATTAAAACAGATAAGAAATATGAAGAAGTTTATTGCAATGTTTATGTGCGCGGCCTTGATGGCCTGCGTTTCTGTTTCCGCACAGGATACTTATAAGACGGCGGCCAATGTACCGATGATACAACTCAACAACGGTGTACTGATGCCGCAATTCGGATTGGGAACATTCATGCAGCCTTCCGACGTGATATGCAAGCAGTCGTGCCTGACGGCATTGAAAGCCGGCTATCGGCATATCGATACCGCCCACGCCTATAACGATGAACGCGGTGTCGGAGAAGCCGTGAAGGAGAGCGGAATCCCGCGCGAGGAGATATGGATTACGTCTAAACTGTGGCCTACGGAATACGGTGAGGGCAAGACACTGAAAGCCATCGACGAGATGCTGGCACGCCTGCAAACCGATTATATCGACCTTCTGTATGTCCACCAGCCGGTCGGCGATTTCGTGGGCGCATGGAAAGATATGGAGAAAGCTGTGGCAATGGGCAAAGTGCGTGCGCTGGGCATCAGCAACTTCGATGCAAACGATGAAGTGTTCAACAAAATCATGAGCGAATCCACTGTAAAACCTGCTGTACTTCAGATAGAGTGCCACCCCTACGCACAACGGCTGGCCATGCGCGAGAAGGTAAAGCCTTATGGAATCCACATCACCTGCTGGTTCCCGTTGGGCGGTGCGATGAGCAACGGCGCATTGTTGAAAGACCCGACAATCATGAAAATAGCAGAATCACATGGCAAGACGGCTGCACAGGTAATTCTTCGCTGGCACATTCAAGAGGGGTTCTCGGCCATTCCGGGCGCAACGAATCCTGATTATATCGAAGAGAATATCCTGATTTTCGACTTTGAACTGACCGACGGGGAGATGGCGCAGATGCGTTCGCTCGACAAGGAGCAGCGTTTCTTCAATGCTACTTTGGAGCAGGTCGAAAATATGGTATGGAACGCAAAATTGAGTGATTGATATGGAATACCGGGTATTGGGATTGAGCGGATTGAGAGTCTCCGCCGTAGGTCTGGGCTGTATGGGCATGAGCCATGCCTATGGTGCGCCGGCCGACAAGGAAGAAATGACGGAGTTGCTGGCCGATGCCGTGGAGATGGGTTACACCTTTTTCGATACGGCCGAAATGTACGGGACTTCCGACCGGCCTCACGATAACGAGGAATTGTTGGGAAAAGCCCTGCAACGGTTCCGTGACCGTGTCGTCATCGCTACCAAATTCGGAATATCGTTCGATCGTTCCGAAGCGGGCGGCACACATGCGGTAATTCCCGATTCACGTCCGGCGACCATCCGCTGCTCGGTCGAGGAATCGCTCCACCGCCTGCATACCGACCGCATCGACCTCTATTACCAGCACCGTATCGACCCGAAGGTTGCGCCGGAAGAAGTGGCAGGTGTGATGGCCGACCTGATTCGTGAGGGCAAAATCCTCCACTGGGGTATTTCGGAAGCTACGGAGGAATATCTGCGCCGCGCCCACAAAATCTGTCCCGTCACGGCCGTACAGAACCGCTATTCGATGATGGCGCGGCAACATGAAGAGCTGTTCCCCGTGCTCGAAGAGCTGGGAATCGGTTTTGTGGCATTCTCTCCACTGGCCAACGGGCTACTGACCGACTGCTATACGGCAGACACGACATTCGACCCTGCGACAGATTACCGAGCGTCGATGCCCCAGTTCCGACCGGAGAGCTTCGAGCAGAACCGTCCGCTTTTTGCCCTTATCGGAAGTCTGGCGGAAGAGCATCACGCCACTCCGTCGCAGATTGCGTTGGCGTGGATGATGAACAAAAAGCCGTGGATTGTTCCTATTCCGGGCACGCGACATTTGTGCCGGTTGAAAGAGAACATCGGGGCTGCCGATATTCATTTGACAGCAGAACAGGTGGAAAACATCGATGCGGCACTCGGTGCGATGCGGATGAGCGAAGTATTCGGAGGATCACCCATAAAGCAGTAAATCATGAACCCGAAAGTAATCCGCCATATCATGAATTCCGTTGACGGACGGTTGCCCAACGGCCGATTGTTTCGCAAGAACTGGTCTAAGGAAATGCGTGCAACCGTTAAAAATGCAGTAATTCAATGGTTTTAGGGGTGCGATTACAGAGCGAATCCGGATTTTCGTTATTTTTGCACTCGAAAACAAGAAGAGGTTATGAAGGAGCAAAAAGATATTGTCATTGTTGATTGGGGCGGTCGGATTCCGACTGACTCCGAGGAGGAATATCTGGCTCATTTGCTCTGCTTGGGCGGAACGTGCCGCTACCGTTTCAACGAACGGGATTTCGAGTTACATGCGGGGGATTTGTCCATTATCCGCAAGCGGAAACTTATCGAAAGGATAGAACCGTCGGATGATTTCCGATGCAAAATCATCTATGTGACACCCGGGTTCGTTGAGCTGTGTACGCCGCAAAGCAATTACGGCATGAAAGGACAACTGGCTCTCTTCCTCAATCCCGTCATGCGGCTCTCGCCCGAACAGCAGATTGTCTGCCGACGCGATTTCGACCTGCTCGAACAACGCATCACCGATACGGAACATCGTTTCTACCGCGAGACGCTCATCAACGCCATGCAGGCCGCCATCCTCGACTTCTTTGATTTTCATGCCCGCATCTACGGTGAAAGCGACATTTCCACACAGAACGCCTCCATCATGAACCGTTTTCTAAGAATGCTGGAAGAGGGAACCTATCGTGAACACCGGGAGGTTTCCTATTACGCCGATTGTTTGTGCGTCACGTCGAAATATCTGTCAGAGGTGTCGAAAAAGGTCAGCGGATATGCCGCAAACTATTGGATCAACCGTTACACGATTCTTGATATTTCGCGTCTGCTGCGCGACAAGTCGCTGACGTTCGTCCAGATTTCCGATATGTTCGGATTCTCATCGCCTGCTTATTTCAGCCGTTACGTGCAGCAGAACCTCGGGCTTAATCCGACGGATTACCGGAAATAGCATCTTTTTCGAGCTATTTATCGGAAAGCCGTCTGATGATTTTTGCAGGATTTCCTCCGACAATCGTATTGGGTTCTACATTTTTGGTCACCACTGCTCCGGCGGCGACAACTGCGTTTTCCCCTACGGTCACTCCGGGCAGAATCGTTGCTCCGGCACCAATCCAGCAGTTCCGTTTCAGATGAACCGGTTTGCAGGTCAATACCTGATGGTCGTATAAATCGTGATTGTTGGAAATAAGCTGGACATTGGCGGCGACCATCACATCGTCATCGATTGTAATTCCTCCTGCCGCCATGAAGAGGGAGTTGTTCATGATTACCACATTCCTGCCGATTTTGACCTTATTGCCGCGCACTACGTTTACAGGAGGCATTACCCGACTTTTTTCACCGATATTACCTAAGAACAGCTCATTTATCAACTTGTCATATTCTTCGGTATAGGGCATCGTATGGTTTATCCTGAAACACAATTGCGCGCAGCGAATCCCTTCTGCCGGATTCGCCTCTTCGGGTTTGCGCATATCTATTCTAAGTTCTTCCATATCCATCCGGTTGAATTATGCCGTTATTCTTTCGCTCCTGTATTCATTAGGCGTCTGCCCAACGAGTCTTTTGAACAGGCGGGTAAAGTGCTGCGGATATTGAAATCCTAAACCATAGGCAATTTGGCTGATCGATTTTCCCGGATCGAGTATTTGTTCCTTGGCTATTTCAATCAAGTGGTATTGGATATATTCTTGGGCGGTTTTTCCGGTTTCTTTTTTTATCAGGTCGCCGAAATAGTTTGGGGACAAACATAACTTATTGGCGCATTCCTTGACCGACGGCAATCCGTTCTGTGCAGCTTTCGGCCCGATAAAATAGTCATCGAGCAACCGCTCAAAGCGAGTCAGTATGTCGTGGTTGACATTGCCCCGGGTAATGAACTGGCGTTCGTAGAAGCGCAGGCAATAGTCGAGCAGCAATTCAATGTTTGTAGCTATGAGCCGCTTGCTGAGACGGTCGATGGATTGTTGGAGTTCGTACCGGATTTTTTCAAGACAATCGATAATGATGGTACGTTCTTTTTCCGAAAGGTGCAATGCTTCGTTCACTTCGTAGGAAAAGAATGTGTATTCTTTGATATTGCGTCCCAGTGTCGTGCCGCGAATCAGGTCGGGATGAAAGCACAAGGCCCAACCCTTCGGCTGGAACTTCTCCCCCGTATCTTCTGTTCCTATGACCTGACCGGGTGCGAGGCTGACAATCGAACCTTTCTGATAGTCGTAACGTTGACGTCCATAAAGCAAATCGCAGTTTTTATCTTCTTTCAGGAATACGACATAGAAGTCGAAAATGAGTCGCATGTTGTTAATCGGATCCACTTTGGAAAGGTCGATAACGCTTACCAAAGGGTGTAGGGTTTCAACACCCAACAGGTCGTTGTATTCCGAAACGGTCTTGATATTCGATATATTCTTGTTCATCATTCTTTTCAATTATTCGTCTGTACAAAGATACCCATTTCGGAGGAAAGATTTATCCCATATAACAGTGAATCTGTAATTTCGGTAAGAGAATCCGTAATTTGTGCAAGCATTCGGCTGTACGGCAATTCTGAAATGGCGACTGAAATAAACAACCGTTGTTTTTGGTAAGTGAATCTGTAATTCAGATAGGTACAGCTATTTATTTGCACAGTAATTTTGCAAAGACAAAATTACGAGCGATTACTCTGAACCGTTGGCGGTTATGAATGATGCGGAGCGTTTTTTTGCAGCGAATCGGATTATGAAATTATAATCAAACAAGAATTAACAATGAATAAGAAAGTATTGGTGATTGTGAGCAGCCCGCGAAAAGGCGGGAATTCGGAACTATTGTGTGACAGTTTTATCAAAGGTGCACGAGAAAACGGAAATGAGGTCGAGAAATTACTTCTTCGGGAAAAGAAAATCGCACCCTGCATTGCCTGTGAAGTGTGTTTGCGTAACGGAGGGACGTGCGTGCAGCAGGACGATATGGCCGGTATTCTCGACAAACTGGTCTATGCCGATGTAATCGTGCTTTCCACCCCGGTCTATTATTACTCGGTTTCGGCACAACTCAAAGTAATGATTGACCGTTCGCTTGCCGGAGGGAAACGACTGATGAACAAGGAGTTTTATTTGATTGCTACCGCTGCGGACGGCAAACAGACTATGGAAACTACTATGAATGATATGCTCGGTTATGTACGTTGTCTGTCCGGTTCTTCCGTAAAGGGCAGGGTGTACGGCAGTGCATTCGGAATCGGTGAAATAAAAGGCAAGGATGCCGTGGAGGAAGCCTACCGGCTGGGATGCGGATGTTAAGTATTCAAACAATAATGACGAGACAAATGAAAACAAAAATAATATTACTCTTATTTCTTATGACAGCTATAAACTCTTTACCTGCCGTTGCTCAAGCCACGGTAGAGCAGTTCTCCCAACCTTATCCGGCAGGAGAGCCTCTTGTAAATAATCCGAATTTCATCGGGCAGGCTTATTTGCATCCGTTGACGAGTGTTGAAAGCCTGAATACGCCTATGTTCAATGTCACGTTTGAACCCGGATGCCGTAACAGTTGGCATTCGCACAGCGGTGGCCAGTTGCTGATAGTCACTGCCGGTATCGGTTATTATCAGGAAAGAGGGAAAGCCGCCCGCAGGCTTTATCCCGGCGATATCGTAGAGATTGCTCCCGATGTGGAACACTGGCATGGTGCAGCCCCTGACCGCTGGTTTGCGCACATCGCCATAGAGTGTAATCCCGGAGCGAACCAAGTCACTTGGATTTGTCCTGTCAATGATGCGGACTATCTTGGTGCGGCACAAGCCGCAACAGATGCCTGTCAATCGGACAACCGGTCGCTGGACAAACGCCAGCAAGCCATTGTGGCTATTGCCGCTTTTACCGGCAAAGGTGAACTCGGCGGATTGCGCGGAGCTTTGAAGCAGGGACTTTCTGCCGGAATGACCGTTAATGAGATTAAGGAGGTGCTTATCCACGCATACGCCTATTGCGGTTTCCCTCGCAGTTTGAGAGCGATACAGACTTTCATGGCATTGCTTGATGAGCGCAAGGCAACGGGTATCGAGGACCTGGTCGGAAGGGATGCTTCTCCTGTTGCAAATGCGGGCGATAAGTTCTCGCGTGGCCGCGACATTCTTTCTGCTCTGAACGGGCTTCCGGCAGATGCTCCCGCAAGCGGCTTTGCGTTATTTGCCCCTACCATTGAAAAATTTCTGAAAGAGCATCTTTTCTGTGACATTTTCGAACGCGACCTGCTGACCTACAAGGAGCGCGAACTTGCTACCGTTTCTATCCTTGCCGGTGTCGGCGGCGTGGAGCCAATGGCATACGGGCATATCGGCATTTGCCTTCATCTGGGATTGACCCCTATGCAGATGCAGTCCTTATTCGACATCGTGGAAACAAATCTCGGGAAAGCATCGGCGGAACCGATGCGCAAAATTTTGGATAACCTGACTAAAAGACAATAGCAATGAGGAGAAAAACATCTGGCAGCTTTGGCTGTATTCGCCATTGCAATAGTAACATGGGGTTGCAAGCATGCGAATGCCGAAGTTCAGGACACCGACTCCGGGACAGCTACCGGAAAGACATTGGTCGTCTATTTTTCGCATCAAGTGCCGTATGAAGTGGATGGCGTGACAGGTGCCAGCTATGCCCCTGTCGATACCGGATATGCAAGTTCTACGGAATATTTCGCAACGTATATCCAAAAGCAGACGGGTGCGGATTTATTCCGCATTACCGTTGCGGAAGGACATTATCCAGCAACTTACGAACCACTGGCCGAGGCTGCGAAACAGGAACATGACAATCATGTATTGCCCAAGCTGATGTCGCATATAGATAATATGGATGATTATTCCACTATTATTATCGGATATCCTATCTGGTGGTACGACATGCCCATGCCCGTATATTCATTTTTTGAGGAATACGACTTGTCCCGAAAGCGGATAGCCGTATTCACCACTCATCTCGGAAGCGGGTTGTCCGGAACGATACCGACGGTTAAGCGACTGGAACCGGAGGCTGATGTCGTGGAGGAAGGATTTTCCTGCAATGGAAATCAGGTGACGGGAAAAGAAGAGGAAATGAACGGGTGGCTGAAGAAAATGGGATATTGACAGATGACCGGTTTTGTAGAGATACCCACGTTGGAGCAATATTGTAGTTACTGCGGACAACGCTGCCTTCATCCCGATATCGGTATTATTACCTCCGGCGGCTTACCGGACGGTCAGGCTTTCAAAGGGAACTTCTATGCGATTTGTTTCCGGCGGACATGGTGCGGGGATAAACGTTACGGATGCGGATGTTATGACTTCACGTCTGCTACCGTAGTGTTTAAGTCGCCCGGTGAAATTATCGAACCAGCACCGGTCGGGCAACTGCCTGAAGTGCCGGCGGCCGGTATCCTTTTTACACCCGGACTATTGGCTCATTCTTCGTTCTGCGACAAACGGGACGAATATACATTCTTCGGTTATCATGAGAATGAGTCTTTGCATTTGTCATGGCGCGAATTGCAGATTATTGCCGGAAATGTGGCGACTATTATGGCTGAGTTATTCAGGACGTCGGACAGCTATACTTCGGAGCTTCTCTGCAAGCATCTCAGCGTATTGCTCGATCATTGCCTCCGCAGTTACAGACGGCAATTCATCTTACGGGGGGACTTGCAAGAGCGGGTTGTGGCAAAGTCCAGGGTATTGGCAGAAGAATATTTCATGTCGGAACATGCTGGTAAATCCGAGCGGCAAGCAGCAGAATATATTCATGGAAAATTTTCCTTCTCGCCACTCTATATGAACGATTTGTTCTGTTCCGAAACGGGTATGACTTTGCCTGAATATATCCGGACACTTCGCGTGGAACTGATAAAAAGAGAGGTCTGTCATTCGAATAAGCCGTTTATAAGGATTGCTTCCGAAATGGGCTTTTCAAGTCTGCAAGCCTTGGAATATACATTTCAGAAACTTACCGGCTACTCGCTTGGAGCATATCGACGGGCAAGCATTTGTGTGAACTGAGTAATGTTTAATATTTAATTTGATAGTCAATGGATAATTTTATTTTTGAATATCCTGTCAAACAGTATTTTGGTAAAGGATGCGCTGAAGAAGCGATTAAAACGGAATTGAAAACGGCCGGTAAAAATGTATTGCTGGCGTATGGCGGCGGTTCGCTGAAACGTAACGGCCTTTATGACAAGTTATGGAATTGGCTGGAAGAATCGGGCAAGAATGTGACGGATTTCGGCGGAATCATGCCTAATCCCACTTATGCCAAGGTACAGGAGGGAGCACGCCTTGTCAAAGAAAATCATATTGATTTTATTCTTGCCGTAGGTGGCGGCTCGGTTATCGACTGTTGCAAAATCGTATCGGTACAGGCGAAAACCGATGAAGATATTTGGGATATGCAGTATTCCAAACAGTTGTTTGCAACGGAGTTCGTGCCGATGGGGGCTGTCGTGACCGCATCGGGTACAGGCGCAGAACAGAATTGCGGAGCAGTGATTACCCACGAGGAGAAGAAACTGAAACAACCTCTTTGGGGCGCATATCACTCTTTTGCCGTGTTAGACAGCGATTTGACGAAGACCGTACCTATGAAGCAGGTCATTAGCGGCGCATTCGATACGCTGAGTCATTGTATGGAAACTTACATGGGGTTGCCCCATAACCTGAATCTGTCTGATGAAATCAACGAAGCGATCATGCGGAATGTGATAAAGAATTTGCGCAGTCTCATTCAGAATCCGGATGATGATTTCGCACGCGGAGAATTGATATGGGCTTCGGCAATGGCTGAAAACGGGATGTTAAAACTCGGCAAGCAGACCGATTTCCAATGTCACATGATAGAACATGCCGTGGGTGCCTATACGGACTGCAACCACGGACAAGGTCTGGCGGTAATTCACCCTGCACTTTACCGACATTTGTTGGATGCCAGCGAAGCGCAACTGGCACGTATGGCAGAAAATGTATGGGGCGTAAAGGCTGACAGTTCTCTCGAAACAGCCCGACTGGGCATCGATGCCCTCGAATCGTTCATTAAGGGAATCGGTTTGCCGACCCGTTGGAGCGAGATGGGTATTACTGATGAAAGTATTCTCCGTGCCGCTGCCGACACCTGCTTCATCATGCCGGGTTGCTGCAAACAACTGTCAAGGGATGAGATTTACGAGATACTGAAGGAGCAAATGTAATCATTTATAAAATCAGAAGAATATGAGAAAATTGTTTGTTATCCCGTTTTTATTTTTTTCAATGACAACAATGGCTGCCTGCTCGGAACAGGATGATCCGAAACCGGAAACAGAGCAGCCAACGACTCCGGACAGCCCCGACCAACCGTCCGGTAACGGAAAGACACTCGTGGCTTACTTCTCGGCGCAGGGACATACGCAGGCCGTGGCCGAACGTATCGTTGAACTTACCGGTGCGGACGTGTACCGCATCGAGGCGACCGAACCGTATGCCGCGAATCCCTACGACGACAGTGACCGCATCCAGAACGAGGCTTACAACGACCTGCGTCCGGGTGTAGCCAACCTGCCCGATGCGGAAACGATAGCGCAGTACGATACGATTTTCATCGGTTCGCCCTGCTGGTGGCACCAGCCCGCTATGGTAGTCTGCACGTTTCTCGAAGCATACGATTTGAAGGACAAGTTGATAGTTCCGTTCATCACTTACGGCGCAACGACCTATCTGAACGAGTCGATGCAGAAGATTTACAAATTAACGCCCGATTCGAAACATATTCCGGAGACATTGCCTGAAGATCTCGATTCGGAGGATATCACGACACCGGGCCGTCCGGACGATGCCGGTATCGACATGCCGGGCAATGCGAACGGGACGGAAGCATGGCTGAAACGAATCGGGATTATCGAATAGGAATATCAATCAAAAAAATGACAATCATGAAAAAAAGATATTTTATCGGCGGAACACTGGCAGTAGCTCTGTGCGTTATTGTCCTTTACGCCTTTGCCGCCAATGAGAGTGCGGATGTACCCGAAGCAGTCGCAACCGGACAGCAAACAGCGACAACGGTTTCTCGCTCCGGCGGAAAAGTTCTTGTGGCTTACTTCTCCGTTCCGGAAACCGATGGCGTGGATGCCTCTTCGGGAGCCAGCCGACTGGTATCGGACGGCAAGTTGCAAGGCAATACCGAATATATGGCTACGGTTATCGGCGAGGCTACCGGCGGTGACCTTTTCGAGATAAAGACGGTGCATACTTATCCCGGCACGCATAAGGAACTTATCGATGCTGCCAAAAAAGAATCGGACGAAGATGCCCGTCCAGCATTGGCTACCCACATCAAGAATCTGGACGAGTACGATGTGGTGTTCGTCGGGTTCCCCAACTGGTGGTACGATATGCCCCAACCGCTCTACACATTCTTCGACGAGTACGATTTCAGCGGCAAGACCGTCGTTCCGTTCTGTACGCATGGCGGCAGCCGTTTCTCGGATGCCATCAAGACCATCCGCGAGATGGAGCAAGGTGCAACCGTCCTTGACGGATATGCCATTGCCCGCGACCGCGTGGCAGGTTCCAAAGACGGCATATTGAACTGGATAGAGAAGATTGGGATGAAAAAATAGGAAAGGGAATGATACAGTAAGGTCGTTCTTCCGTTCGGAGGTACGGCTTTTACATATCCGGAGGGCGGGAAATTTACCGTAAAAATCGCATTACGTCCCGAAATTTCTGTAAGGCCGCTCTTGGAGGCATCATCTATCTTTGCGAAAGTGAATAGATTACAATAACCATTAAGAATCAGAGATATGAGTATGGATAATAAAATCAGCCGCCGGGATGCCCTGAAACGTATGGGGGCTGCCGTAGTGAGCGGTGCGGTTGCCTCCTCAGGGCTGCTTTCACTGGCATCCTGCGAAGCAAAAAAGAGCAAACGGATTATCCTTTATTTTACCGGAACGGGCAACAGCCTGTATATCGCCCGCCAGTTGGCCGAAGAGAATACGGAACTGCTGAGTATTCCGCAGATGGTGAAGCAAGGGAAATATGAATTTGAAGCGGATGAAATCGGTATCGTTTATCCTATCTACGGGCACATGCCGCCCAATATGGTCCGGCAGTTCGTTCAGAAAGCGAAATTGAAAGCCGGATACAAGTTTGCCGTCCTGACCTACGGTGCGAGAAAATGTGACGCGGTGGAAATCTGGGATCGCATATCCCGAAAAGCCGGTCATGCGTTCGATTACATCGGAACGATTGTGATGGTGGACAACTGGCTGCCCAATTTCGACATGAACGAGCAGATGAAGATAGACAAACACATTCCGGAAAACTTGCAGAAGATAACGGCGGACATCAATGGCGGACGGCATTGGCACGAACCGGTCACGGAAGAGGAACGGCAACAACATCAGGGGTTCATGCAGCGAAGCGGCCTCGACCCCGAAGTGGGTTTCCTGATTAAAAGCGAAAAGAGTTTTACCGTGACCGATGCCTGTATCGACTGCGGCATCTGTACATACGTGTGTCCTCGCGGCAACTATGAGCTGACATCGAGGGGCGCGAAGATGTCGGGCGACTGCGAGTTCTGTTTCGCCTGCATACAGAACTGTCCCCAGAAAGCCATACAGTTCCGTAAGTCGGAAGACGGTTCATTCCCCGACGGAACGGAAAAGAATCCCAATGCGAGATACCGCAACGAGCACATTTCGTTGATGGACTTGAAACTGGCGAATAATCAGAAACTATAATAATCCGAAGAAGTTATGTTGAGAAAAATAAGACTGACATTTGCCGTATTGTTTTTTCTGGCGGTCACGGCTCTGTTCCTCGACTTTACGGGAACAGTTCATGCGTGGCTGGACTGGACGGCAAAAATACAATTCCTGCCCGCGTTGCTTGCCTTGAATGCGGGAGTGGTGGTCGCGTTGGTTCTGCTGACGCTGCTTGTGGGCCGTGTCTATTGCTCGGTCATCTGTCCGCTGGGCGTGATGCAGGACATCGTGTCGTGGATCAGCGGACGGCGGAAGAAGAAACGATATCGCTTCTCTTATTCTCCGGAAAAGAAGTGGCTGCGCTACGGCGTGCTGGTACTGTTCATCGTGGCTATGGTTGCCGGTATCGGCTCGTTTGTGGCCTTGCTGGCACCGTACAGCTCTTACGGGCGTATCGCTTCCAATCTTTTCGCTCCGGTATATCGTTGGGGAAACAACCTGCTTGCCTATTTCGCCGAGCGGGCGGACAGCTACGCCTTTTATGAAACGGAAGTGTGGCTGAAGAGCCTGCCGACGTTCGTGATTGCCGTTGCAACATTCATTGTGCTTGCCGTGCTGGCATGGCGGAACGGACGGACTTACTGTAACACGATTTGTCCGGTGGGAACGGTTTTGGGATTTTTCTCCCGTTTTTCCCTGTTCCGTATCACAATCGACGAAAGCAAATGCAACCGGTGCGGCCTCTGTTCACGCAAATGCAAGGCGGCGTGTATCGATGGCAAGGAGCATCGGATAGATTACAGCCGTTGCGTGGCCTGTATGGACTGTATCGATACCTGCAATCACGGAGCTATCGGGTTCCGAATGAGAACAAAGGCTTCGGAGAAAAAGACCGGAAAAGACGCGAAACCGAAAGCCGGAAGCGGTCAGATTGATACCGCACGCCGCAGTTTCCTTTCGGCAACAGCCGTGCTTGCCGCCACGTCGGTGGTGAAAGCGCAGGAAAAGAAAGTGGACGGTGGACTGGCTGTCATCGAGGATAAGAAGATTCCGGTACGTGCCACGCCGATTGTACCGCCGGGGGCATGGAGCGCACGTCATTTTGCACAGCATTGTACGGCCTGCCAGCTTTGTGTGTCGGCCTGTCCCAATAACGTGCTCCGTCCTTCGACCGACTTGCAGAAACTGATGCAGCCCGAAATGTCCTACGAACGGGGATATTGCCGTCCGGAGTGTACACGCTGCTCCGACGTATGTCCCGCAGGAGCCATCCGTCCGATTACCATCGAGGAGAAATCATCCACCCGTATCGGCCATGCCGTATGGATCAGAAAGAATTGCATTCCGCTTACCGATGGTGTGGAGTGCGGCAACTGTGCCCGCCATTGTCCTTCCGGAGCGATACTGATGGTTCCGTCCGACAGCGAAGATGTGAACTCGGTCAGAATCCCCGTTGTGAATGCCGAACGGTGCATCGGGTGCGGCGCGTGCGAGAACCTTTGTCCGGCACGTCCGTTCAGTGCCATCTATGTGGAGGGACACACGATGCACAGCGTGATGTAAAACTTTATAAGCAGGAAGAATATGAGCAATCAAGATAACAAGAAGAAAGTCCTGTCCCGCCGGGATTTTCTGAAAACAATAGGAGCCGCCGGAGTGGCCACGACCGGACTGTCAGCGTGCGTGGGTGGCGGGAAAGACGGGACATCAATGACGGCAGCCGGAGAAATCCCTACGGACCGGATGACTTACCGGACGAATCCGACATCGGGCGACAAGGTGTCGTTGCTGGGTTTCGGCATGATGCGCCTGCCCTCTGTCGGCGGCCGTAGTGCCCGCGAGGGAAATGAGGAGATAGACCAGGAGATGGTAAACGAGCTGGTGGACTATGCCATCGCCCACGGAGTGAACTATTTCGACACGTCGCCCGCCTATTGCCGGGGCAGGTCGGAACACGCCACCGGTATTGCGCTGAGCCGTCATCCGCGCGACAAGTATTTCATCGCCACCAAGCTGTCCAATTTTTCACCGGCCACGTGGAGCCGGGAAGCCTCCATCGCCATGTACCGCAATTCGCTGAAAGAGTTGCAAGTGGATTATATAGACTATTTGCTTCTGCACGGCGTAGGGATGGGTGGCGGCATGGAGGAGTTTGAAAACCGCTACATGAACAACGGAATCCTCGACTTTCTGCTGGAGGAACGCAAGGCGGGACGTATCCGCAATCTCGGATTTTCCTACCATGGTGATGTCCGGGTGTTCGATTATCTGCTTTCCCGACACGATGAATACAAGTGGGACTTCGTGCAGATCCAGTTGAATTATCTGGACTGGAAATACGCCAAGCAGATCAATCCTCGGAATACAGATGCCGAATACCTGTATGGCGAACTGGAAAAGCGCGGTATTCCGGCTGTCATCATGGAACCGTTGTTGGGCGGCCGGCTCTCCAACGTGCCGAGCACCATTGTGGCCCGCCTCAAGCAGCGCGAGCCGGAGATGAGCGTGGCTTCGTGGGCGTTCCGTTTTGCCGGCAGCCTGCCGGGCGTGCATACCGTGTTGAGCGGCATGACCCGTATGGAGCATTTGCAGGACAACCTGCGCACCTACGCTCCATTGAAGCCGCTGACGGAGGAGGATTTCAAGTTCCTGCAAGAGACGGCTATACGGATGATGCAGTTCGACACGATTCCCTGCAACGACTGCAAATATTGTATGCCCTGCCCGTATGGTCTGGACATTCCGGCCATTCTGCTCCATTACAACAAATGTCTGAATGAGGGGAACATCCCGGAAAGCATGCAGGAGGAAAATTACAGGAAAGCACGCCGGGCCTTTCTCGTGGGCTACGACCGTAATGTTCCGAAATTGCGTCAGGCAAGCCATTGTATCGGCTGCAACCAGTGCAGCGTCCACTGTCCGCAGCGTATCGATATCCCGAAAGAACTGCATCGGATAGACGCATACGTGGAACGGCTGAAACAGGAAATCGGATGATGATGGACGAACTGGTTTGGATACTGCAAGACGGGAACCATTCCTTGGTGGTAGCCGGTGACGGAATCCGCACATTCGACGGTCGAGGCATATCCGACTTGTATGGTCTCCTGACGGAACATCCCGATTGGCTTCGGGGTGCGTCCGTGGCGGACAAAGTGGTCGGCAAAGGGGCCGCCGCGTTGCTGATACTGGGCGGCGTCCGGGAACTTTTCGCCGGTGTCATCAGTACATCCGCCCTCGCACTGCTTGAAGATTCCGGTATATCGCTCCGTTTCGCCGAGAAAGTCCCTTATATCATCAACCGCAAAGGAGACGGCCTCTGTCCGGTAGAGGCTTTGTGCGAGGATTGTGTGACTGCCGCCCAATGCCTTCCGCTTATCAGAGAGTTCGTTACAAAAATACCAACCTCAAAATAGAATCATATAAGAAGCATCATGGAAACAACCGTAAAATTATACTCACTGGCATATAACGATGCCAAGACCTATCTGGCAGCCTCGTTATTCGTATTGGGCAATATCGCATTGCCTCAAATTTTTCATCTCATACCGCAAGGGGGAATAACCTGGCTGCCGATTTATTTCTTTACGCTTGTCGGGGCATACAAGTACGGATGGAAGGTCGGGCTGTTGACAGCCGTCTTGTCTCCGACAGTCAATTCGTTTCTGTTCGGTATGCCTATGTCGGCATCACTTCCGTCTATCCTGCTGAAATCCGTCCTGCTCGCTCTCTTCGCGGGGTTGGCAGCGGCACATTTTAGAAAAGTGACCGTGTGGATACTGCTCTCCGTCGTACTGGCGTATCAAATTGTCGGAACGCTCGGAGAATGGGCACTGAAAGGCGATTTCTATCTGGCGGTGCAGGACTTCCGCATCGGTGTTCCGGGAGTGCTTTTACAGGTATTCGGCGGATGGGCATGTATTAACAAACTACTGAAGAATTGAATAAATGAAAGATTTTATTTTTAGAAACGACACGAAACTATTGTTTCGTAATGATATACGGACGACCATTGCCGAAATAGCCAAAGGGCACAAGGTCATGTTCGTTTACGGTGGCGGCTCCGTAAAACGAAACGGCTGCCATGATGACATCGTGCAGACCTTGACCGACAATGGTATTCCTTTGATGGAATACGGAGATTCCTCGCGTGAGTTCGCCAAAATACAGGAGGGCATCCGAATTGCCAAAGAGAACGGTATAACGATGATTATCGGTGCCGGCGGAGCCAGCGTAATGGACAGTGCCAAACTGATGGCTTTCGGTTTTTGTCACGAATCCGACCTCTGGGACTACGTGAAAGGGAAAAATCCATACGGACTGGAACGTCTTCCGCTTGCGTTGATTCCTACCTATCCGTCCAGCGGTTCCGAGAACGGGCTGGGTGCGGTGTCCGTCGATTCGAGGACCGGAGATTTCGGAACGGCCTACGGCATCGCTGCCGATTATGCGATTCTTTGTCCCAAATATTCGTTGACCTTGGACCGGGAGATGACGACCTATACGGGACTTGTCACGTTGGTTCAACTGTCTGCCGGCATTCTCGGTGATAAAAACAGGATGTCCTACGATGCGGGAATTTCCTATATCCGGAATGTGCTTGAAGCGACGCAAACCTTGCAGAAAAATCCGGATGACCTCGATGCGAGGGGTATCATCATGATGGGCGCCTCGCTTTCCACTTCGTCCCGGCTGGGAATCGGAAAAGTGGAACCGTTCGCTTACGAAATCTACGAATTGGAGTTCCTGCCGGAAAAACTGTTCGGCAGTTTTTACCGCAGGAGCCTGACATCCGTCTTTCCGAGATTCCTTCAAGCTATGGGCAAGCATCATGCGGACGACATCAGAAAATACTATCTGGACGCATTCGGCTTCGATTCATCCATCGAAGAATCATCCCGAAAACTGATTGAGTTGTTTGAAGGTCTCGGAGTGGAAATGTACTATGACGGAAAAATTACCCGCGAACAAGTCGATGGTATCCCGTGCGATACGGAACTCGATGGAAATGAGATTTTTGAAATGATGAGTGCGTTGGTTCGACGATGAAAGTTTTCAGAACACAAACAGTCATAACCATCTAATTTTTTAACAATGATGATAACACCTTTATTTATCGGCGGTCTGGGTATGCAGGAAGTGCTGCTGATCGCTTTGGTCGTGCTGCTGTTCTTCGGCGGCAAGAAGATTCCCGAACTGATGAAAGGTCTCGGCAAGGGAGTACGTTCGTTCAAGGAAGGAATGAACAATATGGAGAAAGAAATCGAGGAAGAACCGGTGAAAAAAGAGTAAGCGGATGGCGACGGATACGGACAGACAATCTTTCTGGGAACATCTCGACGTATTGCGGGCGGCTATCGTGAAAAGCCTGCTCGTGGCCGTCGTGTTCGGTGTGGCGGCATTCTGCTTCAAAGAGGAACTGTTTGCCGTTATCCTCGCGCCCAAAGATGCCGACTTCATTACCTACCGGCTGCTCTATTCGCTCAGCGGTCTGATAACGGAAGCTGGTGCACCGGATTTCCTCGTGAAGCTCATCAATACGGGACTGGCCGAACAATTCATCATTCACATGAAGGCGGCGTTATGCGCCGGAATCCTCTGCACGTCGCCATACATCCTCTACCAGTTGTTCCGGTTTGTGTCGCCGGCCTTGTACGTCAATGAGCGGAAATATGTGGTACGGGTAGTCGGAGGCGGCTATGCCATGTTCGCCTTGGGTGTGGCGGTCAGCTACTTTCTGATTTTCCCGCTGACGTTCCGTTTCTTGGGAACCTATCAGGTCAGCGGCGAGGTGGAGAACATGATTGCCCTGCAATCCTACATTTCAACGCTGATGACCATGTCGCTGGCAATGGGACTTGTTTTCGAAATACCGATTCTATCGTGGCTGTTCGCTAAATTGGGATTGCTATCGGCTAACTTAATGCGCAAATACCGGAAGCATGCTATTATAATTATTCTTGTAGTGGCAGCTATGATAACTCCAACTTCAGATGTGTTAACCCTGTCATTGGTTGCATTGCCGATGTGGGCACTATATGAAATAAGCATATTTATAGTAAATAAGACAAATACAGGGATAAATATATAATGAAATATATTCAAAAGATAATCGCTTCCGGTTATTTGCTGATTACACTACTAATAGCTTGTATAGCATACACTTGGCATAAAGAATGGCAAGAAGTGGAGGCATTGGAATCAGATAACCGACAGATTGACGAGTTCCGGAAAGAGATAAACTATGTTCATATTCAACTGATAGAGTTTTCTCTATTGGGTGAATCAATATTGGAATGGGATGATGAAGATTTGGAACATTACCACGCTAAGCGTATGGAAATAGATAGTATGCTATGTCATTTCAACATGAACTATCCGGCAGAGCGCATTGACAGTGTAAGACATCTTCTTGAAGATAAGGAACGACAGATGCGTCAAATCGTTCAGATACTAGAACAACAACAAGCCCTCAAAGAGAAAATCGTCCGTCAAGTACCTGTAATCGTGCAAAAAAGCGTACATGAACAGTCAAATAAACCGAAACGAAAAGGGTTCTTGGGCATATTTGGCAAAAAGGAGGAAACAAAACCAACCATGACCACCACGATGCTCCGTTCTTTTAACCGAAATATAATAACTGAACAACAAGCTCAAAGTCATCGTTTGTCTGAATATGCCGATAAGCTTGCCATACGAAACGCAGAACTGAATCGGCAACTACAAGGACTGATAATTCATATAGATGGAAAAGTTCAAGCAGACCTGCAAAAGAGGGAAGCTGAGATAGCCGCCATGCGGGAACGGTCGTTTCTTCAGATTGGCGGCTTGACAGGATTCGTCCTCTTGCTGTTGGTAATCTCCTATATAATCATACACCGTAATGCCAACCGCATTAAACGGTACAAACGGAAAACGACTGATTTAATAGGGCAGTTGCATCAGTCGTTAGAGCAAAACGAGGCTCTGATAGCCTCTCGCAAGAAAGCCGTACATACCATCACCCATGAATTGCGCACGCCCCTGACTGCTATAACCGGATATGTAGGATTGATGGAAAAAGAAAGAGATGCGGATAAAGCCGAAATGTATATCCAAAACATTCAGCATTCCTCCACTCGGATGCGTGAAATGCTCAACACTCTACTGAGTTTCTTCCGGCTGGACAACGGCAAAGAGCAGCCGAATTTCTCTCCTTGCCGGATCTCGACAATCACGCACATTCTTGAAACGGATTTTATGCCTATCGCCATGAACAAGGGGTTGGCTCTTAACGTAACGAACCGCACGAATGCAGTCGTTCTGACTGATAAGGAACGTATCTTGCAAATCGGCAACAACCTGTTGTCAAACGCCATCAAATTCACTGATAGCGGCGGTGTATCTTTGACGACTGATTATGATAACGGTATTCTGAAAATTACCGTCGAAGATATGGGTACAGGTATGACTGAAGAGGAACAGCAACGGGTGTTCGGCGCGTTTGAACGTCTGTCAAACGCTGCCGCAAAAGACGGATTCGGTCTGGGACTTTCCATCGTACAGCGTATTGTGACAATGCTCGGCGGTACAATCCGGCTGAAAAGCGAAAAAGGCAAGGGAAGTCACATCAAAGTGGAAATACCCATGCAGACAGCCGAAGAACTGCCGGAACAGATAAATCAAACACGGATTCATCATAACCATACATTCCACGATGTGATAGCCATTGACAATGACGAGGTATTGCTCCTTATGCTGAAAGAAATGTATGCCCAAGAAGGAGTACACTGTGACATCTGCACCGATGTAGCAGAGCTGATGGAAATGATACGCCGGAAAGAATATAGTCTGTTGCTTACGGATTTGAATATGCCGGAAATAAACGGTTTCGAGTTACTAGAGCTTCTGCGCACCTCCAATGTTGGCAATTCAAAGGCTATCCCGGTAGTCGTGACAACCGCTTCGGGCAGTTGCAGCTTATGGAACGTGGTTTCTCCGGTTGCCTGCTCAAACCGTTCTCCATATCGGAACTGATGGAGGTATCAGACAAATGCGCCATGAAAGGCAACCGGAATGAAAAGCCGGATTTCACCTCCCTGCTGTCCTACGGCAATGAAGCCGTCATGCTGGAGAAACTGATAACGGAAACCGAAAAGGAAATGCAGGCAATCAGGGAAGCTGGTCTAAAGAAAGACCTTCAGGAACTGGATGCCTTGACACACCACCTGCGAAGTTCATGGGAGATACTCCGTGCCGA
>ERZ856578.3751-NODE-3751-length-21926-cov-2.946405_pt1 | contig 21926 bp, 15 predicted proteins | sample MGYA00514384_ERZ856578 | MGnify/ENA primary metagenome ERZ856578 (study PRJEB29103, sample SAMN06111958) | human gut metagenome | biome: human gut; feature: ankylosing spondylitis patient; material: healthy_person | host: Homo sapiens | place: China:Hangzhou... | reverse complement strand
TTCTGGGATCGGTACTCCACCATAAATTCGGCTGGCCCTCTGAAAACCAGGGGAATATACCCTGCCTGTAGGCTTTTACAAGTCGCTCAGGTGACAGATCCGCTCCGGCGGCCAGCAAGCCGGGAAAACCGGTCGTTTCATCCAGTGCATCGGAAACGTCCGGAAAGGGATCAACCTCTTTTAGCCAGGGAATCATTGAATGTCGTCAGTTTGAAATCGTGCCGATAATTCTTTTCATTTCCGGTCAGGCCGGAATCGGCTCGATAAAGCCTATTTCTTCATTTTTGCGTGTTTGACGATGGCGTCACCGAGTTCCTGAACATCCCATTTCACTGTCGCGCAAGCCGCTCTTTTTTCCTTGAAATTCGTATGTTTCGGACTGACCGCTTCAACCAGAATGACGGGAATTTTCAGTTTTTTTGCTGCGTCCAGCTCCAGATTGATCCAGCGTGTAAATTCTTCATAAACGCCAGCCAGAATGATCAGGCAGGAACACTGTTTCATCTGTGTTTCGATAGCACTGGCAAGGGCCTTGTTGGAAGGCAGGAACTGGACAGGATCGTCTTTCGATACGCTGTAATATTCATAAGCGAAATCTTCTGTTCTCAGGCGGTAATTTTCCATCAGACTCGTTATTCTTTCAGTGCCGTCCTGCTCAGCCCAGCTGTAGCTGAGAAAAATGGGGTACGTCGCCATAAATTACAATCTCCAGTTCGTTATAACAATCAACCGGTCAGGCCGGTTATTTGGGCAAGTCCAATGTATGGAAACCGAAATGGCCACCATTCAGAATCTTCTTTCTGTCTTCCAGATAAAATTTCAACGCATATTTTATCGTTGAAAAAGCCAGATTATCCCAGGGAATGTCACTTTCACGGAACAATCGGGTTTCAAGTGTTTCTTCACCCGGCGAAAATTCCGTGTTTTCCAGCTGCGCCAGATAGAAAAGATGCACCTGATGATAAACCGGCAGATTCATCAGCGAAAACAGTTTTGAAATTTTGACATTCGCTCCAGCCTCTTCCTGCGTTTCACGCACAGCTGCCTGTTCGGTCGTCTCGTCATTTTCCATAAAACCACCTGGCAGTGTCCAGAACCCGTGACGAGGCGCTATGGCACGGCGGCACAAAAGGATCGATGTTTCATGCGATTTCGATTCCCATGAAGGAATACTGCACACGACGATCTTGGGATTTTCATAATGAATCGTTTTGCAGTTGGGGCAAACATGCCTCGGCATATTATCCAGAGGAGGAATGTCGATAATGACAGGATGGCCGCATTGTGAACAGAATTTCATGAATCGGAACGCTTGCCGGTATGTTGGTCTTAAAAATAGATGTCACAGTATAAAGCACGTAAGTACTTGCCGGATACAGCTTTGACAGAACGGGAGCCATCTTACCCTCTTTTGGAAAACTGCAAAAGACAGGGCAGTGAATGACCATGAAATGGACAAAAAGGACGAAAAAAACGAATAAAAGGGTGAATAAGCCCCTCAAAGTGCTTATTCACCCTTGTAATGATATAGGGTTTCCATTATAATTCAATGCTTACAGACGCGGGGTGGAGCAGTCTGGCAGCTCGTCGGGCTCATAACCCGAAGGTCGTAGGTTCAAATCCTGCCCCCGCAACCACCGGTATATATGCGCCGTCGCAAGATAAAAGTCTTTCGGCGGCGTTGTCGTATTCGGCATAAATGCCGTCATCCTTCACCTTGATTTCAATTTTACCCATCAGGTCGGACAATATTTTGCGGGCCTGTTGAACATCGTCCAGAGCCTCTTTCCAATTCATTGCGTATTTTTTTATTCGTTTGCTCACCTCGTCGAAGTTCACGATAACGTCTGCCGGTTTTTCGTTTTGCATACTCAGCAGGTTTTTTCGCTCAGTCTCAGCGTTTTGTAATTTCTCCTTGAGTGCGTCGGAAATTCCAACTGCGGCAATAGCGTCAACCAGTCGGGATATTTCTTTATCCATTTGTTCCAGCCGAACAAGGGGTGTCAACTTCGCTTTTTGACTTTCACGCCGCGGACGTTCAGCAATCATCTTTTTTGCTTTGCTTTCGATCCGGCGAATGGACGCCCCTGACAGTATTTCGTTCTGGATAATACCCAACAGAGTTTTATCTGCGGACTCACGTGGAAAACTGATACCGGGACATGCCGCAGTGCCCCTGTCTTTATGCGCGGCACATCCATATTGAGTGGCATTGATGGCAACTATAGAACCGCCACAGTACGTACATTTCATCAATCCGCCAAAGTATGTCCGGTTCGGCCCGCCTTTTTTCACTTTTCCGACGCGTCCGCTGTGAATCCACTGATTGACAGTGTTCCATGTTTCCTGATCAACAATCCGAAGATCAGGCATTTCAGTGATTATCCATTCATTCTTTGGCCGATCAATACGTGTACCCGCAACCAAAGAATGAAAACGTCGCTGAAAGCGCATTTTCAGCGGCGTTTTTTTCAGGTTTTTAGTGCTGATCCGGATTGAAAAATGTATTGCTTTTTTTAAATCGTATCGTTTTTTTATTTTGCCGTTTTGCCTGTTCTGGAAGAGCGAAGCTCGAGCATCGCTTCATGATAAGCCTCGTCCGCTTTTTCAAATTGTGTCGTCATGGTTTCTGTCGGCTTTTTGCCGAGCAGGCTGACGACGATGATGGCGATGGCGCAGAAGATGAATCCCGGGATGATTTCATAAATACCCAGGGAATCCAGACATGTTTTCCAGAGAATGACAGTAACAGCGCCGACGAAGATGCCAGCCAGTGCGCCATTGCGCGTCATGCGTTTCCAGATCAGCGAGAGCAGGATGACTGGGCCGAACGCAGCGCCAAACCCGGCCCATGCATAGGCGACGAGACTCAAGACCTTGTTGTTCGGGTTGAATGCGATGATGATGGAAACGACAGAAACCAGCATGACCATGATGCGCCCGTTCCATACAAGTTCTTGTTGTGACGCTTTCGGGCGAAGGAATGCTCTGTAAAAATCTTCAGTCAGAGCGCTGGAACAGACCAGCAACTGGCAGCTCAATGTACTCATGACGGCTGCCATGATAGCGGACAGAACGATACCGGCAATCCACGGATTGAACAGGATCTTGGTTAGTTCCATGAAGATGGCTTCATTGTTTTGCATGACGCCACCAGCCAGAGCCGGGTTGTCTGAAAAATAGGCAATACCGAAAAAGCCGGTTGCCACAGCGCCGGTCAGGCAGAGAATCATCCAGGTAATACTGATACGACGGGCTTTGGGAATGGATTTGACGGAATCGGCTGCCATGACACGCACCAGAATGTGCGGTTGCCCGAAATAGCCCAGTCCCCACCCGAGAAGGGAAATAATGGCGATAAAATCCAGCCCCTTGAACATATCCAGCTTGCCTGGTGCTTCTATCTCGATCATGGAAAGCGCGCTTGGAACATCGCCGATTGCCAGAATGGCAAACAGCGGTGTAATCATCAGGGCAAAGATCATGAGGGTCGCCTGAACGGTATCCGTCCAGCTGACTGCCAGAAAACCACCGATAAAGACGTAGGTGATGGTGGCGAAAGCGCCGATCCACAGAGCCGTATCGTAGGACAGGCCGAAAGTACTTTCAAAAAGACGCGCACCGGCCACCATGCCTGAAGAGCAGTAAAGAATACGCAGAACTTTACTTGTGTCTTCGAACCGGTTGGTCAGGTAATCCGGCAGTGTTTGTGCGTTGCCACAGTATTCGGTATGGACACGGAGCCGCCCGGCTACCAGAAGCCAGTTGAACCATGCACCGATGACAAGCCCGATTGCAATCCAGCTTTCCGACAGACCGGAAAGGAAAACGGCCCCGGGCAATCCCATGAGAAGCCAGCCGCTCATATCCGATGCACCCGCAGACATGGCCGTGACGAAACTGCCAAGGCGGCGGCCGCCCAGAATGTAATCGGAAAGATTCCGGGTTGCACGGTATGCGATGAAACCGATGCCGGTTGTTGCAACGATATAAACAATGAAAGTAATTAAAAGCGGTGTATCGACGTTCATGCCTGACTGTCCGGATATTGATCGGGTAAAACGAAACATTAGACCAAATAATTGCCCAATACGCCAGTATGAAATGCGTTTTTCTCATCTTTCGCAGTAGAAAAAATCATGGATAAAAACTGGTTTCCTGTGAAAAAAGCAATTTCAGAAGGCTTGCCGGATATGTCATTCATACAACGATTTATATGTAGATATGCTTGAAATATGAAGCCTGTAGTTGGTCCGTAAAATTGCCATAACTTAATAAATTGCCATGCTACAATTTTTATCCAGACGGCGGTTTGCTGGAGTGAGGCGCTTGTATAAACCTTGTGATGAATTCACTGGTTTGTTACATCCTGTCTTTATCCGTTTCTGGAATTCACCCGAGGGATCATGATGAAAATTTCTGGCTGTTTTCTGGCATTGCTGTTTGGTGTCACTTCCAGTATGGCGGCAGATACCACACGCTATTATCGTTATGATGAAATAAACGGCCCCCTGAAATCGGCGTCATCTGGTCTTGCAGGTGATGGCATTCGGGAGTTGACGAGTATCCCCGGTGTGAAAGGGGATGACTTCCTGCGCAAGATGAAAGCGTTCATCGACAGTGAAACCGGATGGGACGCACCGAAAGGATATAAGCTAGATCAGGTGGCTTTCAGCAATTTCAAGGCCGAATTGCTGCACAAGGAAGGTGCTCATTCCAGAAAAGCGGTTCTGCTGTTACATGGTGGCGCTTATCTGATCCAGCTGTCCAATATGTATCGTGACATGGCAATCCGGTATTCAAAAATGACCGATAACGCCGATGTACTGATGCCCGATTACCGGATTGCGCCGAAAAATGTTTTCCCGTCCGCGCTCGAAGATGCGTTTGAAGCCTGGAACTGGTTGCTTGCCAAAGGCTACAAACCGAAAGACATTCTTATTGTCGGCGACAGCGCTGGCGGTAACCTGACACTGGCCCTGACGCTGAAATTGCGTGACATGGGCAAAGAATTGCCGGGTGCAATTGTCTGTATGTCGCCCTGGACCGATATGGCTGGAAGCGGGAAATCGCATATTGAAAAAATGACGGTTGATCCACTTTTCGGCAATACTCCCGAATACTTGCCACCCAAAGACGGCGTGATGCCGGAAGTCTTGCCTTTCATCCTGAGTTATGTCGGAAAAACGGATCTCAAAAATCCCTATTTGTCGCCGGCATATGCGAAATATGACAAATTTCCACCCATGCTGATTCAGGTGGGCACGGAAGAGGTACTGGAAAGCGATTCCGAGCTGGTTTATCAAAGTGCCGTGAAAGCCGGTGTCGATGCAACGCTGACACGATACTTTGGCATGTTCCATGTTTTCCAGATACTGGGAGACGTTGCCCCGGAAAGCAGGGAAGCGTGGAATGAAGTCAACAGTTTCATCGCTCATAAATTCCTGCATGCAAAACAGGAAGTACTGAAACAGCTTCCGGCTCCGTCATTTGTCATTCGTCCAGGGAACGAGTCCGTCAGGGTTTTGAAAAAGTCGGAAAATGGCGTTCAGTGAGTGAATGCAGATAAAAACGATAATGGGGATTATCGGCTGATAAATCGGTCCAGTATTTGATGAAGACGGTCAATATCCAGCGGTTTTGCCAGATGCTCGTTCATTCCGGCTGTCTTCGCTGCTTCCACATCCTCCCTGAAAGCATTGGCTGTCATCGCGACAATCGGGACTATTTGCGCGTCTTTTCTTGAAAGACTGCGGATTTTGCGTGTTGATTCCAGACCTCCCATGACCGGCATTTGCAAATCCATGAAAATCAGTCCGTAATATCCTTCAGATGAAGACATGAACCTTTCCAGTGCTTCCTGCCCGTTTTTGGCGGTTTCAACCCGGATGCCGCTCTCGGCAAGGATGACTTCCGCTATTTCCCTGTTCAGCTCGTTATCTTCGACCAGTAATACTTTTTTTCCCTTGTAATCCCGTTTTTGTCTTGAGGATTCAACGACAGACGCGTGCTCATTTTCTTTCATGGCATGTTTTTTGATCGCGTAAGCAAGAGCGGATTTCAGCATGGGTTTGACCAGAAAACCATTTGCGCCTGAAGCGAGTGCCTTTGATTCGTATTCCATCCAGTCATAGGCTGAGGCAAGCAGAATGGGAATGTCGGAGCCGATTTGTTTCCGGATCAGTCTTGTCGTTTCGATTCCATCCATTTTCGGCATTTTCAGATCGATGATGACCATCGAAAAATCTTTCCCCGATTGATGTTTTTCCGCTATTTTCTGAATGGCTTGTTCACCTGAAAGAACCCATTCGTTCCGGATTCCCAATTCATCGAGCCGCTCACAAGTCGTTTCACAGGCTATCCGGTCATCATCCACGGCCAGAATTTGATTTTTCATGAATAGACAGTAATCGACGGATCTTTCGTTCTGGAGTTTAAGAGGGAGTTCGACTGTAAAGGTGGAACCTTTCCGGTAAGTGCTTTTTACCTTGATATCCCCATTCATCAGTTTCACGATATTCCGGCTTATCGCCATACCGAGTCCTGTCCCCTGGACAGCCAGTACATCGGCGTCGTCAGCGCGTTCAAAGGGAGAAAATAGTTTTTCAATGAATTCCGGTTTCATTCCGTAACCGTTATCTTCGAACGTAAATTCATAAAGACCATAACCAGCTGTATTCGATGGTTTTTCACGGATGTCGAACATGATTTTTCCACCGGCAGGCGTGTATTTAATGGCATTGGATAATATGTTCAGAAAGACTTGCTGGATATGCTGGGGGTCGCCAATAACATTTTCGTGACGTAAATGATGGGCCCGTATGTCGAAAGTATGTTGCTTGGCCATAACGGATGGTTGCAGAATCGTAACCAGATTTTGCAGCATGTCATTCAGGCAGAATTCTTCTTCTGTAATAGCAAGATTGCCGCTTTCGATTCTCGACATATCCAGAACTTCATTGATCAGGCCCAGCAGCAGTTTGGAGGAGAGAGTTATTTTCCCGAGGCAGTCCTTTACCCTGTCCCTGTCGTCGATATGTGTTCCGGCAATGGCTGTCATGCCAATGATGGCGTTCATCGGAGTACGGATGTCATGACTCATACGTGAAAGAAATTCCGATTTTGAACGATTCGCCCGTTCAGCTGTCTGAAGGGCGTCATGGAGCATGACTGAACGTTCTTCGAGTTGTCTTTGCAGTTCACGCTGTTCAGTAATATCGGTGATATCAATATAAATCACAAGATAAACAGGATTGTCATTGATCCAGTCGATACAGTTTGCATTGACCTGAAACCACAAGTTGCCACCGGTTTTATCCGTTGCCTGAAGGGTGAAATGAACACGTTCTCCCCTGCGCATCCGCGAAAAGTTTTGAAGATATACTCTTCGGTTTTTTTCCGTGTTTACATTGGAAAGACCGAAAGCCAGACCTTCCTGCTCGCTGCTATCGAAGAAATCCCTGAAACGTTCATTGGCTCCAAGAAAGCGGAAGCCTTCTTCATTGACCTGAAACCGTGCAACAAAACCCGGAAGATTGTCATAAGTGACGGACTGTTCCTTCTGCATCCTGATCTGGTCGTCGATATTTGTGATGACAGTGTAGGAAACCTGGTAACCGTTTACGTACTCGTCTGAAAACACATTGGATATATTGACCCATATATGGCTTCCATCCTTGCGGGGCATCGTGGTGACAAGGTTGTAGCCATTGCGGTCGGCCTTGATCGTAGATGTCACCGTTTCAACAAGTTCGTTCCATTGTTTCTGATGGTTTGCGTAATAGAGATCGGGCCGGTTGTGGAACCTGGCTTCATATTCTTCTTTAGGCCAGCCGATAAGTCGATAGTAGTAGTCGTTTGCCCAGACCAGCGTGTAATTTTCATCCAGCAAATGCTTGCTGACACTGACTCCCAAAAGACGCATCAGGGTGTGATATTCATAATCGGCAACTGCTTCATTACCGTCTATCCCTGTTCTGTTTTTACTGTCGTCCATTTTCGGCATGGCCCTCTCCTGGAGTGGCCAAATCTTGTTAAAAGGAAAAAAAGTTGCCTTTATCATAATATCACAGTTTGCTTTTTTAATATCATGACGATAAAACTGGCTGTCAGCTCAGGAGAAAAAGGGTTAACTGAAAAATGACGGCATATTCGATAACTTTTGCGGGATAAAAGAGAGGCTTATAAGGAATGGACAAGAACAGGTATGCTTTACTCTATGGCTATCTTCTTGCAAGGATTTATTTTGGATTTTACCCAAAAGGCAAAGCGCTTCCATCCATTTACCGGTTAAGTGAAATGTTTGGAGTCTCGACCATAACGTCTCGTGAGGCAATCAGGCTTCTGAAAGAAAAAGGTTTTGTAACCGGGTCGCAAGGGAAGCGTACTGTAGTCATATTCGATCGTGTCAATTCCGGAAAACCTCCCGAGGAAATTTTTGCTGAAAAAGAAACACTTCAGGATCTTTTTCAGAGCCTGTATCTGTTAATTCCTTCCTTTTTTTACCAGGGTTATTTCTTGTGCAGCACGAAGGAGCTGGATCGGCTTGGCGTCATTCTCGATCGTTTTGACGACGTATTGGGCGAACAGACACTTTATTATCTGTTTTATCTTGTAAGCCGATTGAATAATCCGCTTATAAACGATTTGTACGCCGACACTATACTTTATGCCTATCCTGTTCATGTTCTACGGTTTTTCAACGAATCCGGGTGGGGGGAAAAATATAAAAAACTGGGGATCGAGTTACGGCAAATGATCGACTTGCGAAGAAAGGGGGAAGAAAAAGAACTTTGGGATTTGATTCATACCGCTTATCTTGAATACGACAAGGATTACGCAAGTGGAAAGTGCCAGGCAGATCTGAAAAAAGCGTATACATGGGGCAAGCCGGATATTTGTCATTCCATCGCGCGGGAATTGATTTATCGAATTTATTGTGAAAAATATCCGGTCGATACTTTTTTGCCTTCACCCAAAACCCTTTCACAGGAATTTTCCTCTGCAATTATTACCATCAGGCGTGCGATCGGTTTATTGAACAAACTGGGGGTGACGGAATCCATCAATGGAAAGGGGACAAAAGTTATATCCATTGCCGAAGGACGAAAAGAGATCAGATGGATCGAGCCTTCCGTTCGCAAAAGTATCATGACCTATTTTTATGCACTTCATATTTTTGCAATAAGTTGCACGTCAGTGGCAAAGGCATTATTTCCTCGTATCGACAAAGAAAGACTGGCATTTCTCAGAAAAGAGCTTCTTGCGGCAAAAGAATCGGGATATACCGAAGCCGTTTGCGGGATCTGTTTTTCGATTCTGCTTGAAAACAGCAACCTTTCTGCAATTTGCGAAATATATCTCCGGCTCCAAGACCTTCTGTTATGGGGATATCCACTTATTTTCATCGAGCCTCGTCTGCAAGTGGATGACTATGTCGATATGCTCGTTGAAGGCATCGATAATAGGGATGAAAGATTGTTCGCCGGGGGACTCGAACAAATCGTTCGTGCCATTTTTGTATCCTCCCGAACGAAAATCATTTCTGTTGGTATCGACGCGGCAAAAAATGTCGAATTACCGGTGTTGCCACCGGTTTCGTAATAATTCACGGGAAAGAATTTTCCAGGTTCCATTAAGGAGAACCTGGATTACAAACATTGTTTAAACAATTTATTTCCCATTAGAAACAAATTGTTTAAACAATGATATGATTTCAAGCTAGTTCATGATGGATTTTTCCGTAATATGAAGAAGCTGGATGACTTTCTGTCAGTACTCGGGGCGTTGTTGTTATCAAGATGAAAACAAGTGTTTTATACATCTTCCTTCGATAAAAAATCTATCAAAGTATACGAATATCTGAAACAGTCTGGTTTGTTTCAGGAAGCATTCAATTTCAACAGGGTGTCGCGGTTTGGAAAACCGCAAGGCTGGCATCGATGGATACAATACTCAGGCAGATAACGGATCACGATTTTTTACAGGAAGTCCTCTCTGAAAGTACAGGGGATTATTATTTTATCGGTGATATCGAACAGGATATTTTTTCCGTCAGCCAGAATATGGCGGACGATTTCGGGTTTCCTGATAAACAAATCACAGGCCTATTGCCAACCTGGATGAAACTGATACAGCCGGAAGATCAGGAAAGATATTATAAAGCTGCCAATGATCTAGTCTCGGGACGTAAAGACCGATTGAATGAGGAATATCAGGTTCGCCTGAAAAACGGTGAGCTGATCTGGATTCATGAAGTCATTCGGGTCAAGAAAAATGCCGGTACCGGAAGGCCCGAACGAGTCGTTGGAATCGCGCGCAAAGTCGAAAACGGTGGCAAGGTCGATCTGGTAACCGGTCTGTATACCCATGAGAAATACATGGACAGGATGCAGAAACTGGACGACAGCCATCCTATAGGCATCATGCTTTTGGGTATTGACGACTTCACCATGATCAATACCCTGAACAATCACAGTTTCGGTGATCTGGTACTGCGTAATGTCGCTCAGGACATCCGGAATATGCTTCCGGAATCGGCATTGATTTGCCGGTTTGACGGAGACCAGTTCATCATTGTCTATCCCGATGCGACGCGGGAAAAGCTGGAGCGGTTTTATGAAAACGTTCAGTCGTATACCGGTAAAGTCTACATCAGTCACGGTGTCCATTACCAATTTACGATTTCGGCAGGTGCCGTTTTGTACCCCGATCAAAGAGGGCAAGGTGATGATTTGCTCAAATGTGCAGCGGTCGCTCTCAGGAAAGCCAAACTGAACGGGAAAGACAAATGTGTCTTTTATTCAGCCGGGATGTTGTCGCTCCAGCTGGATGAACAACGAAAAATTCAGATTCTCGGGGAAAGTATCCGTTCTGGATTCGAAGGTTTCTCAGTTGTTTTCCAACCGGTTAACGATGCCAGTACATTGAGGGTCTGTGGTGCAGAAGCATTGCTCCGTTTTGAAAATGAGGCGTGTGGCGCCTTAAGCCCCGTTGAATTCATTCCTCTTCTCGAGTCATCCAACCAGATCATTCCTGTCGGCCGGTGGGTGCTGGAACAGGCAATCATTGCTTGCAAAAAATGGACGGTTTATATTCCTGATTTCGTCATGCAGGTCAATGTTTCCTATCTGCAGTTAAGAGACAAGAATTTCTGTTCGAGGGTCGAAGCGCTTTTGAAAGAACACAGGCTTTTGCCGAAGCATATCGTTCTTGAGCTGACGGAAAGTTATTTCATCACCGACAGCGAGCGGATCAACGATACCTTGAAGCGTCTGAAGCAGTTGAAAATCCGTCTGGCCATGGACGATTTCGGGACAGGCTATTCGTCTCTGGGCCGATTGACCGATTTTGACGTCGATATTGTCAAAATCGACCGCCTGTTTGTAAAGACTTCCAACAGTGACCGGTATAACAGGGACTTTATCGAATCCGTTATCCGTTTGTGCCATAACGTCGGTATGAAGGTCTGTATCGAAGGCGTGGAAACGGGGGCAGAGCTGAATATGGTCAACCGGCTCTATGCCGATACGATTCAAGGGTTTTACGTTTCAAAACCGGTACCGGAAAAACAGTTTTTCAGTACATTTGTCGTCAAGCCGTTTGATGGCAGTATGCTTCTGGTGCGTCAGGACAAGGCTGCCACGATCAAGAAAATTCTGGGTGACAAGGAATTGCTCCAGTTGCTGGCGGATGCAACCCCGCTTTGCCTTAACTTGTGGAACCAGAATTTCGAAAATATTGTCTGCAACAAGGAAGCCGTGAAATTGTTCGGCTTGCGCGATGAGAACGAATATCTGGAGCGGTTCTTTGAGCTGTCACCTGAATTCCAGCCGAATGGCGAACGTTCTGACATCATGGCCCCGGCCAAAATCAAGGAAGCGCTGGAAACAGGAAGAGCTGTTTTTCGCTGGATGCATTGCAAACTGGACGGCACTGAAATTCCTGCTGAAATTACTCTTGTCCGGGTCGATTATCAGGATGGTTATATTGTCGCGGGCTACACACGCGATATCCGCCAGCAACTGGCGGCGGAGAATGCTGAACAGAGAAATACCCGGTTGACACAAACGATTATCGATGCGATGCCATTATGCGTGAACTTGTGGAAACGGAACGGTTTTGAAAATATCCTGTGCAATAAAAAAGCAATCGAGCTGTTCAACCTGAAAAATGAACAGGAATATCTGGACCGTTTCTTTGAATTGTCACCAGAATTCCAGCCATGTGGCAATCGATCTGCCGATCTTGCCAGGGAAAAGATTGCAGAAGCGTTCGAGACGGGAAAATGTGTCTTCAAGTGGATGCATTGTGATCTTGAAGGCAATCCGATGCCAGCCGAGATTACGCTGGTCAGGATGGAATATGAACAGGAAAACGTGGTCGTCGGCTTTACGCGGGATCTGAGAGAACAGGTTGCTGCAGAAAATGCGGTAAAAACGAATAACGAACGTACCAGGGCATTGCTGGATGCAATGCCCCTGTCATGTCTGCTGTGGAATAAAGACCTGCAACTTATCACCTGTAATCAGGAAGCGGTGAGAATGTTTGCCGTGGAAAACGAATCGGATATTCTGAATCGTTATGATGAATTTTCGCCTGTTTACCAGCCGGACAGTGGGCGCAGCAAGGATTTGATGCGCCAGAAAATCCGGGAGGCATTTTCGGAAGGAAGAAGCGTATTCAAATGGACTTTCTGTAATAAACAGAGTGAACTGATTCCATGCGATATGACCCTTGTGCGCGTTTCCTATCAGGGGAACGATGCCATAGCGGCTTATTGCAGGGATCTGAGAGAACTGGTGCAAACAATTGAACAGAATACCGGCCTGAAACAACTTGCGTATTACGATTCCCTCACCGGTACGTCAAGCCGGGTTGCTTTCATGCAATCTCTTAAATCCCGATTCAGGCAACTTAAAAAGAGTGATGTTTTTGCGCTTGTCATGCTGGATTTTGACAATTTCAAAAACATCAACGATACATATGGACATCAGGCAGGCGACGCCACTCTGCAAAACAAGATTTCCATGATCAGGACACTGCTGCCGGAAGGTGCCGAGATGGGGCGTTACGGTGGCGATGAATTCATCATTCTGCTGGACGATGTCAACTGGGAAGAAGTCAATACCCTGATGAAAAAAATCGTTGAAAAGGTATCGGGTACGATAATGAATACGGGCGGTTTTGTCTTTCCTGTCACCATCAGTGCAGGGGGCGTTTTCTGGGACCCGTCATGTCTGAATTGCGAACAGTTGTTAAGCAGAGCCGATAAAGCGCTTTATGATGCCAAGAGAAACGGCAGAAACCGTTTCATTTTGCTGGACCGTCGCCGTAGGGCTATTGAAGAAACAGCTGAACTGCCACGACACGATAAAAGTCTCTTGCTGTAAAAAGCCGGTATCTTACGTAACTGGATTTCACTTTCAGAATTGTTTCCTCATTTCATGACAAGACACGCCGGATGTGGTACCAGACACATCCGGCGTGTTTTTTCATATTTTCTGCCATTCAATATTTCCATTCCCAATCATCCTTTGACTATTTTTATGGTCATTTTTTGACGGGGAGAAAATTTTTAACAAAATTCAGAAAGTTATGGTAGAGTGCTCGCTCGATTTTTATCTTGGCAATAAATGTTAATAAAAAGAAATTCGCAAGGATAACGTAGTGTTACTTGTTGGCAATATAAAACTAATCCTGATTTCTTATAACATGACTTTTATTTTCTTGATTGCAATCGGCAAGCTGAAAATTGCGTGCACATTTTAAAGCGTGTATCGGGATTTTTTCCCAGAATGAATCCTTGCTCAAAGAAAGGAGAACATGGAATTTTTTTGCAGAAACGGAAAAATTTTGTATCATTTTTTTGCTCGATAATTGACCCAATGAAAACAAGACAAAATCAAATTTTTGCCAACGCAGCCCCACTAGGGCTTTTTGGATTTTCAATGACAACGATATTGCTGAATATCCAGAATGCGGGTTTCTTTTCTTTAAGTGTAATGATTATGAGTATGGGCGTATTTTTTGGAGGAATCGCCCAGATTATTGCCGGAATCCTTGAATGGCGACGAGCCAATGGTTTCGGTGCCCTGGCTTTTATATCTTATGGTTCATTCTGGCTGACCCTGATTTTCATCTGGGTTGCGCCTCATGCGGGCCTGACATCGGCTGATCCCGTTTCAATGGGATGGTATCTCACGATGTGGGGGCTGTTCACGACAGTACTTTTCCTGTGTACGCTAAGAGGCAATACGATTGGAAAATGTATTTTCGGGACGCTTGTCGTTCTGTTTTTCATGCTGGCGTTCGCCAATTTCATGGAAAGCCATTTCCTGCATACGCTTGCCGGTTATGTCGGGATACTGTGTGGAGGGTTCGCTTTTTATGAAGCTTCTGCGCTTATTCTGAACGAACGCTACGAGCGGACCGTTTTACCTTTGTAGTAAATTTCAGACCGGTCGTCTGTAACCCGATTTCGGGAATGACGATTCCGATTTTCCGTTTTCCGTTTCTGTGAAGAAGACCCTGAGCGATAGTTCAGGGTCTTTTCGTTTTCAATGAAAACGGTTTACAGGCGCGTAACAAATAGAGTGCACCGGATTAAACATATTGTTTAACCTGGCTGATTCCATTCAGAAAAAATCAGGGAATGAAACATGATAATGGCATACGTTTCGTCAGAAGAAACAACAGATGCCATTCAAATGCTTTCATCCGTTGTCACCAGAAAACGAAACATGCCGAAGTGGTTTGAAACAGGAGAACAGGATAATCTAAAAAGGCCTGATCCATTCTGCTCGCAAATGAGCTTCCTGTGGCTTTTCAATTGCCGTATCGATCTGTTTTAACAGTTTTTCCTTGTCCTTGTTCAGGACACCACGAAGAACCAGCTGGTTGGACGCGTGATCGCTTCTGAAAATAGTCGACTTCAGCTCAAGCGCGTCAATGAATTGCCGTACTTCCTTAAAACGCTCATATTGCGACATCCTGATGAATTGTCCCTCATATCCCTTCTGGTAACGATCTTCACCGTGCGGAAGATTCAGGACAAGTGTCGCCAGAAATTCCGGCTGGGTCTTGTTTGCCAGAAGCGCCGAATTCAGCGCATGCTGTTCCGAGAAACGGGTGCCTCCGGCGCCATTGATGATCATGACGGAACGCTTGATGCCGGCATCGGCGAGCCGGTTCAATGAATCGACGACGGAGTCGTGGGTATCTCCCTTGTTGATGCTTTTCAATACGAAATCGTCTCCGGATTCTGCGCCGACATAGACCAGTTTCAGTCCTGCATCATACAAGGCTTTGAGGTCGGCGTCGGATTTATTGGAAACATTACGGGGCGAACAATATGACGCCACCCGCGTAACATTCGGCAGATATTCACGAATGGCGTTCAGGATATTCAAAAGCCTTCTGGGTGACAGGGAAATCACGTCTCCGTCAGCCAGAAAAACCCGTTGTATGCCGGAATAATTCCGGCTGAACCATTCGATTTCTTTTATAACGTCTTCTTCCGGTTTGACGGAAAAACGTTTTTGCGGCTGGGTGTACATGTCGCAATACGTGCATTTGTTCCAGCTGCATCCATTCGTCACCTGAAGAATCAGCGAATTGGCTTCACTGGGTGGGCGAAAGACCGGGTCGACGTAACTGACTGGAGCGTATGGCATGTGAGGAAGAAAGAATGGTTAAAGGATATATTCTAGCATTGCGAAATGCGTTTTGAATCAGGAAGAAACAGGGGCAAAAAAGGCGAATCATTCGCCTTTTTTGCTTGGTTGCCCGCTTATTGTTTTCTTCCCCTGAATACGGCGCACTGATGGAAAGCTTCCAGTGTAACCGGTGATTCTGTACTGATGCAAAGGCGACTCGTCAGCTTGAGCAGTTCCTTGATGTCACGACCGCTGGAATTCGGGAAATCACGTACCAGCTTTTCAATCAGGTCGTCGGATAGTTCGACCTGGAACTGGCTGGACAAGGATTTCCAGAGCTTGACGGCATCTTCACGTGACGGCGTTTCGTAGCGGATAACGGCGATGCACCGCGACAGAATGGCATCGTCGACGTCATCGACCCGGTTGGTCGTCATGAACAGGAGACCGTCGAAATATTCCAGTGTCCTCAGAAATTCGGCGACAATCGCGTTATGCTGCAAATCATTATCGCGCCTGCGGATATAAACGTCGGCTTCGTCCAGAAGCAGGATGGCATCCCAACGGGCGGCACGACGCAAAATATCGGAAAGAGCTGCTTCCACGCTGACAGCAGACGTTCCCAATTGACCGGAATGAACACGGTAAAGCGGTTTGCCGACGACTTCGGAATACACTTCTGCCGTCAGGGTCTTGCCGAGTCCGGCTGCGCCCATACACAGAATAGTCGTTCCTCCGGACTTCCCTTCGATAATATCGTCCATCAAAACATCGTTATGCGAGGTCAGGATATCGATCAGTGTCCGGTGTTCCGGTGGAAGGACCAGTTTCGTCCGCAATTCGGGCTTGTACTGATATTCTTCCAGATTCTGGACGTGCACCCATATATTCTGGTGCAGTTCCAGATGAAACATATACAGATAGCAATGGAGTGGAATCTTGTTGAAGTCATTGTCGAAACAACTGCGACGATCCGAATTGGTTTCGATGCGACGTTCCAGCATTTCCTCGTCATTGACGCATTTGACTGTCGTTCCCGGCAAAATCCGCAACAGTTCGAGATTGTAATTGACCTTGTTTTCATTATGTATAAGAAAACAGGAATTGCGTGCCAGAAACTGTTTTCCGTAAAAAGGCTGGAAAGTCCGGAAACGTTCTGATTGCAGTTCGTATTCAGCCTTGAATTCGGGACATTCCTTGTAAAATCCTTTTCTGGCCAGCAGGTCGGGAATCGGCATTCCGCCCATTTCACGCTGGTAAAACAGGATGCTGTTTGTCATCCCGCTACGCCATTGGTCGGGTGCATTGTCACTGCTCCGTGTGGCGGCCCAGACGGTATTGGCAAGCAGCTGGACGCTAACAAAGGGACGACCTTCCCGTGGCTGGACATATTCGATGCCATCAATCAGCCAGGGCAAAAGGACACCATCTTTATTGCGGCGGTAAATCCACCCGTCGATTGCGTTGGCGCTGAAATAAGCCACCAGCGCCGGAACGAGATTTTCCAGTTGCGCCACGACAAGATCATGTCCCGGAGCTTCCCGTACATTTTTCAATGCGATCAATTGAAAAATGAGGGCGCGATCATTGTCTTTTTCAGCCAGTTTCCAGAGTTCATCCAGCGCCGTCTGATCGAAAACGCCGTCGGGAATCAGGATTCTGCCATTGGTCAGGCCATGCGCAGACAGGCGTTTTGCCAGGGGCGTTTCATCGCCAACCCTGGCAAGAAGATTGTTCACCTGCGTTACGGAAAGCTCGAATTCCATGCTCACTCTTAAGAATACAGTGATGGGCTTTGTTTTGGAATGGAAAATGTTCTGCAAAGATGATGGGTACAACCATCTTCAGACAATTAAAGTTTCTATCTTATCACGATTGAAACCCGATGGATCGGAATGAAACATCGGGATGTCGGCATTGTCAAAATTAAAGTTGGGACCGGACTTTGTCAACGGAAATTTTCAGGGCGCCTGACAAGTTGGCAATGGCTTCGTCTCTCGACAAATTGGTTCTGAAATTCAGCATTTTTTCCGCTTTTTCAATAGACAGGGGCCAGTCGTCCGTCAAAAAGGCGCTTCCACCCCAATCGGCTGCATCAATGGCATTGACTTTCGCTTTTGGATTGGCGAGGTCGATAATCAGTTGTGCCACATCTTCCCATGTCAGATAGATACTTGCCGTGTTGAAAAGTTCGCCTTTTACGTCGCTTGAAAAAAGCGCCTGTATAAAAGAAACGAAATCATCGAGTTGCAGGAAACTGCCACCGCTTTTTGCCGGAACGTCAATGCTTCCCTTTTCAATTGCGTCACGAATCATGGCACGAATGTTCCTGCCGCCGATGACATCGCCGTAGGCATACCAGACCATGAGATTATTGACTTTCAGGCCATGCTGGAAAGCATAGATTTTCGTGAGTTCTTCCGTCATCAGTTTTGCGAGCGCGTAAACCGGATTTCTGGATTGTTCGACCAGATGGGCCTGACTTTCTACGACCGGGTTGGAAAGCGGTTTTCCGTAGGATACGGCTGTTGTCGTATTGACGACGTATTCGACACCGTTTGCGATGGCAGCATCCAGAAGATACTGATAGCCTTTCACGTCGATATCGAGCAGGTCGGGAAGATTGTCGGAAAAGCTCCATGCAAGATGAATAATGGCGTCGATGCTGCCATCAATGGCAGATTCCACAAATGCCTTGTCGGCCAGATCGCCGCAACAGGTTTCCATTCCGGCATTGGCAAATTGCGCGAGACCGTCCTTGTCCTTGTCCAGAACACGAATGGCATTTCCTGCTTCGACCAGTTTGCGAATGATGTGCGGACCCATATTTCCGCAGCCGCCGGTAACGAGAATCTTCATGGTTTTCCTTTTTGTCGACTTTATAAAGTGCCGTATCAAATGATGTTTTCAATCGGGACGTGTGCAGACGCAAATATCTTTAACGGCATTAACTTCCCATTTTAAAGGAAGAATCAGGCCGTTTGAAAGCCTCTGGTTTTTCTGTTAATCGTATTATCCTGTCACAAGACTTTTCCCGGCATCCGGGTACTTGTTCAGGCTGTTAAAAGAAAGTCGTAAACCGGTTTGAGCAATGTAAAGTTTTCGCCCAGTTTCGATGCCAGATCCTCTGCAAAGAGCCATGGAAAATCGACGCTGTTGTGTACGAAAAAGATATTGCGGCGTTCAAGCCAGTTTTGTTTCTCTAACGGCTGGTCACGATAATGGATTTTTTTGAATGTTTCTCCTTCCATTTCAAAAACAGACTGGTTCGTGAACGCGGACTGGGCATGCAGGAATGAAAGACTGTCGTCAAGAATTTTTTCACGAATGGCACGCATTTTTTCCGTGCTGGCCTGATAAAAGCCGCAACCATAGCGAAAACGATAAGGTGAAAATTCCAGGAAAAATCCGGGATGGCTTTCCTTGCCGATTTTCGGACGCTGGAAACCGCACCACATCACGTCACGATAAAGCGACTTGTCTCGGGAAAAACGAGTATCCCTGTAAATCCGTGAAATGGTTTTGTCCACTCTGGGATTTGTTTCGAAATGAGGATCGATATCCAGCATGACTGGAGTGAGCGCTTCCACCAGTTCTGTCAAAGGTTCGAGAACATCGCTTGTGTAGGCTGGTCTGTTTTCATGAAACCAGTCTTTGCTGTTCTCTTGCCTGTTTTCAATGAGAAAGTTCAATGTGTTTTCAGTGATTGGCATATTTAACACAGTGTTTAAGGAAAAAATTGCAATCGGGGAACAAATTATTCAAAAAAGGGATAAGATGACTAATCATTGCCAAAAAGTAATTTTATTTCAATAACTGACCCGACCTGTTCGCAGAGAGGTTTTCGATCGAGACGCCAAGTCTTCCAAAATGAGCCGTACGTCTGAAAATAGTTTCATTTCGAATCTATTTGATGGAGTTGCGACGATTGTTGCAGATTCGAAATTGACGTTAATAAATGCCAACGATGCATTTTGCATCGGTTTTGGCATTTCCGCTGATGCTATTTCCAGAGAGAAATATGCCCTGACCGATTTGCTTGATGACGATTCATCTTCCCGGCTTTGCGAGTCTATATCATCCAGTCCTGTTTCATCCCAGTGTAACCGTGTTTTATTGAGAAAAGAGGAAAACCATCGTCCTTTTCATGTAACCGCCGTCAGGGTTGAAGAGCCTCTTCATGAAAACCGTTTTGCCGTTTACCAACTTGTGTTTTCCGATCAGACGGAAATTCTGGAATTGAAGCAACTGATCGCATTCGAGAAACAAAAGCTGGATATTCTTACCGGTCTGTCGGAAGACATCAGTTTTGAATACGATTTCGCTACCGATACAGTTTGGTTTGCCGACAAGTACAAAACGGTTTTCGGCAGTAATCCGGTGATTGAACGCTTCCGTGAGAGACTTTCCGGTAACGAATTCATCGACAGCCTGACGAATGTATTCCGTAACCAGTTCATTGACATGCTCTCCTCATCGGGTGAAACCAGCCAGTCACGTGTGGATACCGTCAGCAATGAATACAAATGGTTTTCCCTGTACTGCATGCAGATAAACGGGGAAAAAGGTGAGCCAGTCAAGGCTTTGGGCATTATCCGCGACATCGACAGGCAAAAGAAAGAGCAATTGCAATTGTTCGATAAATCCCGCGTCGATTCCATGACCGGACTTCTGAACAAGTCGACGACGGAAGAGTCCGTCAAAACGGCGATCGCGACAGCCACATCCGACAGTATTGGCGTGTTGATGATGATCGATATCGACCTGTTCAAAAACGTGAACGACACACTGGGACATTTGGCCGGTGACGAAGTCATTATGCAGATCGCACGGCAGTTAAGAAGAACTTTCCGGGAAAATGATTTTATCGGCAGAGTCGGAGGCGATGAATTCATCGTCTATATGCAGGACGTGAAAGATACTGTATTCGTATATGAAAAAGCCAAAGCTTTATGCGAATCGGTCGAGCAGATGTTTGAAAATCATCAGCAGAATTACACCATTACCATCAGTATTGGCATTTCGAACACCGAACAGGCCAACACATATAATGAGCTTTACCGGCAGGCGGACGTTGCCTTGTATAACGCAAAGGCAAATGGCAGAAACCAGAGTGTTTTTTACGGACAGGAACTGAATTCTGAAGATACACCTGTACGAAATGCCGCTTCAATGACAATCGGTGCCGCTCGTGAAGGCATACTGGTCGATATTATCGATATCCTGTTCAGCACGCCGGACATCCGGCAGGGTATTGAAAAAGTACTGGAATTCATCGGAAATGCATTCAATATCGGCAAGATCCGGGTGGTGGAAAAATCGCTTGATCTGATGACCTTGAGTGTCACGCATGAATGGGCTGCTCATAAGGAATGGCTTAACAAGGAGCTATACCAGAACTTTTCGCCAGAAATACATTTGCCGGTTGCACAGGATGCCAACGGGATTTATTACTGCAGCGATACCACACTTCTGACGCAGCAGGAAAAGGCGTTTTTCAAAGGCGACCCCGTTATTTCCCATCTTCAATGCAATATCGTGCAGGATGGAAAAATCATTGGTTATATCAGCTTTGAAGAAAGAAACAGGAAACGTATCTGGACACAGCAGGAAATCGATGCACTGATTCTGATGTCGAAACTGATCGGCGAAAGTATCAGGCAACAGCAGTCCCTGAGTCTTTTGCATCACAGTTATTCATCCACACGCAGTATCCTGAATGGTATCCATGGCATTTACATTTATGTTGTCGACGAAAACAGGAATATCCTGTATTACAACGACAACGCTGCACGAAGCTATCCTGACCTGAAACCGGGAACGAAATGTTTCAAGGTTTTCAAGAACCGGTTGCATCCATGTGAAACGTGCCCTGAAAAAATCCTCAAGGAAAAAGGGCAATTCAGTACAGTTCTGTTCGATACGCCTTTCGGTCCATGCATGAATGTTTCCGCTTCCCGGGTTTTGTGGGAAAACCGGGAATGGGCATATATCGTTCTGTTTTCCGAACATACCGCATCGCCAAAAGAGCAGGAGCAGCAAAGGAAAAAAGCGACCTATATTGCCGCTTTGTGCAATACCTGCGATCACATTGTAGACATCGATCTGAATGCCGATTCTTATGAAATTCTGGCCAATTCAGAAAAGTTCAACAATTACGAAAAGCCGGAAATGAGCGATTATCAGCCGTCTCTCATGAAAACTTACGTAAGTTAGCGTTATACTATAATGCGCGTATAATGTATGAAAATGAACGCAAAGGTCTATTCC
>ERZ856578.3746-NODE-3746-length-21954-cov-27.963660_pt1 | contig 21954 bp, 11 predicted proteins | sample MGYA00514384_ERZ856578 | MGnify/ENA primary metagenome ERZ856578 (study PRJEB29103, sample SAMN06111958) | human gut metagenome | biome: human gut; feature: ankylosing spondylitis patient; material: healthy_person | host: Homo sapiens | place: China:Hangzhou... | reverse complement strand
GAGCATTTTGGCAACGCAGATGCCGTGCCGCAGCCGCCGGAGCGGTGCTTAAGCCGTCAGGCGGGAATTGTGCGGTGATGCCTTTACTGTTCCACAGGGATCCCCTGTGGAACAATGTGCTTCCATCAAGCCAGCGCGAAAGGCGGGTGAGCAGATTGAATAGAACAGGAAACAACACAACAGGTTGGGCGCGCCGGCTGACAGCGCTGCTTATCACCGCTTGCCTGGTTATGGCAATGGCCCTGCCTGTATACGCCGAGGTGGATCCTCTGCCCGACGCACCTGACGAAGTAGAGCTGCTGGAGGATGAGCCGGGAACGGCCTCCGGGGAGGATACCGCTCTGCCGGAGCAGAACGCCGCCACCCCGGTGCCGGATGCCGCCACCCCGGAACCGGAACAAAGCGCCGGGCCGGAGCAGACCGCCCCGACCGAAACGCCGGAGCCCACGGCAGAACCCACCCCGACCCCGGAACCGGCAGCCACCGCAACGGCCACCCCTGTGCCGACCGTGACCCCCACCGCCACCCCGGAACCGACCGAACAGCCGCAGAAGATGTACGCCGCACAAAGCGTGGATAACGTGCAGGCAGTTAGTGAGAAGGCAAACGGTAGTTTTGTGCTTTACTTTATGGCACCAAGCAGTTGGGGAACACTGGCGGATGGACAAGAAGTATGGTGTTATGGTGAGAAACAGAGCCCGAAAGATGGCAACGCGACATTTGATAAGAAAGTGGATGGAACAGAAACAGGCGTAGTAAGCGGAACAAAGCGGGCTGTATATAAAATTACATTAACAGCGATTGCAGATGATAAAAATTCAGATTGCCCGTATGGAGGATTTTATAATCTTCGTTTTTATGTAAAAAATGTAAGTGGGAAAGTTAGCTATGTTATTAAAGATGGTTGGCAAAACATAGATGAGTACAAAGGCAAATGCTATGACGGTGAAAACGGAAAATGGACAGATTTTGTGGCATACGACCCGAACAACCATTTGTCGTTTGCCGGAAATAAGATGGTCTTTGAGAACCTTAGCGATTCCAATTTAGCAAATGTAACAGCAGTTTTTTATGAAAAAGATGGTGATACATTAAAAGAAGTCAAAACGGTAACGATTGACAATGTGGCTGCAGGAAAAAAGCAGAAATTTGAAATTCCTAATGTTAAATGCTCGTATGTTCAGTTCTTTGCGGATGACAAACAAACGAAGTTAAGCGTGGTCTATAATTTCTATGACCAGGAAACAGAGAATGCTTTCCAATATGATGCAAGTGGTAAGTACTGCTATACTTATACGGCAGAGAACACAGGTTCCTGGGGAACCCCGCATGGCGGTTCAGAAGTAGTATACTTTGATTCAACGTTATCAAGCTACGCATATGCAGGCGATGACGGCTCAAAGAAAAACTCTATGCCAACAACTCAAGACGGCGGTTCAGGAAAAATGTACTGCTATTTTGAGAATGACCAGGGAAAGTATTCTGATATCATTGACATGACGGAAATTTCTCCAAAGGCAGGGAGCAGTCGTGAACTTTGGTCTGCCACTATTCCAGAAGGCTATACTAAGGTGAGATTTTCAGGCAGGGAAGTGACACCAAGTGAGACTGGTGAAAAGGTTGCCCAAAAATATGATCTTACCGATATGCAGGAAATTCCCACTGATCTAAATGAGCCGTGTTTCTTTGCGGATGACGGTGACGATAAGACCTACTGGGGAAAAGATGTAAACCGTGAGGGCTACTGGGGCGAGAAAAACGATGTCCGTGATGCAGAAGCAGGCAAGAAGAAAACTGTTGTAGACATTACAAGCAAGTATAGTAGAGGCAGTAGTAAAGGTATAAAGTACATCACCAGTACTTTATATGATTACTATACAGATTATGAACTGAATGGCAATAACCGCGATAACTATGCAACAGATCCCGGTTTTTCAACATATCGTATTCATGTTCCTTTCCGTCAGTTTGATCAAGCGGTAAGTGATTACTACAAGAATTATCAAAATGCGGATAAAATTATGTATCCGATATATACAGGTCATTTCCAATGGGCAGCCGATCACCGCTTTACAAATGTGGCCGAAGGGTTGAAATTATTTGGCTGGTCAGCATCAGGAAACAAATATAAGTCTTTTATGGCTGCGAACAACTCCGAAATTGATGAACGTGATGGAAGCGGAAAATATGAGTTTGCTTTTTTAGGCATTGTTGGCAATAAACTTGACAGTAATGGCAATTTGTTGATGCGGGAATCCAATGGGACAGATGGAACAGGGTTGGTTGAACCGCACTTTAATGAAGCTTTCTTAAATGGAGAAAACAGCAAAAATACCAAACTTGGTCAGGTTTACAAAAATGTTGAATTTCCGTTTACCCAAAAGCAGATATTTAAAGACGAACCCGGGGTTAATTACTGGTGGTATGATGCTGCAAAAACTTCACTATACTTGCGTAAGGATAATACTACCGGAGCGTATTACCTGGGCAATGGAAATGGCGATGGGTCAACAGTAAATACTCTTTCTGATAATTCTAAAAATAAGGACAGCCAAAGTAATGATACGCCAAATGGTCATGGCTTTTTCCCATTCAACGAAACAGTATCTAGTGTAGATGTTCGCCGATACAATTATGGCTATGGAGCTAAACTTAAAATTCCATTTACACTAACAGAGGATGGAACGGTTCTTGATGACAATGATAAGAAGCAGTCAATCAAGTTCTATTTCTCTGGTGACGATGATGTTTGGGTATTTATTGATGGCAAGTTGGTACTTGACATTGGCGGTGCCCATGGCAAAGCGGCAGGTATTATTGATTTTGACCAGAGAGGAACCAATCAAAATAAAGTTACCGCTTATGTCAGTAAGGTAAAATATAACAATGTTACTAAGCAGGAATATGGTGCTGGGGATACAACGGAAAGGAAAACGATTGTATATACTGGTAATGATTTGCAGGGAGAAAAATATAATCCGACAAATTATTACTATTCCAATACGGTTGATATCCCCAATCTTTCCACCGGCAAGCACACCCTTACCATGTACTACATGGAACGCGGTATGTGGGAGTCCAACATGGCGGTGGCGTTCAACTTCCCGGATAATAACGAGCTGCAGGTTCAAAAAATCGTTGATACAACAAATGTCAATGAGTGGTTCAAGAGCTGCTTCGATACCCCCGATCTGTTTGCATTCAACATCCAAAACCAGGCAACGCACTATCACAAGCCTGACCAGGACGCTACCATTGATTCGGATGTGAACCCGATTGAGTTGAATACCAGCAACTATGAGAGCTATGAACCAGCAACCAAAAATAACAAGGGAAATATTTTTGAACTAACCACAGCGCCGAATGGTGAAAAAGCATTGCACTGGTACGCGAAATACCAAGATACCAATCCACCCAGCGATTGTCGAAGTGAACGGTACGGCATACTGACATTGAGAGATGCGATAGATATCAGCCAGATGCGATACCTGACGTTCGATATTTACGCAAAGTCGGAAATCGACCAGGGCGTATTGTCGCTTGGCAACTTGTACCTTGAACTGCTGGACAATCAAGACCGGCAGAAAGGCTGCCTGGGCACAACGTGCCTGAACGGTACTACATACGGCACGGTAACGCTGGAAAATGATAAGTGGATAACCGTAAAGCTGGACTTGTACAAGCTGAATGCGGTGGAAGGCTTTGACCCAAAGCAAGTAAAAACGATCCGTGTGGGCGATAACTACCCACGGCACATTTACTTCAAGAACTTTGTATTCTCGGCCCAGGCCAAAGCTACAACCAAAACAGGCTTTACCACCAAGCAGGAAGATATCCCTGTTTATGGTTCCATTGATGCCGGAGGCCTGACAAATGCCGCAGGCGCACAGTTCACAACCACCAAAAACAACGATACGCAGGTTGTGGACAAAGACGGCCAGTTTATGCTGCAAAACGGTGAAACCGTTACCTTTAGTGACCAGTTCCGCCGCGGCAGTTACATTTCGCTCAAAGAAACCCTGAACCCGAACTTGTATGATACAACCTGGACTGTTTTTGAAAATGACGAAGCGGTTCAAAGCTATGGATCGGGCAAAACCGTTAATAACGGTGATACGCAAGACCTGAATGGACAAGCCGCAACGGAAAGCCAGCCGGGCCCCGATGATGGACGAACGGAAGTCTATAATCCTGCACGGGATATTGCAAATGAAGGCTACACGAAAAACCAAAAGCCAGAAAATGCAAATACCATTGTGTTCCGCTCTTATAAGGACCCGGACGAAGAAAACACATCTTCGTTGACAAAGCTGAAAGTACAGTTTGTTAATAAGGTGAAAACCGGAAAACTGGTAATCAAAAAAGCTGCGGCAAGTGATGAAGTTAATTTGATTAAAGGCAAATATACCTTTAATGTAACGTTCACCAATGTCGGCGACGAAAGTCTGGAGCAGGAACCCATCAAAAAACAAGTTACCATCGACATGAGCACCGAGAATCACGAATACGTGATTGAAGGAATCCCCATCGGAACACGCTTCCGTATTGAAGAGGTAACGCCGACTGACAGATCGCACCTGCAAGGCGTGAGCTTTACAGGCGGCGGCGTTGACACACAGGTAGTTGGTAATACCTATGTGCAGGGGTCAATCAGTGGAAGTGGAACGAATGTTACCGCGACATTCACGAACACGAAGCATGAATTGATCAACATCGACTTTACCAAGACGTGGAAGAACGCAAATGGTGACCTGTTGGAAGATGGCCTGCCGGATAAAATTTATATCCAGCTCCAGCGCCGCAAGACGGAAAGCGATAAGTGGCAGACGGTGAGGTATCCGGAAGCAACCAACCCGGAATATGTAAAGGTAACCCCGAACAGCAAGGGCTGGGACTATCCCTTTGCGAACCTGGACAAGTTTGACGTTGAGGATCATACGAACTACCAGTACCGCATTGTGGAAGGTACGGTGGACGATAAAGGCAACTTTACCGAGGTAAAGCCGAACGAAACCATTACGATTAACGACAGTACGTATGTTGTAACGGCTAAAGCGGAAGCAAAAATCAGCGATGGAGATAACACAAAGGTCACCCAAGCCACAGTAAGCACCGATGGAACCATCACCGGTGACAGCGGCACGATTGTGCTAACCAACACGCTGCAGAACCCGAAGTTTGTACTGGATATCATCAAGAAGGACGCGGAAAAAGACAAAAATGGCAATGATGTGCCCTTGAGTGGTGTTGAGTTCAAACTGGAAAAGCTGAAAGCCGAAACAACCGAAGGAGAACCGCAGTATACGGTTGATACTGACTACAAATTCAGTAGCAACAACAAAAATTATTTGACCGGTACAACCGAAACGGACGGCAAGATTACAAAGAACCCGTTCACAAATCTGGAACCCGGTACATACCGCCTGACGGAAACCAAGGCACATAAGGGGTACAACCTGTTGGCACAGCCAATTGTGATCGAATTTACCCAAAACGGCGAGTGTTATATTGATAAGCAGAAAGTTGAGGACAACACAAAGTTTGCGCAGTCCGGCAACATCTACACCATGCACCTTACCGTTCTGAACCGTAAAACGCCTGAGCTGCCCCACACGGGTGCAGACGCGCCAAGCCTGTGGCTGCTGATCGGCATGCCGCTGGCGGTGGCAGGGCTGTTGATATTCACATTCCGCTACAACAGGAAAGGGGGCCGGCGACATTAACCATCCCCCGGAAACCCAGCAACCCCCAGGGTACAGGGCCTGCCCGCCAGTGCGCGCCCGTTTACGGCAGGCGCAGCCATAAGCCGGGGTATAACTGAAAAGCTGAAAATATCGCCTGTTTCTATAAGCGCAGCCGGATTTTGCGTTAAGGCTTAAAAAGCCTTGGGATCCGGAAAGGATTCCGGCGGCTCTTTGCCTTACATCCTGCTTGTGGCTGCGAAATATCCGTTATTTCCTTTGTTTTCAGATGCACCTTAAGCCAAGTGGGCAAGCGGCCCGGTTTTCCCTCCCTTTTTTCTTTACGGCACAGTGCGGGCGGCGCGGCAGCGTTTCCCCGCTGCAGCGCCCCGCACTGCACGCCGTGCTGATGCAGAACCCCTAAGCCGGGCGGCTTTGCCGCCCATCCGATGATGACTTTTTTTAAGAGAAGAGGTACTGAAATGAAAAAAGCAAAACGTTTTCTCACAGGCCTGTTGAGCGCCGCCCTGGCCCTCAGCCTGTGCGCCATGCCAGCAATGGCAGAGGAAGGCAGTGGAGCAACAACGACAACACAACCGAGTACAGCTGTATGGACGCAGGATACCGGTTCTATTACAGTTCATAAGTATGAATTGAACGATGAGAAAAAGAAAAAAGAAGGCACCGGTAATGCGAGTGATGCAGTTGATGCGGAAGCAAAGAAACTGGCTGGTGCAGAGTTTACTATTTATCAGATTTGGGATGAAGAGACACTCAAAAAGTATTATGATGGCGTAACAACCGTTGATACAACGAATGTGTTTGATGTAAAAAATTACGCAACGAAAGATGAAAAGACCGGTGCGTGGAAACTTGAGTTGACGAATGGCGTCACTGCAGAAAAAGTTGAGAAAGAGGGACTGGAAAATCCCCAGACAACAGATGCAGACGGCGTGGTAACTTTTAATAATTTGGACCTTGGCCTGTACTTGGTGCTTGAAACAAAACTCCCGGACTTGGTAGTAGAAGCAGCTGCACCGGCAATCATTTCTGTACCTATGCAGAAGGATTCTGACAATACAGTTGCAAAAGATCAAAAGCAGCCGGTTACGGAGTGGCTCTATGATGTTCATATCTTCCCCAAAAACTCTACCCAATATGGTGGCGTGGATCTGATTAAGAAAGGTTACACCGGAAACAATGACGATGGAGTTCTGTCCAACGTTACTTATGAGTTGTATAAGTACGAAGGTAATGATGAAAAGCCCGTTTATACAGAAGGCGCATCTGATTGGAAAAAGATTACCAATCAGACAACAACCGCTGGCGATAATACAGGCGATGCGCTGAGCTTGATCACTGACAAGGACGGCAAGATTTCTATTGAAGGCCTGACAAAAGGCACCTACTGCTTTGTAGAACAGAGTGCAAAAGTTAAGCAGGGTGATAAGGAATACGATAGTGCCTATATTGTTGACAAAGAGCCGATTTACTTCACCGTAAAAGCTGATGGCAGCTATACCTCGGCAAATAAAAGCGCTGTTGATAATGCACTGGAAGCCAAGAACCATAAGCCGGATGTTGAAAAGGAAGTCGGCATGAAGGATGCCAGTGGTAACATTAATTATGGCAAAAAGGCAGACTACAGCATTGGCGATTATGTACCGTATCAGGTAACGATTACGATTCCGCAGAACATTGAAAAGCTTGATACTTTTGTTGTGACCGATACTCCGACGAATCTTGAATTCGTGAAAGATGACAATCATCCTTTTATCGTTAAGGGCGAAGGCGCAACGGAACCGATGGTTGAAAATACCGACTATACGGTTGTTAAAAACGATACAACGAAAGGATTTACGCTTACTTTCACTAACCCGGGTGTGACGCTGAAAGGCTATGCAGGTAAAACAGTTACTGTTACTTATTACGCGGAGCTCTTGGATACCGCAGTTACCACCACTGATGGCAATCCCAATACCATCTCTTTGAAGTACAACCAGGAAATTGGTACGGATGGCAAACCGACGCCGAATAAGACCACTGAAATTAAAAATGATGCCGTTGTATACAGCTTTGGTATTCACATTAATAAGGTAAATGGTAATAACGAGCCACTGCAAAACGTTAAGTTTGACCTTTATAAAGTTGACCCGACTGGCGATATTACTGGTGACAAGATTGGTTTGGACAAAAGCATTAGGCTGACGAAGGTTGCAAGCGGCTTGACCACAGATGCCAAGGGCGAAGTAGGCAAAGATGGTTTGGCAAATGGCACTTACTACCTTGTGGAAACTAAAACCCAGACAGGATATAACCTGTTGAGCGGTCCGGTTAAGGTTGAATTGAAGATTACTTATACGGCTACATGGACGGAAAAGAACACTTATGACAATGAAGGACACCTGATTCATCATGACGTAAGTTCTCTCGAGGAAAAATTTGCTGGTAGCGATGGTGAAAACCTAGGCTACAAAACTCAGACCATCATCAACCGCAAGGGCTTCAACCTGCCCACCACCGGTGGTTTCGGCACCCTGCTGTTCAGCGGCATTGGCGTGCTGCTGGTTGTGGCCGGTGTTGGCGTGCTGCTGAGCCTGAAAAAGAAGAACCGCGCCTGATGCGCCCGCCGCAAGGCAAAACAATTTTACAATTCACCAATAGGGTATAGAGGGATAATCCATCATACACAGGGGGAGGGCCGGGTTTGGCCCTCCCCCTATGGTGGGTTATTGGGAAATAAATTTTTTTGGGTGTACATGGCCGTTGTTCGGTTGATTTTTAGGCCCTGCGTGTGGAACCACCCCACAGGCGTCAGGTTTGCGGCGAGGAACCACCCCTCAGGCCGCTCCGCGTCCAGCTCCCCTCAAGGGGCGCCAATATCTCACCTTATGTTTGCGCTGTCTGCAACGCAGACTGAGTGGTGGTTCCCCGTGCAGAACCTAAAAATAAATAGGGCAAGGCCCGCCAACGGGCCGATGGCGAGCATCGGCCCCTACAAATGATTTGCAACGTTTGCGGCGCGGGGTGGATGGGCGGCAATTATTAGGCCCGTCAAACGGGGCGTCGGGGACGCCGCCCCCTACATGCAGGGCGAGGTTTATTACAATTTTGTGGTGTGCAACGCCGTAAGGCCCTACAGATTATTTTATTGTTATTCACTACCCTAAAAACCACCCCCAACCCAATATCTCCTGAGCGGCGCAATGCGCCGCGGTCCACCACAATTATTCATTATTCTTTATTATTTATTCTTTTGCCTACTTCCAATTCCTAATTTCTAATTTCTAATTGCATCAGTTCCCAACTTCAACCCTCTCACGGAAAGGTTCGCGGTGACGCTTATGGATACCACAACAAAACTAAAAGTCGGCTTTGCGGCCTTGATGATCCTGTCCGGCATTGGGGTGGCATCGTACCCGGTTATCAGCAACGCGGTGGCGCAGCGCCACGCCAGCGAAGCGATCCAAAATTACGATGATACCGTAAAAAGCATGGATACCGAAAAACTGGATGCCGCCAAGGAGGCCGCCCGCCGCTATAACCAGCAGCTGGACAACGCCGTGGAGCGCGATGCCGCAGGCGAAGCGGAGGATACCGGCACCAGCTATGTGGACCTTGTGGATGTGGGCGAAAGCCTGGGGTATATCACCATCCCGAAAATTGACGTCAACCTGCCTATTTACGAAGGCACCAGCGATGATGTGCTGCAAAAGGGCGTCGGCCATCTGGAAGGCTCCAGCTACCCACTTGGCGGCGAAAGCACCCACAGCGTGCTGACCGGCCACCGCGGCCTGCCCGAAGCCGTGCTGTTCACCGACCTGGATAAGCTGGAAGAGGGCGACTGCTTCTACCTGCATATTCTGGATGAAACGCTGGCGTACCAGGTGGATCAAATCAAAGTGGTGGAACCGGAGCACACCGAGGATCTGGAAATCACCGCGGGGCAGGATTACTGCACCCTTGTTACCTGCACGCCGTATGCCATCAACACCCACCGCATGCTTGTGCGCGGCACCCGCATCCCTTATAATGGAGAGGAAGAAACCAACACCCCGCAGGCCGTGCAGTATCAGGCGCTGCGCACCGGAACGGTGGTCAAGCGCGTGGTGGATGCCTGGCCGTGGATCGCGGTAACGGGCAGCATTGTGATCGGCGGCGAAGCGCTGCTGCTGCTTTTGCTGCTGCACCGCTGCAAAAAGCGCGAGGAGGATGACTAAATGGGACGGCTGATTGCTAAAATTCTGGCCTGGCTGGCCATTTTGCTGGGGCTGGCGCTGTTGATACAGCCCACCGCCGCCCAGTGGTGGACCAGCACCCGCAACGCCAAAACCGCTGCGCAGTTTGCGGCCCGCGCCGAAGCCCAGCCCACCGCCCCCGCGGCGGAGGAAACCACAGCCGAACCCCCGGAGCCGGAACGCGCCTACCCTGAACTGTACGCCGCGATGCAGGACTATAACGCGGAAATTTACGCCGGGGGCCAAAGCGGCCTGACCGACCCGTTCGCCTACGAGGAAGCCCCGCTGGACCTTGCTGCCTATGGCTATGACGATGATGTGCTGGCTGTGCTGTGGATCCCGCGCCTGAACCTGGAGCTGCCCGTTTACCTGGGCGCCAGCCGCGAAAACCTGGCCAAAGGCGCGGCGCTGCTGGGCCAGACCTCGATGCCGCTGGGCGGCGAAAACACCAACACCGTGATTGCCGCCCACCGCGGCTATTATGGCGCGGAAATGCTGCGCAACGTGCAGCAGATCCAGGTGGGGGACAAGATCCAGCTGACCACCCCGTGGGAAACGCTGATTTACCGCGTGAGCGAGCTGAAAATTATTGACCCCAGCGATATCAACGCTGTGCTGATCCAGCCGGGGCGGGACCTGCTGACCCTTTCCACCTGCCACCCCTACACCCGCAACAGCCAGCGCTACCTGGTAATTGCGGAGCACGACACCGCCGCTGCGGACACCACCAAAGAGGAGGATTTGCAGGAAAGCGCCGCTACCTGGGACGAAACGCCGCGCCAGGTGACCGTGGAGGATGCCGGCGGCAGCTCCATTGCCGAAGTGGCCCCCCAGGCCCTGACCCCATTGCCGGGGGAGGGCAGCGCGGAATCCGAGGGGAGCGCGATCTCCAATACCATGATCTGGCTGGAAAACAACGCACTGTGGGCCGGGCTGGTGGTTATTGCCGCCGCCGTTGGCATTATGGTGATATGGAAAAAACACCGGGAGGATTAACCATGCAGTACACACAGCAGGCCGCCGCCGTTACGGCCGAAGTAAACAAGGCCGTGCAGGGCAAACAGCAAACGGTAAACACCATCTGGATGGCCATGTTGGCGGGCGGCCATGTGCTGATTGAGGATATTCCCGGCGTGGGCAAAACCACGCTGGCGCTGGCCTTTGCCCGCGCACTGGACCTGAAAGAAAGCCGCGTGCAGTTTACGCCGGATGTTCTGCCGTCCGATTTGGTGGGATTTTCGGTCTACCAGAAAGAGACCGGCAAGTTTGTGTACCACGCCGGTGCGGTGATGTGCAACCTGTTTTTGGGCGATGAGATCAACCGTACCTCCTCCCGCACGCAGTCGGCTTTGTTGGAAGTGATGGAAGAAGGCACGGTGACGGTGGACGGCGTCACCCGCCCGGTGCCCGCACCCTTTACCGTAATTGCAACCCAGAACCCCATCGGCGCCGCCGGCACGCAGATGCTGCCGCAGTCTCAGCTGGACCGTTTCATGGTCTGCGCCGTAATGGGCTACCCCGATGAGGAAGCGGAGCTGGCAATTTTGGCCGGGCAGAGCAAAGGCCGCCTGCTGGACCGTGTGCGCCCCGTTGCCGGTCAGGCGGATCTGCTTGCCATGCAGCAGGAGGTCAGCACGGTATTTGTGCATGAGCTGATGTACCGCTACATTGTGGCGCTGGCCCAGGCCAGCCGCAAGGACCCGCGCCTGGCCGTGGGGTTAAGCCCCCGTGCCACCCTGGCGCTGGCCAGCATGACGCGCGCGGCGGCGTATCTGGCGGGGCGGGATTTTGTTGCCCCGCAGGATGTGACCGCTGTGTTTGATGCGGTTGCCCGCCACCGCCTGGTGCTGAACGACCAGGCCCGCGCAGGCGGCGAAACGGTGGACAGCGTAATGCAGGACCTGCTGCGCACCGTGCCGCGCCCCCGCCCCGAAAAGGCTGACCGCCATGGCAGGTAAGCTGGGCCGGGCGCTGGTGCTTTTGGTGCTGCTGGCCGCGGCGCTCATCACCCAGGCACCGCTGGCGGTGTTCCTGTTAGCGTTTGCGCTGGTGCTTCTGGTGCTGCTGCGGCTGGATGCCGCCTATCTGCGCAGGCAGGTAACGGCAGAGCTGCTGGTGCCGGACAAACCCGTGATACAGGGCGAAGATTTTACCCTGACGGTTCGGCTGCGCAACCGCAGCCGGTTGCCCATCCCTGCGCTTGTGGTGCTGCTGAACGCCGCCGATGAATGGGGCGGGGGGCAGATCACCCTGCGCTGCGCCGCCATGCTGGGCGGCAAGGAGAGCGCCGAACAGCGCATTACCTTAAACGCAGGCAAAAGCGGCGTGTGGAGCATTGCGGTGCGGGGCATCACCCTGCGGGATCACCTGGGGGTGTTCACCGCGGCATGCCCGGCTGCCGTGCAAAGCCAGAGCATCTGTGTGTTGCCCGCTGCCGCGGCTGGCAAAGCCAAAGCGGAAACCGCCCCCGATGAGGACGGCAACGAAGCCGACACCCGCGCCGCCCTGGGCGGCAGCTATGAGCTGCGGGAGTACCGGGACGGGGATACTATCAAGCAGGTACACTGGAAGCTGAGCGCCAAGCTGGACCGCCTGATGGTGCGCGAACCGCTGACCGCCCTGCGCGCTGCCCTGACCCCCGGTGGGGACCTGGACGGAGCGGAGGAATGGGGGGATTTTCCCCAACAGGCGGCGAAGCACCGCAAAAACCCGCCCAAGCGCAAAAAAGAACGTACTGCCCTGAGCCGGCGCGGCGCTGCCGACCCCGGCAGTGGGCTGAAGTTTGTGGACCGTGTGCTGGTGAGCACCCAGCGCCCCGCAGCGCACCCCGCGTTGTGGCTGGCGGCAGATGCCGCGCTGCTGCTGGCGCTCACCTTTGGTTTGCTGCTGGTGCTTTCCACCGGGTTCGGCATTGCGGTGCCGTTGTGGGTGTGGCCCGCGGCAGCCGCTTTCTGCGCCGGGTGGGCGCTGTTCCTGCGTGCGCCGCAAGCCCTGCGCCGCTGGGGGCTGCTGGCGGGGGTGATTGTGTATCTTGTGGTGTTGTTCATCTGCCAGCGGAACTTTTTGGCCGGGGCGCAGCAGTGCGCCGGGAACATTGCCCAAAGCCTGAACGCCCGCCTTGGCAGTGCGCTGCCGGTGGCCCAGGGCGGCAATGCGGCGCAGCTGGGGCTGTTTTTGCTGCTGGCCGCCCTGCCCGTTACCGGGGCGCTGGCCGCTGCGGCCCTGCGCCGTGCGGATGCCCTGCTGCTGGATCTAATGCTGCTGCCCGTTGTTGTGCTGCTGGCGCTGGCCGGGGCCGCGCCTGCTGTGCCCGCCTGCCTGCTGCTTTTGGCCGGTTGGATGGGGGCATGGGCGGCTTCCTGCTCGGTGCAGCGGCGGGCCTTGTGGGGCAGGCGCGATACCGAAAACTACCGCCAGAACCTTTGCCGCCATTATAACATCCAAAAGTCTGCCGCGCTGGCGGCGGGCGGGCTTTGCCTTGTGCTGGCGCTGCCTTGTTGGTGGCTGCTGCGCCCGGCGCTGGGGGTTCCCCTTGGCTGGCTGCAGCCAGCGGCCCAGCGGGTGGAATCCGCCGCGCTGAGCACCGCCATTACCTGGCTGCCGCGGGTCAGCGGCGGCAGGCTGAACATTCAGGTAGAAGCCGCTGCCGGTGGTGTGGCGGATGGCGCCTTGAGCCAGGGCGGGGGTATCCAGGTCAGCGGAGTGACGGATCTGGCCCTGACCGCCAGCGACAAACCCGAAGAAACCGTATACCTGCGGGGATTTATCGGCGGCAGTTATGACGGCACCACCTGGCAGGCCCCTGATGCCGATGCCTTTGACAGCGCCGCTATGAACTGGAAAACCGAGGATAACGCCCGGCTGACCATTGCCAGCCTGCCGTTTTTGCGCACCGCCTATGACGGCACCGCCCAGCCCCAGACGCTGACGGTGGAGCGCATCCACGCCGATACCCAGTACACCTATGCACCGTACAACGCCTACTGGGGCGGTTATTACACCATCCAGGGCGATGGCGCCGCCGCGGGCCAGACCGCGCAGGACGATGTGTTCCTGTATTACCCGCGGGATACCGCCCAAACCCAGTTGGAAGCCCGCGCCGATGCCGACCCCAGCGTGCTGGACCGGATGGAAGCATCCTATGCCGCTTACGCCGCCAGCCGCTACACCGCCGTGCCGGACGGCTATGACGAGCTGCAAACCCTGTGCGATGAAGCCAAAAAGGACCAGAAGCTGACCGAAGCTGCGGACATTGGCGATTACATCCGCGCCTATCTAAACACCAACTACCAGTATAACGCCAGCGCTCCCCAGCCGCCGGAGGGGGCCGACCCCATCCGTTACTTTTTAACGGAATCCAAACAGGGGTACAGTGTGCAGTTTGCCTCGGCGGCGGTGGTTATGTTCCGCATGTTCGGGCTGCCTGCGCGCTATGTGGTGGGCTATGCCGCGCCGCAAAGCCTGTTTGCCCAACAGGAGGACGGCAGCTGGCACGCCATTTTACAGGACGATAACGCCCACGCCTGGGCGGAGGTGTACATTTCCGGCCAGGGCTGGACCCCCATGGAGATGACCCCCGGCGTGCTGGTCAGTGCCCAACAGGCCGACCTGCGCACCGACCCGCTGCCCGAAACTCAAGGTCAAGACACTGCCCCCGCAGCAGGGGAGAGCAGCGCAAACGAACCCGCAGCCACCATCGTGCCCCGCAGCAGGCTGGTTTTGGCGGCGTTGCTGGGGGGCTGCCTGTTGGCTGCTGTGGTGCTGCTGGTGCTGGCCCGCCGCCATGCCATGGGGTATGGCCGGGGCAGCTGCAACGCGCGGGTGCTGGCCGTGTTTGGCAGCATCTACCGCCTTTTGGTGCGCCGCGGCCTGCCGCCGGATACACCATCCGATGCGCCGGAGTTTGCCGCATTTTTGCAAAGTTGTGTCCCCGCCCTTGAACCCCAGGATGCCGAAGCTCTGCTGGCATTGGCCCAAGCCGCCCAATTTGGCGCAGGTACGATGACTGAGCAGGATACGGACAAAATGAGAAAACTTTACCAGGTTATAAAACACACTGGAAAACGGAAACAGAGCCAGAAATCGGTTGAAAAACAGAGCCAGGAATGATATAATGACCCCATACTGGGGTAGCGTGTTCTTTGCTTTCTTTGCACAGGGGGCTACCATGATCCAGGGAAATGTGGTATAATATGTTAAGCCTATTAACCAAGTAGGGAATGGCCGGGGTGGGGGACTGGTTTCTGGAACAGTACCCTGGGAACTGCCCGTGGGGCGGAAAACCGGCAAGGACAGAAAGAAGATCTTATATAAGCAAACGTTAACAGGAGTAAACCCATGCCGCGCCGTAAACAGACAGAAGGAGAGAAAAAAATTGACATCAGCCAGATGGCTGAAGACCTTGGTGTGTCCAAGACCACGGTATCCCGTGCCCTTTCGGGCAATGGCCGTGTCAGCGAAGCGACCCGCGCCCGCGTGGTCCAGTACGCCAAAGAGAAAAACTATGTGCCCAATATGCTGGCACGCGGGTTGGTAACCCAGCAGTCTTATAATATCTCACTGGTGTTCTCGCGCCAGTTCGGCAACCTTGCCGCACCATTTTTGCGCAAAACCGTCAGCGCCGTATACGATATTGCCGCCCGCAATGATTATGATGTGCTGATGACGATGGTGGGCGAGCAGGAAACAAGCCCGATGCAGCGTCTGTTGGTCAACCGCAAGATCGATGGCGTGATTCTGGCCCGCACGCTGGAGCGTGATCCGCTGATCCCTATGCTGCAAAAAAGCGGCATCCCCTTTGTTGCCATTGGCCGCCCGGCTGACCAGGATGTCATCTCGGTGGACCATGATCAAGTGGGCGGCTGCCGCGAGCTGGTCAGCCTGCTGCTGATGAAGGGCCTGCGCCGCATTGCTTTGCTGGGCGGATCCATGCTGTACACCGTCAACCAGTCCCGCCTGGAAGGCTATAAGCAGGCGCATGACCGCGCCTGCTGCAAGATTGATGAGAGCCTGCTGTTTTTGGAGCTGGAAAGCGACGATCTACGCACCAGCGCTGTGGAGCTCGCGGTACAGCGTGGGGCGGACTGCATCCTGTGCATGGATGACCAGGTTGCCCTGCTGGCTTTGAGCACCCTGAGACAGCTGAACCTGCGCGTGCCGCAGGATATCCGTCTTGCCTCCCTGTATGACGACGAAGCGCTGCAGGGGTGTACGCCACAGATCACGGCGGTCTCTTTTGATGCCGAACAGCTGGGCCGCCGTACCGCACAGCAGCTGCTTTCCCTCATCCGCCACCAGCCGGTGGAAACCCGCACCCTGCTGGGGTACCAGGTGGGGTTGCGCTTATCGACCCAGACCTGAGAGAAAATAAATCAACTGCCCGTACACGGTATGATAAGCCGTTGTGCGGGCAGTTTTTTCGATAAGGGGTTTTGAAAAAATAGGATGGTTACATGCTTAAAATACTGCGATAAGGTATTGGACCGATTGTAGGGCGCGATGCACTCATCGCGCCGGAGCAGCCGGAACCCTGCTGGTTGATCATTCCCGCATCATACTGCCTGCAGCTCTTTGCCTTAAATCCTGTTTGTGTTGTACTATTGTTGTACTATTGTTGTGGTATCCGTATGAAAACATAGAAAGTGTTATCAATTCTCTGAGGCGAAAAAGTCGCACTGTTTTGGTTAAAAATAGCATTAAGATACAAATGAATACAAAAAGGCCGGCGGCGAGCACTGGCCTGAATTGATCTGGGATTCAAATGGTTCTTCAAATTGCTTTGGGCATCTCGTCCGGCAGCTGTTTGGGAACATCCTGCAAATGCTGGCGCACGCTGTGGAACCGGGGCGGAATCTCCTCCAGCGGCATCTGCTTGGGGGCTTCAATGCTGCCGGCAGCTTTGGCGGTTTCGTAATACCAGCATTTATAATCCAGCGTGGCAAGGGTCTGCTGCAGCTGGGCCATCTGGGCCAGCAGGGCTTCGCGTTGCTTCTGGAACAGGGCCAGGCGGGCATCAATGGTGCTGTCACCCTGCATGGCAAGCTCGATATAGGTGCGGATATCTTTGATGGACATGCCCGCGCTTTTCAGGCAGGCGATCACCCGCAGCCATTCCACATCGCTTTCCTGGAACATGCGGATGCCGCCGGACGACCGCATCACAAAGGGCAGCAAGCCCTCTTTATCGTAATAGCGCAGGGTAGAGGCGGGAACATCCAGCATGCGGGCCATTTCGCCAACGGTATACAACATCGTTCAGCAGCTCCTTTGTGCAGTGATTTGCAAAAAAATCAGAAAAAACACTTGACTTGAAGTGGACTTTAATCTGTAAGGGCAATACCGCATAATTCTAAGTGCCGATACGGCGAGCGAGGTGCGGCAGCTGCTAAGCCAAAAGCGCAGATAATACTTTGTGTATTTTGGCAACGCAGATGCCGTGCCGCAGCCGCCGGAGCGGTGCTTAAGCCGTAAGGCGGGAATTGTGCGGTATTGCCTAAGATAAAATTACACTTTAACTATAGTATCCCAGCGCCGCAGCGTCAAGCACAACAGGGCGGGGACACAGAAAAACAGGAGGCAACAAGTATGAAGTGCATGGATAAACATGAATTTGAGCAGCAGAATGTTTTTGGAACCGGTGCCGCAAACACCGCTTATGCCAAGTTTTTCATTGGCCAGTCGTTCCTGAACCCGCTGACCGACCCTAAAACCGGCCTGTTTTTGGCCAACGTTACCTTTGAGCCCGGCTGCCGCAACAACTGGCACATCCACCACGCCGCCAAGGGCGGCGGCCAGCTGCTGGTTTGTACCGCAGGCGAAGGCTGGTACCAGGAAGAGGGCAAACCTGCCGTCAGCCTGACCCCCGGCACCGTGATCACCATCCCGGCCAACGTCAAGCACTGGCACGGTGCCAAGGCCGACAGCTGGTTCAGCCACATTGCTGTGGAAGTTCCCGGCAAAGATTGCAGCAACGAATGGGTGCGAGCCCGTTACCGACGAAGAGTACGCCAAACTGAACGGATGAGCAGCCGCTAATAAAGGCAACACCGCACAATTCCCGCCTTGCGGCTTAAGCACCGCTCCGGCAGCTGCGGCACGGCATCTGCGTTGCCAAAATGCTCGATAATACACAAAGTATTATCTGCGCTTTTGGCTTGACATCTGCCGCACCTCGCTCGCCGTATCGGCACTTAGAATTATACGGTATTGCCTAAAAAATAAAATCCAACCGGCACGACCCGACAAAGAGCAGTGGGTAGTGCCGGGTTTACTTTTGGATGTTTTTTTGTCTACAGGTTCTTGCGCCGGGGCGGGCAATCTGCTACACTGAAAAAAATGTTATGTACAGGAGGCTGCAATCATGTATTATCTGGGTGTGGACCTTGGGGGAACCAATATCAAAGCTGCGCTTGTGGATGCAGACGGTGCTATTATAAAGGAAGCGAGCACCCCCACCAAACTGCCGCGCCCGGCCGAGGCCGTGTGCGATGATATTGCAGCCCTCTGCAATCAGCTGGCACAGGGCCAGCAGGTAGCGGGCATTGGCGTTGGCTGCCCCGGCACGGTGGATGGCGGCATCGTGCGCTACTCCAACAATCTGGGCTGGCATGATTTTGCCATGGGGGATTATCTGCGCGCCAAAACCGGCCTGCCGGTTGCTCTTGCCAACGATGCCAACGCCGCCGCTTTGGGCGAAGCACTAGCGGGCTGCGCCAAAGGAGCCGAAAGCGCAGTGATCATCACACTGGGCACAGGCGTGGGCGGCGGTGTGGTGCTGGGCGGCAAACTGCTGACCGGTTACACCGGCGCAGCGGCGGAGCCGGGGCACATGGTCATTCTGGACACCCCGGATGCCCCGCGCTGCACCTGTGGCCGCCCCGGCTGCCTGGAAAGCCTGGCCAGTGCCACCGCCCTGATCCGCATGACCAAAGAAGCCATGGCAGCCCACCCCGAAAGCACCCTGCATGGCCTTGCCGTCCAGAGCGGCGGGGTAAATGGCCGCACCGCCTTTGATGCCGCCGCCCAGGGCGATGCCGCAGGCAAAGCCGTGGTGGAACAGTACATTCATTACCTTGCGGTGGGCGTTGCCAACATGATCAACATCTTCTTCCCGGAAGTGATCGGTCTGTCCGGCGGGGTGGCCAACCAGGGGGAAAACCTGCTGGCTCCCCTGCGCGCCGCGGTGGGACCAATGGTTTTTGGCAATGCTTACGCCCAAAAGCACACCCGCATTACCACCTGCACCCTCGGCTACCGCGCCGGGGTGATTGGAGCAGCGCTGCTGGCCAAAAACCAGGGATGATGCCTTTAGCGGGATAAAAAAGAGAAGATAAAACAAAAAACAGGAAGGAAACACCTTGAGTTTGAACCATACAAAACAAAAAAGCTGGCCCCAGCGCCTGCTGGCTTTGCTGGCGGCGGTGGTGCTGTGTGCCGCGCTGCCTGCCGCCGCGCTGGCAGAGGAAAATACGGCCAGCATCCAGACGCAGGTGAGCGAAACGGATGAGGATATCCCCTGGGCGGATCCGCCGCAGAGCACCCCCGAAACCGGCCGGCCTGACCCTGCCGTGCCAACTCCGCCGCCGCAGGATCCCGCCACCCCGGAAACTGCCCAGACCGGCGAGCATCTGGAAGGCTACAGCCTGAGCCTGGGGGAGACAGTCACAATTTATTTTTACGTTACCCTGCCGGAAGATACCCCGCAGGATGCCGCCATGCAGTTTACCCTGCCGGATTCCACCGTAACACAGGTGGCAGTGGCAGATGCAAAGCAGGTGGAAGTAAACGGCAAAAGCTGCACCGCTTTCCCTTGCCAGGTGGCCGCCAAACAGCTGACGGATGATATTGAAGCCCGGATGGTGGTAAACGGTAAATATGGCCCGGTTTATACTTACACCGTAAAGGATTACCTGAACTACCTGCTGGAACACGATTATCCCCAACAGGCAAAGGAGCTGGCCGGCACCCTGCTGGTGTATGGCGGCAAAGCGCAGCTGTACTTTGGCTACCGGACCGATGCGTTAGCCGGCACCGCGGAGCCAAACTCCACGGCCAACTGGGGCAGCTACCAGTTTGAAAGCAGCGGCACCCAGACCGATGATTATTACGGCAGCAGCCTGCTGCTGGAGCCCGTTATCCAGATCCGCCACTATTTTATGGTGCCGGACGGCGCGGAATGCACTTTTACTTTTGCCTGGAACGCGGGTGAGCCCGAAACCGAATTGCAGCCCGTGGATACCAACACCCGCTTTGACGGCAAAAAGGTATATTATGTCGTTACACCGGCCATTGCGTTCCGCCGCGCGGATGCCATGCCGGTGGTTGCCATGCGGCAAAACGGGGCGGACCTGTGCATCCTGCGCTATGGGGTGTTCAGCTATGGCGATATGGTCCGCGCGCTGGCAGCGGTGGATGAAAGCCAGCTGCCGCTGCTGAACCTGCTCCGCGCGCTGGATGACCTGACCACCGCCGCACAGCGTTACAGCGTGGCAGGCTGATGCCGCAACGCCCCCAAATATAAAAAGGAAAACAGCAATGAAGAAAAAAATAGTCCTGGCCGTTGTGGTGGCTGCCGTGGTGCTTGCCGCTGCCTTTGCACTGCACCGGCCGCAGGCAGGTACCCAGCCAACCCCGGAGCCGACCCGGCAGGCGGAAACGAATGATGCCGTCCCGGCAGAGCCCACGCCGCAGCCCGCCGCGACGGCTGAACCGCAGCCCACGGCAACTACTGTCCCGCAGCAGACAACTGCCCCCAAGCCGACCCAGAAGCCCGCAACGAAAAAAACACCGATGCTGAACGCCGCCGGTCAGCCCACCGCCAGTGCCGCGCCCGCAGAAAATGGTGACGGCGAACCGGCGGACAACACGAAGAAACCGACAGAAACCCCGCCCCCCAGCGCAACCCAAACCCCGCCTGTGGACGAGGAAAACATTGAATTGCCGTTTGTTCCGGCAGAATCATGAAGAGCGGCGGTAAGGACGATGCAAATGGAAACGTATATGCTGAATCTGTAAAACGGCGGAATGATTTTCCATGGTATAAAAACTCAGGCTGCCCCCAACAGGGAACAGCCTGAGCTTTTTGATACAGGATTACAATTTTAGGCAACACCGCACAATTCCCGCCTTACGGCTTAAGCACCGCTCCGGCGGCTGCGGCACGGCATCTGCATTGCCAAAATGCTCGATAAGACATCCAGTATTATCTGCGCTTTTGGCTTAGCATCTGCCGCACCTCGCTCGTCGTATCGGCACTTAGAATTATGCGGTATTGCCTTTACAACACTTTCGCCCCGTTGGCCGTCAGCTTAAAGGTGGCGCCCAGCAGGTCAGCGGCGCCGCGGCACATCAGCATGCGGTTCAGGAAAATTTCGAAATATTCGTACATCGAGCAGATGTCCGTGTCGATCTGCAGATTCAGCGAGATGACCTTTTTGTCGGTGTTGATCTTTAATGTCTGGTCCGTTACGGCATAGTTGACCCGGTCGTGGATGTCAAAGCTGGCTTTGGGCTTTTCCCGCACGCGGCTGCGGCGCACATCCGTTTTGTCGCCAATAATCAGCGCAGCCGAAATGGGGTCCACTGCGCCGCCGGTGGATTCGTCATGGTTGGAAATGGCCGAAACAATGGTAATGCGGTCCGCAACGCTCAAATCATACTGCTTCAAAATCTCGTTGGCCAGCAGGCCGCCGTATTCCGCGTGGTGGGTGCGGTTGATGGCGTTGCCGATATCGTGCATGTATCCGGCAATTTTAGCAAGCTCAATATCATGGGCGCTGTAGTCAAACTTTTTCAGGATGTGCGCAGCGGTTTCCGCCACATGGATGCAGTGCGCCTGCGAATGGTCGGTAAAGCCCAAAAGTCCCAAATTCTGGTTGCCCTTTTTCAGCAGCTCGTTTACTTCGGCATTGTGTTTGATGTCATGGTAGGTCATAGCGATCCACACTTTCCTGTTGGTTCTTAGGCAATACCGCACAATTCTAAGTGCCGATACGGCGAGCGAGGCACGGCAGCTGCTAAGCCAAAAGCGCAGATAA
>ERZ856578.3744-NODE-3744-length-21961-cov-4.130918_pt1 | contig 21961 bp, 16 predicted proteins | sample MGYA00514384_ERZ856578 | MGnify/ENA primary metagenome ERZ856578 (study PRJEB29103, sample SAMN06111958) | human gut metagenome | biome: human gut; feature: ankylosing spondylitis patient; material: healthy_person | host: Homo sapiens | place: China:Hangzhou... | reverse complement strand
AATCATGATAGGGTTCTCTTTATATTGTAGATTTTCATTATTTAAGTTTGAAGCCAATCCAGAGAGCGGAAATAATAAATAAGCCACCGCTAACCCAGAATAGGGTAGTAAAGCCTAGCCATGCCATAAGGCTAGCACCGCCAACAGACCCTAAGAAATAACCAAAAAACAAACAAGATTGATTATAGGAGAATACTTGTCCTGTAAATTCTCGAGGTGTTTTTGAAGAGAGGTACGTGTTTAAGGCAGGCAACATGCCACCTAAACCAAAACCTTGTAGGAACCTGATGATTGCAAGTTGATATACATCAGAAACATAGGCTTGAGGGATATTTAGAATCCCTACATAAATAAGAGATACTACTAATACTTTACGTGGCCCGATCTTGTCGACTAATTTACCTAGTGGAGAACTACTCATAAGTTGAGCAATACCCATAGCGGAGAATACAGCGCCTGCAATAAATGCTAGATTTTCTGTATCACTAGGAACGATTCCCTTAATATATACAGAGATAACAGGTTGTAAGGACATGATGCATATTGCATAGATAAAGGACGCTACACATAATGCGACAATACTATTAAATTCCGGTATTTGCTCTTTCAACTTACGGATGGAAAGTTTTTCAGGATTCGGTTGTGGTACATAATTTTCATGGATGAATATAGTAGCCAGCACACCAGCTAAACCCATGAGCGTACCGACGATGATGAAGTCATTGCGAATGCCTACTGTATCAGCAATATATCCACCCAATAAAGGCCCTATTAGTGAACCAGCAAGATTAGCAGATGCTAATAATCCTAAGGCCCAACCTGTCCGCTCAATAGGTGATTCTGAAGCTATTAATGTAATTGATGCCGAGTAAAAGCCACTTACTAGACCTTGAACGAGTCGGATTAAAACAACTCCTTCGGGTGTAGTTTGAAAAGCAATTAATATATTGCATAATGCCATGCCAAAGCTAGATCGTATTAATGTAATTTTACGCCCTTTTTTGTCCGCCACACGTCCCCAAAATGGAGCAGCTAAACAAACGATTATATAGGTAGCACCAGTGGCCAGCCCAGACCATAAGGACATTGACTCTGGTGTTTGTATGCCTAAATCATGAAAGTATAAAGGCAGGATTGGAGCTAGTTGACTAACACCAAAGGCTGTACAGAATACGCATACTAAACTGATGTACACCGTTCGTTTCCACGTTTCCAAAGTATCCCTCCTTTCTTAGTTTTAGTACGTTCTTAATAAAATAATACCCTTATTTCTTTTTAATTTCATCCCAATCGCTTAAGTCAGGAAGCTTATTGCTAGTTATAGATTCCTGAATCCAGTAGTTGATGGAGGTTAAGTTGCAAGACTCTCGTTCAAAGCCATATACGATGTCGTCCTCTACGTCGTCTTCTATAGTGATATAGAGGCTAATGTGTAAGTTTTTACCTTTTCCACGCTCGATGAAGTAGCTAATACCTGGATCGTCGAGGTTAGATGGGCGAACGGCCATGATATCATACTTGCCATTGGCTACGCCTTCTAAGGCATCCTTAATCATTTGATTGGAAAATTCATATTGGTTGAGGTAGAAGATATCGTTGTCGCAAGTTAATACATACTCTCGTGGAGGCGTAGTATTTTTGTACTGTCTCTCCCAGCTTTCATCAATAACAGGCAATGTAGCATGATCATAGAACTCTTTAATTAAAGCGAGCCCTTCAGAAATGGACATTTCTTTAAAGTATCGTATTTCATATACTGTAGGCTCCGAATTTTCATCTCGTTCGTCAGTAGCCTCAAGGTAGCCGTATAGATAGATTGTACAAGAGTTTTTATCTTCATTGTGGAACATAACGATACTGTACACATCATAAATGACGTTTTCTATGGATTGGCGATTATCATAGATGATAAAGCTGAGATATTTTTGTGTATCCCACTCCCGTTGAATGAAATTCCAGTCGTATTTATTCGTGCGCCAACCAGTAGTAGAGTCCTCGAAGATTTCTAATACATCAACAGAGTTTTGAGGCCATGCAGGTGGCATAGGATTACAAGTTGTAGAAGATTCTTTTATGCCTTCTTTGTACTGATAGTGTCCATTAACGAGTTCAAAGGCTTCTAATCGCTCGGATGCTTCGTCAGGAATTACCAAGGGCTCACCAGTACCTAACCAATTATCGTTTCTTGTGTTAATACGTCTGATGCTTTCACGAGCATGTTCGTAGAACGTAACGGCTTGGTCTAAATCCGGTTCTTTTGTAATGGCACCAATTTCGTAGCAATAGCCGGCTGCCAGTTGCCATAGATGGTCAGCATATTCATAACTACCGTATCTATCGTGACATTTGCTAGCCTGATTAACGCACTCTATGGCGATTCTCATTGCAGGGGCATTACCTTTTTTGAAAGTAAATACATAAGCGAGATATGGCCAGATAGCATCGAGCGTGTAAATAGCTGGTTGTTGCAATAAGTGAGCAATGCGAGACCAGTCTTGGGACTGACCATCGATGTTCAAGGTACGAATAATGATGGCTTGCATGGTAACATAAGCGTGGTCGTCAAAGTCTAAGTAATCTGGGCTTATAGCAGCGCGCTCGTAATATCTGAGGGCCTTTTGAATATCCTGAGGGATTCTTTTGTTAGACTCACGTGGTTTTGCATAGTACTCGGCAGCTTCACGCAAACACATGCCATTATTCATGGCGGCGCCGCGCTCAAAATATTCAAGCGCTCGTTCATGCTCCCCACGTGATTTACAAATATCACCTGCTAAATACATCATGAGTGGCAAACCTGCTTTAGCAGCTTCAAAAATGACTTGTTCTTCCATTTTCTTATTGCCTTGCTCTACATAGGTAATGCGCAAGTTGCGGTATGCAATAACAAGGCCTGCCTCGGCAGATTTACGCAACCATTGCTGAGCAATAGCAGTTACTTTATTGGCCAATCTACGTTGATCTGCTTGTACAAATAAGCCCTTTAAAAAACGGGCAAAGCCAGATGGTTCACCTTCATTAGCCACCTTTTTAGCCGATGGTAAGATGTGATAATCCCCCCATTGATATACATTGGCAATGGCGTAGGCACAGTAAGAACAACCCTTTTGGGCGCCTTCATAAACGCACTGGAATGCTTCGTCCTTCGTCATAGGCAACTCTTTTTCAATGGTTGGTGTAAGGGCACCTGAGGTACGCATAGCCTGTAAAATGGCGATGGCACTGCCTTTGCGAATAGCCGTATGTAAATAACTATACGCCTTTGTGTCATCCTCAGGAAAACCCGCTTCAATCCACGTGAACTGAGGGCCAGAATAAACGCGCGCCAAAATAGCGTACACATCGCCAATACCAGGAATCGTTTGGCCTTCCTCGTCTAATTTCACAAGGGTCTCAAGCTCAGCCTTGCCCGCCCAAGCGATATCTTTATTACATTGGTGGAATATTTTATTGAAAGACTGCTGTATTTGATCAGTAAAATAAAAACTCATTCTCTCCTCCACATAATAATCAGTAGAAGGTGATAACATATGTAATTTCAGTATACTATTAGTGTTTAGGGGAAAACAATATAAAGATTCTGAATTTACTTGACTTTCATTCTATAGAAACATTATAATCAGATTATAATTTTATACTCGCCTAAAAGAAACCGATGAGGTGGAGATAAAAATAGGAAATGCACTCACAGAGAGCGGGATTAGCTGAGAACCCGTAGTACGCAGCTTATTAAATGGACCACCGAGGGCGCATGGAACAGAATGAACTTTCATTCCTAGTATGGTGCGACGTCACACGAGCGTTAGTCGTGAGGGATATGTTAGTATCCTGCGAAAGAGGAATGCGCTGCATTCAAACAAGGTGGTACCGCGATTTATAGCATAATACAAGTATTTTCTAATACTCTTGTAAAAATAGAACTATAGACTCGTCCTTGACGTTATATTGTCATGGGCGAGTTTTTTTATTGGCAAATGCCAGATGGAGGTTCTCATGATTTTTCCTAGTCTTGACCGTGTGAAAGCTATCGCACCGGGCTACGATATCGTGCCTGTATATATGGAAATTTTATCCGACGTACGCACACCGATTAGTGTGTTGAAAGCATTAAAACAAGTGAGCAGTCATACGTATTTGCTTGAAAGTGCGGATAATAGTAATCATTGGGGCCGTTACTCCTTCTTGGGCTATGATCCTAAGATTGAGCTCTTCTGCAAAAATCATCAAATGACTATCAAAGACGGTACAACACGTACCTTTGAATGCTCTGACCCAGCTGCAGAAATTCGCAATATTTTGAGTCAATATAAAAGCCCTCGTTTAGAAGAGTTACCAACCTTCACAGGTGGCTTTGTAGGGTACTTTGCTTGTGAATACATCCGCTATATTGAGCCAACATTGGACTTCCCAACGCCAGATAATGACTCTGCTATGGTCAACGATGTAGACCTTATGCTCTTTGATAAAGTAATCGCCTTTGACCATTATAAAAATAAAATCTACTTGATTGCTAACATCAGCACAAACGATTTGGAACGTAATTACAATAAGGCTGAGCTTGAGTTGAAAGCATTAGCTGACCTCGTAGTAAACGGCAAAGAGGCGGACATTCCAAAAGGCATTCTTAAAACAGAGTTCACTTCTGAATTTACAAAGGACGAGTTTGAAGCAGTTGTTAAAAAGACACAGCATTATATCAAGGAAGGGGATATCTTCCAATGTGTTGTATCTAACCGCCGTGAAGCTGAGTTTGAGGGCAGCTTGTTAAATGCATATCGCGTATTGCGTACCTTAAACCCATCTCCGTACATGTTCTATCTATCTGGTGGCGATGTAGAGCTTACAGGTGCCTCTCCAGAAACATTGGTAAAACTAACAGATGGTAAAATGTACACTTTCCCAATTGCAGGCACCATGCGCCGCGGTAAAACGGAAGCAGAGGACCTCGCTATTGAAGAAAAACTCATCAATGACGAAAAAGAGTTGGCTGAACATAATATGCTCGTTGACCTTGGTCGTAATGATTTAGGTAAGATTGCTAAATTTGGTTCTGTAAAAGTTGAAGCGTTACATATGTTGCAACGCTTCTCTCATGTAATTCATATTACATCTACTGTAAGTGGTGACATTCAAGATGGTAAAGATGCCCTTGATGCTATTGGTGCTACATTGCCAGCAGGTACATTGTCTGGTGCTCCTAAGATTCGTGCTATCGAGATTTTACACGAACTTGAAAAAAGCCCACGCGGCGTATACGGTGGTGCCGTAGGTTACATCGATTTCTCCGGTAATATGGACGTATGTATCGGCATCCGCATGGCTATGAATAAAGGCGGCAAGGTCTATGTTCGCGCTGGCGCTGGTATCGTTCGCGATAGCGTGCCTGCTAGTGAATACAACGAAACCTTGATCAAAGGCCAATCCATGATTTCCGCAATTACAGACGCACAGGAGGTAGAATAATGGTACTCCTTATAGATAATTACGATAGCTTCTCCTTTAATTTATACCAATTAGTAGGCTCTATCGATCCAGATATTAAAGTCATCCGCAGCGATGAATTAACAGTGGAAGAAATCCGCGCTTTAAAACCAGACTATGTGATACTTTCACCAGGACCTGGCAGACCAGCTGATGCGGGCGTATACGAAGACCTATTGCGTGAATGCAAAGGCGAATTCCCAATCCTCGGCGTATGCCTCGGTCACCAAGCCATCGGCGAAGTATTCGGTGGCACCGTTTCCTACGCAAAACAAGTTATGCACGGCAAACAAAGCGTAGCCAAACAAGTACACCCATCCAAAATCCTTAAAGGCATACCAGAACAATTTGAAGTGGCACGTTACCACTCCTTGGCAATTATCGACGAAACCATGCCAAGCGAACTCATCATTACATCCATTACCGACGATGGCGAAGTAATGAGCGTAGAACACAAAGACTACCCAATCTACGGCGTGCAATTCCATCCGGAATCCATCATGACACCGAACGGGGAACAAATGATTCGCAATTTCTTAGAAAAATAACCACTGTTTAATTTAGGTATCGAGGGGCTATTTATAAGGCTTAGAACGATAAGGCAGAAATAAGGTCTCTCGGAACTCTGAGTGGCCACCGCCCCACTACGTGGGGCCGCCAAGTCGTTCCTTAAGACCTTATTTCCTGCCAACTCAACCTTGGTAATACCTACTTAATAGCCCCTCTATAATACATAGATCGAACAATAGCCATATTTTCTAAAGAAATATGCGAATCAGAACCCCTTATCTAAGAAGAAGTGGTGCATAGCACCACCATTCCCACCTCTTATAAAGAAATGATCTGTGCGTTACTCCATATAATGCGCAGGATCATTTGATAATAGTTTGTATGAGGGATATCTATTAAATTGGTATGATTTTTTAGCTGATAGGTGCGATTGGGTTATGTGCGAAGCCGACTTGGCGCCCCGCATAGCGGGGGGTGGCCACTTGGAGGCTGAGTGCATAACCCAATCGGTAGTAGTCAGTTTGATATGGTATCAATTTAATAGATATCCTCAAAAGGAGTTATAAATGATTAAAGACGCATTATATGCAGTAACGCACGGTCAAGATTTATCCTACGACCTTGCTAAAGATACAATGAACAAGATTATGAGCGGCGATGTAGCCGAGGTGCCTATGGCAGGTTTCTTGTGCGCTTTGGCGGCAAAAGGCCCTACTGTAGATGAGGTTACGGCCTTTGCTGAGGTTATGCGCGAGAAGGCTGGTTCTGTACCTCATGAAGGTACTGTTGTGGAAATCGTAGGTACTGGCGGTGATGAGGCTAATACGTTCAACATTTCTACTACGTCTGGATTTATCATTTCCGCTGCAGGTATTCCTGTAGCAAAACATGGTAACCGCAGTGTATCCAGTAAATGTGGCGCTGCTGATTTGATTGAAGCATTAGGCGCTAAATTAGAGCTTAATGGTGAACAAAATGAGGCAGTCCTCAACAAAGCCAATATGTGCTTCATGTTTGCTCCTGTGTATCACCAAGCCATGAAATATGCGGGACCTGTACGTAAGGCGCTAGGCGTTCGTACAGTGTTCAACATCCTTGGTCCTTTGGCAAACCCTGCAGGGGCAACTGTGGAGTTGATGGGCGTGTACGATAAATCTTTAGTAGAACCATTGGCTCGCGTATTGGCGAATCTTGGTGTTAAACGCGGAGCGGTTGTACACGGCTTTGACGGTCTCGATGAGATTACAGCGACCAACAAAACGTATGTATGCGAAATTAATAATGGTACTTTCACAAGCTACGAATTCGATCCAAAGGAATATGGTTTCGAATACGCTGATAAAACTGAGCTTGAAGGTGGCGATGCTACGGTGAATGCTGAGATTACTCGCCGCGTCCTCGGTGGTGAGCAAGGTGGCAAACGCACAGCGGTTCTTCTTAACGCAGGCATGGCGATTTATCTCGCAAAAGATGGCATTACATTGGCAGAGGGCATTGAAGAGGCGAAACATATGATTGACTCTGGCAAGGCGCTTGCTACAATGGAACAGTTTGTGAAAGCAACACAAGAGGTATAACCATTGATTTTAGATAGAATTGTAGAGGCTACCAAAATTCGGGTAGCCCAAGAAAAACAGGTGGAAACGCTTGAGACTGTAAAAGCAGCGGCTTTGGCGTTACCATCTGATACAGGATTTCCTTTTGAAGCCGCCCTTCGTCAGCAAGACTTTAACTTCATTTGCGAAGTAAAGAAAGCATCTCCGTCTAAGGGTATCATTGCTGAGCACTTCCCCTATTTAGACATCGCCAAAGAATATGAAGTAGCAGGGGCAGCGGCTATCTCTGTATTAACGGAGCCAGACTTCTTTAAAGGTGATAAAAAATATTTGCAAGAAATTGCAAGCACTGTAAAAATCCCTGTCCTTCGCAAGGACTTCATCATCGATGAATACCAAATTTACCAAGCGAAGGTGTGGGGCGCTAGTGCAATCCTATTAATCTGTGCATGCCTCGATGTGCCTACATTGACGAAGTTCCGTGAGTTAGCCGACTCTCTTGGATTGTCCGCCTTAGTAGAGGCTCACGACGAGCATGAGGTACAAATGGCCATCGATTGTGGTGCCCGTATCATTGGCGTTAACAACCGCAATTTGAAAGATTTCACGGTGGACGTACAAAACAGCGTACGCTTACGCAATCTCGTTGAAGACGATGTGATTTTCGTATCTGAAAGTGGCCTTGAAACGCCAGAGGATATACAAGTGTTGCGGGATAACAATATTGGAGTAGCCTTGATGGGTGAAACCTTTATGCGTTCTCCTAATAAGGTTGAGAAATTGGCATATCTCTATGGTCCAACCTACTACACACCAAAAATTAAGATGTGTGGTATCTCTAAGGTAGAAACAATTCCTGCTATTGTAGACGCAAAGCCAGACTACATGGGCCTTGTATTTGCACCGAGCAAACGGCAAGTGACGGTAGACCAAGCTAAAACATTAGTGGAAGCACTTCATAAACAATACGCAAAAACATATGGTGCAGTTGAAGTGCCAATGAATGCTGAAACAGCACAAGACAGTCAGGACAGTCAGGACAGTCAGGAATTTGTCCAAGGAAACCCTAGTTTTGAGAAAATTAAAACAGTAGGCGTATTCGTAAACGAAACGGTAGAAAACCTACTTAAGATTGCTGAGGAAGTCAAACTTGATGTGATTCAACTTCATGGCGATGAAGATGATACTTTCATCCAATCCTTAAAAGAATGTACTAATGTAGAGGTTTGGAAAGCTGTTCAAGTCCGTAGTGTGGCAGATGTAGAAAAGTGGATTGATAGCAGTGCGGATATGCTTTTATTTGATGCATACCACAAAGACGAACGGGGCGGCACAGGCGAAGTATTCGACTGGTCCTCGTTAGATGAGTTTGAACGACCATTTATGCTCGCAGGCGGTATAGATAGTACCAATGTGGCCCGTGCGATTCGTACGGTTCGCCCTTATGGCATCGATATTAGCAGTGGCATTGAAACAGAAGGCGTGAAAGACGATGAAAAGATTAAAGCTTTCACCAATATTGTAAGAACAATAGCCTTGTCATAACATGGCATATTAGCAAGAATGATAGATAGAAAGGTAAGTTATATGAGTGAACAAAGACATGGTTATTTTGGTTCCTTTGGTGGCCAATTTATGCCAGAAACATTGATGAACGCAGTCATCGAATTGGAAGAGGCGTACAACAAGTACAAAGATGATCCTGATTTCGTACGTGAACTGGAGGATTTACATAAAAAATATACAGGCCGTCCATCCCTTTTATACTATGCAGAACGCATGACAAAGGACCTTGGAGGCGCTAAAATCTATTTAAAACGGGAAGACTTGAATCACACTGGTTCTCACAAGTTGAATAACGTAATTGGTCAAATGTTATTGGCAAAACGGATGGGTAAAAAACGCGTTATCGCTGAAACTGGTGCAGGCCAACACGGCGTTGCAACGGCAACTATTGCAGCGTTAATGGATATGGAGTGCGAGGTATATATGGGCGCAGAGGACTGTGAACGTCAAGCGCTCAATGTATATCGCATGCAATTGCTCGGTACAAAGGTACATGCTGTAACTAGCGGTACTAGCACGTTGAAAGATGCTGTATCTGAAGCGATGCGCGAGTGGACAAACCGCATGTCCGATACGCACTATGTATTGGGCTCCGTAATGGGTGCGCATCCATTCCCTATGATCGTTCGCGATTTCCAATCCATCATCAGCCGTGAAGCGCGTGAGCAAATTCTCGAAGCAGAAGGTAAATTGCCAACAGCTGTTATGGCTTGCGTAGGCGGTGGCTCCAATGCGATGGGCATGTTCTATAACTTTATCCCTGATGAAAGCGTACGCCTCATCGGTTGTGAAGCGGCAGGTCGCGGTATCGACACAGAGGAACACGCAGCGACAATTGCGAAAGGCTCTGTTGGTATCTTCCATGGTATGAAATCCTATTTCTGCCAAGACGAAGACGGCCAAATCGCTCCAGTATACTCCATTTCTGCAGGTCTTGATTACCCTGGTATCGGCCCTGAACATGCGTACTTGTACGACAGCGGCCGTGCAGAATACGTGCCTGTAACGGACGATGAAGCAGTAGATGCTTTCGAATACTTGTCTCGTTTAGAAGGCATTATTCCAGCTATTGAAAGTGCTCATGCAGTGGCACATGCTCGTAAAATTGCTCCAACCATGAGCAAGGATGATATCATTATTATTTGTTTATCTGGTCGTGGCGACAAAGACGTAGCGGCTATGGCGAAATACAGAGGGGTGGATCTTCATGAGTAAAATTAAAGACGCTTTCACAAAGGGCAAGGCATTCATCCCGTTCATCAGCGCTGGTGACCACGGCATTGAAAATACAGAACGTTATATTCGCGTTATGGTGAAAGCCGGTGCGGACATGGTAGAAATCGGCATTCCTTTCTCCGATCCAACGGCGGAAGGCCCAGTTATCCAAGAAGCGAGCACACGCGCATTATCTACAGGCGTAAAAATTCACGATATCTTTGATATGGTGCGTCGTTTGCGCAGTGGTGATGATGCAGTGACAGTACCACTCGTGTTCATGACCTACTTGAACCCAATCTATGTATTCGGTCGTGAAAAATTCTTTACCCTCTGCGAAGAGGTTGGTATCTCTGGTGTTATCGTGCCAGATATGCCGTTTGAAGAAAAAGGAGAACTTGCGAGTGTAGCTAATAAACATGGCGTTGAAGTGGTATCCTTGATCGCTCCAACATCTGAAAACCGCATCGAAATGATCGCTAAAGAAGCAGAAGGCTTTATTTACTGCGTATCTTCTCTTGGTGTTACAGGTATGCGTAGCGAAATCAAGACAGATATTAAATCCATCGTTGAGACAATTCGCAAATATACAGATATCCCTGTAGCAGTAGGTTTCGGTATTTCTAAACCAGAACAAGCGGAAGCAATGGCTCGTGTATCTGACGGTGCTATCGTAGGCTCTGCTATCGTTAAAATCGTGGCAGAACACGGTGAAAATGCAGATCAAGCGTTATTTGACTACGTACAATCCATGAAACAAGCGGTACAAAAAGCTAACGCATAATAAAATAGATAATACAATACATAATAAAAAGGGGCTGTAACAGAATGCGGTTTTACCGCATTCTAGTTGCAGCTCCTTTAAAATATAAGAAACACCAAGAAAATTAGATTTGTAAAATCGTATGTTTTCTTGGTGTTTCTTGTTTTTAGGCGCACTTAAATAGGCCTTTAGGCCTATTTAAAAAATTCTTGGTTTAAGCAGTTTGTTTTGCAGTAAATAATGTTGTATTAACTCGTCCTGCTTGTATTCTGTTATGTAATTTTGCTAGATTGAATCCCATGGACAAGAGATATAGCATCTTATGCACGTTTCCACTGCCACGGTGTAAAAATCGTCTAAATCCAAGATCTTGTTTTAACACACCAAAGGCACCTTCTACTTGAATGGAACGGTTCATTCGTAATTGAATGCCTGTATCACTGAGTAATCTATCTTGGTTCTCTGCCAGTACGGCATCATACGCAGGTGTAATCTCAATTCTTTTTACTGGATTTTCTGTCGTTGGTTTCACATACCGTTGGCATTCCTTTTTGTATCCACATCGGTTACAAGACTCACAAATATATACCTTTCGCTCAGATACAAATCCTGTTTTGTTTTCCGCCTTACGCGTGAAGGCATATTTTAATTTACGTCCTTTTGCACATGTAAATGCATCTTCTTCAGGTATATACTCCATATTACGAGCTTTGCTAATATCTTTCGTCCAAGTTCTAGTTTTCGCTTTTTCGTAATATTGAGGCTTTATACAAGATAGGTAATGGTTGTTCTTTAACCAAGTTAAGTTCTCATGGCTATCATAACCAGCATCAGCTACCACATATGTGAATCGGTGGCTATGGATCTCTTCTAATTGCTGTACAAATGGAATTAACGTATTCGTATCGTTGGGCTTAGGAAATACACCAACTCCCATAATATATTCAGAATGAACGGCTAATTGTACATTGTAGGCAGGTTTAAGCTGTCCATTACGCATATGGTCTTCCTTCATACGCATAAACGTCGCATCAGGATCTGTTTTAGAATAACTGTTGCGTTCACCCATAATATACAATTGCTGTTCGTATTCTTTTCGCTTCTCATATAAAGCTTCTGCTCGCTCGTACAATCGTTGCAGTGGTGTTTTATGCTTACCTTTTCCTTGTACGAGTTCCATATGTTGTACTTCAATTTCTTTAGCGAGGAAGGTATATATATATTCATCATTCATACAATGGGTATCTAGCCCTAATTCATTCCAGATGTCTTGCTTTAATATAGCTAATTTAGAGGGTAATGTATCTAGTCTTTTTTGCACGGCTTTTCGCCAGACAAAGGTGTATTTGTTGGCATTAGCTTCTAGCTTAGTTCCATCAATAAAGACTTCATTGAATGTTAAGGTATCATGTCTGTTAATAGCTTCCATCAACTGTGAAAACAGATTCATTAAGATATCTAGTGTACAACGGGCAAAAAATCGTTGGAATGTCATATGACTTGGGGGTGAATAGCCTTGAAGAAGCCACATATAATTAATATTTTCTTCGCATTGTTGTTGTATCATACGTGTAGAATACACGCCGTTGGACATAGCATAGACAAAAATTTTGAACAGAATATGCGGTGGAACTTTAGATTTTCTCCCTTTAGGAGAATACAAATGCTGTAACTCTTTATAGTCTAATTCCTCCAATACAGCATCAAGTAACCGCACAGGCGCTGTTTCTTTTATCAAAATGCCATAATCCAATGGTAAAACTAGTTGGCGAGGCATTACTAGTTTGGTATAATTAGGTTCATTGGTATGGTTTTGGTTCATAATTTAATTATACCAATGAAGAGGGCCCTTCGGGGCCCTTTTTTCTTAGAAATATAGAAAAAAAGCTGTTAGTTGATCATATAAAATCAACTAACAGCTTTTCTAGTGTTAAGAGGCTGTTTTGTTACAGCCCCTTTTTAGGTTAGTTAGTTTAGTTATGTGTTATATGACTGGATAACCAGTTATGAAAGGGGAATGATTAGCCGTTTGTAGATTCGGAACGTTGATGTTGTTCGCTGCGTTTAGCAGTGGCATTTTTATCATGTTTTTCACGTTCAGATACTCTGTGTTTTCTATATTTCTTTTGATCTGGTTTGAACCATGGATGAGCACTGCTGTCTACTGTACCATCATCGTTCTTTTCCATGCGATGGTTTTCACCGATTTTGAAGTGGTAATCTTTAGCTTGCGCTACATTGGCACCAATACCAACTGTTAAGAATGCTGCCAAGCTGGCCATAGCCACTACTTTAGTCAATTTAGCGTTCATAAGTATTATCTCCTATACAAACTTAATTGCACGAATTTTAGTTGTAAAAAATATATTATTAGTATAGGTAAAATTAATGAAGAAAAAATGAAATGTAAGCCTTGGTAAAGCATAGTATAATAGTTATAGCTAAGTTTGTATAATATCTAAATATAGTAGGAGTTTTATGAAACAGAGAGTATATGAAATCCTCTATCGCGAGCTAGTAGAAAACTATGCAAATGGTAAAGGACGAACAACGACAGCCGATTTTTGGCTTACCATAAGCGCTATGACCTTTGTATACGGTCTAGTTATATTCATAACAGGTCTTGCTACCTTCATTCCTTATGGATTTTTATATGCTATATCCTTAGGGGGCGGCGTATTAACGGCATTGACAGTAGTGTTAACATTGCCGACTATTATGCTCGTTGCAAGACGGTTGCGAGATTCTAATAATGATCCAACATTGATGATTCTCATCTTTATTCCTATTTTAGGATGGTTGGTTTTGCTTTATCTATTATGCAAGAGGTCGGCTCCGCAACAAGAGGGAAGTATAGCTAACGAACAGATATCTGTAGAACATAGTATTGGTGAAAAACGGTCCGTTTCTGGTGTATTCATCATGGCTATCCTTGTTTTAGGCTGGATTGCTAGCAGTGTAGGGACCTCTATGATGGGTCATAATTATATGGTAGAAGAAGTAGCCTTTGGTAATTTAGGACAGGGGGCTTTCACCAAAAAAGCAAATCGTTTACTACGTAGTGATTCTGCTACAACAGAAGGTTATCTAGTTGTGAAAGAGTATTACAAAGCACTTGCGAATGGGGATTATCATAGTGCGTATCGAGAATTGAGTAGTCGTGAAATGGAACGATATGGTACCTTTGATCTTTGGCAACAGGCTAAGACGAAGGAACAACGTTCTGTTGTGGAAACTATACGATTAGATTATGTGTCTCAAGATGTGGATGATGATGTAACGGTGGATTATATTGGATATAGAGTGGACTTTGTAGATAAAAGACCATCTATATTAGTACGTTTATATAATGTGGGTAACGGTTGGAAAATCGTTGGTTTTGAAGAGTTTGAGGAGGACTAGTATGGCATCTGTAAATATATATGATTTAAACTATACCGATGCTTTCGTGCTAGGCATCAAAAACTACGCCAATTTTAAAGGTCGTGCAAGTCGTAGTGAATACTGGCGATTCATGGCTGGAATGATGATGGTTCAAGGAACACTAGGGGTTGTAGCCATTCTTTGTAAAGGTATTGGTCTTTATAACTTCGAGTCTATTATTGATACCATTACATTATTAGTCACTTTGTTTTTCGTGATTCCTAATATCGCCATCACAACGCGACGTATGCATGATATTGGTCGCAGTGGCTGGACTCAGCTCATCTCCTTTATTCCTATTATAGGCTTCTTTATATTCTTGAACTATGAATTGAAACGAGGCGATGAAGGAGAGAATGGTTACGGTGAAAGAACTGCCTATATACCTATTACTAGGAATATAAGTGAATCTACAGGGCTTGAAGGAACTCCATCTCGAAAACAAGACTGGGTCATGGGCATTACCATCTTTGTTCTTCAATCCATCGTCTTTGGTGATACTATCGGTGATATATTATGGTATGGTATTAATGCCAATGGCTACATATAGTATTAACCTGCATCAAATAGCATACTTATTATTTTATTTTATAAAAGTTTAACAACTCCTTTATAGACAATATAACACTTTGTAGTAAAATGAAATCAAGATGAATTTAAAAATATAGATATAGTTACGTTACAACATATCTAAGTTACTATATGTGTTAAGAACAACAGGACTTTATGAGCTTCACTGTTTCCTGCTGTGAATGGAAGGAGTTTAGTATGAGACCTTGTCCCTATTGTGGACACGAGGTGTTAAAAAATGAACGATACTGTCCAAACTGTGGACGTATTCGTAAAGCACCTACTTCGTTAGATAAATATAACTTGGGATTGATTGAAAACTTTAAACAATGTTTGATTTACAAATATGCTGACTTTGAAGGACGCGCTAGTCGTAGTGAATATTGGCACTTCTTTTTGATGTACCAACTGCTCTTTGTAGCCATTTTGTTCACCTCTGCATTCTTGAGCTATATCAGTCCGCTCTCTAGTGTGGTTGGCGTTGGCTTTGGGCTAGTCATTCTTGTACTTATGTCCGTCGTTATGGTCATTCCTGGCGTAGCCGTTGCGGTGCGTCGCCTGCATGATCAAGGCCGCTCTGGAGGTCTAGTATTTATTGGCTTTGTTCCAGTAATTGGGACCCTTATCCTATTAGTTCTCATGGCTCTTCCTGGTGAAAGCCACTCAAATCGCTTTGGCTCTCCTACAGGGCAAGTGATCTTAACAAAACAAATGGCTCATGAAATTGGACTTATCGATGCAACACCAACTATGAGACTAACAGCGGGATTACTCTGTGCAATCTTTGTACTGTGGTTCTTGGTAGATCGATTACTAACGACAAGTGTGATGTAAAATAATATATATGTAAAAACCGGTTCCCTATATAGAGTAGAGGACTGGTTTTTATATGGAAAATTATTTGACAATACCCCCTCATGAGCCCTATAATTATCTATTATATGAATATTGCGTTGAAAAAGACGGCATGTCTCAGACGGATTTAGTAGAGACCAAACTCATGGGCTGAAAGGTTTGGAAATCTAGAGATTTGCGGATCACTTTGGAGCAAGCAGGAACCCTGCCGGTGAACACCGTTATATGTTTAAGTGGCTTTCACAAAATGAAGCCTAGTTATTTCGTATGCGCGGAATGTTCTAGCTTTCACAGAAGGTCAGTAGGGTGGTACCACGGATATTACGTCCGTCCCTTCGGGGACGGGCGATTTTTTTATGTAAAAGGAGCACATCATGGATTACGGTAAGACGTTACATTTGCCTGAAACAGAATTCCCAATGCGCGGCAATTTGCCTAAGCGCGAACCAGAAATCTTAAAGTTCTGGGAAGACCACAAAATTTATCAAAAACGTTTGGAATTGCGTAAAGACGCAAAACCATTCATCTTGCATGATGGCCCTCCATATGCGAACGGTAAATTGCATATCGGTCATGCCCTCAACAAAACGTTGAAGGATATCATCATGAAATACAAGACCATGACTGGTCATTATACTCGCTACATCCCTGGTTGGGATACGCACGGTTTGCCAATCGAGCATGCGGTTATTAAAAACACTGGTCTTAACCGTCATGAAATGGCGCCTCTTGATTTGCGCAATAAATGTAAGGAATATGCATTAGAATGCGTGGAAACTCAAAAACAAGACTTCATTCGCTTTGGTGTATTAGGTGAATGGGATCGCCCTTATTTGACATTGCGTCCTGAGTTCGAAGTAAAACAACTTGGTATCTTCGGTGAAATGGCAAAACGTGGCCACATCTATAAAGGTCTTAAAACTGTATATTGGTGTACTCACTGTGAAACTGCATTGGCAGAAGCAGAAATCGAATACGCTGAGAAAAAATCTTTCTCCATCTACGTAAAATTCCCTTACGTATCCGAGAAAAAAGTGACTTTGCCAGCTGGCGTAGATCCAAAACAAGCATACGCTGTTATCTGGACAACTACTCCTTGGACAATGCCTGCCAACGTAGCAATCTCTGTTAACCCTGAACTTGAATATGGCTGGGTAAAAGTAGGAGACGAATACTACTTGATGGCTACTGAACTCGTTGATGCGGCTATGAAAGATATCGGTATCGAAGACTACGAAATCGTAAACCGTTTCTCTGGTGCAGATTTAGAATTGGCTGAATTCAAACATCCATTCGTAGAACGTAAATCCACTGTATTGTGTGGTGATCATGTAACACTTGAAGCTGGTACAGGTTGCGTACATACAGCGCCTGCACACGGTGAAGATGACTTTAACATCGTTCAACGTTACAACAAAGAAGGTAAAGCTGAGCTTCCTATCGTATCCCTTGTTAACGAAACTGGTAACTACACTAAACAAGTAGACGACAATCGTTATGGCGATACTGAGTTCCCATTGGCTGGCGTAGAAATTCACGATGCAGAGGTGCCTGTTATCAAAATCTTGGCGCACAATAATGCATTGCTTCATAAATCTAGCTTGCGTCACCAATATGCACACTGCTGGCGTTGTAAAAACCCTGTAATCTACCGCGCTACAGAACAATGGTTCTCCTCTGTAGATGGTTACCGTCAACAAGCACTTGATGCAATCGATAACCAAGTACAATGGATTCCTAAATGGGGCCATGATCGCATCTTTAACATGGTTCGCGACCGCGGTGACTGGGTAATTTCCCGTCAACGTATTTGGGGCGTGCCAATTCCTATTTACTATTGTGAAAGCTGCGGCGAGCACATCATCAATGATGATACTATCAAAGCATTGCAAGAAAAAGTAGCCGTAGAAGGTTCTGATGCATGGTGGGCTCACAGTGCAAAAGAATTGTTACCAGAAGGCTTCAAATGTCCTCATTGCGGTCATGATGAGTTCAAAAAAGAAACAGACATCATGGACGTATGGTTTGACTCTGGGTCCTCTTGGTCTGGCGTACTTGAAGTTAACGGCCTAGATGTACCATGTGCAATGTACCTTGAAGGTTCTGACCAACATCGCGGTTGGTTCAACTCTTCTTTGTTGACTGCAGTAGCAACAACTGGTAAAGCACCATATAATTCCGTATTGACTCACGGCTTCGTTGTGGACGGCGAAGGTCGCAAAATGTCTAAATCTGTAGGTAATACAGTGGCACCTAGCGACATTATCGACGTATACGGCGCTGACGTTATGCGTTTGTGGGTATCCTCTGCGGATTACCAAGCAGACGTACGTTTGTCCAAAGACATCGTAAAACAATTATCCGAAGTATATCGTAAGATCCGTAATACATTCCGCTTCTTGCTCGGTAACTTGGATGACTTCAATCCGAATACTGATAAAGTGGCTTACGCAGATATGTCCGAATTCGACAAATGGGCATTGTTGCGCTTAGAAGAAGTACGTCAAAAGGTTACTGATGCGTACGAAAACTATGAATTCCACATGTTATACCATGCAATTCATAACTTCTGCACAGTAGACTTGAGCTCCATCTACCTTGATGTAATGAAAGATACTATGTACGCTGAAGGCAAAAACAACGTAGCTCGTCGTTCTGCTCAAACAGCAATGTACGAAATCTTAAAAACATTGGTAGCAATGGTATCTCCAGTACTTTCTTTCACAGCGGAAGAAGTTTGGAAATACATGCCTAAAGAAGAAGGCATGCCAGAATCCGTTATGCTTCAAGATTGGCCTCAAGGTCATCCTGAACACTTCAACCAAGAATTGGCTGATAAATGGAACCAATTGTTAGACTTGCGTACATCCGTACAAAAAGCATTGGAACTTGCTCGTCAAGACAAAACAATCGGTCACCCATTGGATGCATCTGTTACAGTATACGCTGAAGGTGCTGCATTTGACGCATTGAATGCTCTTGGTGAAGAAGGCTTGGCTAAACTCGTTATCGTATCCGAAGCTCACATCGTTAATGGCGCTGCGCCAGCAGAGGCTGTTAAAGATGAAGAAACAGGCGTAGCGACAGTAGTGGCTCCATCTGAACTTGAAAAATGTGAACGTTGCTGGATTCACCGTGATACAGTTGGTCAAGATAGCGAACATCCTACACTTTGCCATCGTTGTGCAGAGGTTGTTAAATCTCTATAATCACACATATAAACATACATAATAGGGATAATATATTGTGTATGTTATAAAATAGAAACCCTTCTCTAACATTGTTAGTTTATGTTGAACTAAATTGGGATAGAGAAGGGTTTTTGTTTTATTTTATAATATTTTTTGCGAGTTGGTTCTGATGTGATTATAGTATGATGTGCTTTAAGTATAATAGTTACATTGTTTTACAAATTGTTAAAAATTTATAGAAATTTATGAATTCATTGTATACTATCTTTCTCATATAACTAATCGTATTAATTGTGACATTGTCATTTTCCTCATGAAAAATTAATGTGTAAAAATTTACTCATTTCACGTTAGATTTAATGTCCTAGTTTAAGATGTTTATAGTTAGTTTAGTTATTGTGCTTATATGAGAAGGAGGAACAGCAATGGTAGCAACTATCGTTAAAGCAATCTTGGCTGCGCTTACTGGTTTAGCAAACGCAATCTTGCCTTTATTCAAATAACAATTTCATTCCCCAGAAAAAGACCACCTGGCTTGCAGGTGGTCTTTTTCTTTTGCCTGAAAATAGCAATCAATTTGTAACATAATGATTTAGAGAATCTTTAACTATCGTTTAACTATAGGGCTTTGTATTGACTATGGGAAATAGCGTACCTATAATTAAGATGAATAAACCATGAAATGAACGTGAAGGGCGTACAGTTTGTGTGGTTTTATTTCTTATGTAAAACGAGGGGAGCGTGTAAGGCATGAGAAAAAACGTAATCATTAAGGCGTTAGTTTTAGGATCTATAGGATGTGCTTTCACTATTACAGGAATGGCAGCCAATGGGCATGGACAAGGTATTGCAGATTCTACTACAGAAGTGAATGAGGCTAAACATGAAGCTGTTCGTTCTAATTGGATGGATCGCACAGATGTGGTTGTTGGGGTTGGTATGAAAGATTCGAAAGAGACGCATACACAGGACCATGCTGTTGGTTCACCACCGAGAACTGATCTACATACTGTAACTTCGAAAAATTCAAAATCTACTGAAATCAATAAATTGTATATTGAGACCTTGCAACCTATAACCCATTATGATGAAAACGCTAAAAGCGTTGTCTTTGTACAAGGTCGTATTGGACGCAGTGGAGAAAAGATTTCATCTTATAAATTAGATGGTTATTTGGAGCCAGCTAGACCTGCAGGGACGTTTATAAGACATGATAAACAAACAGATACGAAAGAATCATTAGGAATGAATGCTAATATTGGCATTGGCTATCGTCGCCTTAGCAAAGGCGAACATGCTTATGTTGGTGTTAATGCGTTCTATGACCATGTATTTACAGGTGGTTATAAGCGCGTTAGTGGCGGTGTAGAATATGTGGCAGGTCTTAATGAATTTCATGCTAATCTGTACCGAAATGTGGGGTCTGATGATAGAAAATATATAGGTCTCCATGGGCGTAGTGTAGTTATGGGTGATCCTGCAGGATTGTATCCATATGGTCTAGATCCTGATCAAAGTCTTTATAATTATGGTGTGGCTGCTTATGAAAATCATTGGATGCTATCAGAAAAGGTTGCTGCCAGTGGATTTGATGTAGGGTATTCTCGGACTTTTAAACATGCTCGTTGGGCTCGTGCCTATGCGGACTATTATAATTGGCGTGGTAGATCTGCTATGAGAGTAGGCTATGGAACATTAAATAAACGGGATGCCATAAAAGGTTTTAAAGTGGGTGCAGAATTCCATATCACACCGCATCTTACGCTTGATGCGGGTTACCAAACGGCATCTCATCATTTGAGTGGCCCTTATGCGACCTTGAAATATACCATCGGCACATCTAAGTTTGCTTGGCGTGGTGGTAAACATAGTGAAAGCGCGATTACAACGGCTCGTTCCAAGATGCTTGATAAGGTACATCGTAGCGATATGGTTGTACAAGAAACTGTGGAAAATATTTATGAACAGCAGTTTGTCGATGTTGGTTTATAATCTGTAATTTTAGACTAAATATAGCTTATTTTAATTTATAACAAAGGAGCTAGTACGCTGTGTACTAGCTCCTTTTGGTATATTTGTTTATTATTGTAACCCCTTAGGAACACTGAGCTTTTTCCAATTGTCTAGCTCAGGTATTTCCAAGGTATTAATCGTTTTTTGAATCCAGTAGTTTAATGATACTTCGTTACCTAAATGTTGTTCAAATAAATAGGTATTACCAGGTGTATCTAGAGGTTTTCCATCCTTGTCGATGGAGTGGCGCATGGATTCTTTCAAATAAAGTTGCACTCTAAATGGATTTGCGTGATTGCCTCTGAAAATAAAATAAGATGGACCGATAAAATCATGGGTACGGACATTAATTTGCTCGTACTTTTTGTCTTTTAAGCCTTGTAATGCGGTTTGTATCATGGCGTTTGCATCGTCGTATTCTTCAAGCAAGAAAGCTTGGTGATCTACATCGAGTACATAGTGCCAAGTTGGTTTTTCCTCATTCTTTTCAATAGACCAGTTATTACCAAATACAGGTAATTGATGATTATCATAGAGGTCTTTTAACAGATGTATAGCATCCTCTTTCTTGAATAGCGCTCGATAGATAACCTCTTGACCTTCTGTGGAGTCATATCCATGTATTCTGACTTGGTACGTATCACGTAGCATACGCTTTACATCTAGCTTAAAAATGTTGCGTAGCTTGTCTGGAACGGATAGGAAATGATTGTAAAAGCTAAGTTTCATTTCGTCTTGTGATGCTAAGGCGTGCTCGATGGTTTGCCAATCATATAAGGTAGTGTCCCATAAGAAGTCATCCATGTTTACAGATAAAC
>ERZ856578.3742-NODE-3742-length-21973-cov-15.285303_pt1 | contig 21973 bp, 15 predicted proteins | sample MGYA00514384_ERZ856578 | MGnify/ENA primary metagenome ERZ856578 (study PRJEB29103, sample SAMN06111958) | human gut metagenome | biome: human gut; feature: ankylosing spondylitis patient; material: healthy_person | host: Homo sapiens | place: China:Hangzhou... | reverse complement strand
CCCACTGCTGCCTCCCGTAGGAGTCTGGGCCGTGTCTCAGTCCCAATGTGGCCGTTCAACCTCTCAGTCCGGCTACCAATCGTCGCCTTGGTGGGCCGTTACCTCACCAACTAGCTAATTGGACGCGAGTCCATCCTAGAGCGAATAAATCCTTTTCCCTCAGTACCATGCGGTACCGTGGGCTTATGCGGTATTAGCAGTCGTTTCCAACTGTTGTCCCCCACTCCAGGGCAGGTTACTCACGCGTTACTCACCCGTTCGCCACTAAATCAAGAAAAGCAAGCTCCTCTTGATTCCGTTCGACTTGCATGTGTTAGGCGCGCCGCCAGCGTTCGTCCTGAGCCAGGATCAAACTCTTTATAAATGGTATTTAATCGCCATTTAAAAGCGTTAAATCTCTGTAATCACTCAGACACAATCGCTTGCGTCCTGTATGAATTACTTGTAAATTTGGAATTGATTATCGTGGGTTTCCAAACCCACGTTCAAGGTTCCACAAGTTTCAGTTTTGTTCAATTTTCAAGGTCCTGCTGTGCTGTCACTTGTTTCGTAACAGCTTGTATATTATATCTCATAAAAGTTCTTTTGTCAAGAACTTTTTTCGATATTTTTTGAAGCCTTTCGGCTTCAAAATCCCCATACAAGCCGCAGTTACAAGATTTAGCGGCTGTCCCCTCGCGAGACAGCTTGATTATTATAGCAAGGTGTATGACCTTTGTCAAGCACTTTTTTCGGTTTTTTTGACAAAGTTTTTATTGTACTTTTGGGTAAGGTGTATATTGTGGTGTTGTGCAAATGCGGCACCAAGTGTAGGGGTAAAGGGTTATACCGTAAGTTTTCTCCCCCACTCGCTTCGCGGGAGCCCCTCGCAGAGGGGGCCTTTAGGGGGCTATACCGGAAACTTTGTTGATAAAGTAGCCACTCCTCAGTCCGCTGCGCGGACAGCTCCCCTCTAGGGGCGCCACGGGACGCCGGGGACACCGCCTCCTACATACCATAAATGAAGTTCGCGCCAAGCGGGCCGATGCTAACATCAGCCCCTACAGAATGGGTGGTGTAAGAGGGACAGCATATAGAAAGATACTTGCGCTTTTACCTTGCAGGCTTTATACTGGTATTATTATAATGTATGGATGGTCAACTGCCATGATGAAGATTTACCGTACCCAGGACAAGCAGCTTACCCGCGTTGATGAGATCGGCGAGGGGTGCTGGGTCTGCCTGAACAGCCCGGATGAGAACGAGGCCCGCCTGGTGGCCTCTACCTTAGATATAGAGCCTGCCGACCTGATGGCCGCTACCGACCCGGAAGAGTCGGCCCGTATCAGCCTGGAGGATGGCTACACCCTCATCATCGTGGACATTCCCATCAAGGTGCCTGACTCCGGCGAGGGCATCTACACCACCATCCCGTTGGGCATCATCCTGACGCAGGAGCTGATCATCACGGTCTGCTCGGTGGACACACCTGTCATCGGCGACTTCACCGCCTGCCGGGTCAAGGGCTTTTCCACCCGCAAAAAGATGCGGTTCGTCTACCAGCTGCTCTACCGTGCGGCCTCGATGTACCAGCAGGAGCTGCGGCTCATTGACCGCCGCCGCCAGGCCATTGAGAAAAACCTGTCCGGCGACTTGAAGGACAGCGACCTGATGGAATTGCACGGCTTAGAGTCCACGTTGGTCTACTTTGCCACCAGCTTACGGGCCAATGCCACGGTTCTGGACCGCCTGACCCGCTACAAACGGCTGGAGCAGTACCCCGACGACCGCGAACTGCTGGACGACGTTATCGTTGAGATCCGCCAGGCCATCGAGATGACCAGCATCTACCGCGACGATATAAAAGGTACGCGGGAGCTGTTCAGCTCGATTTTGGACAACCGCCTGAACAACGCCATGAAATATCTGACCAGCATCACCCTGCTGATGGCCGTGCCTACCGTCATCAGCGGCCTGTACGGCATGAACGTGCGGGCGGACGGCATGCCTTTTGCCAACTCCACCGCCGGTTTCGCCATCGTGCTGGGGCTGACGCTGGCACTGTGCATCCTGTCGGCCTGGGTGCTGCACAAAAAACACATGTTGTAAAACCAAAGCCTGCCCAAAAAAGCAGGCTTTTGCTGTAACATTTCCGCCCGCTTTCCTTATATAAAGGTATAAAGGAGGTTTAAGCATGGAGGATGCTGCCATCGTGGCCCTGTACTGGGCCCGGGACGAGCAGGCACTGGCCGAGACCGCCACTAAGTTCGGCGCGTACTGCCGCAAAATTGCCGACAATATCCTGCACAGCGCCCACGACGTGGAAGAATGTGAAAACGATACCTGGCTGGCCGCCTGGAACAGTATGCCGGATAACCGGCCCGCACGGCTGGCCCCCTACCTGGGGCGCATCACCCGCAACCTGGCGCTGGACCGCCTGGACAAAGCCACGGCCCAAAAGCGCGGCAGTGGGCAGACCTTTGCACCGCTGGACGAATTGGCCGAGTGCGTGGCCGCCCCCGGCAGTGTGGAGGATACCTTCGACGCCGCCGAGACCGGGCGGCTCATCAGCGAGTTTTTGCGCACCCTGCCCGAGGGGACCCGCAATATTTTTCTGCGGCGGTACTGGTACTGCGATGCCACCGCCGACATTGCGGCGCGTTACGGCTTGACCGAAAGCAAGGTGCGCGTGACGCTGCACCGCACCCGCGGCAAGCTGGCCGCATACTTACAAAAGAAAGGGGTGGCCGTATGAACGAACGTCAGTTATTTGAGGCCATCGGCCGGGTGGACGATGACCTGATCCTGGCGGCCGACCGCCCCGCCGTGCGCCGCCGCAAGAAACCTGTATACTGGATGCCCGCGCTCTCGGCGGCCGCCTGCGCCGGGCTGCTGATGGTCGGCGTGGCCGGTTGGCGCGCCGGAAGCAGCAAGAACGACTTTATGGAAAGCGCCGCTGCTGCCGCCGAGACCGCCCCCGAAGCAGCAGCCGCCCCTGATGAACCGCTGATGAGCGCCGCCAGCCCTTACGCGGACGAGGGCAGTTCCCCCGTGGAGGACAACACCGACGGCACCTACAAAGCCGAGGACAGTGCCGAATCCAGCATTGCCATCGCCCCGGCGCACGCCGTGATGCTGGAAGGTGTTATCTACTACGACACCTGCACGGTCAGCGGCACCGACGCCAAGGCCGCCCCCGACGGCACCATTACCTCCACCGTGGACAGTGACTCCTTCCCCACCGAAGATGGGCAATCCAACTTCGGTACCGGCTACGCCTACCGCTACGGCAGTGAGAACGGCACACTGGAGGTGCAGATCGACGGCGAATGGTGGATCTTTGCCGCCAACCAATAAGCAAACAGAATTTAGCAAAACGCCCAAAACTGCGGAATCGGTTTTGGGCGTTTTGCAGATTCAGCTACTATACCCTGCTTTTTGCTTGCAGTTTTTGGTGGTTATGCTACAATAATTTTAATCATCGCAAATACCCGCCAAAGGAAGTGCCTTATGAAAAAGTACATTATGGCGCTTGACGCCGGAACGACCTCGAACCGCTGCATCCTGTTTGACCACGACGGCAAAATTTGCAGCGTGGCCCAGAAAGAATTCACCCAGTATTTCCCCAAACCGGGCTGGGTCGAGCATGATGCCAACGAAATCTGGACCACCCAGCTGGGCGTGGCCCTCTCTGCCATGAACAAGATTGGTGCCACCGCCGAGGATATCGCCGCCATCGGAATTGCCAACCAGCGCGAGACCACCATCGTGTGGGACCGCGACACCGGCGAGCCGATCTACCACGCCATTGTGTGGCAGTGCCGCCGCACCAGCGAATACTGCGATAAGCTGAAAGCCGAAGGCTACACCGAGATGATCCGGGAAAAGACCGGTCTGATCATTGATGCTTACTTCTCCGCCACCAAATTAAAGTGGATCCTGGACAACGTAGAGGGTGCGCGGGAAAAGGCCGAAGCCGGGCAGCTGATGTTCGGCACCGTGGAGACCTGGCTGATCTGGAAGCTGACCTGCGGCAAGGTGCATGTGACCGACTACTCCAACGCCAGCCGGACGATGCTGTTCAACATCCACACGCTGGATTGGGACGACGACATCCTGAAGCTGCTGGACATCCCCCGCAGCGTGCTGCCCAAGCCCGTTTCCAACAGCGAATTTTACGAGTATGCCGACCCGATGCACTTCTGCGGCGCCATCAAAATCGCCGGTGCAGCAGGCGACCAGCAGGCCGCGCTGTTCGGCCAGACCTGCTTTAACAAGGGCGAGGCCAAAAACACCTACGGCACCGGCGGCTTTTTGCTGATGAACACCGGCGACCACCCCGTGCGCAGCAAAAACGGCCTGCTGACTACCATCGCCTGGGGGCTGAACGGCCAGGTGAACTATGCGCTGGAAGGTTCCATTTTCGTCGCCGGTGCAGCCATTCAATGGCTTCGGGACGAGCTGAAGATTTTGGAGGACAGCCGCGACTCCGAGTACATGGCCCGCAAGGTGCCGAACACCAACGGCTGCTACGTGGTGCCCGCCTTCACCGGTCTGGGCGCCCCCCACTGGGACCAGTACGCCCGCGGCACCATCGTAGGCCTGACCCGCGGCTGCAACAAAAACCATATCATCCGTGCCACACTGGACAGCCTGTGCTATCAGGTCAACGACGTGCTGGACGCCATGAGTGCTGACTCCGGCATCCGCCTGTCCACGCTGAAAGTGGACGGCGGCGCGGCGGCCAACAACTACCTGCTGCAGACCCAGGCCGACATCTGCAACGCGCCGGTGGAGCGGCCTTCCTCGGTGGAGACCACCGCCCTGGGTGCGGCGTACCTGGCAGGTCTGGCCGTCGGCTTCTGGTCCGGGCCGGAGGAACTGGCGAAAAAACACGCTATCGACAAAATGTTTGTGCCTGACATCTCCGAGGAAGATCGCCGCAAGCGGCTGCGCGGCTGGCACAAGGCCGTGCGCTGCGCCTACAACTGGGCGCGGGACGACGACGAGGACGAATAATGCATACCCCATGGCTGCCCCTTTTGCCAGGAGCAGCCATTTTTCTATTGAAAAAGCAGCCTTATAATGTTATTATAAAATGAATGGTTGTATCCCTGTAACCGACAGCCTGGACAACGGAGGTCCTGCATGCATTATCACAAATCCAAATTTCTGCGGTTTGCAAACGCCGCTTTCGAGTTTCTGCTGCTGATCCTTACTTTCATCTTTGCCGGCTGGCTGCGCAGCTACACACCCATGGGCAGCCAGTTCTTTATGTGGGACATCTGGACGTTCCTGCCCATTTCGGCCCTGTATGCGCTGGTGATCGTAGGCTGTAACGCCGTGCTGGGCAGCTACCGCACACTGCACCTGCGCAACAGCATCAAGCAGCTTTTTCTTATCGCGCTGACCAGCCTGATGGGCCTGGCGCTGATGGCTACTGCGTTTTACGTGTTCCGCGTCAGCCAGCTTTCCCGTCTGCTGCTGGTATATTATTACCTGCTGTCGGTCATTATGATCTACCTCAAGCGGCTGGTGTTTGACAGGCTGGCGGATGCTTACGTGCGTAAGCACGACATCGTGCCCCGGGCGCTGCTCATCGGCGGCGGGCAGCTGGCCCACCGCTTCTTCCGCGATGTGATCGAGGGCCGCGGAGGCACCGCCATGCAGTATGTGGGCTACCTGGACGCCGCCCCCCGCGAAGGTCTGCCCGCTTATCTGGGTACCGTGGACAGCCTGTACGAACTGCTGCAGACCCACAAGGTCGATATGATCGTACTGGCCCAGGATGTGCAGGATGTAGCTACTACCCAGCGCATTATGATGCTGGCCGACAACTTCCACCTGCGGGTAGCCGCAGTGCCGGTGTACAATGATTACGTCAGCTCCCGCACCGAGATCAGCACCCTGGGCGGCATGCGGTTCGTGGACCTGCGCCTGCTGAACACCTGCGAGATCATGGGCGTAAATATCGTTGTCACCGACATGGAAAAGACCGTCCGTCTACTGGAGGAAAAGCTGGAGGATTGGCGCGGCAAATACATCTGCGTGGCCAACGTCCACACCACTGTGACCGCCCACGACGACCCCACCTACCAGGCCGTGCAGAACGGCGCCGTGATGGCCCTGCCGGACGGCGGCCCGCTGTCCAAATTCAGCCGCGAGCAGGGCTATGTGGACGCCGCCCGCGTGACCGGCCCCGACCTGATGAAAGAGATGCTGAAAGAGAGCGCGGACAAGCACTACCGCCACTATTTCTACGGCTCTACGCAGGAAACGCTGGATATTTTAAAGGCAACTATTGAGAAGAACTACCCCGGCGCGGTGATTGCCGGCATGTACTCTCCGCCGTTCCGTCCCCTCACGCCTGAGGAGGACGCCGCCGTCATCCGCCGCATCAACGAGACAAAGCCGGATTTCGTCTGGGTCGGCCTGGGTGCCCCCAAGCAGGAGCGCTGGATGGCCGCTCACGAGGACAAGGTACAGGCCGTGATGGTGGGTGTGGGTGCCGCTTTTGACTACGAAGCCGGCAACATCCGCCGCGCCCCCATGTGGATGCAGCGCCACAACCTGGAATGGCTGTACCGCCTGATGCAGGACCCCAAGCGCCTGTTTAAGCGCTACCTGACCACCAACATCAAATACCTGTGGTGGACCTGGAAACAATGACCCTATCGCCATCGCACGCCGCGGTGGCGTTTTTTGTCCCACACAAAAGCCGCCCTCTGCGAGACAGCCTCCCCCGATACGGGGGAGGTGGCGCGAAGCGTCAGAAGGGGAGCGGTGGCTGCGCGACAGCGCAGACGGAGGGAGAGAGCCTTCGATAAAGCTCTCATTCAGGATTGCAGAAAGTTTTTCTCTAAGGAGTTTGTATAAATGAAACGACTCGTCATCGGTCTGCTGGCCCACGTGGACAGCGGCAAAACCACCCTGGCCGAGGGCCTGCTCTACCGTGCCGGTGTGCTGCGCAAGCTGGGCCGGGTGGACCACAAGGATGCCTTTCTGGACACCGACGCCCAGGAGCGCGCCCGGGGCATTACCATTTTCTCCAAGCAGGCCATGCTGACGCTGCCTGCCCTGCCGGACGCCGAGGAGACCACCCTGACCCTGCTGGACACCCCCGGCCACGTGGATTTTTCCGCCGAGGCCGAGCGCGCTTTGCAAGTGCTGGATTACGCGGTGCTGGTCATCAGCGGCACCGACGGCGTGCAGGCCCACACCGAAACGCTGTGGAAGCTGCTGGCACGTTACCGCGTACCTACCTTTATCTTCGTCAACAAGATGGACCTGCCCGGGGCGGATGCCGCCGTGCGCCTACGGGAGCTGCGTGGGCGGTTCGGGGATGGCTGTGTGGATTTCACCACCGCGCCGGACCCCGAGGCCCTGGCCCTGTGCAGCGAACCACTGATGGAGGAAGTGCTGGCCAGCGGTATTCCCAGCCGCGAGACTCTGCTGATGGCTATTGCGCGGCGGCAGGTGTTCCCCTGCTTTTTTGGCGCAGCCCTGCGGCTGGACGGCCTGGATGGCCTGCTGCATGGTCTGCAATCCCTGACCCGGATGCCCCCCGCCTGGGGCGAATTCGGCGCACGGGTGTTCAAAGTCAGCGAGGATGCCGGCACCCGCCTGAGCTGGCTGAAAGTAACCGGCGGCGTGCTGCACGTAAAAGATACGCTGCCGGGCGGCGAAAAGGCCGACACCCTTCGCCTGTACAGCGGCGGCAAGTTCCGGCTGGTCAGCGAGTGCCTGCCCGGCACCGTGGTGGCCGTGACCGGCCCCGCCAACACCCGCCCCGGCCAAGGCCTGGGGGCCGAGGCCGACGCCAGCGCCCCACTGCTGGAGCCGGTGCTGAACTACCGGGTGGATTGCCCCGACGCCGACCCCCACACCGTGTTAAGAGCGCTGCAAACCCTGGAGGACGAAGACCCGCAGCTGCATGTGGCCTGGCGCGCTGATCTGGCCGAGGTGCATGTCCAGCTGATGGGCGAAGTGCAGCTGGAAATTTTGCAGAACATCCTGCAGGAGCGGTTCAAGCTGACCGTCGCCTTCAGCGAGGGCGGCATTTTGTACAAAGAGACCCTCACCGCTGCCGTCGAGGGCATCGGCCACTACGAGCCTCTGCGCCATTATGCCGAGGTGCACCTGCTGCTGGAGCCCGGCCTCCGGGGCAGCGGCGTACAGCTGGCGGCGGACTGCCCGCCGGATAGTCTGGCCGAAAACTGGCAGCGCCTGGTGCTGACTCATCTGGCCGAGCGCACCCATCCCGGCGTGCTGATCGGTGCGCCGCTGACCGATGTGAAGATCACGCTCGCTGCAGGCCGCGCCCACCAAAAACACACCGAGGGCGGGGACTTCCGCCAGGCCACCTACCGCGCCGTGCGCCAGGGCCTGCGGATGGCCGAAGCCAAAAACGCCGTGCAATTGTTGGAGCCGTGGTATGAGTTCACGCTGGAGCTGCCCGCCGATTGCCTGGGCCGCGCCATGGCCGATGTGCAGCGGATGTGCGGCAGCTTTGAGCCTCCCCTCGCCCAGGGCGACACCGTGACCCTGACCGGCCGCCTGCCGGTAGCCACTGCCCGGGGCTATGCCCGGGAAATTGCCGCCTACACCCACGGCCTGGGCCGCTGGTCTGTGCTGCCCGCCGGGTACGATGCCTGCCACAACGCCGACGAAGTGCTGGCTGACTTTGGCTACGACCCGGACGCCGACGTGGAGAACCCGGCCGACTCGGTCTTTTGCAGCCACGGCGCGGGGTATCTCGTCCGCTGGGATGAGGTGCCTGCCAAAGCCCATGTGGACAGCAGGCTTGCCCGCCGCCTGGACAGCCCCGCCGGGGTGAACACCGATGCCGCCGATGAGGACGAGGAAGTACAGGCCAACAACGCCCGCCGCCGCGCGGCCGCCTACCGGGGCACGCTGGAGCAGGACAAGGAACTGCTGGCGATTTTTGAGCGCACCTATGGCAAGATCAAGCGCCGTGGCCAGCCCGCCGGGGCGGATAACGACGGCAAAGCCGCCCGCACCGCCATGCACACCCGCCCGGCCCCGGTGGTGACTTCTTCCGCCCCTGCCAAGCCCCAGCCCACCGGGCCGGACTACCTGCTGGTGGACGGCTACAACGTGATTTTTGCCTGGGATGAATTGCGCAAAATGGCCGAGACGAACCTGGATGCCGCCCGCCGCCGCCTGATGGACATTTTGTGCAACTACGCCGGGTACAAGCGCTGCGTGCCCATCTTGGTATTTGACGCTTACAAAGTACGCGGCGGCACGCGGGAAGTAGAAAAGCACCACAACCTGTACGTAGTCTACACCCAGGAGGCCGAGACCGCCGACATGTACATCGAGCGCACCACCCACGAGCTGGCCAAGGATCACCGCACCCGCGTGGTGAGCAGCGACGGTGCCGAGCAGATCATCGTGCTGGGCAACGGTGCCCTGCGCGTCTCCGCCCGCGCTTTCGCCGAGGAAGTAGCCGCAGTAGAAAAGGAAATACGAGAGCTTTTGCAGAATTGACGCACCGCTTAAAGGCTCCCTTGTGCAAAGGGATATGTCACCGACGGTGACTGAGGGATCGTTCCGTTTACCTGGCAAGTCGGTTTGCCCCGCAAGGCCACAATCCCCCAGTCTGCGCTTGCGCGCAGGCAGCCCCCTTTACACAAGGGGGTCTTTTTGTTTGCACTATTTCTCATTTAGAAATGATTTTGAAAAACGCCTGTGCTATACTGGTGTCAAATCCAAAGGAAGGAGATGCCCGCCATGCGGCCTATCTTAATTGTCGAGGACGAGCCCGCCATTGCCGACTTAATTGAAATGACGCTGGAACCCCTGGGCCAGCCGCTCGTCAAGGCACACACCGGCAACGAAGCCGCCAACCTGCTGGAGTCCACGCTGTTCGACCTTATTCTGCTGGACGTGATGCTGCCCGGCGTGGACGGCTTTACCCTGATGGACTACATTGCCCCTACGGGCACGCCGGTCATCTTTTTAACGGCCAAAGCCACGGTGGAGGACCGGGTGCGCGGGCTGCGGCTGGGCGCGTATGACTACATCGTCAAGCCCTTTGCCCCGCCGGAGCTGCTGGCCCGGGTGGAAGGCCTGCTGCGCCACACCGGCCGCCGGGCCGCCACACTGCAAGCTTTCGATGCCGTCATCGACCCGGACAACCACATCGTCACCCAAAACGGCACCCGCGTAGAGCTGACGCCCCGGGAGTTTGATCTGCTGCTGGCCCTTGTCCGCGCCCGGGGACAGCTGCTCTACCGCGAGGCCCTGTATGAGCGAGTCTGGGGCCTGGACAGCAATGCCGGGCCGCGCACGGTAGACATCCACATCCACCGCCTGCGCAAAAAACTGCACTGGGATCATAAGATCGTGACCGTACCCAAAGTAGGGTACAAGTTATTGCCGTAACCCCTAAAAGGCGCCCTCTGCGAGGGAGCCGTCAAAACCCTCTGCCACCTTAGAAAGGAGGCCCCCATGAAACGCTCCCTCGCCCTTGCTGTCTGCGGCTTTTCGCTGGTGCTGGCACTGGTGGGCGGGTGGCTGGCGGACCGCCAGTTCACCGCCGCGCTGGATACCCTGGCCGATCAGGCCGTACTGCAGCACCAGCGCAATCTGTTCGGCTATGCCGACACCCTGCAGGAAGTCAAAGCCGACGACTCGCCCCACATGATCCTGGCGGACGACAGCGGCACCCGCTATGTCAACGCCAGCGATAAAGCCTTTGCCGGGCAGCTGTATTTTGACCGCCAGCGGCTGATCGTGGGGGCGGTCCCCTGCACCTTTGCCCTGCTGGACCAGACCGGCCGGGTCATCTACTCCAAGCTGCCCGACACCATCCCAGAAAGTGAATTGGCCGCACTGAAAGACGCCGACACAACCACGATGCGCCTTTGCGGGCAAACATTGCTGCTCTGCGATCAAGTCGCCGGGGCCAGCGGTCAGCGCGTCTGGGTCTGGATGGTCACAGCGCTGGATACCAGCTCTGCCTACGCGGTCCGCACCGCCACACTGCGCCAGTGGTTCTTGTTGCAGGCCGTACTGACGCTGGCGGCACTGTTGATGGTCCACCACACCACTGCCCTGCAGCAGCTGAACGACCGCCAAAGCCGCTTTGTGGCCGACCTGACCCATGAGCTGAAAACGCCCCTGACCAGCATGATCGGCTACGCCGACTTACTGCGCGGCGGCGAACTGCCGCCCGAAAACCAGCGCCGCGCCGCCGATGCCATCTACCATGAATCCACCCGGCTGGAAAGCCTGAGCCAACAGCTGCTCAGCCTGCAAGACCTGCGGCAGGAAGCCCTGACCCTGACCGCCGTGCCGGTGGCCGCCGCCTTTGAGGATGTGGCCCGCAGCCTGCCCGATTGCCCCGTGAACCTCGAAAAGACCTGCCCAGAGGACGCCGCCGTGCGGGCCGACCGGGTACTGCTGGCGGACCTGCTGCGTAACCTTGTGTTGAACGCCGCCCACGCCAGCGCACCGGGCAGCACGGTTACGCTGCGTTGCCTGCCCGCCGAGGACCGCTGGCGGCTGGAGGTAGCCGACACCGGCTGCGGCATCCCGCCTGAGGCCCTGCCCCACCTGACCGAGCCGTTCTACCGGGTGGACAAGGCCCGGGCCCGGGCCAACGGCGGCAGCGGCGTGGGGCTGGCCCTTTGCGCCGACATTGCCGCCGCCTTTGGCGCCAAGCTGGAATTTACCAGCACCGTGGGCGAAGGCACCACCGTCGCCCTGACCCTGCCCAAGGAGGTGTACGCCCATGAAGAAGCTGACGATTGACCCCCGTTTTTGGCTGACGGCCGCCTTTTGCGCCGCCCTGTTGGCTGCGCCGCCGCTGCTGACCCAGGCGCGGGACCGGCAGGCCGACACCACGGCCCTCACCCGCCCTGCCGTAGCCGGTGTAATGACCGATGAAGAGCGGCTGGACCCCACCATAAGTGCCCTCTATAGTCAGAAGATTTTGAGTGCATCCAATAATTTTCTGGTTGGTGAGGAAAATTTCCAAAAGTATTCACGAATGTCTGGCAAGCTGCGGCAGGCGAACCGCCGTGGTCTGCTGAGCGATGAACAGCTGAACGCGCTTCTCGCCTTGGTCGATGTCACGGAAGCCGCTGAAACTGCTGAACGAGGCGACTATCATTATACTGGTCTGCATACCTGTATTTTTTACTCTGATGCGGCCGGTGTAGAGCAACTGCAACTGACCTATTGCAGTGCCACGCCGGAGGAAGTTGCCTCACCGGAGAACGCTCTTACACTGGACGCCACCATCTTTATCAGTTACCTGCCCAACAATGGTCCCATCCTGAGCATGACGATCTCCTACGATGACCTGCCCGAAAGCACCGTTGACCTCGAGACCCTGCAGGACCGCTTCTGCGACCAATTGAAGCTGACGGTTCCCGGGGAATGGACTGACATCGGCGGCGGCCAGCGCAATTATTCGTCCAGTAATCTGGTCACTCTCGTGGACGCCTGCACCGCCACCAATCGAAGTGTTATGATGTCGGCTTTTCTCAATCCCTTTGTCTAAGAGTAAAAGAATAAAGCAGATACAAAAAGGCCCGTCGTGTTTCCACGGCGGGCCTTTGAATTATGCGGTTTTACAGGTTATCAGACAATACCCTGGCTCATCATAGCGGAGGCGATCTTCTCGAAACCGGCGATGTTGGCACCGGCGACCAGGTTGCCCTTCATGCCGTACTTTTCGGCAGTGGCGGCAGCACTGTGATAGATGTTGACCATGATGTTGTGCAGGCGCTCATCCACTTCCTCGAAAGTCCAGGACAGGCGCAGGCTGTTCTGGCTCATCTCCAGGCCGGAGGTAGCAACACCACCGGCGTTGGATGCCTTAGCCGGAGCAAACAGGATGCCGTGGCTCTGCAGGTAAGCAATGGCCTCGGGGGTAGAAGGCATGTTGGCACCCTCGGCTACTGCATAGCAGCCGTTGGCAACCAGAGCCTCGGCACCGGCCAGGGGCAGCTCGTTCTGGGTGGCGCAGGGCAGGGCGATGTCACAGGGAACCGTCCAGATGCCCTGGCTGCCCTCGACGTACTTAGCGGTGGGGACATAGTCCAGGTAGGTCTTGATGCGGGCGCGCTTGACCTCTTTGATTTCCTTCATGACCTTGTAGTCAATGCCGTTCTCGTCCACGATGTAACCGTTGGAGTCAGACATGGCAATGACCTTGCCGCCCAGCTGGGTAGCCTTTTGGTTAGCATAGATGGCCACGTTGCCGGAGCCGGAGATGACCACGCGCTGGCCCTCGAAGCTCTTGCCGGCATCAGCCAGCATTTCCTTGGCAAAGTAGCACAGGCCGTAGCCGGTAGCCTCGGTACGGGCGAGAGAACCGCCGAAGGGGATGCCCTTACCGGTCAGCACGCCGGTGTACTCGTTCTTCAGGCGCTTGTACTGGCCAAACAGGTAGCCGACCTCACGGCCGCCAACGCCAATATCACCGGCGGGCACGTCGGTGTCGGGGCCGATGTGGCGGTACAGCTCGGTCATAAAGCTCTGGCAGAAACGCATGACCTCGGCATCAGACTTGCCGTGGGGGTCAAAGTCAGCGCCGCCTTTGCCGCCGCCCATGGGCAGGCTGGTCAGGCTGTTCTTGAAGCACTGCTCAAAGCCCAGGAACTTCAGGATAGACAGGTTGACAGAAGGATGGAAACGCAGGCCGCCCTTGTAGGGACCAATGGCAGAGTTGAACTGCACACGGTAACCGCGGTTGACCTGAACCTTGCCCTCGTCATCGACCCAGGGCACACGGAACATGATGATGCGCTCGGGCTCGACAAGGCGCTCGATCAGGCCGGCCTTCTCGTACTCGGGGTGGGCAGCCACAACGGGCTCCAGGCTCTCGAGGACTTCCTCAACAGCCTGCAGGAATTCTTTCTGTTCGGGGTTACGCTTTGCCAGGTCGTCATAGACGCGCTGGAGATACGGATTGGTAAATGCCATAGTGGTAACACTCCTTTATATAATTCTTTCACCGAGTTTATAGTAGCACCATGTGCATAATTTTGCAAGGTTTTTACAGGCATTTTTAAAAATATTGTTTGCAGCAGATGCCCGTGTGTTTACCACAGAACGACAGACTTTATTTTCTTAATCCCACATCTGCACAGGAGTATAATTTTCGCCGCCGTTCCAAAATTCCTGCGGGTCGATGAAGCCGTAATCGCAGCGGTCGTTATGCGTATTGCTATGGGGTTTATACCCTACCATCCAACGGCCGTCGTTGGTCTGGGCCATCAGGCTTACGCCCATGTACATGCCGTCCCGGTACTGGGTCTGGGTCATGGTGTGCATTTCGCCGGTATCCAGGTCGATCAAATAATTGATCTCGCCATTGCCGGTATAATCCTGGGCCCAGATCCAGCCGCGCTCCTCGCTGCCAAACATCGGCATAAAGCCATTGTCTGTGGAGGGCAGATACAGGTTCATGGGCAGCGTATCGATCAGCACCGTGTGCTGGTGGTCTTTGCTGTAGCAGCTCAGGCTGTAGCTGGTGCCGTACTCGCTGCGTTCCTGGGGGTTATCCTGCACATAGACGCGGTCGTTGTATATTTTTACATAGATCGTACTACCGTCAAGGCGTTCCGTCTCGCAGATCTTTTCCCGCTGCATGGTCGCGGGGTCCAGCCAGACAAGCTCGCTCCGAGCGTTCTGCAGGGCGGCATTATAGGCTTCGTAGTCGTTATAGTCCGGCAGCGGGGCATCTGTCAGCAGGCGCGAGGTCAAAAAGCGGTGTCCGTTCACGCCCCGCACCTGTTCACCCAGATTCAGTGGGAGGGTGCTCCATTCGCCGGTGGTCAGGTCCAGCCGGAGGATGCGGCTGTTGTTTGCGTCAGAATATTCTTTTGCGTACAGCGCATTCTCATCACAGTAAGCAAAGTAACCGCTGCCCAGCAGGGACGGGTCAAAGGTCAGCACCGTTTCGCGGGCGGTCAGATCGTCGTTCAGCTTTTCGATGCTGGAGGGGCGGCTGCTCAGCTCATAGTTATGGCGGCAGTAGTCGATGTAGGCTTCCTCATCGGCAAAATTTTTCACATTGCCCTGCTCGAAATCATCCCGGCACGCTTTTTCCACCTGCTCCCAGGGGGAAGTATCATCCAGCCCCGCGTAAGACAGGTAGATGCCGCTTGGCATCACCAGCACGTCGGTGCGTGCCCAATCCTCCAGCCAGGCGGGACAGGCGGCATTGTCATGGGTGCAGCCGGGTACGTTGCACAGCACGGTCTGCCGGGCGGTGGCGTAGTCGGTCTTCAGCAGCAGGGCGTGCATGCTTTCCTGGTCATTTTCATCATCCAGCCGTGCAATCTCATAATAGGCGTCGCCTGTGTTCCAGCCCCAGTAGCCGCCGCAGGTGTTGGGGACCTCGCTCAGGTTGCCCACAGTAAATCCGACCGGCTGGGCAGCAGTTTCTTCGGTCTCCGTCGTAGTCATCTCGGCGGTCTCGGCGGTCTCGGCGGCAGGCAGTGCATCCGCCGGGGCGGCGGCACAGCCGGTCAGGGCCAGGGCGGCCAGCAAAAAGCTCCACATTTTACGCATTGGGGTTTGCCTCCTTTTCCAAGTTCGTTGTGTTATCCTGCATGCGCAGCGGCAGGTTCGCCTCGGCGCACAGCGAAAGTTCAATGCTGACATACCAGCGGTCCGACGTAGCGCCACTGTAGGTAAAGTAATCATTGACGGTGTAGGCGCCCGACGCAGCGGCCACCAGCGCCTGTCCGTTCAGGCTGTAGATGGCCCGGGGGTAGGTCAGGTCCTCCCGCCAGGTCCAATCCCCCAGGCTGGTCAGCCCGGCCTGGTCGGCAAAGGCGCGCAAGGCGGCTTCCTTGGGCAGAGACTCCGGGTCGTGGGCGGCGGCAGAATCTGCCGGGGTGGACAGCCAAAAAGAATACACTTGCCCGGTGCGGCTGTCCATTTTCAGGGCCATCAGGGTGGTGGGCACGCCGTTTTGCACAGCAAACCGCTTAAAGGTCACAAGGCCCAGGCTGTCGACGCTGTAATAGGGCACGGTCAGGCTGTATTGCCTCTCATCGTAGGTCGTCAGGGTGGTCTCCTCGGTGCTGTACCAATCGGCGGCATAGTCGGCCCACGCCTGAGAGATCGCCCCGGCATCGGCCAGGCTTTGCAGGGCGGTGTTCACGGTATCCACATAGTCCCAGCCGTTTGTCATATCGGTCAGGTCGTTGGCCTGATTGTTGTAGTAGATCAATGGCTTGCGCTCCTGCCCGGTATCGCCGGGCTGGAAGGTGTATTTGCTTTGGGTCAGCTGCCGGGCGCTGAGCTGCCGCAGCAGGTAGTAGTCGTCCGCCGTGGGGGTGGGTGCCGTGTAGGGGTCGGCCACGGCCTGGCTGTGCCCCAGGCTGGCGGCATCCACTACCGAGAGGAACACCGCTGGGGCGGCGGCGCAGACCAGCACCACCACCGCGCAGAGGGCCGCCGCAAGGCGGGGTTTCTTCCACAGTTTCATGGCTGCACCTCCTTGGGCAGGGTAACGGTAACGGCGGTGCCCACGCCCACCTGGCTGCTGATTTGCAGCGTCCCGCCATGCACGGCGGCAATACGCTGGCAAAGGGCCAGGCCCATGCCGCTGCCGCCCTGCTTGCGGGCGCGGGATTTATCCACCATGTAAAACGGCTCGGTCACGCGGGCCAGCTTATCCGCCGGGATGCCGCAGCCGTGGTCCTGCACGGTCAGCGCCACGGTGTCCCCTGCATCGGCCAGCAGCACCGTGACAGGCATTCCTGCCGGGCTGGCCTTGGCGGCATTTTGCACCAGGTTGCACAGCAGGTCCAGCAGCAAGTCCGCATCGCCGTGCACCACAGCCCCGGCCTGGGGCGTCAGCAGCGGCACCTGGGGGCAGGCCATCCGCAGCCGCGGCCACAGGTCGGTCAGGTCCACAGGGGCAAGCTCCAGCCGTTCATCACTCAATGAAAGCAGCGACAGCAGCTTGTAGCTCAGCGCCTCCAGGCGGCGGCTCTCGTGGTAGATGGCCCCGGCGGCCTCGTGCTGCTCGGCGGGGTCGATCTGCAAGGTGCGCAGCATATCGGCGTAGCCGATGATCGAGGTCATCGGCGTCTTCAGCTCGTGGGCGAACGCGCCCATAAAGTCCTCCCGCCGCTGGACATCCACCTGCAGATCCGCGATCTTTTCCTGCACAGCATCGGCCATTTTGTCAAAGCTTTGGCTGACGTTTTCCAGCTCGTCGCCGGTATGCAGGGCAGTGCGGCGGTCGTAGTCGCCGCCTGCAATCTCCGCGCTGGCGGTCCGCAAAATTTGCAGCGGGCGGGTCATCTGGCGGGCCAGCAGTGCTGTGACCAGGGCAGCCGCCGCCAGCACCACAGCCTCCAGCCCCAAAAAGCGCCGCACCGCCGCGTTGCGGAATGTATACAGCGCGGTCAGGTCGTAGGCCGTCACAATGCGGTAGCCGCCCTGCAGCTCGCTGGCAAACAGGGCGTAGGTACCCCCGCCGGACCGCACCGTCGTCATGGTGCCGTCCGCCAGCGGGGCTTTTACGTCTACCGGGATGTTGCTGCTGACCAGCTCCTCCCCCTGCCACAGGGCGGCGGGTTGCTGGTGCAGGGCCAGCCGCGCGGCCGCCACGGCGCCGCCCATCTCCAGCCCGCGGCGCTGGCGGTCCAGCAGGTCGGTCTGCACGTCGGTGCAGATCTGGCTGTGCAGGGCGGCGTCAGCGGTCAGAACGGTACGGCGCTGCACGGCAAAATCGCTGTACAGCAGCCAGCACCCGCCCAGCCCAAAGGATGCACTAAGCACCAGCACCAGCAGGCAGATCATCTTGTGGGCAAATTTCATCATGTACCTCCCGGCCCCGCAGTGGGGCGGTCGTCGGGCCTCATTCTTGCTTTAACCGGTAGCCGATCTGGTAAACGGTCTCGATCTTATCGCCCCAGTTCAGCTTTTTGCGCAATCTGGTAATATAGGTATCCACCGCGCGGGTGGTCTCGGCGTCGCCGCCCCAGGCGCGCTCCATCAGGGTATCGCGGTAAATGGCCGCCCCGCGGTTGCGCATCAGCTGCTCCAGCAGGGCAAACTCCCGCGGGGTCAGCTCCACGGGCTGGCCCCGCTGCAAAACCATGTGGGCGGCGCTGTCCAGCGTCACATCAAAGGCCTGCAGCTGGTGGCCGCCCTTGCCGGCGCGGCGCAGCACCATCTCCATGCGGGCCATCAGCTCGTCCATGGCAAAGGGTTTTACAATGTAATCATCCGCACCCAGCCGCAGGCCCAGCACGCGGTCCTTCACGGCGGCCTTGGCGGTCAAAAATATCACGGGCACGCCCTGGGGGCGCAGGTAATCCAGCAGGGCGTAGCCGTCCAGGCCGGGCAGCATGATGTCCAGCAGGGCCAGGTCGTAGTCGTTTTTCTCGATCAGATCGGCGGCGGTCAGGCCGTCGGGCGCCAGAGTGCATACGTACCCGGCGCGGGTCAGGTTCATTTCCAGCAGGCGGGCGATGGGCCGCTCGTCCTCAGCGATCAGCACTTTTGTCATGTTTATCCCCTTTCCTCCCCCAGTGTAGCGGGCAGATGTGTACGACTTGTTACAATTCGGCTTTTTCCCTTTATTTTACCATGTTTTGTGTGCTATAATGAACAATATTCCAAAAAAAGGAGCGTTATTTCTATGTCCGTTCAGCAAAACGCGGGTGTGGTGCTGCCGGCGGCGTGTGCCGTGGCGGCCAGCTTTGACCCTGCCCTGGCGCGCAGCGTGGGCGCGGCGCAGGGGCAGGCGGAGGTCGACCCCAACATCAAGCGCAGCCCTCTGTGCGGCCGCAATTTTGCCATGTTCAGTGAGGACCCGCACCTGACCGCCGTGCTGGCGGCAGCGGTTGTGGGCGGCGCGCAAAATGCCGTGGTGGGGCCGCTGCTGTGCTGCAGCCAGGTCGCCGACGCCCCGGACCGCCGCGTAGATGAGCGCACACTGCAGGAGATCTACCTGCCGCCCGCCGCAGCGGCCCTGCAGGCCGGGCCGCAGGGGGTGCGGTACGGCAGCGGCACGCTGAACGGCGTACCCCTGGCCGAGGCCGCCGCCGCGCTTTTGCCGCAGCCTGCCGCCAAAACCAGCGATACACCGTCCACTGCACCCACCCACGCGCTGGCGGTGCAGCTGGCCGCACAGTGCGGCGTGCTGGTGCAGAATTTGGGCGCACTGCCGCTCAGGGCCGGGCAGCGGGTGGCGTACATCGGCGCGTTTGCCGAGACCCCGCGCTATTATGGCGAGGGTCAGTCCTCCCCTGCGGCCATCGGTGCGCTGGACGCCGCGCTGCTGAAAGGCCGCCGCGTGGGGTATGTGACGGGCTTTCCCGCCAACAGGGACGAGCGGGACGAGGGCGAATTCCTGCGGGCGGTATCGGCGGCGGAGCACGCCGATGTAGCCGTAGTGTTTGCGGGCCTGCCGGAAAGCTTTGTCAGCCCCGATGCCGACCGCCGCACCCTGCGCCTGCCGGACTGCCAGAACAACCTGATCGCCCGCATTGCGGCGGTGCAGAAAAACACCGTAGTGGTGCTGCATACCGGTACCCCCGTAGAGTGCCCGTGGGCGGGGGATGTTTCGGCGGTGCTATGTATGTATTTGGCGGGCGAGGGCGTAGGCGAAGCCACCGACGCCCTGCTGTGGGGGGACGCCAACCCCAGCGGCCGCCTGCCCGAGACCTGGCCCCTGCGGCTGGAGGACACCCCCTGCTACCTGGACTACCCCGGTGACGGCCGCACGGCCGACTACCGGGAGGGCGTATACGTGGGCTACCGCTGGTACGATGCCCGCCGTATGCCGGTGCGCTGGCCCTTTGGCCACGGCATGAGCTACACCGGGTTTGTGTACCGCAATGCCCGGTTAAGCGCTAACGCGCTGGCCGAGGGCGGCGAGGTAAAAGTATGTGTCACTGTGAAAAACAGCGGCGCCGTGCGCGGGGCCGAGGTGGTGCAGCTTTATATTAGTGACGAGACCGGCGCCCCCATTGCGGGCGGCCGGGTGCCGCAGGTTTTGCGGGGTTTCAGCAAGGTATGGCTGGACCCCGGCGAGGAGCGGGACGTGGAATTTGTGCTGACGGCGCGGGACCTGGCCCACTACGACCCCACCCGCCGCGCCTGGCACACCGCCCCCGGCCGCTATCTCCTCCGCCTGGGCCACACCAGCCGGGATATTAGGGCAAGTTTGGGGCTGAATTTTGGATGATGCAAATGGCTCCCCTTGAGGGGAGCCTTTATAACGACAACACCCCCGCACGGTATGAATCCGTGCGGGGGTGTTTTTGTGTTGAATCGCATCGGGTTTGGTGGATGCTAGCGCGCCCACCCAGGAGCGGCAGCATTGGGTACCGCTACCCTATGGGGAAACCACACAATTTTAGGTAAACCAATATCCGTTACGCCCAAAGGGCGCGGGGGGTCAAAGGTTTATCTTAGTCCTTCTTGCGCAGAACGAGGCTGTAAACGCCGTAGCCCATCAGCAGGGCAACAACTGCCAGGCTGCCGCCGAGCAGCGGAGCAACATTAGAAGCACCGGTCTTGGGCAGAACCTTGGTGGTGTTAGCCGGGGCAGCGGCAGCCTTGACGACCTTCTGCTCAGCCTTGCTGGAGGCAGTGGTGGTCTTGTTGCTGGAAGAGGAAGAGGTGGAGGAAGAAGAACCGTTGTTGGACTTGGTCTTGCGGACCATGACCTTAGCGGAACCATTGCCAACGTAGAAGTCACCAACCTCGCACAGCTCATAGCCAGCGGGGACGCTCTTCAAAACATTGAAGTTCACAACGGTAGTACCCTGGTTGACAACCAGATCTTCGGTGCCGACTTCCTTATCGGTAGCCTCGTCAACATAGGAGATCTTGATGGTGGTGGTGGGGACCTTACGGACAGCAGCGTAAACGTAGCCGTCACGGATGGGCAGGTCGCCAGCCAGAACCAGCTCGTAGCCTGCGGGAGCGGTCAGCTTGCTGGTGTTGACATAGGTAGCATCAGCAGGAACAGTCATCTCGACCTCAGCGATCTGCTTCTCCTCAGCTTCGGAGTAGTAGTTGATCTTGATGGTCTTGGTGGCAACCTTGCGGACCTCGGCGTAGACGTAGCCATCACGGATGGGCATGTCGCCGACTTCGGCCAGCTCGTAGCCAGCGGGGACCAGAGCGGCGTAAGCGCTGGAGTTGACGTAGGTAGCATCAGCGTTCACAACGACAGTGGGCTCAGCAACCTGCTTCTTCTCCTCGGGGCAGTAGAAGTTGATCTTGACTTCCTTGGTGGAAACCTTACGGACAGCAGCGTAAACGTAGCCATCACGGATGGGCAGGTCGCCAACCTCAACCAGCTCATAGCCAGTAGGAGCGGTCAGCTTGCTGGTGTTCACGCAAGTAGCATCGGGAGCAACGGTCATCTCAACCTCAGCGATCTGCTTCTCCTCAGCTTCGGAGTAGTAGTTGATCTTGACGGTCTTGGAGCCGATCTTGTTGACAGCGGCGTAAACGTAGCCGTCACGGATGGCCAGGTCGCCGCTCAGGACCAGCTCGTAGCCCTCGGGAGCGGTCAGAGCGCTGGTGTTGACGTAAGTAGCGTCAGCAGCAACAGTCATCTCGACCTCAGCGATCTGCTTCTCCTCAGCTTCGGAGTAGTAGTTGATCTTGATGGTCTTAGTGGTGGCAGGAGCCTTGACCTTGCGGACAGCAGCATAAACGTAGCCATCACGGATGGTGAAATCGCCACTCTCAACCAGCTCATAGCCCTTAGGAGCAGTCAGCTTGCTGGAGTTGACAGAAGTTGCATCAGCAGCAACTTCCATGTCGACTTCAGCAGCCTGCTTACCCTCAGACTCAGAGTAGTAGTTGATCTTGATGGTCTTGGTGGTGGGAACCGGCTTGACAGCAACGTAAACGTAGCCATCATTGATGGGGAAATCGCCACTCTTAACCAGCTCATAGCCCTTAGGAGCAGTCAGCTTGCTGGAGTTGACAGAAGTTGCATCAGCAGCAACTTCCATGTCGA
>ERZ856578.3722-NODE-3722-length-22092-cov-9.549807_pt1 | contig 22092 bp, 19 predicted proteins | sample MGYA00514384_ERZ856578 | MGnify/ENA primary metagenome ERZ856578 (study PRJEB29103, sample SAMN06111958) | human gut metagenome | biome: human gut; feature: ankylosing spondylitis patient; material: healthy_person | host: Homo sapiens | place: China:Hangzhou... | reverse complement strand
CAGGAACACCAGAAATATCTGGAATGGAACGGTGACCGGTTCCGTAAGTGGGCTGATTCGATTGGAATTAACACAAGTAAGGTTGTCGATGCAATACTTACCTCCGGCAGGATTGAACAGCAATCCTACAGAAGCTGCATGGGATTATTGAAACTGGCAGAAAAATATTCACCAGAAAGGTTGGAGCAGATCTGTGCTAAGGCACTTTCTTATTCCGGTAAACCCAGCTATAAAAGTATCAAAAATCTGTTGGCTGCAGCGAAGGATGTACCTAGTACTGAACCAGAATCATCTCAAGTAGTAAAACCACACGGCATAACCAGAGGAGCCAGATACTATGGAGGCAAACAATCATGACAAATCAAAGTACAATCGATAAACTTATTGAAATGCGTCTGACTGCTATGGCAGATGCATTCCGCATCCAGATGGATGATCCTGCAATGAAGGAAGTTCCATTCGAAGATCGGTTCGGCATGCTTGTTGATGTCGAATACAGCAACCGCAAAAACAATCGTCTGAAAAGGCTGATCCGCCAGGCTGAGTTTGAACAGCCAGATGCCAGCATCGCAGCGATTGATTACCATTCTGGACGAAAGCTGAACAAAGCACTGATCAACCGTCTGGTAACCTGTGAATACATTACAGAATACCGGAACATCTTTATTACTGGAGCAACCGGAAATGGTAAAACTTATATGGCCTGTGCCTTTGGCATGGAAGCATGCAAGCACTATTACTCAGTACGGTATGTACGACTTCCTGATCTATTATTGGACTTACAGGCTGCCAGGGACAATGGAACTTTCTCGACTGCCCTGAAGAAATACACTAAGCCAATAGTACTGATTATTGATGAGTGGCTGCTTCTTAAATTGACAGAAGCTGAAGCCAGAAATCTTTTTGAACTGATACATAAAAGACGAAAAAAATCTTAAACGATCTTTTGTTCTCAGTTCCGTGAAAGTGAATGGTACCAGCAAATCTGTGATGGTGAAAGTACTCTTGCCGATGCCATCATGGATCGTATATCGTATGATTCCTATAAAATCGATATTGAAAGTGTTGACCCATCTAAAGACCTCTCTATGAGAGAAGTATATGGACTGGATCCAGCAATGGCAAAGTAACTTAATAAACAAAATGGGGTGGCTCCGTTAGTCCGGACTGGCGGCTTTGCCGCACCGTAATATTCATAAATAGAGGAAGAACAAGTTATGGAATAAGTATAAGTTCAAAAAATGTATGTAGCAATTGCGAGTTAAGATTCTGTATACTTATCGGTTTCAATGGTCAAGTAGATCATGCAAGCTACAGAAATATTCTAAAAAGGTCCTATAAGTTCATAGTCAATGCTGATAATTTAGCAGATTTTTTAAAGAATTTGTAAAAAAGTTGGAGTAATAAAAAAAACATTCTTAGCGTTCATATAGGAAATTTTTTCTGGCTGCTAAGCACAATTTTTTGTGGCAGTTTCCTTTAGACTTTGAAAATAATATTTTCAAGGTTGCTTTTTCAAAAAAGATTTTTCATCCGGCAGCTCCGGGGCAAATTGTCTTGGAGCTGCATTCCTTTGTACAAAAAGGTTGAATTGACAATCTAATGGAATTATGCTACTCTTAGTCCATAAGATTGATTTTTACCAAGCATTGATTTTGGTATGTTGTTTAAGGATAAAAAAGCGTTTTTGTTTTTACGTCTAAATGGCGTGAAGCAAAGACGCTTTTTTGTTTTATTCAAATTTATTTTTTTAATGCCCGAACCGGGCGGAAAGGAGTATGCGGTATGATGATTCACATGACAACGGTAGGCGGTGTTACAGCGGATATTGAGGGGAAGGAGAGTGCCAATGGCGCAACGTATCTTTCCTTTGATCTTGCAGTAACAAAGGGCTACGGCACAAGCAGGCACACAGTATATTTACAGGTATGGGCCTTTCGTGCGATTGCTGAACGGCTTATAGCAGCAAAGGTCAAGAAAGGGAGTCAGCTTTTGATTTCCAGTGATTTTGATGTTGTTACATTTGAGCGGAAGGATGGCAGTAAAGGGACGGTAAACAAGGTGATTTTGCAGGATTGGGAGTTTGTAAGCGGCAGTAAAAATAATGAGGATAAAGCTGAGGAAAAGAAATCTCAACCAAAGGCAGCGTATCAGGAGCATTACTGCACAGATGATGAGGATCTTCCGTTATAAGATGCGGAAGCGTATAAAAGAGGGATGAATCCAGTGTGAGAGACATAGATTTATCCCTCTTTTTTTATTGCAGAAAAGGAAAGGATGAAGAAAAAATGCGAAAGAATGGAAAAACAAGGGAAACAGTTCTGTCAATGGCAGGTACATTGGCAGCGATAGGCATTGGATGCGCTGTTTTTGTACCGGAACGGTTTCGGACGCAGGCATGGCTGCTGATAATCGGCATTTGCATGGTTTTCTTTTGGGAACTTCGGAAAGAAAAGCAGACAAGAAGAACGGAACGGGAAAGGGAGAGAACAATGCAGATTGTAGATCTTGAACCGGATTATAAAAATCTTTTTGCACAACAGCTGCAGCTGCGTATACAGGAGAAGCTACGGATGAAATTCCCGGAAGCAACTGCTGCACTGGGAGAAAAGGAAATTATGTGTATTGCAGAAAGAAAAAAGGCGGCTTATATCCCGATTCAGCAAGCAGGTGAGTATTGCCATATCAGCATTATGCTGAGTGAAATGGGGGAAATTCATATGAACCTGTTTTCCCTTGTGAATTTTGAAAGTATCCAAGAGACAAAAAATCTTATGGAGAATAAGAAGCAGGATATAGAACAATGGTTTACACAGAAAGGACAGCAGCTTTTAACAGAGCTTATCACCAATATGAACAGCAGAGGGTACTCTAAGCTGTCTATCAATGAAAATGGAGATGTAACCGTAAGGGAGAACGGCAGAAATGTGCGGAAGGATCATTTCCATGAAATTCCGCCAAAAGAGAGTTGGGCAAGGCTCAGAGAACTGATGATGGATGAAGATGTACAGGTACAGGTGTCGGGCAGACAGTTGACCTTTGCATGGTAAAGGGAGGAATATATTTTATGGCAGCAAATAAGATTTTTGCATCATGGACGTGGAATCGGAAACTTCCGGCACCCTTTGATGATGTATCTGTGAATGTGAAAAGCAATATGCATTTATCGACGTATAATACGGAGAGTACCCGTACAGCGTCCCTTCATGCGGCAACCTTATCTGCAATTTTACAGCGGATGGAGCTGCACATTACCCCGGAGGATGAAAATGCCGGAGCAGTCGGAACGCAGGGAGATCTGCTATATACGGTGGAGTATCCGAGTAAGACAGGCGAACTGCATACAGTAGTATTTAACCGCAAAACAGGGAAATTTATTGCAGGGCGTTATGATGACCTTACCCAGCCGCCAAAACCGTATGTCCTGAAGGAAAACGAACAAAGCGGAACAGCATTATTCTTTGCATTACTCGATATTGCACTTGAAGATGAGGAGTTCATGTGGCATTATAACATGCTTCTGGAACAGAAACGAATGGGATTCCCCGATTTGACTGTTGCTGCAGAGCACGCCTATATTCTTTGTGATAACCTGTACCGCAGGGTGAAAAAAGCAGATACATTAGGCGGTGCAGGTATTCATGTAGTTACACCGACAACGGGGAATATTCCGAATTTTACAGCGATTAACCTGAATCGTGGGGCATATAACCCGGATACTGTATTATTCGGAAAGTTCAAGGTATTTACTGTAAGCCAAAACGTAGGGAAGAAAAGGAGAATGTCGATTACACATGAGGACTTTATCGGGAAATATGTATTAGAAGAACGTGAATTAACGGAAAAAGAACAGCAATGTGTGCCGACTCTTCCGGATTGGTATGTTGTACCGGATGAGGTTGTAAGCATCTGTAAACATGCACAGCAGACCACACGCAGCAGTCGTCCGATGCGGAATTTTCTCCTGCGTGGCAATGCCGGAACAGGCAAAACAGAAGGAGCAAAAGCGATTGCAGCAGGCTTAGGATTGCCTTATTTGCATCTGACCTGCTCTGCTAATACGGAAATCTTCGATATTATGGGGCAGATGATGCCCGTATCGCAGAAACAGAACACTATGGTGGAATACCCGACCTTTGAAGACATCCGCATGGATGCGGCAACGGCGTATTTTAAACTGACGGGTGAATATAACGAAACTATTACAGAGGATGAGGTATATGATAAGCTGCTTGAGGTGATTGCAGAGGATGCAAGGAAATTCGGTGATACCACAAAACAGCAGTTTTCCTATGTGGAATCTCCATTAGTGCAGGCAATGCGTAAGGGGTATGTTCTGGAGCTGCAGGAGCCGACTGTGATTTCAAATCCCGGTGTACTCGTTGGCCTGAACTCTCTTTTAGATACCTGTGGTGCTGTTACATTGCCGACAGGTGAAAGAATCGAGCGTCACCCGGATACGATTGTGGTTGTTACAACGAATATCGGCTATGAAGGCTGTCGTTCCTTAAACCAGTCTATTTTATCCAGAATGGATTTAATCATGGATATGGAGGAACCCGATGTAGATACCCTAGTAAAACGTGTTTCCGGTATTACAGGCTACAAGGAAAAAGGCAGGCTAAAAATTATGGCGGAGATTGTAACGAGCATACAGCAGAAATGCAGGATGAATATGATTGATGATGGCTGTTGCGGTGTAAGAGAGCTGATCAGCTGGGTGCAGAGCTATATGATCTACGGCGATCTTATGGAAGCAGCGAGGTATACGATTTTACCCTCTGTATCCGCAGATGCGGAGAACAGAGCAGAAATTATGAGTACCTGCATCGAGCCTGTATTAAATGTATAGGGGGATGCGGCTGTGTACGAGAATATTGCAGAGAATCTGAGATACCTGCGTGCAAGCAGAGATCCGGTTTATTCCCAAAGGGAGATTGCCAAAAAGCTTCATGTCAGTAAAAGCACCTATGCAAGATATGAAAGAGGTGAGCTGATTCCACCTCTCTGGTTTTTACATCAGGTGGCTGTTTTTTATGGGGTATCGGTTGGCATATTGCTGTCTAAGGAGTTAGGGAAGGAGTGAAAAAAGAGGAATGAGAACATCACATAAGGAAATGCGGCGAAAAATTAATGCAGAGGTATCTAAAATTACGGATGAGGAATTGTTCAGTTCCGCAGCCTTTGCGGCGTATCTGACAGATATTGCAGAGGCAGTAACAAAACGTTATAAGAGAAGGCTGCGCGTGGAAACGATATACGATACGTCTGAGAATGCGATGATTGCCTGTACCAATAACCGTAATATTCTGATTAACACAGGAAACTATATTTCTCAGAGCATGCCTTACAGAAAGCTGAAGGCGGAGAGTATTCTGGGGTTGGTCGGGCATGAAGTCGGACATATGCTCTTTACAAATTTTAGAATTTCGGAAACGTACTTTTCAGAATTATCCTATGGCAGGCTATATCCACAGATGGAGTTATCGGAAGAGGAGCAGGAAAGCTTTACAGAAGTAACGGATTATTTTAAGGCAGGCACAGAAGCGCAGAAACAGGCAATTCTAAAGGCAGCAAAGCTTCTCTTAAATATCCTTGAGGATGCTTATATAGAGGCGAGAATCTGCGACCGATATACAGGGCGGTTTGCTACGGGTATCCACCTTAATAATATCCGTTTTACGGAAATGATGCCATCTGTTACAGAGCAGTTAACAAATGGCTGCTATCGGTTTTCTGTGTTTTGTAATCTTCTGAATCAGTATTGCCGCAGTGGTGACATCAATAACCGCGATGAGTATACAGGAGAACTGTTAGACCTTTTTTACGATGTACTGCCGCTGGTGGATGATGCGATATATGACGAGGATATGAAACGCAGATGCTATGCAGTCAATCGAGTACTGCTTATGGTTTGGGCGTATATCAAGGAAATTGCAGAAAAAGCGGAGAAGGAAGAAAACACATCTGAGATATTGCAGAAATTAAACAAACAGATTCCGCAAATGGCAGAAGTGCCGAGTTTAAACGGCACACCGATTGCGGCAGGCGGTTCGGTTGATACACAGAAATACATAAGTGGGAGAACGGAGATAGAAGAAAAACTGCGGAAGGCAACAGAGCAGGAATCCGGAAGAATCCCCTGGGTAAAAACAGAGGATTTTGATGAGGGAGAAGAAGGTGGAGTAGAGCAGAATCTGTCCTATCATGGTGCAGGGTATTCCACTGCCGGAGATGACATCAGCCGTATTTTAACTGCTGTTGCGAAGGAAAAGGTACAGGAAGAACTGTCATTGGCATTGACAGAGGAAATGCAGCAGGAGGCAGAGCATATTCGATTGGGAAATGCACACAGCGGTATAAAAATTATCATTAACCGTATGCAGGAGATAGAGGAAAGCTATATACAGCAGTATCAGAGTGTAGCACCGCCATTGCTTGCGATTTCCAAGCAGATACAGAAACGCCTGCAAAGGGTATTTAAGGATATGTCCTTTACAGGGAAAGAATCCGCTCTTCTGATGGGCAGACGTATAGAACCAAGACTGCTTATGGATAGAGAAGGCAGGTTTTTCTCCAGAAATCGGCTGCCGAGTGAAAAGAAATCTCTGGCAGTTGCAGTGCTGATGGATGAAAGCGGTTCTATGGCGGATCAGGACAGAGAGACCTATGCCAGAGCGGCAGGTATCATTATTTATGATTTCTGCAAGGCAATGGATGTACCGATTCTGATTATGGGGCATACGGATGATAATAATGTACAGCTATATGCCTATACGGATTTTGATTCCATGGATAAAATGGATCGGTATCGGTTGATGGATCTGTCAGCCAGATATGGGAATCGGGATGGTGCAGCCCTGCGGTATGTTGCGGAGCGTTTATTAAAACAACCCGAGGAAAAGAAGCTGTTGCTGCTGGTATCAGACGGACAGCCGGCCGGTACAGGCGGCTATCTGGGTTCGGCGGCAGAAGCAGATTTAAGAGGGATTAAGAAGGAATATACGAATAAGGGAATACTATTTGTTGCAGCTGCAATCGGGGATGATAAGGAAAACATTGAACGGATTTACGGAGATGCTTTTCTGGATATTTCTGATTTAACAAAGCTGCCTTTTTTATTAGTGAAAAAGATAGAAAAAGAACTGAAAGGATGAAATGAGCATGAGCGAACAGAACTATATTTCAAGACAGATTACAGTATACAAAACAGATAAAAAGCTGATTGAATTCATTGATAAGCTGAAACCTGCACCGACAGATTTCTATGCACATATCCATTCCTTCGGAGATAAGGATGAAGAGGGCGTAAAGCAGACCTCGTGCATCGGTATTGTTCTGCAGGATTACAGCAAGGGTACCGGAAAGCAGACGATCCGTGTGATGGCGAATATTTCACCGGATGAAGCAGAATATATTCTGACACAGCTGCAAAATAAGGTATCAAACTTTGAGTTGAAGCAGGAAAAGATTTTTGGCACGCCGGATAAGGATGGCAGAGCAAGAGTAACGAAGCTGCGTGTCATCCGCGCGGAAACAGGGAAAGATGGGAAGAAAAGAACATATCCATGGTATGTAGAAATCGGAAATGGCACCGGTATGAAGGTAAAAACAGAGAAAGGCGGTTTTTATATCAAGGGAGATTCTTATAAAGAGGAGGGAAAGGTTTTTATCAATATCAATGATATGGATTTCTTTAAGCTTTTCTTCCGTGTCAGCAGATATATTGCAGCATGGGAACAGACAATTGCACCGCATATTATTATGTCGGGAAAACAGGCGATTGCAGATGCACAGGAAACAGCTGAAAAATGATTTTTTCTGTGGTTGAAGAAAATCATTTTTAGGCTATATTATTTATAGAAGAGATTTCCGATTATAATCCCAATGTGTATTACAGGGACAAGGATAAAATAAGATAATAGAACGGATTACAAGAACAGGAATGATTTAAAACAGATATGTTTTAAATTGTTCCTGCTTTTTTATTTTTAGGAGGAATTGAAATGGATATTTTCAAAAGTATGAATCAAACAAAGGTAGCAGACTTTAGTGTTTTTAAACCGAAGAAAAAGAACCCTGTAACAGCAGAAGAACAGAATGAACAAAATCCTGTTCCCCAAAAAGAAACTGTTGCGGGCAGAATGACAGAAAAAACAGTATTGCCCATAAAAGAAGAAATTCCTGTAGAACAGGATGAAAAGGGTGATTCCGTACCGGAAGAATCTGTACCAAGGGAGAATGAAAAGGATAACGGAAACATTATCCCCTTTAAACAGCAGGAGAATCAGAGTGAAGAAGCAGCGGTTAAACTGGAGGCTGAGTTGGAAACTGCAAAGAGTAATCTTTTGCCGGTATTTCCCATTGTCAGATATTTGAAAAATAAATGTCAGAATGATGCTGCATTCGCCACATTGGTCAATGATGAGCAGAAAACACTTGCCAAGTGCTTTGCGTATGTAACAAGTGAGGTGAAGAAAGCATTAAACAGCCAGAATGGGTGGCTGGATGATAATGAAGTTTATGCCTACGCAGAGACTTATTATATGACAGATGAGGCTACTTTTGAACGATTGGCGGCGGAAAAAGCTGAGGAAGAAAAGAAGCGGCAGGAGGAAGTAGCAAGAAAACGGAAAGAACGGGAAGAAAAACTCAAAAAACTGGAGAAAGAGCGGAAGAAGAGAAATGCCAAGGAACAAACTGTTATAAAGGAAGAATCAAGCCAGACAGAAAATCCTGAGATGCAGGAACAGCTTTGCCTGCAGATGTAAAGGAGGTGTTTTTTAAGATGGGAAAGAACAGCTTAAAGAAAGTGCTGCTTCGGAAGATACCGGTACAGTTGGCGACAGAGGCTACCATCAGTCAGGCAAGACGGCATGAAAAAGCATCATATTATATCAAAGCGGCGGTAAGGATGATAAATCATAAACGAATTCTGGTATTGCAGTTATATAGTAGAAAGGATCTTGTTCTTGGAATAAAAGAACCGAGGATTAGAACTTTTCTGACTAAAACGGATTACATCTCACAGTGCTATGAAGAGGGCACTGTGAAATGGCGTACAGGCAGATTGGACTCTCTGCTTGCGTATGACTACTATAACAAGGAAGAACCTGTTCTTTGTGATACCGCTTCGGAACGAGCGGTGAATACCTACCTTTCCTATACGGAGGATGAAAGGATAAAGCGAAGTGGGTATGCAAAAATCAGAGAGGCGCAGAACATGATTCTGGAGCAGCGACTTCAAAAGAAGCATGCAATGATTGAGAAACGCATAGACCGGAAAATGCAGGAAGTAAAGCCCTTGCCCAAGGACTTTGATGATTGGATTGATGCGGTTGCGATGGCGCACAGCAGATATATCTATTATCGCTACAGCAGAAAAAAATATATGGACGGCTATTGCACGCATTGCCATCAGGAGGTAAAGGTGCATAAAGTACGGCATCGTGCAAAAGGACACTGCCCGAAATGTGGCGTAAAGGTTATATTTCTTGCAGAGGGAAAAGCAAAACATATTTTTGACCATGGGCAGGTTGCTTATTTCCAGAAAACACCGAAAGGGTTTCTGGTACGGTATTTTTCTGTTTCCAAATCGTATTATGGTGATTACCGTAATCCTAAAATCAGCACGAAGGAGCTGATGCGAGAGTTTTATGAAGATAGCTTGGTTCTTGGCTATGAATATCGGCAGTTTAAACAGACCGGAAAAATCAGATGGTGTCAGGATTGGATGAAATATAGTTTCTTGGACGTAGCGGTCTATACAAAGAATCTGCATGCTGTTCTGAAGAATACGCGGTATCAATATTGTGCATTAAAGGAATTTGCCTCCCGTTGGGACGGGGCCGCAGTGAATCCTTATGGCTATCTGAAGCGGTATCAGAGTATGCCTGAAATCGAATACTTCGTGAAAGCGGGGCTTTATGCAATGGCCTACGAGCTTACAAGCTATTCCAATTATGCATATCGTGTGCAGAGGAATAAGAAGTCCCTTCACGAAATGCTTGGGGTTTCCAAACAGAATTTTCGCTTTATTCAAGCCTGCGATATGTCCTTCTATCAGTTGGATATATATAACAAATTATGTAAGCAGGGGGTGAACCTGAGTGCCGGCGAGTTTAAGCGGTTCTACGATACATATAGAAAAAACACGAATGTTATCTTTACGCTTTTACAGTATACGTCACTGCATAAGGCAGAACGGTACTGTAATGGTTTTATAGACCGACAGTATGACCTTTTAACAATTATGGGCATCTGGAAGGACTATATCTGTTTTTGCCGGGAACTTGGATATGATCTGAAAAATAGCTTTGTCCTGTTCCCGAAAGATTTAATTGTCGCTCATAAATTAGCATATCAGGATGTACTGAATAGACGGGAGCAGGAGCGGAGAAAGAAAATACAGCAGGAAGAACGCCGAGCAAAGCGATTACTGAAAAAATATCGGAATCTCTATGCCTGGAAAGATAATCGGTTCGCCGTTGTTGTGCCAAAGGATTTACTGGAAATCAAAGAAGAAGGACATACCCTCCATCACTGTGTTGCAACCTATACCTCCCGTGTGGCAGACGGAACGAGCATTATCCTCTTTGTGCGGGATTTGCAATCGCCGGACAAACCGTTCTATACGATGGAGCTGCAGAAGAATAAAATCATTCAGTGCAGGGGATACAGCAATCATGTTATGACGAGCGAGGTGCAGGAGTTTGTGAAACGATACGAAAGCAGGGTTTTGAAGAAAATCAGAGAGAAAAATGCAGCATAAAGGAAGTGAAAACACAATAAATGGGATAAAGTGAGGTGGATCATGTGGACTACCAAAAGGAACTGAAAGAATGGTATGAGCATTATGAGGCACGTTACAAAAAGGCTGTTTCTCTGCATATTGATGAGGGATCCAGACACTACCAAGCTTTTAAGGAAATAGAAAAGAGATATAGTGCTTTATATATAACGCTGCATTTCTATAGAGAGATTCCAAGAATTCTTGCTGGAGAAGAAGCGGAAAAGCTAATTAAGAGCTATATAATTGTAATTCTTAAGACGTTATTTTTTGGCGAGGTAATAAAAAATGAGGATGGGAAAACGGAGTGTATTCATCCGTGGCTCAAGATAAATAAGAGTGATGCAGAAAAGGTCGAAGCATATGAGGATGCGATTTTAGCACGAAAGCATTTGTCTGTGATTGATTTTGAACGGACAGATACAGAGCAGTTCGCAGATGAAATCAGAGAGGATTTATTCCATGTGGTAAACTGGTATTTGATTGCCAGAGAGATGGTGTACCCTGTGACAAAGTAGGGGCGAATATTTGAAATGCTGGCGGAGATTCATATCTCCGCTATTTTTTATGGGAAAATTAAATAATAAAATTATTTTCCATTTTCTCTGAAAAATAAGTGCAGCATAGTCAAGGGAGTAGAAGAACGGCTGAGAAGAAGCTATAAAACCAAAGAAAAGAATGAAGTTGCAATCAGAGAAAATAAGCGAAATAAAATTCTTCTGTAGAATTGGATATATTGTTGCGATTGTGTTTGCTGTTTGCTCTATTGAGATATGTTTTTATGATTTTAAAATGCGATATTTCAGAATTTAATTATGATTTTTAATATATTTGGTTGTTCAAAACGCATTTCTATGATATTATAATAAGCACAATATAAACAGATATTTTAAACAAATAAGACTGAGGTGAAAAAATGGCAATTAGTTACAAGAAATTGTGGAAATTGTTGATTGATAAGGACATGATGAAGAAAGATCTGCGTGCAATGACAGGGGTCAGCACCACAACGATGTCTCGATTATCAAAAGACGAAAATATTAGTACTGAAATTGTGTCGAAAATTTGTTCTGTATTAAATTGTGATGTTGGAGACATCATGGAATTTGTTCCTGATAAAAAAGAGGAACAGTAAGGAGGTACGGTAGTATGGATCATTCTTATCCTTATATTGCGTCTTTGACCAGAGAACCGTTCCTTTTCTACGAGATGCGTTCTACCGCAAAGCTAATGGCAGAAGGAATTTCAGATGATGCGATTGTGAAAGAAATTGTAGAGCAGAATCTTTTCCAGTACCCAACGGAAAAATCTATCACACGAATGGCGAAAGCCTGCATCAAACGGCTTCATGCACTGGAAGATGATTCTCTGGTTCCTGCGATTGCTTCACAGCCGACGGATGTGGCAAAACAGATTTGTCTGTATGCGTTGATGAAGCAGAGCCGACTGGTCTGGGAATTTATGTTGACCGTCATTGGCGAGAAGTACAGATTAAGGGACACGTCTTTTGGTAAGATGGATTTGAATACATTTTTTATGCGTTTGCAGGAACAGAATGATACCGTAGCTTCCTGGAGCGATACTACAATAACAAAGTTAAAACAGATCATTGCCAGAGTGCTTGTTGAAACAGAATATCTCGACAACCTCAAGGCAGATCATTTGAACCCAGTATGGCTGCATCCTATTTTGGAGAATGCCATCAGAAGCAACGGCGATGCGGCGGTACTGCCGGCATTTAATTGCTTTTCGTAGGAGGTAGCCGATGAGCGACATAAAAGAACGCCTGGACAAAGTTCGGGCATTGATTCAGGAACCAGAGTTTCTGGAGGGCAAGGGACTCAGCAATGAGGTAAACATCAGAATCTTCTGCTATAAGCCAGAGGACGAAATGGTTGTACGCCATTTTGTGAATCAGTTGGAAACCGATCAGTCCTTAGATTGCCATTTGATTGTTTGTAATTTATATAAAACATTTCTCTCTATTTGCGATGACATGGACATTACGGATGCCATTCCGGATATGGAAGAAGCTGACGGAAGTGCTTATCTTTTGGAGCAGCTTAACTCCGCAATCGGCAATGGAGAGTTCATTGACAAAATCCAGTATGAGCCACACGAACCGGGTAATGTGCTGATGCTGACCGGTGTTGGTGAGGTATTCCCGTTTATGAGAATCCATACATTACTGGAAGCCTTGCAGCCGTATTTTTCAGATGTTCCGATTTTGGTTATGTATCCGGGTGAGTTTGATGGTCGTCATGTAAAACTGTTCAATCGTTTGACACCAAATGATTATTACCGGGCATTCAATGTCATAGATTAAGGGGGATAAAGCCATGATGATTCGAGATATGTTTGCGGATGACATTAACCGCAAAATCAATGGTGTAATTAAAGTAGATCAGGCTGCTGATGATGTAATCGAGCAGGAGTTAAATGAATATGTCATTACCAGAGAATTGAAGAAACACTTCATTACGTTCTTCAATTATTACGGTGATGCCTTCGACCAGCCGACAGCCGATATGGGCGTTTGGATTTCTGGTTTCTTTGGAAGTGGTAAATCTCACTTTCTGAAAATGCTCTCTTATCTTCTGGAGAACAAAGAAGTTAAGGGCATTCGCAGTGTAGAGCGTTTCCGGAAAAAGTTTGAAGATGACCCGGCAACCTTTATGCTGATTGACCGTGCTACGAAGGGTCAGACGGAAACCATTCTTTTCAACATTGATATTGAAGGCTTCAGCAATAAAGACAAGACTGCTGTTCTTCGTGTTTTTGCAAAGATGTTCTACAACCATCTGGGATTTTACGGTGAAAATCTGAAAGTTGCCATGATGGAGCGTTATATTGATCAGCAGGGCAAGACTGATGAGTTCCGCAGGGTTTTTGAAGAAAAGAAGGGCAAATCCTGGCTGGAAATGCGCCGTGCATTTGCATTCAACGGCAAGTTCATTATTCCTACTCTGATGGAAGTTCTGGATATGAGTGAGGACGATGCCAAAGCATGGTTTAATGATAAAACCTCCACGGAAATTTCGATTGCACAGCTTGTGGAAGATATGAAAGCCTATGTAGATACTAAACCTGCAAACTTCCGTCTGCTGTTTATGATCGACGAAGTTGGTCAGTATGTCGGCACTGATACCGATATGCTGTTGAACCTTCAGTCGTTGACTGAGAAAATCGGCAGCGAGTGCGAGGGCAAGATCTGGGTGATCTGCACCGGACAGGAAGCCATTGATGAAATCATCAAGGTTCGTGCCGATGAGTTCTCCCGTATTCAGGCTCGTTTCAAAACAAGACTGAGCTTATCTTCTTCCTCTGTGGACGAAGTGATTCAGAAGCGTATTCTGAAAAAGAAACCGGACGCAGCCAAAGAGCTGGAGGCAGTTTATGAGCAGAATGATTCTGTTCTGCGTAACCTGTTCAGTTTCAGTGGTTCGATTCTGGATATTAAGGGCTACTCCACTTCGATGGAGTTTTCGGACAATTTCCCGTTTGTGCCGTACCAGTTCATCATTATGCAGAAGGTGTTTGCTGAAATCCGTAAGCACGGAAATTCCGGTAAGCACCTGTCCGGTGGTGAGCGTTCCATGCTGTCCGGATTCCAGGAAGCTACACAGAAAATTCAGGAAAGGGACGAGTATGCCCTCGTTCCGTTCTTCCGCTTTTATGATACCGTACATACTTTTCTGGACGGTTCTATCCGTCGAGTGATTGAGCGCTGCCAGAAAGCAGCTGACAACGGCGATGGCATTGAGCAGCAGGATGTGGATGTATTGAAGCTCCTGTATCTGATTCGCTATATTGATGATATTCCTTCTAATCTGGACAATATCGTAATCCTGATGGCAGACGATATTCGTGTAGATAAAATCATCATGCGTGAGTTTGTTCGTGGTTGCCTTGACCGCTTGGTGAGCCAGAACTATATCGGCAGAACCGGTGATACCTATAACTTTCTGACTGATGAAGAACAGGATATTCAGCGTGAAATCCGAGATACCAATGTGGATACCGCTTCTATTGTGGAGCGTATTGCCCAGATGATCTACGGCGATATTTTCACAACCAAGAAGTTCCGCTATGAAAAATATGACTTTGCCTTCGACCAGATGGTGGATGGAATCACCGTTGGTGTAACGACCGGCGGTATGCGCCTGCGCTTTTTGACGGTTGCAACGGATGCCACGGAAAAGACGGAGTTCCGTTTGATGGCAGAGTCTAAAGGTAACGAAGCAATCGTTGTTCTGGCAGACACCCCTTACTATGAATCTCTGGAATCTGCCATGAAGATTCGTAAGTATGTAAAACAGCGAAATGTAAGCCAGCTGCCTAAGAGTGTGCAGAAAATCATCAGTGACCAGCAGGACGAAGCCGGAAAATATGAGCTGAGTGCCATGACTGAATTGCAGAAGGCGATTGAGGGAGCGCAGTTCTATGTGGATGGTGAGCATCTGGAGATCAAATCTGGAAATGCTAAAAGCAGAATTAACCAGTCCCTGGAATACTTGGTTGCTCATGTATATAGCAAGCTCGATTTGATTACCAAGAATGCCGACAGCGATGCCGACATTATCGCCATTCTGAACGGAACCGAAACGATGATTTCCGGAACGGAGCCGAACCGTGAAGCGGCTTCTGCCATGGAAGAATATCTGGAAATGCAGGATGCGAAGAAGCTGCCTACCTCTATGGCAGATATTCAGAGCAAGTACAGTGCAATTCCCTATGGTTGGAAGGAAATCGACATTGCTGCGGTTGCGGCTCAGCTGATTTTCGCCCAGAAAGTAACCATCAAGTATGCGGGCAACACCATTCAGCCCGGTGACCCGAAACTGCCGGATATGCTCCGTAAAAAGAGCGAGATCGGCAAAACCTCCATCAGCAAGCGTAAAACCATTTCTGTTACAATGATGCGTGATGTCAAGGAAATGCTCCGAGAGTATTTTGACATTATGGATGTACCCAACGATGAGGATGGTCTGATCCGCTTTGTAACCGAGAAATTCACAGAGCAGCGAGAATACTATGCTTCTCTGGATGCCCGTTATGCAGGGCACAAATATCCGGATCACGGATTGGTGCAGAAAGCCATTTATCTGATGGACGATGTTCTTTCCCAGAAGAAGGACAATATTGCCCTGATTGAGCGAGTGCTGAAAAAAGAAGATGACCTGTTCGACAACAAGGAAGCAATGAGCAACGGCATTGAAAACTTCTTCAAGACCCAGGTAACAGTATTCGACCAGGCAGTGCAGTTTGAAAAATCGCTGCATGACGACCTTGACCGCATTGCGGAAAATGAGGAAGCACACAAGGCGCTGAACACCATTCGTTTGATTATCACGATTCAGATGGGTACGAAGTTTAGATATGACCGGATTCGTGAGCTGAACCCGTTGATGGATACGGTTCGCACCGCCCATGATAAGATGCTGGTAGAAAAACGTGCCGAGGTTCTGGAAACGGTTCGTCAGTGTATGGAAGCGACCCACACTGCCGCAAACGGTGATTCCAAAGCATCCCATTTGATTGAAAAGTCGGATCGCTATTTCAGCCAGTGTAAGGAAAAAATTGCAGAATTAAAGAGCCTTGCCCTTCTGGATGCTATGTTCTTGCCGATGTGCCAGTACAAGGATGATACGGTCAGCAAAATCGAAGCCGTTCTCGCCCCGCCTGCACCAAAGCCGCAGTCCCAGCCGAATCAGGCAGGTAAAGAAGCAGCTCCGGCAAAGAAAAAGGTTGTCCGTGCCTATAACCGTCAGGTTGTATTCCAGGCAAAGACCTTACAGACGGATGCGGATATTGATGATTATGTAGAGAAGATTCGTTCTCAGCTGAAACAGTTGCTGAAGAATTGCGACGAGATCAAACTGAATTAAGGAGAAGCAGATGTTATTTGTTGGAATGTTAGTATTTCAGTTATCAGGAGCATTGGTGTTACTTTTGAATTGCATAAAAGGTGGAAAAAATGCAGTAATTAAAAGCTGTTTTCCGGGAACCAATGTTGTTGAACGAGATGAAAACAATAATTGTAAAATAGAAAAAGAGAAACTGCAAAAAAGTGCACATAATATTTATTTGAATATTATAGCTTTTGCAGATTTGGTTGTTGGTTATATACTTGCAGCCTTTAGTCCAATAGCGGACACTCATGCACCTAAAATTTTGCTGGAGATTATTGCACTTACTTGTATTTTGCTTATTGTTGAATATTATCTAAGTCGCTTTTGTGCAAGGAAAATTTATGCAAAAGATATGGTAGTTCCATTTGAGAATTTAGATGGAGTAGACACTTTTGTTACAGTGAAGGAAATGGATGATATGCTCAATGATGCCTTTAAGGAGTGAAAAAAAGAATGGATAAGAATGCGATTAAAAAATTTGCTGTCTGGGCAAGAACTGAGCTGATCGCCCGTGTTTCCCTGAAAGGCGTGGAATACGGTATTACGGAGGATAACATGGTGGATGCCAATGCGGACAGCGTTGGCGGTAAAGTCCTCACTGCCAATGAAAAGAGGCAGCGTCAGGCTCTCATTACCGAGATTAACGATAAAGGATATAAGCAGGTCATGGAGGAGGTTGCCTACACTTGGTTCAATCGATTCTCTGCTCTGCGATTTATGGAAGTCAATGGCTATCTTCCTTCCCATGTGCGTGTATTCACTGACGAGGAAAACAACTTTAAGCCGCAGATTATCACCGAAGCTATTCATCTGGATTTGGATGGATTGGATATGGAAAAGGTCTATGCGCTGAAAGATGCAGAAAAGACCGAAGAACTGTATAAATATTTGCTGATTGTCCAGTGCAATGCTTTGAATAAGATTCTGCCGGGAATGTTCCAGAAAATTGCCGACTACACAGAGCTTCTTCTGCCGGACAATCTCCTCCGTGAAGGTAGTGTCATTCAGCAGATGATTGAGCTGATACCGGAGGATGACTGGAAGGATGCCGTCCAAATCATCGGCTGGCTGTATCAGTATTACAACAGCGAGAAAAAAGATGATGTGTTCGCTGCTCTGAAAAAGAATGTAAAAATCACAAAAGAAAATATCCCTGCGGCAACCCAGTTGTTTACCCCGGACTGGATCGTTCGCTACATGGTGGAAAACAGCCTTGGGCGTTTGTGGCTGGAAGGGCATCCAGATGTGAAAGAACAGTTCTTGCCAACAGAGGAAGAACAGTCTGCTTATGCTGCCGGAAACCGTGACCCGGAAGATACCAAATGGCATTACTATCTGGAAGAAGCTAATCAGGAGCCGGAAGTGCAGGCGCAGCTTGCAGAGATCCGCAAGGAATACGCCGCCCTGACACCGGATCAGCTGAAAGTCATTGACCCTTGCTCCGGTTCCGGTCATATTCTTGCGTATCTGTTTGATGTGCTGATGCAGATTTATGAATCCTATGGCTATACCACCCGTGAAGCGGTGGCAAGCATTGTGGAGAACAACCTGTACGGCTTGGACATTGATGACCGCGCGGCACAGCTGGCATACTTTGCGGTGATGATGAAAGCCCGTCAGTATGACCGCCGCTTCTTCAGCCGTGACATTCAGCCCCATGTGTATGCCATTGCGGAGAGCAACCATGTAGATTCGTTTGCATTGGAGTATTTCTGCGATGACGATGCCAAGCTGAAAAAGGCTATGGAGACCATCATCAGCGAACTGTATGATGCAAAAGAATATGGCTCGATTTTGCCCGTAACCCCGCAGGACTGGACTGCTTTGTATGACCGTTTTACGGAAATCGAAGAAGATATTCATATCTCTCGTGAAGCAGCACTGAGAGAGTTATTGCCGTTGGTGCAGGTGGCAGAAGCATTGGCGCAGAAGTATGATGTGGTGGTGACGAATCCGCCGTATATGGGTGCATCGGGTATGAGTGCAAAGCTGTCGGATTATGTGAAAAAGAATTATCCTGACAGCAAGAGTGACTTGTTTGCTGTGTTCATCGAACGCTGCGGGCAGATGGCGAAGAAGAATGGCTATCAGGCAATGATTACACAGCACGCTTGGATGTTCTTATCCAGCTTTGAAAAACTGCGTGGAAAATTGCTGCATACCGATATTGTCAATATGGCACATCTGGGAGCAAGAGCCTTTGAAGAAATTGGTGGCGAGGTGGTGCAGACCACATCGTTTGTCATCCGTAAGAGTCATATTGCGGACTATAAGGGTGAGTATTGCCGATTGATTGAGCCGACCTCTCAGCAAGGAAAAGAGGATATGTTCCTTGCTGGAGAGAATTGGTATGCGGCAGATCAGTCCAACTTCTCCAAGATTCCGGGCAGCCCAGTGGCGTATTGGGTAAGCGAGAAAACAATTGCCGCTTTCCAAAGGGGAATTTTAGCAGATATTGCGGATACTAAACAAGGTTTTGCAACCGGTGACAACAATCGTTTTTTGAAGTTTTGGCAAGAAATTGATTGGAGCACTGTGGGATTGGGCTTTGAATCACGAGAAAGTGCAAGGGAGAGCTCAAGAAAGTGGTTTCCGACAAACAAAGGCGGTAGTTATCGCAAATGGTATGGCAATAATATTTATGTTGCAAATTGGGAAAACGATGGTAGCGAAATGAGAGCGTTTAGCGGCTCAGTTATTCGTAATCCGCAATATTATTTTAGACAAGGAATTACATGGTCTTCTTTAGCTGGTGGTAGGCTATCGATGAGATATTCGCCCAAAGGATTCATTTTTGAAAGTAAGGGATCGATGTGTTATTTGAAAGATGACAGCTACTTGTTTTATGTATTAGCGACAATGAATACAAAAGTTGTGGATAGTATGTTAGGAATACTTGCGCCAACTCTGGATTATCATGAAGGTCCAATGTCGAAGGTTCCTGTTGTAATAGAGTATAGCCAGAAATATCGGATTGAGTGCAAAGCGAAAGAATGTGTCAATATCTGCCAAATCGACTGGGATTCCTTTGAAACCTCATGGGACTTTCAGTGCCATCCATTGATTCAAAATTGTCACGGTGTAGATAATGAGAAAGGAGAAGAACAGGCATATATTGAAGATGCGTATACTGAGTGGGAGTTTGATTGCAACCGTCGATTTAACCAGCTGAAAGCCAACGAGGAAGAACTGAACCGTATCTTCATCGACATTTATGGTTTGCAGGACGAGCTGACACCGAAGGTCGAGGATAAGGATGTCACCGTCCGCAAGGCAGACCTTAGCAGAGAGATTCGCTCTTTCATTTCCTATGCGGTTGGCTGTATGTTTGGTCGCTATTCACCTTATAAAGAAGGACTTTTCTATGCAGGTGGCGAATGGGATTATAATGCTTATGAGGATGCAGCGTGGGTAGCGAAGGGGAAACCGGAGGTTCTCGAATTTTACAAGCAAACACATTTTATGCCAGACGAAGATAATATCATTCCTATTTGTGATGATGAATACTTTGCAGATGATATCGTCGGACGCTTTGTAGAATTTGTGGAAGAGGTTTATGGCGCAGATACTTTGGATGAAAATCTGAAATTCATTGCCGATGCTTTGGGCGGTAATGGTCAGCCGAAGGATGTCATTCGGAATTACTTTATGAATGATTTCTATAAAGACCATTGCAAGATTTATCAGAAACGCCCGATTTACTGGCTGTTTGATAGCGGTAAGAAGAACGGCTTTAAGGCTTTGATTTATATGCACCGCTATCAGCCGGACACCATTGCCCGCATCCGTACCGATTATGTGCATGAACAGCAGGCTCGTTATCGTACTGCTATTGCTGATCTGGAACAGCGTATTGCCAATGCTTCTACCGGCGAGCGTGTGAAGCTGAATAAGCGGCTTAAGGCATTAAATGAGCAGGCTGCTGAAATTCACGCATACGAAGAAAAAATTCATCACCTTGCCGACCAGATGATTTCCATTGATTTGGATGATGGCGTGAAGAAGAATTATGCAATTTTCCAGGATGTTTTGGCGAAAATAAAGTAAAGGGGAAAAATATATGGACAATAGTGATGTTGAAAATACAGTACAAAGTGAGTGTGAAGATATCCATCAGCATGTTTCCTTTTAGAGAGCTGTTTTCAGGATTATCAGAGAATACAGGATAATTACAATAAGATATATGAAAAAATCAATATTGCTTTGGCATTTTCTGGTGTTATCTTAACAATTATGCTTGGAGCGTTTGATTTTTCACCAGCGAAATTCAGTGTAAGTAATATGAAAATCTGGGAAGAGATTTTGACCTCCATTGAATTGACATGTCTTGGTGGTAGTTTAATAGTAATTGTTGGAGCTACAATATACTTATTGTTTTTACTAAGAGGAAGAAAAATTGCCGTTTTTAAAAGCGAAGACATTAGAAATGAAAACATATATCGAGACAAAGAATCACAAGCAGCATTATGGTTGATTGACAAATATACAAGAATTGTAAATGAAGTTCGTCCAATCGTACAAAAGAAACAAAAGGCATTTGATAATGCAATGGTTGCAATTATTGTTGGAATAATGATGTATGTGGTTGCTGTGTTATTAAGAAAAGGAGGATTTTAAAGTGCTTAATAGAGATAAAACAATGGATGATATTAAAAGTGGAAAAGGTCTTCCGCCACTTTCAAGTGCTGAAGGCTCAAATCATCAGACCGGAATTACTACTGAACAAAGAGCTGAAAAAGGCATAACTTATGAAACCTTTACATATCACGGAGAAAAGCGTTCAAATGGAGAACAGTGATTCCGAATGAGGGGTTGTAGATTATGACAGATGAAAAAAAAATTCCAGTGAGCTGGAGTTTGCTGTATTTTGCATTGAAAATGTAGCGGCAAAGCTGGGTGTGGATGCAGAGCTTGTCTATCAGGCGTTTACCGAACAAAGCGATATTCTGCACGGCTACATCGCACCAGAATATGAAGTGCTGCATACCCAGAGCCGGGAATATATCATTGATGACCTTCTTGACGTGATGAAAGAAAGGGGGGTGGAAGTATGATTCTTTATCATGGTTCTTTCTTAGAGATTTCAAAGCCGGATTTGGTTCATTCCCGCCCCAATGTGGATTTCGGGCGTGGCTTTTATGTCACGCCGCTGCATGAACAGGCGGCGAAGTAGTGCGGCAAGTTCAAGCGCCGTGGGAAAGATAGCATTATCTCTCGGTATGAATACGATGAAAGCCGGGAATCTGAACTGAAAACGCTGAAATTTGATTCTTATTCCGAAGAATGGCTGGATTTCATTCTGAACTGCCGCAGTGGAAAAGATTCGACAGATTACGACCTTGTTGTAGGTGGTGTTGCCAATGATAAAGTGTTCAATACCGTGGAGCTGTT
>ERZ856578.3721-NODE-3721-length-22096-cov-4.932059_pt1 | contig 22096 bp, 18 predicted proteins | sample MGYA00514384_ERZ856578 | MGnify/ENA primary metagenome ERZ856578 (study PRJEB29103, sample SAMN06111958) | human gut metagenome | biome: human gut; feature: ankylosing spondylitis patient; material: healthy_person | host: Homo sapiens | place: China:Hangzhou... | reverse complement strand
TGGAAATGAAATAATCCTTATTTGTGGCCTCGGAGCAAGGTTTGGATACGAGCGTGTATAAGCGAGTATTCAAACCGCAGCGACTACAGTCACAAATAAGGATTATTTCATTCCCAGAGGGCGTCTATTTTGCCTGCGGCAAATCAGGAGTTTATTATTTTAATTGGTTTATAATTATTTTTTTTATTGTTTTTATGTTTAATGGTTTGGCAACATGGGCATTCATTCCTGCATCCATTGCATGCTGAATATCTTCTGCAAATGCATTTGCTGTTAATGCTATGATGGGAATGGATCGAGCATCTGTTCTGTCTAGCCGGCGAATCTGCCTTGTTGCTTCGTAGCCTCCCATAACCGGCATCATAATATCCATCAGGATAAGATCATAGCTGCCCGCAGGATGTGTAGAAAATGCTTCTACTGCTTTTTGTCCATTATTTACACAAAAGACTTTGGCTCCTTCTTCTTCTAAAAGAATTCTTGCAACTTCCTGATTTAGTTCATTATCTTCTGCGAGAAGAATTTTTATATCTTGAATAGACTCTTTTTCTGTTTTTTCTATAACCGTTGTCTTTAACTCCTGTGCCCGTTCAAAAGGAAGTGTGATAACGAAGGTGCTTCCTTCTCCCAGCTTACTGAAAACTTCAATATTTCCTCCCATCTGTTCAAATAATGCTTTTGCAATACTCATTCCCAGACCGGTTCCCTGATAAACACTTCTTGCATCTGTTCCTTCCTGTGTAAACGGTTCAAATATCCTATTCAGATAGTCTTCACTGATACCAATTCCTGTATCGCTGACCGTCCACTGATATGTAAGTATTTTTTCATCTGAATGAAGAAGTCTGACATGGGTTCGAATCTCTCCATTCTCTTTATTATACTTTATACAGTTGCTGTAGATATTCATCATTGCCCTGCTTAAATGTAATGGACTTCCATAAATATAAGGATTCTCATAAACTTCCGGCTCGACCTCCATTACTGTAGTAAGTCCCTGTTCTTGTGCCTGCATACCAATGATTGTCATAATCTCTCGTCCCTGTTCAATAACATTAAACGGTTCATGGGACAATACCAGTTCCCCTTCTTCTATTTTAGACATATCAAGAACATCATTAATCAATGATAAAAGATGATTCGCAGCAATATTGGCTTTCTCGCGATTTCTCTTTAAAAATGTTGTATCCTCTTCATGTTTTTTATCAATTTCTAAAAGACCGATAATACCATTTAATGGTGTGCGCATGTCATGAGACATTCGTGAAAGAAAGTTTGACTTTGCTGCGTTGGCCTGTTTTGCTGTACTTAAAGCTTCCTGAAGTAATTTCTTCTGGTGAATTTCTTTTGCAACAACATCATCTACATTTAAAAATCCAAGAACGATGATCCCTGATTCTTCATCTCTGATAAATCGGAACTGATAATACTGTATTTTGCCTTCTTTGACAATACGGTAATTTCCTTTATATTCTTTTTCCCCGGAAAGAGCCTCCATTACATTGTCAAATTGCAGTGTCTCCTGCATCATCAAACGATCTTCTGAATAGACACATTCATTAATATATTTATCAAAAAATGCATCATAGGCATATACCTTTTCATTTTTTCTATCAGATTCAGATACTGTATAATCTTCCTGCTTGATAATGGACAGTGTTTTTTCCCGCGAGTGGATTAAATAAACATTCAGATAATTACTACTTAATGTCTTAACAATGCTAACCTGGGTCTCATAGGCTTCCTGGACTGCTGTAATATCTTTTCCATATAATACAGCTTCCAGATGATCATTAGAAGGATTTACAAAAAGACGCGCTGCATATCGGGAAATTCTTGCTACATCATCATCATAGTAACAACGTGATACCCGGACAATCTCTACTTGACCAGACTGATAACTGCGAAGCATTGATTCCCGACAATAAGCTGTAATAAAATCCTGACGGTCTTTTAATGAAGGAATATATTTCGCTGTACTTGCAACAAACTCATCAATCGACAATTGTCGATCTATCATATAAGCAATCTGAGAAGTTCCTCCAACATTTAAGATTTTGTCTGCAGTCACATCCATATGAAAATATCCTGCTGCGTCTGCAATAGATGCAATGAGCAAATTTAACTGCTTCTCATAAATCTTTCGAGCACTTACATCATCATCTTCACATACCAGTGCAACGACAAAATCTTCATAACTCGCTGCTTCCCCATCTCTGGCTATCATTAAATAATAATAGTGTGTCTGGGTTGTTTTTATTCTGCAATGTAATTTAAAACCAGATGTTTGAGAAAGTCGTTCCTGCACTACCGAAAGTTCTGTCTGCTCAAACATATATGTCTGTTCATCCGGGTGTACATATTTTTTTATAAAAGCTTCCCGTAAGATATCATATTGCATCCTGTCATCTGTATCTCTTTCTATGCTTTTTTCAACCCCTTCTAACTGATACTGAGAACGGTACACAGAAACGGCTCCTGTCTGCCTGCTCACTCCATAAACAGCTATATAGTCTGATGCCAGAAGATTAATCGCTCCTACTAACCTAAGAGCCTTCTCCCCTGTAGGAATAGCGCTTGCCAGACGTTCTCCTTCCGCAACCGTACTAAATACCATTGCATGTCCTACTTTTTCATCCGAAAGCTTCAGCTTTACGGCATCAACAGTTTCATAAATCTTTCGAATAGGATCAAGATATGTTCTTGGTCCGTAAATCTTATTCATTACCGGGCAGGGTGGGCAGGGCGAATCCAGTCCCATCAATGCCTTATAGCACTTTATCCCTTTCTGAAGATTTGGATAAATCTCCTTTGCTGTATCATTAAAACCAATAATCGTATACTCTTCGTCAATACTGTAATACCCCGATGAATGTGTGTTCATATCCCCGCACCTTCCTTTTCATTCTTCATAACTATTTATAGTATAGCATTACTTTACTATATCCACTACTTTTTTCAGTAAAACCGTAAGAACATACTTTTTACGGGAAAATACCATATCCCCTCAAATCCAAATACTAATTTGCCGCAGGCAAGGGAGACGCCCTCTTTTGGCTGGGGAGGAAATTACTATTTATTATTGGGGTGATTTGAATAGGCTCCAGAAGGATGTGGCTTTCTGTGGAGTTGTTTTTTGAAGGACTGATACTTGAATTATTGTTGTAGGATGCTGAAAACACATCAAAACAGATGAATATCTGATATTTTTGCTGAGAATGGATTATTGGTAATAGCACACCGATAATATACTCTTTCTTCTTATTAATCGTGTATCAATCCTGAGAGATTTAATTTCCCGAATTATTTCTATCTCTCCTGACTTCTTCCCCAAATCTTTCAACAAATTTGCCGGATTGAAACAACTAGAACCCCCAGAGAGAATATCCCCTATATCTGTGGCCTCGGAGCAAGGTTTGGATGCGAGCGCATAAGCGAGCATTCAAACCGCTGCGACTAAAGTCACAGATATAGGGGATATTCTCTCTGGGGGTTCGTCTGTTTATTCACCCCGGCAAATTATTATTTTGTAATATTCTTTTGCTGTTATACTGTAAATTATTGCATAGATTACTGCAAATACCGCTACTGTTCCTACTGTATACATGAAAAATAATGATATATTCGTAAGGTTTAACACACTGAGTAGCTTTGTGATAATTTTAAAAGCAAATGCCAGATGAATGACCGCCATAATTAGTGGCAGGAAGAAGACGAGTAGCACCTGGCTTCTTATGGACTGTCTGACTTCTTTTTTGCTCATTCCGACTTTATGCATGATCTGGTAGCGTTCTCTGTCATCATACCCTTCTGATATCTGTTTGTAGTAGATGATGAGTGTCGTTGCCATCAGGAATATGATTCCGAGGAAGATACCGATGAAGAGAAACCCACCGTAAAGTTCATAAAAACTTTCTCTGCTTAATTCTCTGCTTTCAATGGAACAATTCGCAAATTTTTTCTGAAGCTGTTTCTGAATACTTTTTTCTGTTTTTGCACGATTTGCTCTGCTTCCGTTTAAATTAAAACTGTAACTGTACTGTATTTTTCCATAATATTCTTTCAGTTCATCATATATATTACTATTCTCGTAAATATCTTTTAAATAGGATGTGATGATACTGCTGTCTTTGACTACTACATACCATCCATCTATGAAACTAGTTGTATCAGCTTTTGCTATTGCTAGTCTGTCTAATTCATCGACTACTTTATATGAGATGCTATTTAACTGAATGACTTTCTTATTTTTTAGGGCTTCTGTATCACTTTTTTTATGGGTTCTTTTATGATTTCTATGATAAAGAAGAACTTCATTTTCTTTCAGTTTTACATTTTTCCCTTCTGTTTGATTGTAATCAGAAAGTGGAATCATGACTAAATCTACAGTATTTGAATTGGTATAATCCCCCGCTGCCATCATATCAAGCTTCTTCGTTTTGTTATTATATACTGTTGTAAATCGCCCTACATGAAAACGTATCTGTGAAGTTGGCATTGTGTGATTTTTCTTTGTCATATTCTTTATAATTTCTTCTATCTGTCCTTCTTCTTTTTGATTGATTCCTGAACTTGTGATTTGCGCCTCATATGGAAAACGGGTCACAATCACATCATTCAATCCCCCATATAAGGATACTGTCATAGAAACCATCACAAGAACCATTGTGCTTAATATACAGATGTTTGCAAGACCTACCGCATTCTGTTTCATTCGGTAGATCATGCCTGATACGGCTGTAAAATGTCTCGTCTTATAATAATAGCTTTTTTTGTTTCGGAGCATTTTTAAAAATGCAATACTTCCTGCCATAAACAGAGCATACGTCCCTATAATAACAAGTATAACTGCAATGAAGAACTTTCCTAATGCTGCCATCGGTTCTTTTGTTATAAGTGCGATAGAATAACCTCCTGCTAAACAGAGGATTCCGATTATCGTCATGATCCCTTTTGTCTTTGGCTCTCGTTCTCCCGTATTTCCTCCACGCAGCAGTTCGATTGGATTTGAAAGCTTCATCTGTAAAAGGTTATACAGAAAGATCAAAATAAAAATTGCGCCAAAAAAAATCGTTGTCATTCCAATAGATGCCAGTGAGATTCTATACTCTATCTTTCCACCCATATGCAGTATTTTCAATAATATAAGATACACGAGTTTGCCCAAAAGAATGCCTGCTAAAATACCACCAATGATACTTGCCGCCGTTGTTATTACAGATTCAAGAAAAAGCATTTTGCCAAGATGTCCTTTTCCCATTCCCAGAATATTATATATTCCCAGTTCCTTTTTCCGGCGTTTAATTAAAAAACTATTGATATAAAACAAAAAGATAATCGAAAAAATGAGAATTACCGCTGCTGCATAAGACAACATAATCGCAAGCGGGCTACCTTTTTCTACTAGAGAACGATTTCGGTACAGATTATCCATAGTAAAATACATCATTACAGAAAATGCAGATGCCAAAATATATGGAATATAACTTTTCTTATTATTTTTTAAATTTGTTACCGCAAGCTTTCCATAAATTTTACTATTCATCATCCGCACCTCCCGCTGTGATTGCAGTCATCGCATCGGAAATCTTCTGATACATCTGTGTCTCGCTGAGGTTTCCTTTGTAAATCTGATGAAATACCCGGCCGTCTTTAATAAATAAAACCCGCCCTGCTGTGCTTGCTGCCTTTACACTATGTGTTACCATCAGGATGGTCTGTCCATCTTGATTCAAACTGGTAAATAGCTTTAGCAGTTCTTTTGCTGCCTTAGAATCCAGAGCTCCGGTCGGTTCGTCCGCCAGCAGAAGCTGTGGCTGTGTGATAACTGCTCTTGCAACAGCAGCCCTTTGCTTTTGTCCTCCCGAAACTTCATAAGGATACTTCTCCAGCAAGTTTTTGATACCAAGTTTATCTGCAAGTGTAAGAAGTCTTCTTTCCATTTCTTTATGAGATGTTCCGGAAAGTACAAGAGGAAGAAAAATATTATCCTTTAAAGAAAAGGTATCCAGAAGATTAAAGTCCTGAAATACAAATCCCAGATTATTCCGTCGAAATGCCGCCATCTCTTTTTCTTTTACTTTGCTTAAATCTTTTTCTTTTAAAAATACTTTTCCTTCGGTCGGCTTATCAAGTGCCGCTAAAATATTAAGAAGTGTACTTTTTCCTGAACCAGATTCCCCCATAATTGCTACATATTCGCCCTGCTCCACAGAAAAGTTTACATCTTTTAATGCTTCCACCTGATTTCCGCCAAAACGCGTTGTATATACTTTACGAACATTTTTTACATCTAATAATATCATTATAATTCCCTGCCTTTCTCTTCTCTAACTAAGCTTACAGGTTTATTATAAAAAGAAAGTGCAGCTGCTTCCATCGAAGTACCTAACACTTTCTGTTCTTACCTTACATTTTTGTAAGATATATCTTTGTTCCGCTTCCCACCTTTGAATCTACTGTAATAATCCACTGCAATTTATCCATAATATTTTTACATAAATACAGACCGATTCCGGTAGACTTCTTGTTCTCTCTGCCATTATATCCGGTAAAACCTTTTTCAAAAATTCGTGGAAGATCTTCTGCTGGAATTCCAATTCCTGTATCTTCTATTACAAGAGCTTTTTCTTTCATATAAATAGAAATCTGTCCCTTCTTTGTATATTTCAAGGCATTCGATATAATCTGTTCGAGTACAAAAATAAACCATTTTTCATCTGTTACTATACAGGCTTTTGTCGGTATGAAATCCATTTTTATCTTTTTAGATATGAAAATCTTTGCATACTTTCGGATGACCTGACGCACCATATCATCTAGTTCATGCTTTTTAAACACTAAATCAGAGGATATATCTTCTACCCGAAGATAATTTAATGCCATCTCTACATATTGTTCAATCTTGAAAAGTTCCATCTTCATATCAGAAACAGATATTGTCTCCTGCATCATCTCTTTCTCATCGAGCTGATATAACATCTGTTCGGTATTCTGTAATAAAATATCCAGTGCAGCAATCGGTGTTTTGATCTGATGAACCCACATGCCATAATAATCAAGCAGCTCTTTTTTTGCAATTCGATTCTTAGAAATAAGCTCCTGCTTTGCCTGATATAATTCCTTTGCAAGCTCCTGATAATCATATTCAATAATATCCATATGCTTTGGGAGTTGTTCTGCATCGTCCAAAAACTGCTCCCTGTTGATATGTAATAACTTATGCCGTTTATAATATTTGTAAAAATCAATAAACAGACATACTGCACACCACACAAAAGACAATTCGCATCCATAGATAATCGCATCAAAAGGAATATCATATAAATAAAATAGTATTCCAAATATCACAACGATTCCTGTAAATATAATAATTGGCACTTTGCGGATTTTTAAAAATGAAAAAATACTTTCTTTGATCATTTCTCTTTCTTTCCTCTATTTATCCAAATAATACCCAATTCCTTTTTTCGTCTTAATTCGTCCTTCCATACCTACATTTTCTAACTTTTTACGAAGCCTTGCTACATTTACTGTCAGAGTATTATCATCAATAAAGGCATCACTTTCCCAAAGTCTTGCAATAATGTCATCTCTTGCAATAATCTTTCCTGAATTTTCCATAAGCATCTGCAAAATACGAAATTCATTTTTTGTAAGAGACATTTTCTCCCCCTTATAAGAAAGAGAAGCGTCATTTAAATTAAGGAGCATACCTTCATGCTCTAACACATTGACATTTTCTTGAAAGGAGTAGGCCCGGCGTAGTAATGCCTGTACCTTGGCTGTTAGTACATTTAGATCAAATGGCTTCTCGATAAATTCATCGCCGCCCATATTCATTGCCATCACTATGTTCATATTATCATTCATAGAGGATAAAAACAGAATTGGAACACTCGATATTTTCCGGATTTCCTGACACCAGTAAAATCCGTTATAGAACGGCAAACCAATATCTAAAATAACAAGCTGCGGATCAAACTGCTGAAATGCTTCCATCACGCATTTAAAATCTTCTATCTGTTTAGTCTCATAATCCCACCGCTCCAGATGTGCTGCCACATTCGAAGCAATCGTAGAATCATCTTCGACAATTAAAATTCGGTACATTTTTCCTCTCTATTCCTTTTAGTGTATGTTCAACAAAAATTCTTGATTATACCGACTTTGTTGAACCGTTAATAAGTTACATATATCTCCTTAAAATTCTTTTTTAAAACACTTCTCTGTATAATGAATAAACTTTTTCACTATTTCTGGAAGAAAAGATTCATTTTTATAGATAAGATATAATTCCCTGCAAAATTCCTTTTCCGGCAATCTATAAATCAATATCTTTCCAGACTCATGTAATTCTCTTATCATTTGATATGACAAAATCGAAATTCCCATTCCAGCTTCCACACAATCTCTTAGCATCTCTGCACTATCAAAGGTTGCAATAATATTTAAGTCTTCTTCTTCTATTCCAAAATATTTCAAGCTGCCGAGTGCCTCTTTCATTGTTCCAGAGTACTGTCTTCTTGCTAAAAATGGTGCTTCTAAAATCTGTCTTAAATCGCTCTCCCCAGAATCACTTTCTCCGGAAAAAATCTTCTGATACTTCTTTGTATTTGGTGCTGCCAAAACCAGATGGTCTTTTATCAGTGGAATGTACTTGCACTGCTTTTCTACCTTTGTCCCAACAAATCCAATATCGAGACTTCCCTCTTTTACCCGACGAATAATATCTAAACTATCCGCACTCGTCATCTCCACCTGCGTATTTACATTTTTCTTTAAAAATCCACTCAATATTGTAGGAACAAACCACTGTGCCGGAACAGAAGATGTACCAATCCGAAGAAACTCACTTCCATTCCCCCCAACTTCCATTATCGCTTTTCGATGTAAAAGTAAAATATCTATTGCATACTTATAAAGCTTTACCCCATCTTCTGTCAATTCAAAATTTCTTGCTGTACGTCGAATCAGCTTTTTCCCAAGCTCATTCTCTAAGGCTGACACATGTGTACTGACTGTAGATTGCGAGAGATGCATTTTTTTCGATGCTGCCAAAAAACCTTTACATTCTGCAACATTTGCAAAAATCTGCAATTGATGTATATCCATTTTCTCACTTTCCTTTCCGGTAAGTTTAAAATACTCTGGTCGAAAACACTCCAGAATAAATACATTTTACCATATCTATCGTTTTTATCAATAATCATATCTATATTATCGAAATAATGAACTTTACTTTCTGTACAATATCTATTAAACTAATTTTAGAATAAATTACATTATGTTGGGAAATTTTACCCAAAATGTACTCGCAAAATCGGTTACAAAAGGAAATGTATGAAAAGTTCTGAAATTACATTGAAGAGGAACCATAAAAGTATTTTTCAGTGGTAACAAGCACATACATAAAAAACACTGAGAGTACATCCCACATAAAAGGAGGCTGCCTATTATGGAAAAGGAAAAATTATTTTGTAAAGGGGGAGGATGTACTGCAAAGCTTGGCGCTGGCATTTTAAGTCGTATATTATCGAAGCTGCCGCAGGGACCAGAAGATGAGAATCTTCTTGTCGGTTATGACAGTAAAGATGATGCCGCTGTCTATAAGATATCTGATGATATTGCTTTTGTACAAACCCTTGATTTCTTTCCTCCGATGGTCGATGACCCTTACACTTTTGGGAAAATCGCTGCTACAAATGCATTAAGTGATATTTACGCAATGGGCGGTGAAGTAAAAACCGCCTTAAATATTGTCTGTTTTCCTGAAAAAATGGATCTGAACATTTTAGGTGAAATTATGCGAGGCGGTGCCGAAAAAGTAATTGAAGCCGGCGGAACACTTGCCGGAGGGCACTCTATTGCTGATTCGGATGTGAAATATGGTCTTTCTGTTACCGGCATCGTCAATCCGAATAAAATCTATACGAATAACGGGGCGAAACCGGGCGATGCACTGATTCTTACGAAGCGGCTTGGTGTCGGCATTATCTGCACAGCAAATCGAGTAGGAGAAGCTTCTGTGGAAGCAATGAAAGCCGTAACAGACTCCATGACAACCTTGAACAAGTACGCCGCAGAGTGTTGCAGGAATTTCGAAATCCATGCCTGCACAGACGTTACAGGATTTAGTTTTCTAGGCCACCTTCATGAAATGATGGATGGACAGCTTTCCTGTCATATTCACGCAAAACAGGTTCCTGTCTTTGAAGAGGCCTTACGACACGCCGATGAATTCCTTTTAACTGCTGCCGGACAGAGGAACCGAAACTTTACCGGTCCATTTGTTCAATTTAAAGGTATTCCATTTGCTATGGAAGAAATTCTTTTTGACCCTCAGACATCCGGTGGTCTGCTCATTTCTCTTGCAAAAGAAGATGCACCTGGTCTTCTTGACAAGTTAAAAGCTTCCGGTCTTCCTGCTGAGATTGTCGGAGAGGTTCTAGCAAAAACAGAACCGGAAATTTTAGTCACAAATTAATTCAAGAATGCCCCGGCATTCTTGCTGCGAGATGCGCGTCATGCAATACATGACATACTTCTTCTGCGCATCTCTGCAATCCTGCCGGAGGCTATATCAGATGGGGGGGGGATTGACTCCCCTACTGATACTGATTTATTGCTCGCCACCTACAAAGGTGGGAGTCATCTCACATCTGATATACAAAATGGAGGAACAATCATGATTAAAGTAAATGCAATGGGCGATGCCTGCCCAATCCCAATAGTAAAAACAAAAAATGCCATCCGCGAATTACAGGGTGGCGGTACAGTAGAGACACGTGTTGATAATGAAATTGCCGTACAGAACCTTACAAAGATGGCAAACCAGAAGGGATACGGTGTGCATTCTGAAAAGATTTCCGATAACGAATTCAAAGTAACTATGACCGTAAATGCAGAAGCTGCCCAGGCTGCCGCTGACAGTGCAATTGCAACAGTAGAAGAAGAAAACTGTCCAGTAATACCAGCCGGAAAGAAAAATATCGTTGTTGTCATCAGCTCTAACCAGATGGGAAGTGGCGAAGAAGAACTTGGCAAATCTTTATTAAAAGGGTTTATTTACGCCTTAAGCCAGCAGGACACCCTTCCTTCCACCATTCTTTTCTATAATAGTGGCGCTTATATCACAAGTGAAGAATCTGCTTCCATCGAGGATTTGAAATCTTTAGAAGCCCAGGGCGTTGAAATCCTTACTTGCGGAACCTGCCTGAACTTCTATGGACTTACTGATAAGCTTCAGGTCGGTGAGGTAACAAACATGTACGTTATCGCTGAAAAAATGACACAGGCAGACTTAATCGTACAACCTTAATTGTACAGCCTTAAATTTAAATTCGAATTTGCAAAACTTTAAGCCTGAATTATAAACTTAAATGCAAATTCGTAAAACTCAAATCCAAACTATGAACCTTTAAACAAAGGAGTATCTTAACTATGTTTAGAAAGAAAAAGCCTACTTTCATCATTGCATTTGACGCAACAACACAGGCTATGGCAACCGACAAATTCTGCACCAAAAACGGCCTTCCCGGAAGACTCATCCCCGTCCCCCGCGAAATTACCGCCGGCTGCGGATTTGCCTGGAAAGCCGCTCCAGAAGATGAAACTATTTTAATAGAAGCACTCACCAAAGAAGGAATCGAGTGGGCTTCTACACATATTTTAGAAATTTAATTTATAAACATTCAACTTTATCAATCTATTTTTCAGAATTCATTTTTATCAATATGTCATATTTTAGGTATTCCAATTCGTCAATGTCTTTACAAACGACATATTGATAAACTTGATTTCTCTATATCTAGTTTTTATTGATTAAGTGCTGTTGATAAAGAAAAAATATTCAGGATACTTATTATGAACAAATATTTTATTGGTATTGATATTGGTTCTACCTGCGCTAAAACAGTTGTCATGAATCATGAAAAAGAGATTCTCCACCGTTTTTTACAGCCAACTGGCTGGAGCAGTGTAGATACTGCAAAGCAAATACAGGAAACGCTCATGGAAAAGAGAATCCTGCCAGAAGAATCCGTTGTTGTCGCAACCGGATACGGTCGTGTCTCTGTTCCTTATGCTGCAAAATGCGTCACAGAAATTACCTGTCATGCAAAAGGAGCCTGCTATATTCATAAAAATGAAAATATGCTCCTCATTGACATCGGGGGACAGGATACGAAAATCATCCGCATTGAAAACGGTATGGTCACTGACTTTCTCATGAATGATAAATGTTCCGCCGGAACAGGCCGTTTCCTTGAAGTCATGGCAAATACATTATCTCTAACCCCACAAGATCTGTGTGAGCTTGCTGCAAAAGGCAGCGGAACTTCTATCAGCTCCATGTGTACTGTGTTTGCAGAATCTGAGGTAATCAGTTTGATCGGACGTGGAGAATCAAGAAAAAACATTGCCTTTGCCGTTATCGACTCCATCGTACAAAAAGTTGTATCACAGGCAGCAAGACTTATAAATGGACAGGAAGAATGCATTTGTCTTACTGGTGGATTATGCGATTACTCTTATCTTAAGAAATCGCTCGGAGAATCTTTAAAAACAGATGTATTAACCGATACTGACGGTCGCTATGCCGGAGCAATTGGTGCAGCGCTTTCTGCCACCACTATCTGAATTACAATCTATGAGAATACCTGTCTTAAGCTTAGAAACTGACTATGCAGATACAGATGCTGAACAGCTTCGTACTCGTATTGGTGCTTTCATCGAAATGCTCAATGATTAAAGGCGGATTAAAATATTATATCTTATTCGAAAACTATGAGCAGAGACTTGCCCTTCATGATGTCTTAGATTCCGATGACATTCCAAACCGAATTGCCCCGGCTCCCAGAGCCATTCAGGGTGAATTATCCTGCGGTATGTCCCTTCTCATAGAACCTGCTCACATAGAACAAGTACGACTTTCCATTGAAAAGCACCAAGCAGAATACCATACCATCGTACCCCTCGAAGGACAGGTAAAACCAAAGCGAGATAAATATTGTTGAATTACTATTTTTTTAGATAACAGAAAAACCCCAGAAACAAATGTTTCTGGGGTGAATCTTACGCTTGAACACAAGTACCTTGCGGTACGATATATATACAAAAACTTATTACAACAATTTCCATTTAGCATTATCAACTTGCAGACTATAACCACAATAGGAACAACAACCGTTATTATCCGGAATATAGTTAGCCCCACAACTTGGACATTCCTTTTCCATCACAACGGCCTGGCCTTTGGACTTGATTCGATTCGGATAACGAGATCGGCAAAGCTTCCAGTTATGCTTTTCACTTTTCGTCACAATATGCTTATTATTTTGAAGAAAGGTTTGCTTCAACATCGCTTCCACAGAAATCGTCGTCTTGTCAGACGTATTTTCCACACCTTTTAGCTTTATATTATTAACACTGTAAGAAAGCAGCTCTGGGGTAAGAAGTGTTTTGTATAACGCTTCATTGATATTACTTATTAACCAACCCTCATCATAACGGACAATCTCTTTCTCAAGATTCTCCAGCTCATCTATTTTCCTTGCTCTGATCCAAAGAAGACTCAGACTCAGTATAATTGTAAGTGTCATCGCAACACCAATTGCAATATACATATTCGTGATCAAATAAACACAAGGAAATGTCGGTAAAAACGAAAGTAAAATCGTTACACTGGTATACTTTAGATTATCCATATTCGGATCTGGTGTCTGATAAATCATAAAATCTTCGATTTGCCAGTCATAGAAATTACTCTGAATAAACCCTCCACAATAAGGACAGTTTGTCTCATCACCTTTTAACTGTATCTGTGCCCCACAGCTTGGACAAAATATTTCCGAATACTTTGAGTAAAATCTCTGCTCCTTCTGCCTGTCTTTCTCTCCCACTTCATTGTGACGAATATGACGAGACTGCCGAAGCAATATCGACCCATGCGGATAAATCGATTCATGAATTACCTTACCACTGTCTCTATGTAAATATTTATCAGAAACAGCGGCTTCTACGATAACTTCCCTCCATTCACGTCCTGAATCACTCCAATGCCGGAAGTCTCTCTTTTTGGCATTCCCTTCTGATAACTTCACATTCGTAAAATGTAGCTGCCTTGATAAACCTCTTCCTTCAAGCAGCTTTATTTCATGCACTACTTTTTCCTGAAAAATCCGATCCATTCTTACCGTACTCTTTTGCAAATTACCGGTTTGCATCAAAGTAAGCAGTTCCTCCAGAACATTCGATATCTTTTTCGGTACTTTCTCCGTTCTCAAAAACTTCGCTTCCGGTTGTGCCAATCTTTTTTTCACCACAAAATACCAGTTACTAGGCAAAAATCGTTCAAAATTCCACTCCAGTATACGGCTTGCAACAATATACCCTAATGCACAAGCCCACACAAATGCAAAAACACTCGCCTCACTCCATGTAAGTTTCATCAAAAATCACCTCCTCATATATCCATAGATTACTACAACAACACCCTTTTCCCTCAATGCTCAAATTCTTCTACTTCTTAGGCAAATATCTCATATCCGATACCGTATATACTGTAATAAAGGCCTCTGGATCTTCCTGATTGATATACTTCATCAATTTCTGATATTCCCCTTTGTCTACAATGGTAATGATCTCATTTCTTTTTTCCATATTGTAAGCACCAATTGCTTCGTAAATAGTTGCCCCACTGTGCAGATCACGAACAATAAACTGCCGCAATTCCTCTTCCTTTTTTGTAATGATGCAGACCCGTCGTTTGATATTATGATCAAAAATAAAATGATCCAAAACAATACCATTAAAATAAGTTCCCAATACACTAAGTACTACAGTCTTCTTATCATAAACCAGCGCTGCCGAAAGTGCCACACACATCCCTGACAAAGACATCGCTTTCCCCAGCTCCATATGAAAATATTTATTCATAATTTTAGCTACAATATCTAATCCCCCAGAAGAAGCATTCCGGTTGAATAAAATACTCAGGCCCACACTGACCACCAGAATGTAGCAAAGAACATCCAGCTCCTGACTATTCGTTATAGAACCGGTGTTGGGAAAAATATTCTCAAATATACCCAGAAACACCGGCAGCATAACACTCGTGTAAACTGTTTTAAGCCCGAATTCCTTTCCACAGGTAAAAAATCCAATAATTAATAAAACTACATTAAGAATCATCGTAATCGCTGATAATGGCAGCGGAACAAAATTTGAAAGAACAATACCCAGACCTGACATACTACTAATCGACGTATGACTCGGAACCAGGAAAAAGTAAACAGCAACAGCTATAATAGCAATTGCGATGGTAAGGATATTTATTTCTATCAAAATAGACTTGTAATCTGTCTTCGTTTTCATATTATTTTTTTATCTCCTCCTGTGTTAAAGACTATTACTGCATAAGTAAAAAGTATAATTGAGACGATGATTAAAAACATCATTTCCCTTCATTTATTTTTCTTGTTGAATTTTGGAACTGCCAATTCGCTATACACGGTATTAAATAATTCTGTTAGAAACTACTTATTTTTAATAGCTCTTATGTCTCTATTTGCGCTCAAATCCAAAATATCTTGTCCCTTGAAAATTTAATGTTCCAGCATCTCCTTCTATTAGCATTCCATACTCAGAACCACTCATAGAGAATTCTATTCTGTCACCGCTGTCCACCTCGAAAGTTACATAATAGGAAGTGGATGAGGTAGTGCTATATCCATGAGAGCCGCTCATGTCCCCATTATTAGGATGTTGATGATGGGAGACTTCCGTTCGTTTGGCAACTACCCTGGCTGATACATTGAGCCGTGGAGAGTGATTGTTTTTATTCCATGTGGTAATACTTGTGATAATGCCATATGCTAATATAATAAAAACGCTACAGAATATTAGTGCGAAGGCGATGTTAAATAGCATATCAAATCCATCAAATAACATAGTGTTTCTCCTTCTCATATTTTCTCCTCTTAGAAATATGTGTTTTACGATAATTTTATCATACAGCAATTATAACTTCAAATAGGAATTTACCGAGGTGAGTAAACAGACGGCCCCAGCAAATTCCTATTTTCCCAGGCAACAGAAAAACCCCAGAAACTAATGTTTCTGGGGTGAATCTTACGCTTGAACACAAGTACCTTGCGGTACGATATATATAAAATCTAGTATTATTCAGTTACTAATTATATAAGTTCGTGATTACTCGAGGATAGAAGCAACACGTCCTGATCCTACAGTACGTCCACCTTCACGGATAGCGAATGTAAGACCCTGCTCCATAGCTACTGGATGGATCATGTCGATTGTCATTTCTACGTTATCACCAGGCATGCACATCTCTGTTCCTTCTGGAAGAGTGATAACACCTGTTACGTCAGTTGTACGGAAGTAGAACTGAGGTCTGTAGTTGTTGAAGAAAGGAGTATGACGTCCACCTTCATCTTTTGTTAAAACGTAAACCTGAGCTGTGAACTTATGATGGCATGTTACGCTACCTGGCTGAGCTAATACCTGTCCACGCTGAATTTCGTCTCTCTGAACACCACGAAGAAGAGCTCCGATGTTGTCACCAGCCTGAGCTTCGTCAAGTAATTTACGGAACATTTCAACACCAGTTACAACAACTTTACGTGTTTCGTCTGTGATACCAACGATTTCTACTTCATCAGATACGTGTAATACACCACGCTCTACTCTACCAGTTGCAACAGTACCACGACCTGTGATAGAGAAGATGTCCTCGATAGGCATTAAGAAAGGCTTATCTGTGTCACGTTCTGGGTTAGGAATCCATGTATCAACAGCGTCCATGAGTTCCATGATCTTGTCTCCCCATGGTCCGTTAGGATCTTCAAGAGCCATAAGAGCTGAACCCTGGATGATTGGAGTGTCATCTCCTGGGAAGTCGTACTCGTTTAATAATTCACGGATTTCCATGTCTACTAACTCAAGTAACTCTTCATCATCTACCATATCACATTTGTTCATGAATACTACGATGTAAGGTACACCTACCTGACGGGATAATAAGATGTGCTCTTTAGTCTGAGCCATAACACCATCAGTAGCAGCTACTACAAGGATAGCTCCATCCATCTGAGCAGCACCAGTAATCATGTTCTTTACATAATCGGCATGACCTGGACAGTCAACGTGTGCGTAATGTCTCTTCTCTGTTTCGTACTCAACGTGAGCTGTAGAGATTGTGATACCACGTTCTCTTTCTTCTGGAGCTTTATCGATGTTTTCGAAATCTACTTTTTCGTTTCCTTCTACTCTTTCAGCTAATACTTTTGTGATAGCAGCTGTTAAAGTTGTTTTACCATGGTCAACGTGTCCGATGGTACCAATATTACAATGTGGTTTAGTTCTCTCAAACTTAGCTTTAGCCATTTGAATTTCCTCCTTAAAATTACGCCTGATAGGCTGTCTTTATAATTTTAAATATTCTCGTCCGGCAAAGAATCGACCAGACGATTCCAAATCACAGCCAGACTGCGACTATAAAGCCGCACCTGCTGTAATTATATTTCATTTTAACATTATTTGCAAGTAAAACTTTACAGATAATCTTTATCTATGAAATTATTTGTTCTGAGCTGCTAAATGAGCATCCAGAATCTTTTCCTGTACGTTCTTAGGAACTTTTTCATAGTGATCAAAGAACATGGAGTAGTTACCACGTCCCTGAGTTCTTGAACGTAAGTCTGTAGAATATCCGAACATTTCAGATAATGGTACAAAACCATGAACGATACGTCCGCCACCTACATCTTCCATACCTTCGATACGTCCACGACGGGAGTTGATATCACCGATAACGTCACCCATGTATTCTTCAGGCATTGTTACGTCAACCTTCATGATAGGCTCAAGTAATGCAGGATCTGCTTTCTTCATAGCATCCTTGAATGCTAAGGAACCAGCTACCTTAAATGCCATTTCAGAAGAATCGACTTCATGGTAAGATCCGTCGTATACTGTAGCATGTACACCAACAACAGGGAATCCACCAAGAATACCAGCTTTGGATGCCTCTTCGATACCAGCACCAACTGCAGGGATGTATTCTTTAGGAATAGCACCACCAACAACTTCGGAATCGAATTTGAATGTTTCTTCTCCGTTAACGTCCATAGGCTCGAAACGAACTTTACAGTGTCCGTACTGACCACGTCCACCGGACTGTTTAGCGTACTTAGAATCGATATCAACTGCTTTTGTGAAGGATTCTTTGTATGCTACCTGTGGAGCACCAACGTTAGCTTCTACTTTGAACTCACGAAGGAGACGGTCAACGATGATCTCAAGGTGAAGCTCACCCATACCAGCGATGATTGTCTGTCCTGTTTCCTGATCTGTATGAGCGCGGAAAGTAGGATCTTCTTCTGCAAGTTTTGCAAGAGCTTCTGCCATCTTGCCCTGTCCAGCTTTTGTCTTAGGCTCGATAGCGAGCTCGATAACTGGTTCTGGGAATTCCATGGACTCAAGAATTACTGGATGCTGCTCATCACAGATTGTATCACCAGTAGTAGTGAACTTAAATCCAACTGCTGCTGCGATATCTCCTGAGTATACTTTATCTAATTCCTGACGTTTGTTGGCATGCATCTGAAGGATACGTCCAACACGCTCTTTTTTGCCTTTTGTAGCATTTAAAATGTAAGAACCAGAGTTCATTGTTCCGGCATATACACGGAAGAAAGCAAGCTTTCCAACGAATGGGTCTGTCATAATCTTGAATGCTAAAGCTGCAAATGGAGCATCGTCAGATGCAGGAACTTCTACTTCATTACCTTCTAAGTCCTGACCTTTGATGGCTTCTACATCTGTAGGAGCTGGCAGATATTCGATAATAGCGTCAAGAAGTTTCTGTACACCTTTGTTTCTGTAAGCTGTACCACAGCAAACAGGAACCATTGTACAGTTACATGTTCCTTCACGGAGAACTCTCTTTAACTCTTCAACGCTTGGCTCTTCTCCATCAAGGTAAGCCATCATTAAATCATCATCTGCTTCACAGATTTTTTCAACCATATCTGTGTGATATAATTCAGCATCATCCTTCATATCTTCTGGAATATCAATAATGTCAATGTCTTCACCCTTCTCATCGTTGTAGATGTAGGCTTTCATTTCCATTAAGTCGATAATTCCCTTGAAGTCATCTTCCTTACCGATAGGAAGCTGAATAGGAATCGCGTTTTTACCTAATCTTGTTTTGATCTGATCTACTGCACCGTAGAAATCAGCACCCATGATATCCATCTTATTGATGAATGCCATACGTGGTACATTATAGGTGTCTGCCTGACGCCATACATTTTCGGACTGTGGTTCAACACCGCCCTTTGCACAGAAGACACCAACAGCGCTGTCCAATACACGAAGAGATCTTTCTACCTCTACTGTAAAGTCAACGTGTCCTGGGGTATCAATAATATTGATACGATGCTCTAAAGCACCTTTTTTAGGTTTACAATCCTCTTCCAGAGTCCAGTGACATGTTGTGGCAGCGGAAGTGATTGTGATACCTCTTTCCTGCTCCTGTTCCATCCAGTCCATGGTAGCAGTACCTTCATGAGTATCACCAATCTTGTAATTTACACCAGTGTAATAAAGGATACGCTCTGTCAATGTTGTCTTACCAGCATCAATGTGGGCCATAATACCAATATTTCTGGTTCTCTCAAGTGGATATTCTCTTCCAGCCAAGGTTTTTTCCTCCTATAAAATGTATCCGGACGGCTGCATAATCTATGCAGCACATCCTGTGTAAATAACTTATTAGAATCTGTAATGTGCGAAAGCTTTGTTTGCTTCTGCCATTTTGTGCATATCTTCTTTTTTCTTTACAGATGCACCAGTGTTGTTCGCTGCATCCATAAGTTCTTTTGCAAGACGCTCTTCCATAGTCTTTTCACTTCTCTTACGAGAGTAAAGAGTAATCCAACGAAGAGCTAATGCCTGACGTCTGTCTGGTCTTACGTCGATAGGTACCTGATAAGTAGCACCACCGATACGTCTAGCCTTAACTTCCAGAGCTGGCATAATGTTGTTCATAGCCTCTGTAAATACTTCTAAGGCATCTTTTCCTGTTTCTTCCGCAATGCGGTCGAAAGCACCGTAAACGATTTTCTGTGCAACACCTTTCTTACCGTCTAACATGATGTTATTGATAAGCTTTGTTACCACTTTGTTATTGTAAATAGGATCTGGTAATACATCCCTTTTTGCGATATGTCCTTTACGTGGCACGGTTCTTCCCTCCTTAATTAAATGTGATTTTCATTTCTTCATTTCCATGAGGAAATGAAATATTAAATCATCGGTACTCATGGAAACTTCTGTTTCCGTTGTTCATGCTCGGACAAGTCAATATATTGCCTGCAACCAACAGAGAAAATATTGCTATTCCGGCATTCTCACTGATATTTATTTCTTAGGTTTCTTAGCACCGTATTTGGAACGAGCCTGGCGTCTGTTTGCTACGCCTGCTGTATCAAGAGTACCACGTACGATATGATATCTTGTACCTGGTAAATCCTTTACTCTTCCTCCACGGATAAGAACAACACTATGTTCCTGAAGGTTATGTCCTTCACCTGGGATATAGCTTGTTACTTCGATACCGTTGGAAAGACGTACTCTGGCAATCTTACGAAGCGCTGAGTTAGGCTTCTTAGGAGTTGCTGTCTTAACGGCTGTACATACTCCACGTTTCTGTGGTGAGCTGGCATCTGTTGGTCTTTTCTTTAAGGAGTTAAATCCTTTCTGAAGAGCAGGTGCCGTGGATTTCTTTGCTACAGACTGTCTTCCTTTTCTAACTAACTGGTTAAAAGTAGGCATTCTGAAATTCACCTCCATGCATATTTTCTAATGTGGTTGCTAATAGTTTCTTCTTTAGGTTAAACCAATATGACAAATCATCTTGATTATACCCATATGTGGACATAGTTATACATCGCACACAATTAAAGATTATATATTTAAAAAATCTTTTTGTCAAGGGGGAAATTGAATTTCATTTTTCTCGAAGTGCCAGAAACAGACGAACCCAGAAGAAACCAACTCCAGCCACAGTCAAGCCCCTGAGAATAAAATAATCCCTATCTGTGACTTGGGAGCAAGGTTTGAACGTTCGCGCGTCTAAGCGAACATTCAAACCGCAGCGACGAAAGTCACAGATAGGGATTATTTTATTCTCGGGGTCGTCTGTCCTGTATCTTAATTAAAGATTTTCAGAATCCATCATCATTGCTGCATCCTCTGACTTCTGACCACGCATTTCTTCTTCCATAGAAGCTGCATCGTAGTCAAATTCGTCTGCTTCTTCGATCTTGTTGACAACTTTTCCTGTATCAAGATGAAGATTACGATACTTCTTTAATCCTGTTCCGGCTGGAATCAGTTTTCCTAAAAGTACGTTTTCCTTAAGACCAATTAATGGGTCAATCTTTCCTTTGATTGCTGCATCTGTAAGAACCTTTGTTGTTTCCTGGAAGGAAGCAGCAGATAAGAAAGAGCTTGTTGCAAGAGAAGCCTTTGTGATACCGAGAAGTGTCTGCTCTGCTGTTGCAGGCTCTTTTCCTTCTGCAAGAAGTCTTTCATTCTCATCCTCTAATTCAAGGATATCAATGAGTGCTCCTGGTAAGTACCGGCTATCTCCAGCTTCTTCAATACGAACTTTCTTAAGCATCTGGCGAACGATAATCTCGATATGTTTATCGTTGATATCTACACCTTGCAGACGGTATACACGCTGTACTTCACGCATCATGTAATCCTGAACTGCTCCTGCACCTTTGATTCTTAAGATGTCATGAGGATTTACAGAACCTTCTGTCAGTTCATCACCGGCCTCTAAGTAAGTACCGTCAAGAACTTTGATACGGGAACCGTAAGGAATTACATAATTTCTTGTTTCTCCGCTATCCTCATTTACTACAGTGATTTCACGTTTTTCTTTTGTTTCTTTTACATCCGCACGACCAGCAATTTCAGTGATGATGGCAAGACCCTTAGGTTTACGTGCCTCAAAAAGCTCCTCGACACGAGGAAGACCCTGTGTGATATCATCACC
>ERZ856578.3704-NODE-3704-length-22162-cov-3.924202_pt1 | contig 22162 bp, 25 predicted proteins | sample MGYA00514384_ERZ856578 | MGnify/ENA primary metagenome ERZ856578 (study PRJEB29103, sample SAMN06111958) | human gut metagenome | biome: human gut; feature: ankylosing spondylitis patient; material: healthy_person | host: Homo sapiens | place: China:Hangzhou... | reverse complement strand
TAGCGGTAGTCGGATTTGAACCAACGACACTGCGGGTATGAACCGCATGCTCTAGCCAACTGAGCTATACCGCCATAAACAGTCCCCCTGGCAGGGGGACGCAGATTATTATATAGTATGTCCCGGGGCTTGTCAAGAACATTCTGCCCAAAAATTCACAGAAAATCAACCGAACACCGAGATGCACTGAGACGGACAGGCAGCCGCGCACTCGCCACAGCCGACACATTTCTCCGGATCGATGGACGCGAGGAAATTTTCCACATGGATGGCGTCGTAGGCGCAGACCTTGGTGCATTTCATGCAGCCGATACACCCCGCCTTACAGGCCTTGCGGACCGCCGCGCCTTTCTCATGGCTGGAACAGCGCACCACGCCTTTTGTGGCTCCAGGGACCAGCGCGATCAGATGCTTGGGGCAGGCTTTGACACACAGGCCGCAGGCACGGCAGAGGGACGGATCCACCCGCGCCAGGCCGTTTTCCACATGAATGGCATCGAACTCGCAGGCATCGACACAATCGCCGTAACCCAGACAGCCGGCGCCGCAGAGCCAGTCTCCGCCATAAAACTGCGCGGCAGCCTTGCAGGAGGGCAGGCCCCGGTAGTTGAGCTTGCGGGCGGTCACATCCAGGCAGCCCCCGCAGCGCACCAGCGCGGTTTTGACCTCCACTTCGCCCGAAACACCCAGAAGCGCCCCGGTCGCCTCGGCCACTTTGGCGCCGCCGGGGGAACAAAGCCCAACCTTGGCCCCTTCGTGGACCATGGCATGGGCATACCCCTCGCAGCCGGAATAGCCGCAGGCTCCGCAGTTGGCACCGGGGAGGAGCTCCTTGAGCGCCTCCACCTTTTCATCCCGCGGCACTGCCATCAGCACCGAGGCAACCGCCAGAATCAGTCCCGCGAGAAGGCCCACTCCGGCGAGGATCAGGATCGGCAGCAGGATCGTCATTCAGATTCCCTCCTTGACAGGTCTTCTCACAGTCCGAACAGCCCCTGGAAACCCAGAAAGGACACCGAGACCAGGGACGCGGCAACCAGTGTGATGGGCAGCCCCTTGAGGCTTTCGGGGATTTCCGCCGACTCCAGACGCTCCCTCACGCCGGCGAACATCACCATGGCCAGCAGGAACCCGAGGCCCGCTCCCAAGGCATTGACCAGAGACTGGACAAATCCAAAATGGCTGTCGATGTTCAGGATGGTCACGCCGAGTACCGCGCAGTTGGTGGTAATCAGCGGCAGATAGATCCCCAGCGCCTTGTGCAGCGGGGGCACGTACCGTTTGAGCACGATTTCCACGAGCTGGACCAGAGCCGCGATGATGAGGATAAAGGCCAGGGTCTGGAGATAGCCCAGATCGTTCGGCCTCAGCAGGAAGGTGTAGATCGGCCAGGTGGCGGCAGTGGCCATCAGCATGACGAAGAGTACCGCCAGCGACATACCGACGGCGGAATTCAGCTTTTTGGACACGCCCAGAAAGGGGCAGATGCCAAGAAATTGGGAGAGGACGAAATTGTTTACCAGCAGGCCGCCGATGAGGATGGCGAGCAGGCTTCCGTTAGGCATGGCTCCCGTCCCCCTTCCCGTCGCCGGCCGGATCCGCCGGGGATGAGGCCGACTTGCAGCCCTCCGCCCCGTGGCAGGCCCCCGTCATGGGGCAGGCGGCGCAGACCTGGCCGCTCAGCTCTTCCCGGGCGGTATCTTTGTCAAACTTATGGGAGAGCTGGTTGGTCAGCCAGATCAGGATGCCGAAGACAAAGAATCCGCCGGCGGGCAGGACGAAAATGGTGATGGCGGGGAAAAGCCCCCCCTCCGGCCAGCCGAAAACAGTCCCGTTGCCGAGGAGCTCCCGGATAAGGCCCATGGCCACCAGCGCGCCGGTGAAGCCGGCCCCCATCCCCAGTCCGTCCAGGGCGGACAGCCCCACGCTGTTGCGGGAGGCAAAGGCCTCCGCCCGGCCGAGGATGATGCAATTGACCACGATCAGGGGCAGATAAATCCCCAGCGCCTTGTCGATGGAGGGCAGGTACGCCTTCACCAGCAGCTGGACGATGGTGGTAAAGCCCGCGATGACGACGATGTAGGCGGGCAGCCGCACCTTATCGGGGATCATGCGGCGCAGGAGGGAAATGACGATGTTCGAGCAGACCAGCACGAAGGTGGCGGCGGCCCCCATCCCCAGTCCATTCATGGCCGCGGTAGTCACAGCCAGAGTGGGGCAGGTGCCGAGGATCAGGCGGAGGACCGGGTTTTCCCGGATCAGGCCCTTGGAAAATTCATTGACATACCGGTTCATGTCCCGCTCTCCCCTTTCGTCTGCCAGGCCGTATCGTCCTTCTGCACGGCGGTGACCTGGTCAAAATAAGCAATGGCCTGGTTGACGGCATTGACGATGCCCTTCGAGGTTTTGGTGGCCTGGGACACGCCGTCCACATCCACGCCGAACTCCAGCGCCTTGGCATTTTTCCCCTGGAGGGCCGTGAGAAGGCCGCCCTTTTCCACCTTATCCACATACCCCGCAGTCTCGTTGTCCGAGGTGACGGCCACCCCGGAGATGGTCCCGTCCCTCCGGATCCCCGTCATGACCTTCAGCCCCGCGCTTTTGCCCGTCGATTCGGCGGTGAAAACATAACCTACCGTGGCGCCGTCCTGTATGCCGACATAATACTCCACTTCGGCGCCGTCGACCGTCATAAGCTGCTTTTCAAAGGAATCCGCCTCCAGCACCTGAAGACGGGCGGCAGTCGCGGTCGCCTCGTCCCGGGCGGCGATGGTGTCCTCGGTCAGGGCGTTGGTGCCGGCCAGGGCGGCCGTGACGATACCGGCGATCAGGGCCAGGGCCAGGGAACTGACCACGATCCCTTTTATGTTCTTATTCATGGCGCGCCCTCCGTTTCTCCCCGAAGGGCCGGGGCCGCGTCACCCGTTCGATCAGAGGGACGAGGATATTCATGATCACAATGGCGAAGGAGACTCCCTCGGGCAGCGACCCGTACAGCCGGATGAGCACCGTCAGCAAACCGCAGCCCACCGCAAAGACGACCTTGCCCGCCTTGTTGATGGGGCTGGTGGTGTAGTCGGTCGCCATAAAGATGGCTCCCAGCATCAGCCCGCCCGACAGGATATGGTACAGGGGGTTGCCCCCCAGCAGCCAGGTCATGACGAAGACGGTGCCGATGTACACCACCGGTACGATGGGGGAAATCACCCGCCGGATGACGAGATACACCCCGCCGAGCAGCAGGGCAAATACGCAGGTTTCCCCCAGACAGCCGCCCCGCATCCCCACAAAGAGCTGCAAAGGGGAGAAGGCCGACGGATCCCCGCCCTGGGACATCAGCGCCAGCGGGGTGGCCGAGGAAATCGCGTCGGCCCCCTGCCACTGCATCGGCGCCACCCAGTTGTTCATCTCCCCGGGAAAGCTGCCCATCAGGACGATCCGGCCGAGCAGGGCCGGATTGACGAAATTCTGGCCCAGCCCGCCGAACATCTGCTTGGCGACCACAATGGCCACCACGCTGCCGAGAGCCGCCTGCCAGAGAGGGATGGTGGAGGGCAGGTTATAGGCCAGCAGCAGGCCGGTGACGACGCAGGAAAGGTCCCCCACCGTCTGGGGACGTTTCATTACCGCCCGGGACAGCACCTCGGCCGCCATGGCGGAGGCAACGCAGATCAGCTCAACGAGCAGCGCCCGCCAGCCGAAAAGCCACACCGAAGCGATCCCCGCCGGCGCCAGCGCGATGAGGACGTCGAGCATGATGGTCCGGGTATTCATCCCGCAGTGCAGGTGGGGGGAGGAGGATACGATCAGGGTATTGTCCAACGGATTCACCTCATTTTTTCACGGATGATGGAGCGGTGCTTTTCGCAGACGCGGCACGGACCGCATCCTTCGCCATCCGGACCACCTGGACGATGGGCCGGTGGGCCGGGCAGGAATAGGAACAGCAGCCGCACTCCATACAGGTCATAGTCCCGAGCCTTTTCATCTCATCGGTATCCCCGACCGCATAAGCCCGGGCGATGGAGGGGGGCAGCAGATGCATCGGGCAGGCGTCCACGCACCGGCCGCAGCGGATGCAGGTGGTGGCACTCTCCATCCGGGCATCGGGTTCCGCGAAGGCCAGGATGGCGTTGTTCTGCTTGAGCACCGGAAGCTGGTCGTCCATCAGGGCGAGGCCCATCATCGGCCCACCCATTAACAGCTTGTGGACCGGGGCGGACAAGCCGCCCGCAAAGGCCAGCACCTCATGAATGGGGGTACCGATGGTGACCCGGATATTTTGAGGATGGGCCACAGCCGACCCGTCCACCGTGATCCGCTTGGTCACGAGGGGCATGCCGGTTTTCAGATATCGGGCCAGCACGGCGGCGGAGGTGACGTTCATCACCACGCAGCCCACGTCGGCGGGCAGGCCCCCTGGTGGGACCTTCCGGCCGGTGCAGGCCTGGATGAGGACCTTTTCCGCCCCCTGGGGATACCGGGCCGGCAGGCCCTTGACAGCGACCTCCCGGCCGGGCGCCGACACCTTGGCAGCGATTTTGGACAGCTCCGCGATGGCGGCGGGCTTGTTCCGTTCCACGGCAATGATCACCCGGCCCGCGTCGAGAAATTCCATGACCGCCTGCACACCCGAGACGATGTCCCAGGAATTTTCCATGCATTCCCGATAATCCGCCGTGATATAGGGCTCGCACTCGGCGGCGTTGATGAGGATGGTGTCGATCGCCCCCGGGTCCTTGGGATTCAGCTTGATATAGGTGGGAAAACCCGCGCCGCCCAGCCCCACCAGGCCGGAATTCCGCACGGCGTTCAGGAAATCCTCGTGGGTCTCGATAACGGGGGGCTTGACGCTGCTATGTACCCGCTGCTCGCCGTCGGATTCGATGACCACCGCCTTGGTGGTCCTTCCCCCCGGCAGGAGCAGCTCGGTGATGGCCTTGACGGTGCCGGAAACGCCGGAGTGGACGGGGGCGGAGAGGGGCTTGTCGCTGTCCCCCACCATCTGGCCGACCTCGACGGCGTCCCCCGGTCCGACGACCGGGTCGCACGGAACGCCCAGATGCTGGGACATGGCGAGGATGATCGTCTCGGGTGGGGGCATCACGACGGTTTCACAGTCCGCCGTGTGCTTGCGGTGGGGGGCGTGGACGCCTCCCCTGACCGGGTGGAGCCAGTTTTTCAAGGGCATAGGAGACTCACACATCCTTTCATAACTCTAAAGCTGCCGGCGCAGTTTCCCGATGGCCGGCAGCAGGAGATGCAGCGTCAGCCCCGTCACCATACCGGTGGCGAGAGCCATGAGCAGCAGCCAGGGGGCATAGGCGAGCACGGCCGGCCCGATCAGCAGCAGGGCCATGAGCCATTGCCCCGCGTTATGGGCCACGGCCCCGGCGATGCCGATGCCGATATCCCCCATCTTTCCCCGGAACAGACGCAGGCAGAGCGCCATGACGAGGGTGCTGAGCAGCCCCCCCGCCGCGCTCATCAAAAAGGCGCTGCCTCCCCGCAGCAGGGCAAACACCGCCTTGACCGCCGTAATGCCGAGCGCCGCGGGCAGGGAAAGGGCGGTCAGCGCATACATGGTGACGATGTTGGAAAGCCCCAGCTTGGCCCCGGGGACCGGCAGGGCGGGCAGCAGTCCCTCTAGAAACGAGAGGGCCAGTGCCAGCGCCGCCAGCAGGCCGAGCAGGGCCACGGAGGACGTTCCGGCCGCGATGGGGGATGGCCGGGGATTCTCTTTGGGTTTCATGCGGTCCTCTCCTTATGCGGAAAGATGGGCGGCCTCAGCCGGTGACGGCGTCCACGTCTCCGGAGGAAGCGGAGCCCGCGCTTACCCGGACGGCAATCCCCGCCGGCACGCAGGCCGCGCTCTGCCCGGAGGCAGACAGCCAGCCGCTGTGGACACAAATCTGGTCGGGACAGCCGCTTTCCCTGACCCTCACCCGGCCGTCCGCCACCTCGACGGTCAGGACGATGCCGTTTCTGCCGGTAAACGAAACGGTGGAAGGCCGGTCCAGGCGCAGCACGGTCTCCCCGTCCGGCGTCGTCACCACGGCGGTGCCCCCCGGACGGGCGAACAGGCGTCCGCCGGCGAACAGAAGCAGGGCGGCGGCGAGCACGCACGCCGCCAAGATGAGATCAGCCCGGCGGACAGCCGGGGGGCGGCGGGACCCGGCCGATGGTTTTTCCAAAAACACCCCTCCCGCATTGAATCCCTATCCCGAATATGATATACTATTCCCCGTAAAATTACAAGATATTTGCGGGGATTCTTCGGGCGCCCGCGCGTGCCGCCCGGCGGACACCGTTTGGAAAGAAGGATTCGGATGGATTTTGCCTTTCACATGCCGGTGCAGGTGATAAGCGGCCCCCATTGCCTGTCCGGGGGTGGGGAGCGGCTGAAACAATGGGGACGGCGCTGCCTGGTCGTCACCGGCGGCCACAGTGCCAAGGTCTCGGGCGCGCTGGACGATGCCCTTGCCATGCTGGAAAAGGCTGGGATCGAGGCGACGGTATTCCCGGGCATCGGGCCGAACCCGCTGCTGACCCAGTGCCAGGCCGCCGCCGCGGCGGCGGAAGCCTGCCGGGCGGATTTTCTCCTCGGTATCGGCGGGGGATCGGTCATGGACGCCTCCAAAGCGGCCGCCTGGCTGGCGGCCAACTCGATATCGGATGAAACCCGGCTGTTCGAAGGAAAGCTCCGCCATCCCCCTCTTCCCCTGGCGCTGGTCGGCACCACCGCCGGGACGGGCAGCGAGGTCACCGCGGTGGCGGTGCTGACCGTTGACCGGGACCGCCGCAAACGCAGCGTCACCCATCCGCATTGCTATGCCAAACTGGTATTCGCCGATCCCCGGTACACCGATTCCGTGCCCTATCCCACCACCGTGTCGGCGGCGCTCGACGCCCTCTCCCACGCGGTGGAGGGATGGTTCGCCCCGGCCTGCGGCGACGTGCCGTCCCTGTTTGCGGAAAAGGCCTTCCCCCTGCTGGCCTCCGGCCTCGCCGCCCTCGCCGCCCATCCGGGGGAGCTGCCCGGGACCGGACAGCGCGACGCCTTGTATTACGCCTCCCTCTGCGCGGGCATGGTGCTCAACGCCACCGGCACCGCCTTCCCCCATCCCTTCGGGTATATCCTCACCGAGGACTTCGGCATCCCGCACGGACAAGCCTGCGCGGTCTTCCTCCCGGCCCTGACAAGGCGGGCGGAGGCGGTATGCCCCGACCGGGCCGCCCGACTTTTTTCGCTCTGCGGCGGGCGGGAGCGGTATTATGAAACCCTCGCGGCGCTGACCGACGCCGACGTCCGGATGACGGACGAGCAGATCACGGGATACGCGGCCCGCTGGCCGGGGCTCAAAAATTTTGCGCGCACCCCCGGCGGCTTTTCCCCGGAAGAGGGGATCGCTCTTTTCCGCGAGCTGTTCGGGGCGGCGCCCAGGCCGTAGAACGGTATCATGAAAACAGAAATGAGGAATCCATAGTGTCGGTTGAAACGGTAAAAACCTATCTCAAATCCTTCGGGCGGGACGAAGACGTCCAGGAATTCCCCGTGTCCAGTGCCACGGTGGAACTGGCGGCCGCGGCCCTGTCGGTCGAGCCCGCCCGCATCGCCAAAACCCTGTCTTTCGCGGATGGGGACGGCTGCCTGCTGGTGGTGACGGCCGGGGATCAGAAGATCGACAACGCCAAATTCAAGGCAGCGTTCGGGATAAAGGCCAAAATGCTGCCGGCCGGGGACGTGCTGCGCCTGACCGGTCACGCGGTCGGCGGCGTGTGCCCCTTCGCCCTGCCCGAGGGGGTTCGGGTGACGCTGGACATGTCCCTGCGGCGTTTCCCCCTGGTCTATCCGGCCTGCGGCAGCGCCAATTCCGCCATCGGCCTGACCTGTGAGGAGCTGGAGGCCTATAGCCGGGATGCCGTGTGGGTGGACGTCTGCAAAGACCGCGCGCCCGCCTGAAACGGGCGGAAATCCATGGAAAACGAGAGGAAAGGCGGGAACGGCCATGCGGGTATATTATGATCTGCACATCCATTCCTGCCTCTCCCCCTGCGGCGACGCGGACATGACACCCAACAATATCGTAAACATGGCGCGGCTTGCGGGCCTTTCCGCCATCGCCCTGACCGACCACAACGCCTGCGGCAACTGTCCGGCTATCCTCGAAGCCGCGCGGGGGAGCGGGCTCGCCGTCCTGCCGGGGATGGAGCTCTGCACCTCGGAGGAGGCCCATGTCGTCTGCCTCTTCCCCACTCTCGAAGCGGCGCTGGCGTTCGAGGCGCGGATACGCCCCACCCTGCCGCCGCTCAAAAACCAGCCTGAAATCTTTGGAGAACAACTTATCCTCGACGGGGAGGATACCATCACCGGGCATTCGGATGCCTTCCTGGCCGGGGCGTCGGGGATCAGCGTGGACGAGACCGCCGCGCTGGCGCGCTCCTTCGGCGGGACGGCCTTCCCGGCCCATATCGACCGGCCGTCCTACAGCGTCCCCGCCGCGCTCGGCGATATCCCGCCGGTGGGGTTTTTCGCCGCGGAGGTGACCGCCATGGGGGATCCGGAACGGATGCAGGACCGGTATCCGGCCATTCGCGGCCTGCCTCTGCTCCTCAATTCGGACGCCCATTTCCTGCACCAGATCCAAGAGGCGGGCCCGTATCTGGATCTTCCCTGCAACACCCCCGGAGCGGTCATCGCGGCCCTGAACGGTGAAAATCCCTGCGAATGGGGACGATGACCGGCACAAAATAACCCCTGCGCCTCCGTCTAGCCGCCGCGCCTCACCGCATTATCCCCGCCGATACCCCCTTTTTACTTTTTAAAAAACCAAGCATCCGCCCGGGACACATGCCCCCGGATGGATGCTTGGCTTTTTTAGAGTTGTTCGCCGTTTGTCACATACGGCCGCGGGCGGGCTTTACCGGAGGGTCAAACGGACGAATCCACGAAATACAGGGACCCGCCCTGTTACCTCCCGGCCCGCCGTCACCCTAGATATTGGACGGCAAGCACCGCCGCCCCCAGCACGGTCAGCACCCCGCCCGTCACCCGGTTTAAGAGCTTGGGCGAGGCTTTGTTGGCGAATTTGGCGGCGATCTGCGCCCACAGCAGGGTGGACAGGACACAGAACAGCAGGCTCCACAGGTCGGGGATCCCGCCGAGGGCGACATGGGAAAGCGCGCCGGTCAGGGCGGTGAAGGTCATGATGAACACGCTGGTTCCCACCGCGGTTTTCAGCTCATACCCCAGGACACTGGTGAGGATGAGGAGCATCATCATACCACCGCCCGCGCCGACAAATCCACAGACGAACCCGATCAGGGTGCCGCAGACGATGGACTGGATCAGTCGGGTTTTCGGCGGCACCGCCGACATCCGCTCCTTGGTGGTCATCACCGGCCGGACCAGGAATTTGATACCCAGCAGCAGGGTCATAAAGATCGAAAACCCGCCCATCAGGGTTCCCGGCAGCAGGCTGGACACCCAGCTCCCGACCAGGGTGAAGACCAGCACCGCCGCCATCATGACCAGGCCGTTTTTGATGTCGAGGTTTTTGTTCTTGCCATAGGTGTAGGCGGAGACCGCGCTGGCGAGGACATCGCTGGCGAGAGCGATACCCACCGCCTGATAGGCGGGAATATCCAGAAACGTGATCAGGATGGGGCTGATGACGGCCGCGGCGCTCATCCCCGCGAAACCGGTGCCGAGCCCCGCCCCGATCCCGGCGATGAAGCAGACGATGAACTTATACAGCAGCATGGACGGCGCCTTCTTTCAAATTGTGATGGATGCGGTGGAGGAAATCCGCCAGAACCCGCCGCTCCGTCCCGGTCAGCCCCGCCAGCACTTCATCGAAGAACGCGGTCTGCAGCGCCTGGCCCCGGGCAACCGGCCCCGCCGCGGAAGGCTTCAGCTCGAGATGCACGGTTTTGCGGTTGCCGTCCCGATAGACGCGGGCCAGGAGGCCTTTCTCCGCCAGGGATTCTACGGCGGCCGATACATGGGATTTGGCAAGGCCCCGCCGCCGCACAATATCCCGGGCGGTATCATAAGGGGGATTGTTGGCCAGGAACAGCAGCACATCCATCTCGGCCTGGTTCAGGCCGGTTTCACGGAGGAGCTCCGCAAACCGGCGGGTATACAGGCGCCTGAGCAGGGCGACATCGTCCAAAAAATCGGCGGGCAGCATGGCATCCTCTCCAATTGTTCTATTTTGAACTATTTTATCCCCGAATGCACCGTTTGTCAAGAAAAAGAGCGCGCAGACTCCCGAAAACTCTTTGCGGGCCACATCGTACCCCTAAATTAAAATAAGGTTAAGCAGTCAAAAAGCCGCCGCAGACACGGCCTGCGGCGGCTTCTCGGTCATTCATGGATAACGATAGTGGTCAGGGCCTTTTTCTGTTCCTCTGCCGGAGGCTTCAGCTTTCGGTTGTTCACAAGCTCCTTCAGACAGTGCAGGATAAACCAGCCGTCCGAGTAAAAGGTAAACTGCAAGCCGTATTGCTGCATCGTGCGCAGATGCTTCGGGGTTTCCTCCAGCACAGCCTCTATGAACGGCCTGCGCAGCGCCTCCAGTTCCTTCCAGTGCCGCTCCTTGATGCGGTCGCCGAGCGAGAGCAGTCCTTTTTTGGTTTCCGCCCCCTCGATCCAAACGCATTGGCAGGCGGCTTTGAAGCCTTTGCCCGGGTCCTCCACCGTTTTTAAAAAGCCGCGTTCGACCAGATAGGCATACTCGTCCCGGCTCAGCTCCGCCCCGTCTATTCGGCGGTTGAGCAAGGTCAAAACCCGGTCGGCTTCCAGATGGTAGGTGTTGTCCACCCGGCCAGCCGACCATTCGGAATCGATCTGCCACAGGGTAAGGCCGCCCACCTTGTTCCAGCACGGGCCGCACCAATGCCGCATACTGTCAAAATATTTCGGCAGAACGGCTTCCGGGTTCAAAACCGACGCGTAACAGAGGTTGTGCCCTCCGTCCGGCCGGAGCGTGGCGGCCTGTTCAAACGATACCGTCCTGTCCATCAGCGCTTCCCCGCTGAGAGCGGCGATATAGGGGATCAAGGCCCACAAAAAGAAGTTCCTGTCCTTCGGAGGGCCCGAAAGTGGAGAAGGTGCTGCCGTGCATCCGCCCGTGATGCCGGCATCGTCCCAAATATCCGCGTCCATTAGAGCATCGTACAGCTCGTTTGCAAAAATCCGGGCGGCTTTTTCATACATTTCGTCATGCAGGCGGCTGAGCGCGGAATTGGTCTCGTCGAGCAGGATGTTGCAGAGATACCGGGCGCCGTGCCTCGTCAGAAAGCCGTATTCCTCCAGATATTCCGCTTCGCTTTCGACATAAACCGGGGACACCCCCAAGGCATCCGCGATTTGGCGGATCGTTTTCGGCTCTTTCCAAACCACATATGCGATGTTCTGCGACAAGGCGCTTCTGAAAAAATTGCCGTTGTTGCCTTTGCTTCCCACCGAACCGTTTGTCCCGCACAGGGCAAACCGGATCGGATTGAAGCGCAGCTCGCTGGAGCTCCGCATCGTTTCCATCCCCCTTTTCAGTTCTTTTTTGGCTTCAAATAAATGCCACTTGACCGTACCGACCGGAATCCCCAGCTCTTCGGCTATCCGGCTTTGCTTCTTGTTTTCGTAATAGTAGGCGATCACGATGCGGCGCTGCAGCTTGGACAAATAGGCGATTTCACCGCGCAGTTTCTCCGTCGTTTCCCGCAGCGCGAGATCGGAAACGATGTCCGGCCCCCGGTCACAGAGGCTCCCGGCGGCTTCCTCGAGGGAAACGCCGATCCCCTGCTGCTTGTTGTCGCGGTAATAATTGCTCAGGGCATGGTGTGCGATCGTCCATACAAACGCCCGCACATCTTCGACATCCTCCCTCATCCGCAGCGCACGGAAAGCCTTGAGGAGAATGTCCTGTGTCAGATCCTCCGCGTCCTGCCGGTTTTTACACCGTTTCAAAGCAAATCCGAAAATGGGCTTCAGATAGGCGGCTGCCAGCCTGTCGGCTTCCTGTTTTTCCATCTGTTTGTCTCCTTGAAAGCGGCTTTCATCCATATAGACACCGGAACTGTAAAAAGGTTGTACGATTCTAAAAAGATGTGCGTTTTTATACGGTGTGAACGCACCCCGGCTGGTGAAAAAATCGGAGCAAGCGAGATATAAAGCTTGCTCCGATGCGGCCCTTGCGGTCCATTCAGACACCACCCTATTATCGGCCTTTGTATTCCTGCTTAATGATGTCGGCCATTTCTTCGGGAGTTTCCACACATCCTCCGGCGAGCCACATTTTGATAATCGCATTGATGCCGTTGCGGAAAAACGCAATATGATATTTGATATGCTTGTTCTCAAAATCTTTTTCGGCTCTGACCGTATCATAAACCATCACCTGGTGCTTTTCGTCGTACGCCAGCTTGAAATAGGTTTTATAGAAAATTTGGTTTTCCTTGATATGCCGGAACATCTTTAAGGCGCCATTTTGCTCTCTTTGCAAATCATCGAGAAATATCAAGGCGAAGTCCCGTTCTAGTTTTTCCCGAAACTTGTCTGCAAGGTCGTATATATCCATATAATTGGCGTAAAAGGTACTGCGGTTTAGCCCCGTCGTTTTGCATATATCCGATACCGTAATTTCTTTCATGTCCCTGCTCTGCAATAACTCAACGAAGGCCTTTTCAATCTTTTCAACCGAATTTCTCCGCCGTTTGTTGTTCTTTGTATTCATAACCCTCTCCATTATTCCAACACTCGTTGCCAATGTGATGATTGTTTGTTTGTATGTATATGCATTATACTGTAGTCAAAATAAAAGCACAAGTGTCGGTTTAATGGAAGGGGCCGCCCATATGAAAAAAAGTGGTTTTATCGCATTGATCTTAGGGACCGTAAGCGGCGTTTTATTCGCGCTTGGCATGTGCATGGCGCTTCTCCCGGAATGGGACGCCTTCACTGAAGGCGTCCTTTTCGGCGTGTCCGGCTTGCTGCTCGGTCTGATCGCCTTTTTTGTTTGGTGTAAAATGGAGAATAAAAAGCTGCCGGAATTAAAGGGCAAAAATCTGCTGCTGATTGCCTTCGGCGTACTCGGCGTCCTGATACTCGGAGCCGGCATGTGTTTGTGTCTTGTATGGGAGCAGATTGTTTGGGGAACGCTGATAGGACTTCTTGGAATCATCCTGTTGATTTCGTTGATTCCTTTGGTAAAAGGCATTAAATGACTATCCATCAGCTCACCGGAAACACCATTTTGAGCCTGTCGGTAAACTTTGCCTATGCTCTCGGCAGCTGCGTTGCCGGCATTGTCTCGCATTCATGGTGGTTTATGACATTGGGCGGCTATTATTGCACATTGAGTATCGCACGATTCTCCGTATTACAGGTCAAGCGCAAATCAAACGGTGATATCGCGTCAGAACTGTTTGCGAGAAAAATTACAGGAATCTTGTTTCTGTTTCTAACATTCTGCCTGATTGGCATTGTGACCCTTTCCGCTATCGACGGCCGGGGATCGGAATTTCATGAAATTGTCATGATTACCATTGCGGTTTATACCTTTGCCAAGGTAAGCATGGCAATCCTGGGACTTGCAAAATCGAAACGGATCCCATCGCCAGCCGTAAAAACCTTACGGAATATTTCGTTCGCAGATGCTTTCGTGTCCATATATTCCTTGCAGCGATCGATGTTGGTCTCCTTTCCTGGAATGGATGAAAAGAATATCCGGTTATTCAATATTTTGACGGGAACGGCCGTTTGGCTGCTGATTCTTCTGCTTGGAATCAATCTTATCGGCGGGAGGTGGATAAATGTGGCAAAATCCAAAATGATAAAAGCCAACGAAAAAATGGCCAAAACTGTTGTTGGAAGCTATAAAAAAATTGAGACCGCTGTTGTTAGCGGATACACTAAGATTGAGGACGCGTTTGTAGATGCATATTTAACCAGAGACGGCGAAACCGTAGAAGAAGCCAAGGCAAGAATGAAAAAGAAATAACGGCTCCCTATACCATTTGTAAAAAAGGCAGACTTTACGGAAACACAGCCGCAAAGTCTGCCTCCCTTTTTTGTGATGGCCTCCGATTCTGCTCGGCAGCCGTTGTCCTCTTTTGATTCGCCGGTTGACCGCCATGGTTAAAACCAAAAAGCCTTGATAACTCAAACTCATGTTTCGCGCATGCATTCGATATAGCCATTCAAATACTGGATTCCATCTCTATCTGTCGAAACGATTCTTGGTCTGTGATCCAACCACAGACGCATTGCCATAAAAAGAAAAATCTGCGGAGCGCGAATTGCCTACCGCAGGTATGGAAGGGGCAAACGGTTTAGATGCCGCTTGCGACGCGAACGCTTCGCCCGGAAAAAAGAAAGAGTCTAGACGCGAATTGCGTCCAGACTCAGTCTGGTGGAATAGAGTACTGTCCTTTACCATTTGCTGAAAAGAGGGACGGTTATCTGTTTTCGCTGACAAAGCGCGGTCAATATAGGTATTTACGATTTGGATGTCGTTCTTTTCTGCAAAGGCTTTGCACTCACGCAGTTGGCCCTCGATCGATTCTTCCCGCTGATTGTCGGAAGAATACCGGGCATAGATTACACCGGTCATTGTATCACCTCTGTGTTATAATATTGCGCTTGGGCATACCAAAGCTCATGGTATTTCCCGTTTTCGTCAGCAACAAGCTTATCATGGCTGCCTTGCTGCACGATGTGTCCGTTATCAAACACAGCGATCTCATCGCAGAACCGACAGGAGGAAAGCCGGTGACTGATATAAATGGCGGTTTTATCTCCAACTATCTTATTAAAATTTGAGTAAACCTCTGCTTCCGCAACAGGGTCAAGGGCGGCGGTCGGTTCGTCAAGAACAATAAACGGAGCATCTTTATATAATGCCCTGGCAAGGGCGATCTTCTGTGCCTCCCCGCCTGAAATCTCCACACCGTTTTCTTCAAAGTCTTTATAAAGGCAGGTGTCAAGTCCTTCCGGCATATTCTGAAGTCTCTCTTCAAAGCCGGAATCAAACAAGCATTTCGTTACCTCCGCTTTATCATACAGGGTTTTTGCCGCCACATTTTCACCAAGCGGATAAGAAAACAGTTTGAAATCCTGAAACACCACCGAAAAGACAGACATATATTCCTCATAGTTGTATTTCTTAATATCAATCCCGTTGAGCAATATCTCTCCTTCAGTGGGATCATACAGACGGCACAACAGCTTGATAAAGGTTGTTTTCCCGCTTCCGTTCATACCGACAACGGCAAGCCGCTCACCTACGCGAAATTTCATCGAAACATTTCGCAAGGCATATGTTTCGCTTCCCGGATATTGGAACGATACATTGCAAAACTCAATTTCATAATCTCGATCTCTCCGCTTTTCTACCGTAAGGCTGCCCTGATACATTCGATTGGGAATGTCCAGAAACTCAAAGATCAGCTTCAGAAAGGAAGCGTTATTCCGCATCCCTCCCATAATACCGATCGAAGAGCCGATACTTCCCGCAACCCGCGTAACAGCAGATATATATTGCGTAACCGCGCCGATTCCGAATGCGCCTCCCAGTGCTTTCAAACAGACAAAAATGTAAACCACTCCGGTAAATATAATCGATACAGCCGAGGATGCCGCATTATAACACCCCACCGGACCTCTTGCCAATCTTGCAAACATTCCCTTGGAGCAAAATATTCCGGTTTTATCTTTCCCATATTTATCGCAGATCAAATCCTGTCGATAAATCCGTATATCTTCTGAAAACTCTTTTCTAAAACCCAAAAACCCGAAATATCCAAACAGGCGGTTTCCGAAATTGTGCGAATCAGAATTCAGCGCATAATAGCTTTCCGCTTTATTGGCAAGCAGAGGCGCTATATAGGTGATTGCCAGCATCACCGCGATAATCAGCAGCACAAACAGCGGACTGTTCAGCACGGTAAATCCGCCGGCGGTATCCGGTACACGGTTTGTAAAAAGCGATACCGTCAGAGCAACGCCTCCAAGCAAGGTAAATAATCCGGAAAGGATCCCTTCAATATGACCGTACACCTGATTGAGTCCCCATCCGCCGCTGTTATGGTTTTGCTCGATCGTATGATACAGCTCATGTGTCTTGGGATTATCCACATCCGGATAGTCCATGCTCATCATTTTTTCGGAAAATATCTGCTGTATCTTATAATACAGCCTAGCGCATGCAACATCACGCCACTTGTGCAAAAAAGCCGCCGCAAGAGAGATGAACGCCGCCGACAACAGTATAATCAGAACAAGTCTTGTCAGTACAGACGGATTTCGACCTTGGGTCAATTCCGTGATCAGCAAAGCGGAAAGATAAATTCCTATATAAGGAGTCAGTGCGTCCCATGCGACACAAACAAGCCTGGATATAATCATATGAGGACATCGTTTATAAATAAGCGCGAAAGCCCGCCGGTTCAGCTTCCATGCTTCACGCCATTTCAGCAGTTTCTTGTCCTTTTTCACAGACATCCCCCTCTCTGTAATATTTGCTCTGAATTTCAAACAGCCGAGCGTATTCACCGGATAACTTCAGCAATTCCTCGTGTGTACCTTCTTCTGCAATTTTATGATTGCCAATCAGCAAAATCCGGTCACAAAATCGGGTAGAAGCCAGACGGTGGGAAATATAGACAGAAGTGCAACCTTTGGTCATTTCATTGTATTTGCTGTATATATCCGCTTCTGCAATCGGGTCAAGGGCTGCGGTCGGCTCATCCAGAATAATAAACGGCGCTTTTTTATAAAGGGCACGAGCAAGCATGAGCTTCTGTGTCTCTCCGCCGGACAGTTCCGCTCCGTCTTCGTAAACAGATCGGTTTAATTTGGTCTGATAACCATCTTTTAACGAATTAATTTTAGAGGTCAGTCCCGCTTTTTCCGCACAATCTTTTATCCGCTCCATATCGTAATTTTCCTCTGTCTGCGCCACATTGGCGGCTATCGTTCCTGCAAGCAGTGAAAAATTTTGAAATACCGCCGAAAACATCGCATAGTAGTCCTGCCGGTTAAACTCCCGGATGTCCTTGCTGTCAAGCAAAACCTTCCCATGTGTCGGGTCAAAAAATCCACAGATCAGCTTCACAAGCGTTGTTTTTCCTGCGCCGTTAAGTCCGACAACCGCGACCTTCTCTCCGGGGTGAATGGTTAGGTTAATATCCTCCAGTGTATAAGCATCTGCTCCCGGGTATTTGAAAAACACATTTTCAAGCTTGATTTCGTGCTGAGCACCGGTAGCATCCGAAAGCTTTTCACCATCTTGGAACCGGAAAGGCTCCTTATATTCCAGAAATTCTCTTATTGTAGAAATATCAAGACTTTGCCGGTACAAGGTTGTCATGCTTCCTAAAATTCCGGTTACCCATGCCGTAAAGCCGCCCACCGCGGAAAAGTAAAGGAGAAAGGCGGAAACGCTTAAATCCCCTGACAGTACCAGATAAATCAAGACATAATAGGCAAGTCCATTTCGCAGAAGGGTAAGCACTAAATCCAATATACTTCCCCATATGTATACATTATGTGCACGACGGTGAAAGGCGGTATATGCTGTCATTGCCTTATCGGTGATTTCCTGCATCCACGGCTTCATCCCGAAAATCCGGATATCTTTTGCGGCGGTATAATTTGGGGGTTGCCGGATTTGGTACCAGAGCTTTCTGGAAATCTCCCCCTCCTCCTCCCGATGCCGATACCCGTAACCGGTCAGCTTTTTGTTTACAAAATAGCCGATTAAGGAAGTCAGCAGTATCACAAGCATCAGCCATATATCCGCTGATACCAGCAAAAACAAATAAATAACAAATCCAACGCAGTTTTGCGCCAGTGATGTAAGCGTTTCCCAAATGGCTTCCGTCGCTTCCCGATTGTTACTTGTGGCTTGTTGGCATTTTGCGCCCAGTTTAATAAACTTTTCGTCCGCCAGGTTGGAGTGGGATGTGGTACAGGCCTTTTTATTAATAGTGGAAATTAGCGCCAAACGAACGGTTACTCTTCCATATAAGGTATTGGAATTCACATAGGAAGTGGCTGCAAAGCAAAACATAATCAGTATGACAAACACCAACACCGTTGTCAGCAATTCTGTCATCGAAGCCCGCCGTTCTACAACCGACAAGACAGATGGGGAGACATAAAGATTCACTAAATTGCTCATCACGGCAAGAAAAACCTGTAACAAGCATAAAAGCAAAACCTTTTTCTCTTTTTCTCGCCATGCCAGCAAAATCATATAGGCAGAGCACTGCCACATATTATACTTCGGCTTTGCACTTTTCTCGTTTTCCTTTTCTTTTTTCAAGATTCCCACCCCTTTCTGCTTCTCAGTCTATCACAACAAGCCTCTGAATGTTATGCTCGGGGGATGAATCGTTGATTTTTGGGGACGAACTGCATTATTTTTGCGGAATCAGTATTTCTGTTGTAAATGCGCCGTCCTCGCTGTTTCGGTTGATATACCCGTCCAAGCGTTCAATAATGGTATCCATTCGAATCAAGCCAAAACCATGGCCTTCGCCTTTGGTGGTTTGAAATCTTCCGTTTTGCTTCTTTTTCTTTTTTGAAGCGGTGAAGTTGGTAAAGGAGATATAAAGCTGGGTGTTCTTCATATCCATATAAATCCGAATCAGCCGCTTGTCTTCGGGAAGCGCCAAGCTGGCCTCAATGGCGTTATCGAACAGATTGCCGATAATGACGCATAAATCAAGTTCGGAGGTTTTTAAAGCAAGAGGAATAAAAACATCTACTTTCACGGGAACATTTTTTGATTTTGCAAGAGAGATTTTGCTGTTTAAAATAGCGTCTGCCATCGGATTTCCGGTTTTAATGACAGTGTCCACCGTAGCCAGATCCATTTCCAATTCATCCAGGTATTTTTTAACAGCCACCATGTCTCCGCTTGCGGCATGTGCTTTCATTACCTGAATATGGTTTCGATAATCATGGCGCCAGCCGCGGATCTGTTTATACATATTTCCCACTTCCACATAATGGGTTTCGATTAGTTCCCGTTGATAAGCGGCGATTCGTTTGTCAATCTGTTTGGAAAAAAGTTTCATGTCAGCCTCCGTTATGTATGTGCAATAAACGCTTTGTTTAAAGGTTCATATTGCCCTCGGGGCAGGGGAATGATCGACCCGTCAGATAGAAAAACATCAGTTTTAGTGATTTTATCGATGCAGGAAAGGTTGACGATAAAGGAACGACCCATTCTGTAAAAACGTTCGTCCAATTTGCGCTCGAATTCTCCGAGTGTTTTTTTAACGGTATAATCTTTTTTAGAGTGTACTGTTACATAATTCTGTTGAACCTCAAGGTATTTGATCTCATAAATCGGAATACGTATCATTTCTCCGGACAAGGAAAGATAAAGAGATTTTTCATTTTTCCTTATTTTTAAAACTGCACGGTTAAGGACCTTAAATAATTTGGTTTCTGATAAAGGTTTTACGAGATAATGCAGAGCAGACACCTCATAGCCTTCCGCAATATAATCCGTGTATCCTGTAATAAAGATAATCTGCACCGCATCATTCTCTTTGCGAATCCTTTTGGCAAGCTCCACACCGTTCATAGAGGGCATCTCAATGTCCAGCAGTAAAATATCAAAGGCTTTCTGCTCTGCATACCGGGACAAAAAGCTTTCCGCAGAGGGAAACGTTTCAATATCAACCATTATATTCTCCTTTTCTGCCCACTGATTGACCGCAGAGGAGATATATTTGACATCTTCTTCCATGTCGTCACAGACTGCAATTTTATATCTCATTTCATTCCTCCGCCTTGCCGCTGTTAACCCATTCGTCGATCTCGGAGACCTTGAACTTCCACTTCTTCCCGACCTTATGCGCTGGCATTTCTTTTGTTGCTATCCAGCGCAGAGCCGTATCTCTGCTGATGCCGAGATATTTCATAATCTCCGGCATAGAGTAATAGCGGTCTTCTATTTCAGCCATAAATGCACCTCAATTTCGTTTTTTACAGTATAACACAAATCGGCTGATTATTAAAGTTATTGTCTGATATTGTACGGTTTCATTTTTAAATATAGTATAAATTTTAAGGCCTTGGAAAAACGTTTGTTCTCCAGTATAATGACAATCCAACCAAATAAAATCTATGAAAGTCTTATGAAATAGCCCGAATGATGCGGGAGTGTGACATAAGACTTCTTTTTTTCCTCTGTCAGTATGTACCTTGACAAACACATTAAAAAAACAAATCCCTGCGTGGAAACTGTCAAGGCATACCCATACAGTTTTCACGCAGGGATTTTTGCATATCAGTTGAAAAGAGCTGACGATAAATATGGATGCGGCGCTAATCCTAAAATGCTATCCCTACGGGATAGGCAAGCATAGTGTTTGTATAGACGCCGCCACAGCTGCCGTCCTACAAACAGTTTGTCGGGGTGAACCCCGAACCCCATACCTTTTCTTTACGAAAAGAAAAGGTACGCTAAAAAGAAACAAAATTAACACAAGTAAGATGTCAAACATCTTGCAGAAAGAGAGGACAAAACTAAATCTAACAACAAAACAAAAATGATTGCCATGCGTTTTTATGAGAGCGATTACGCGGCAATCAAAAGAAAAGCAGAAAAAGCATATATGAACTTCACCGAGTTTGTATCAGCGGCGGGATTGAACAAACCAATAACTGTAATAGACGGATTAGAGGATCTCCTGAAAGAGCAGAAAGCTATCGGACGAAATCTGAATCAACTGACAACACTCTGCAATATGGGAAAGATTATCTGTCCCGATCTGCGAGAGCTGAAAGAACAATATGCCGAGGTTATGACTGTACTTAATCGGATAACCGGGAGGTGCGGCTGATGGCAACCTTTACGGCAATCCCCGAAAAAACACAGACTGCTACCGCTATGAAACGTGTCATTGACTGTGTCATGCAGGACAAGAAAACCGTGTTAGACGGAATAAAGCTTGTCAGCGGTCAAAACTGTGTTCCCGCATCAGCATTTGAAGTGTTTATGGATACCAAGCATCAATACGGCAAAGCAAACGGCGTGCTTTTCAATCAGTATGTGCAATCTTTTAAGCCGGGTTGCGGTACAACACCGGAACAGATACACCAAATCGGCTTGGAACTGGCAAAAGCGTTTGACGGCTTTGAAGTAGTTGTGGCAACACACATTGACCGCGACCACTGGCACAATCTTAAATATGAAAACTCCAGCTCAATTTGAAGCTGAATACTTTTCTGCTCTAAACACGAAATAAAGACAGATGACAGTATTTTAAACAGTCCACAAAAAACTGTCCAAAATACTGTCATCCGATCAGATGGTGGGGGAAGGTGGATTCGAACCACCGAAGTCGGTGACAACAGATTTACAGTCTGCCCCCTTTGGCCACTCGGGAATTCCCCCACATAAAGCAAGAGTTACTATACCACGCCTCTTGGGACTTGTCAAGAGACCTCCGGCAATTTTTCCGCCGAAAAATCCCCGATATAGCCCCGCAACACGTCCGGCCCTGTTTTTTTATACCAGGTATTTTAAAACCGGCTGCTTTTTGGTATACTATACCAGACCGGGATCAGGACACAAGAAAAGAGGATTGCCGATATGTGCGGATTTTGCGGGTTTACAGGCCAGGTCGCCGGGCGGGAAGAGGTCATCCGGGAGATGGCCGATCGGATCACCCACCGCGGGCCGGATTCCGAAGGATACTATCTGGATGGGTCCATCGCCATGGCCTTCCGCCGCCTGAGCATCATCGACCTCGGCGGGGGCAGCCAGCCGATCTATAACGAAGACCGTTCCAAGGTGCTGATGTTCAACGGCGAGATATACAACTACCGCTCCCTGCGGGAGGAGCTGCTCGCCGCCGGGCACGTCTTTACCACCGAGACGGACAGCGAGGTGCTGCTCCACGGATTCGAGGAGTGGAAGGAGGACCTGCTGCCCCGGCTGCGCGGCATGTTTGCCTTCGCCATCTGGGACAAACGGGAAACCGCCCTGTTCCTCGCGCGGGACAATTTCGGCATCAAACCGATGCATTACACCCTCCTGCCGGACGGCGACCTCCTGTTCGGCTCTGAAATCAAATCCCTGCTCGCCCATCCGGATTTCGTCAAGGAATTCAACCCGGAGGCCCTGGACAACTATCT
>ERZ856578.3677-NODE-3677-length-22313-cov-3.268124_pt1 | contig 22313 bp, 21 predicted proteins | sample MGYA00514384_ERZ856578 | MGnify/ENA primary metagenome ERZ856578 (study PRJEB29103, sample SAMN06111958) | human gut metagenome | biome: human gut; feature: ankylosing spondylitis patient; material: healthy_person | host: Homo sapiens | place: China:Hangzhou... | reverse complement strand
GTCGGCCACGGCGTCCACGCCCAGCCTCCGGGCAGGGGCGGCCAGGCGCCCATTCCTGGCGGGGAAAGTAAAGCGGTTTTCTGCGCCCGGGTGTGCAATGCCGTTGCCGCTCTTTTGGATTGGGAAGCGGCACGGCAGACGGACACGGTGGTGGTTGCTCATGGCGGCACGCTCATGGCAGCGTTGGAGTGTTTTGGCCTGCCCCGTCGCGCCTACTTTGACTGGCGCGTCAAACTCGGCGGCGGTTTTGTACTCGACGGCAGCACATGGGCAGAAAACAGGACACTAAAAGTATTAAAGGAAGTAAATATTACAAATGGTGATTGATTTATGAGCGTTGTGGCCGCAGCATTATGCGGTTTTGTACTGGATCTGCTGTTGGCCGACCCTCCTGCTTTTCCCCATCCGGTGGTGTGGATGGGCCGGGCTATCGGGGTGCTGGAGCGCTTTCTGCGTCCGCGCTTTCCGCAGACACGGTGCGGCCAGCGCGCCGCTGGCGCAGTGCTGGCGGCTACGCTGCCGGTGGGTACGCTGGCGCTGAGCGGAGCGGTGTGTCTTGTGACTTGGCGCATCCATCCGGCGCTGGGGTTTGCCGTGCAGGTGCTATGGAGCTGGCAGGCGCTGGCGGTGCGTGGTCTGGCGCAGGAAAGTCGGCGGGTGTATGAACAGCTGCGCCGGGGCGATTTGGCTGCGGCGCGCCGAGCGGTGGGCCGCATCGTAGGGCGGGACACTGAAAGGCTGGACGAAGCCGGAGTGACCCGGGCCGCCGTGGAAACAGTGGCGGAAAATTTCGCCGACGGTGTGGTGGCTCCGCTGATGTATCTGCTCCTCGGCGGCGCGCCGTTGGCGCTGTGCTATAAAGCAATCAACACTATGGACAGCATGGTGGGCTACAAAAACGAACGCTATATTGATTTTGGCCGGGCCGCAGCCAGGCTGGACGATGCAGCGAATTATCTTCCATCCCGGCTGGCGGCGTTGCTGTGGATTGCCGCAGCCTGTTTAACCGGGCAAAATGGCTCGGGAGCCTGGCGTATTTGGCGGCGGGACCGGCGCTGCCATGCCAGCCCCAACTCAGCCCAGACCGAAGCGGCATGCGCCGGCGCGCTGGGAGTGCAGCTGGGTGGGCCGGCGTACTATTTTGGTGCGCTGTGCCCCAAAGACACCATCGGCGATGCGGCACGTCCCGTGGAAGACGAGGACATCCTGCGCGCCAACCGGATGCTCTATACTGCCGCACTGCTGGCGCTGGCGGCGCTGTGCGCTCTGCGGGCGGGGCTATGGTATGTTTTGGTGCGCTGAAAGGAGGAAGCATGGAAGAGCAAATAATATCCCTGCCCCACGGCGGAGATTGGGCGGGCTTTGCCGCGGAATGCGGCGCGCTGCCGCTGGATTTTTCCGCTTCAGTCAGCCCTTTGGGACTGCCGGAGGGGGTGCGTGACGCAGCGGCGCAGGCACTGAGGGAGGCTGACCGCTATCCTGATCCCTTGTGCCGCGCCCTGCGGCGCGCCATTGCGGCGGAGGAAGAGGTGGAGGAAGAGATGGTACTGTGCGGATGCGGGGCGGCGGATCTCATCTGGCGTGTAGTTTGGGCGCGGCGGCCCCGGCGGACGCTGGTGCTTGCGCCCACCTTTTCTGAATACGAAAGCGCGCTGCGCGCGGCGGGTTGTGTGGTAGTGCACCGTGCCCTGCGCCGGGAAGCGGGCTTTACCGCCGGGGAAGAACTGCTGGATGCCCTAACGCCGGAGCTGGACATGGCCTTTTTTTGCCAGCCCAACAACCCCACTGGCCGAGTCCTGCCCCCGGCGCTGCTGGAAGCGGCGCTGGCGCGCTGTGCCCAGGCAGGTATTTTCGCTGTGGTGGATGAATGCTTTCTGGATTTTCTTGACCATGCGGCGGCTCACTCAGCAAAGCGGTATATAGCAACGCAGTTCGGCCTTTTAGTGGTGAAAGCGTTCACCAAACTTCACGCCATGGCGGGGCTGCGGTTGGGGTATGCCCTTTGCGGCGATCAGGCCTTTTTGGAGCGGATGCGCTGCAATGGGCCGCCCTGGGTCGTGTCGGCCCCAGCCCAGGCGGCGGGAATTGCGGCGCTGCGGGAGCAGGATTATGTGGCACGGGTGCGTGCCCTGATCCGCGCTGAGAGGCCCCATCTGGCGGAAGGGCTGGCGGCGCTGGGGTGTGAAGTGATCCCGGGTGAAGCCAATTTCCTGCTGTTCCGCGCGCCGGTGCCCTTGCTGGAGCCGCTGCGCAAACAGGGCATACTGCTGCGTGGCTGCGCAAATTTCCGCGGACTTGGCCCGCAATGGTACCGTGCTGCGGTACGGCGGCCGGAGGAAAACCAGTGCCTGCTGGGGGCAATAAAAACCGTAGTGGAGGAGACGAGGACATGAGGCGGCGTGCAAAGTGTGTTATGGTGCAAGGCACCATGTCCGGTGTGGGCAAAAGCCTGCTGTGCGCGGCTCTGTGCCGCATCTTTGCCCAAGACGGCTGGCGCGTAGCGCCCTTTAAGAGCCAAAACATGGCTCTGAACAGCTGTGTCACTGCCGAGGGCCTCGAGATGGGGCGGGCGCAGGCGGTGCAGGCCCGCGCCGCCGGTGTGGAGCCGGATGTGCGCATGAATCCGATCCTTCTTAAGCCCAGCAGCGACACGGGCAGCCAGGTGATCGTACACGGCGAGGTGTGGGGCCAGATGGATGCAGCGTCTTATTTTCGTTGGAAAAAGAATCTGTTGCCGGACGTGCTGGCGGCCTATGATTCCCTGGCAGAAGAATATGATCTGGTGGTGATTGAGGGGGCAGGCAGCCCGGCAGAGATTAATTTGAAGGCGGACGACATTGTGAATATGGGCTTGGCCCGGGCGGTGGATGCACCGGTGCTGCTGGCTGGGGACATCGACCGGGGTGGCGTATTTGCCCAGCTCTACGGTACGGTGGCTCTGCTGGAAGAAGTGGAGCGTGCGCGCATTGCGGGATTGATCATCAATAAATTCCGGGGCGACGCAGCGTTGCTGCGCCCGGGGCTTGTTCAGCTTGAGCAGCTTACGGGCAAGCAGGTGCTCGGAGTGGTGCCCTATCTTCCGGTGGACATTGATGACGAAGATTCCCTGGCGCCCCGGCTGAATGCCCGGCAAACGGAAAAGGCGCTGGATGTGGTGGTGGTGCGCCTGCCGCATCTGTCCAACTTCACGGATTTTACTCCTCTGGAGTCCCATTCGCTGCTGGGCGTGCGGTATGTGGCGGATGTACGGGCGCTGGGGCTTCCGGATTTTGTGCTCCTGCCCGGCACCAAAAATACGATGGACGATCTGCTGTGGCTGCGTCAGAGCGGGATGGAGGCGGCGCTGCTGCGCCTGCATGGGGCCGGGGTTCCCATTCTGGGCGTGTGCGGCGGTTATCAGATGCTGGGAGAAACGGTGGACGATCCCGAAGGTACCGAGAGCGGTCGTTCGCGCAGCCTGCGCGGTTTGGGGCTGCTGCCGGTGCGGACGGTGTTCACCGGCGAAAAAACACGCACCCGGCCTGCCGCTGTGGCACTGGCGGAACCCTTTGCCGGGGCGCGGCTGGAAGGGTATGAGATCCATATGGGCCGTACAGAAAGCCGGGGTGCTCCTTTCTGCACGCTGGAAGATGGGCGCAAAGATGGTTGCTGCCGCGGTCTGGTGTGGGGAACCTATCTCCACGGTCTGTTTGACACCGGGGCGTTGACGGAGCGTCTGGTGCAGTTTTTGTGTGCACGCCGGGGCATCCCGGCGACCGCGCCGCCGACTATCAGCCATCGGGCTTATGAGGAGCGTCAGTTTGATGCTCTGGCCGACGGCGTACGTGCTGCGCTGGACGTGGATGCAATTTATCAAAGCATGGGAGTGTGATGCAGACAATGGAACGCAACACGGAATTGGGGCTTGTCCACCTTTACTGGGGCGGAGGCAAGGGCAAAACCACTGCCGCTTTGGGCTTGGCGCTGCGGGCGTTGGGGGCGGGCCATTCTGTAGCGGTGGTGCAGTTTTTGAAAGAAGGGAACAGCGGCGAGGTAGCGCTGCTGCGGCAGCTCGGCGCCCATATATTCCGCGGCAAGGGCTGTCAAAAGTTTGTCCGTCAAATGAGCGCAGCAGAGCGGGAACACGCCGCCGAGCTGCAGACGGCGCACCTTCGTATGGCGCTGGCGCTGGAACCGCAGGTGCTGATTCTGGACGAGGCCTGTGCCGTTTGGCAGCAGGATATGGTGGATCGGGCGCTGCTGCACGAGGCGGTGTTGGAGCGGCCTGCCGGGCGAGAGGTTGTGCTCACTGGCCGCGTGCCGGCGGACTGGATGCGCTTGTGCGCCGATTACGAAACGGAGTGCCGTTGCTGCAAGCACCCCTATGAAAGGGGGATTCCAGCCAGAAGGGGTGTGGAGTTTTGAAAATTGTTTATCAGCAGGGCGCAGATATCGAGCGTGAAAGCATGCGGATCATTGACGAAGAGCTTTGTCGGCGTGGCGTATGCCTGCCGCTGGAACAGGAGGCAGTGATCAAACGCGTAATCCACGCCACGGCGGATTTTGACTATGTGCAGACCCTGTCGTTTACAGAACATGCTGCGGTGCGGGCCAGAGCGGCTTTTGCCGCGGGGGTATCTCTGATTACGGACACCAATATGGCCCTCTCCGGCCTCAGCAGGCCAGCTCTGCGCAAGCTGGGCATGGAAGCGCTGTGCTATATGGCGGACCCGGCAGTGGCTGCCGAAGCGAAGGAGCGCTGCCTCACCCGGGCGGCGGTGTCCATGGAGCGGGCCGCTCGGGAGTATCCCGGCGCGGCGGTGGCAGTGGGCAATGCCCCCACGGCGTTGTTGGCTCTGTGTGAACAGATTGCATCGGGCTTCCGCCCGGCCCTGGTCGTTGCAGTGCCGGTGGGTTTCGTCAATGTGGTGGAGAGCAAAGATCGCATTTTGCGCCTGTGCCGGGAGCAGGAGATCCCCTGCATAGCTGCGCTGGGGCGCAAGGGCGGCAGCACGGTGGCCGCTGCGATTTGCAATGCGTTGCTTTACCAAGCTGCCGGTGCTCTTGACCCCGTGGGCCGCGCTGCAGCGCTGGAAGAAAAAAGAAGATAGAAAAGCAGCCGCGTAGGCGGCTGCTTTTTGTGCGCCCGCCGATAAAAGCGGGGCAGATACGTTCGTTTGGCCTTGACTGAGACTGGTTTGTACGGCCTGATTTGAGCGTATTTCGGCGCAAAGCCATTAAAAAATGCGGAAGCCAGTCTGGCTTCCGCATTTTTACTGCGTAGTTTAATCTGTCACAAAAGGCAGCAGAGCAATCTGACGGGCGCGCTTGATTGCCACGGTCAGCTCGCGCTGGTGCATGGCGCAGGTGCCGGTGGTGCGGCGGGGCAGAATCTTGCCGCGCTCGGAAATATAACGGTGCAGCTTGGCTGCATCTTTATAATCAATCCAATCGCACTTGTCGGCGCAGAACTGGCAAACCTTTCTGCGCTTGCGGGTGCGGGGACCTCTGTTCTCGCGTTCCATAGCCATTTCAGTTCCTCCTTTTCTTGAGTATCAAGGTCAGAACGGCAATTCGCCGTCCACATCGTCGATTTCAGCGAATTCCGACGCTCCTACGCTGGGAGTGCCGTAACCGCCTTGAGGCGGTGCGCCGTAGCCGCTGTCGGCCGGCGCGCCATAGCCGGGGGCGCTGCCGTAGCTGCCGCCGTAGGACGGGGCATCGCCGTCGCGCTTGCTGTCGCCGAAATACACATTGTCAGCGACAACCTCTGCGGCCACACGTTTGTTGCCGTCCTTGTCGGTCCAGTCGCGCATTTGCAGACGGCCTTCCACCACGGCCATGCGGCCCTTGGTGAAAAAGCGGCTGACAAACTCTGCGGTGGCCCGCCAGGCAACTACGTCGATCCAGTCGGTGGAGCGTTCGCCGGTAGACTTGTCTTTGAAATCCCGATCCACCGCCAAGCGGAAAGACGCCACAGGGACGCCGCTCTGCGTGCGCCGCAGTTCGGGATCACGGGCCAAGCGACCCATGATGATAATGCGATTGAGCATACCGCTTCCTCCTTATTCGCCTCTGCAGACGATCATGGAGCGCATGATGCCGTCGGTAATGCCGAACACGCGGTCCAGCTCGGCGGGGAATTCAGCGCCGCTGCTGAAAGACATCAGGACATAATAGCCTTCCGTCTGGTCGTCGATTTCGTAGGCCAGCTTGCGCTTGCCCCATTCCTCGACTTCAACAGCGCTGGCGTGCTGCTCGGCAAGAGCCGTGAACTTTGCGACCAGAGCCGCAGTCTCTTCTTCGCTCTTGGTGGGATTGACGATGTAGACAACCTCATACTTTGCAGAAACCTTAGCCATTTTCAGTACACCTCCTTCTGGTCTTTTGGCCCGCACTCTCCGGTGCGGGCAAGGATGCTGCCCTGTACGGGCAAAAGCCTGTATATTAAAATACAAGCTATATTATTATATAAGATCTGGAAAAATTGTCAAGCCCTCAAATTGTTTTTTGCCTAAAAAAGTCCGGTATCCGGGAAGAAAATTCCAAAGGAGCCGCCATTGACTTTTTGCTGCGGACACTATATTATATTAAATTAAAAGAAAAAATGCCGCGAAACTGCGCAAAAAAGCACGGCACGAGGAGAAAAAATAGTTCTTTTCTGTTTTTTTGCGCAAACGGGGGGAAATGATACATTTTTGAAACATCCCCGGCGGACAATGAGATACACGGCGGCCCTGCAGTGGCTGGTGCGGACGGAGCGGGATGCTCCGTCTTTCGTGCGTTTATTCAAAAATCAGATTTCGAACTGAGGAGTATTGCCCATGGTTTTTTCCAGCTTGTTTTTTCTATATGTGTTTTTGCCGCTGAACCTGTTGATTTATCACCTGATGCCCTCTATGCGTGCCAAGAACACGGTGATGATGATCTTCTCGCTGATCTTTTATGCGTGGGGAGAACCGGTGTATGTGTTTTTGCTGTTGGCAATGGCCTTTGCCGACTGGATCCTGGCGCTCTACATCAGTGCCCAGCCGGTGCGCTCGGCGGCGGCCAAGCGCGGGGTGGTGCTCACATGTCTGGTCAATCTGGGTCTGCTCGGTATTTTCAAATACGGTACATTCTTTTTGGAGAATACGCATAATCTGTTCGGCTTTCCCGACTCGGTGGTGCAGATTGCGCTGCCCATTGGTATTTCCTTTTACACGTTCCAGCTTCTATCCTATGTGGTGGATGTATATCGGGGCGAAGTGCGGGCGCAGAGGAGCTTTCCGACGCTCCTGCTGTATGTGAGCCTGTTCCACCAGTGCATTGCCGGCCCTATTGTCCGCTATAAGGATATCAATGCTGAGCTGCTGCAGCGCAAGGCCAGCCGCGCCGATATCTCCTACGGTGTCACCCGCTTTACGGTGGGGCTGGCGAAAAAGGCGGTGCTGGCCAATGCTTGCGGTGCTTTGGCCGATCAGCTTTTGGTGGCGGATTCTGTCGGCACGGCCGAAGCGCTTCACACGATTGCTCAACGGCCGGTGCTGGCCCTGTGGGTGGGCGCATTTGCCTTTATGCTGCAGATCTATCTTGACTTTTCCGCCTATTCCGACATGGCCATCGGAATGGGGCGCATGATCGGCTTCCACTACCGGGAAAATTTCAATTATCCCTATATTTCCCTGTCCATCACCGATTTCTGGCGGCGCTGGCATATTTCTTTGAGCAGCTTTTTCCGGGATTACGTTTACATCCCTCTGGGCGGAAACCGCTGCAGCGCGGGTCGGGTGGTTTTCAATCTTTTTGTGGTCTGGTTTTTGACGGGTTTCTGGCACGGCGCCAGCTGGAATTTTATGTGCTGGGGGCTGTACTACTTTGCCTTTCTGCTGCTGGAACGGGCGTTCCTGCGCCGTGTTTTGGAACGTGTGCCGCATGTGTTCGGACATGTGTATGCGCTGATCGTGGTCTATTTCGGCTGGGTGCTGTTCAAGTTTACAGATTTTTCTGTGCTGGGCGCGGTACTTTCCGGGATGTTTGGACATACCGCTGCCGGTGTTTCCAGTTTTGAAGTGCTGGCGCTGGTGCGCAGCAACCTGCCAATTTTGCTGATTTCAACCTTGGCCTGTACGCCTATTGTGCCTTGGCTGGGCCGGCGGCTGTACGAGCACAGCGCACACTCGGGCCTTGCTTGGGGCATTTACCGCACGGTGGTGGTGGCGGCGCCGGTGCTGTTGCTCCTGCTGGCCACCATGACGCTGGTGGGCGACAGCTATAATCCGTTTCTGTACTGGAAATTCTGATCGGAGGAAAGCCTATTATGAGAAAACAGAATCGTTCCCCCTATATCAGATGGGAAGGGACGCAGATGCAGCAGGAGCCGGAAAAGCGGGTGGGAAGCTATCGCAGCGTACAGATCGGCGTGTTTTTTGCCGCGTTGTTTCTGCTTGCCGTGATATCCTGGATCATTCCGCTGCACCCGAAAACTTCGGAGGCGGAGAAGCGTGATTTGGCGCAGTTTCCCGCGTTCAGCTGGGCAGCGCTGACCTCGGGCGATTATTTTGACGATATCAATACCTGGTTTGCCGACACCTTTCCGTTCCGGGACGTATATGTGTCGCTGAACGGCCAGTTTAAGGCGCTGCTGTCGCCCTCCGGCACTACGGTACACGGCGAAGTGGGGCAGGGCGATGAGATTCCCGATCAGCCTGTCGCGCCTCCGGCGGACGACGCCTCCACGCAGGAACCTTCCGGGGGAGAAGAAGCCGATCTTCCTGCCAACGGGGAAGAGGAACCATCTCATGAGATTGAAGAGCCGGATATGACCGATGTTCCCGTGGAGACGTTGGGCGCCATTCTGATTGCTGGTGATACGGCGTATGAGTATTACAATTTCAGCCAGAGTGCGGCGGATATGTACACCGCAGCTGTCAACAAGGCTGCATCCCAGTTGGCCGGCAAGGCGAATGTATACGATATGATTGTCCCTACCAGCATGGATATCACACTGCCGGCTTCGGTGCGCAAGAGCGTCAATTCTTCCGACCAGCGCAAAGCGCTCGATTATATGTATGGATCGTTGTCGGAAGCGGTTCGGAAGGTGGATGTGTACGACACGCTGCGCAATCACCGCGATGAGTACATTTATTTCCGTACCGACCATCACTGGACGGCGTTGGGTGCTTATTACGCCTATCAGGATTACTGCAGGGCGCGCGGGACGGAGCCGGCGGATCTGGAAAAAGACTTTACCGCGGTGGAATACCCGGGTTTCCTGGGGTCGTTTTACAGTGATTCGGGCAAAAATGCGGCGCTTGCCGGCGGCGATACGGTAACTGCATATAAGCCCAACGACACCAACAGTCTGCGTTTCACAGCCAGCGATGGGAGCAGCGTGCAATGGATGGTGGTGTCTGATGTGAGCACCTGGAACGCTTCATCGAAATACTCCTGCTTTATTGGCGGCGACAATCCCTGGACGGTGATCGAGAACCCCAACAAGACGGACGGCAGCACTTGCATCGTCGTCAAGGAATCCTTCGGCAACGCCTTTGTTCCCTTCCTGGTTCCGGATTATCAGAAGGTGTATGTGGTGGACTACCGCTATATCAGTAAAGTGAAGAGTGAAAAACTTGCGGCTCTGGTGGAAGAGACCGGTGCGACGGATGTGCTGTTCCTGAACAATGTATCTGCTACCCGCAACGAAAGCCTGATGAAGGCACTGTCTTCCCTGGTAGGATAACAAAGAAAAGCAAACGCCGCCTTTCGTTGAAACGAAAGGCGGCGTTTCTATTATTTTATTTCTGCTTGCAGCGGGAATGTTTGCTGGGGGAACTCTTATAGATGATCTTCGTTCAGCCGGGAAGAAGACTCCTCGGAGGAGGGGGCCGGCGTTGTCGGCGGTGTGCTGTCGGCGGGCGGCTCCGGCGACGCTTCTGCCGGTGCGTCGTCCGCGCTGCTGCGCGTTTCGCCGGCAGGGACGGCAGAAGGATCTTCTGCTGCTGCGTCGTCGGACTGTGCCGCCGGTGCAGGCTCTGCTGCAATAGGTTCATTGTGAATAAAAGACATCATTTCCGCGCCGGTGATTGTCTCTTTGATCAACAGGTATCCTGCAATCTCGTCAAGCAGGGTGCGGTTATCCTCCAGGATCTGTACGGCTTCTCCGAAGCAGTGCATCAGAACAGCATGAATCTCATCATCCACTTCAGCAGCCGTATCCTGAGCGCAGGTCAGGCCCATCTGGCCGTCCAAATACTGATTCTGGATCGTGGCCAGCCCCATTACACCGAATTTATCGCTCATACCGTACATGGTAATCATTTTACGGGCCAGGTCGGTGGCGCGCTCAATATCGTTGGATGCGCCGGTGGTCATGGTGTTGAATGCTACTTTTTCTGCGGCGCGGCCGCCGAGCAGGATGCGCAGTTCAGCATAGATCTCGTCGCGGTCCATCAGGAAGCGCTCTTCCTCGGGGGTCTGCATGGTGTAGCCCAAAGCGCCCTGGGTATGGGGGACGATGGTGATTTTCTGCACCGGTTCAGTGCCTTTCTGCATAGCTGCCACCAGGGCGTGGCCCACTTCATGGTATGCCACCAGACGCTTTTCCTTTTCCGTAAGCACGGTGCCTTTCTTTTCACTGCCGGCAATGACCGTTTCAAAAGACACCAGCAGATCGTTCTGGTTCACCGCGTGGCGGCCCAGCCGTACAGCGCGCAGAGCTGCTTCGTTGACCAGGTTGGCAAGGTCGGCGCCCACGCATCCGGCGGTGGCCTGGGCAATCTTGTTGAGATCTACGTCCTCGCTCAGGCGGATATTGCGGGTGTGCACCTGCAGCGTAGCCAAACGGCCGGCCAGATTGGGACGGTCCACAGTGATGCGCCGGTCGAAACGGCCGGGGCGCAGCAGGGCTTTATCCAGCACCTCGGGGCGGTTTGTAGCACCCAGCACAATGATACCTTTGCTGGGGTCAAAGCCATCCAGTTCGGACAGCAGCTGGTTGAGAGTCTGTTCGCGCTCGTCGTTTCCGCCGAATTTGCTGGCGTCGCGGCTCTTGCCGATCGTGTCGATTTCGTCGATAAAGATAATGCAGGGAGCCACTTTGGCTGCTTCCTTAAAGAGGTCGCGCACACGGGAAGCACCCACGCCCACGAACATTTCCACAAAGTCTGAACCGGAGATGGAGAAAAAGGGAACTTTTGCCTCGCCGGCTACGGCTTTGGCCAGCAGGGTTTTGCCGGTGCCCGGCGAACCGACCAGCAGCGCGCCCTTGGGCAGCTTTGCACCGATGGCAGTATATTTTCCGGGGTTGTGAAGGAAATCGATGATCTCCACCAGACTTTCCTTGGCCTCGTCTTGGCCCGCCACATCGGCAAAGGTTACGCCGGTGGATTTTTCCATATATACCTTGGCGTTGGCCTTGCCTACATTCATCATGCCGCCCATGCCGCCCTTTCCGCCCACGCTGCGGAAAATGAAGAACGTAAGACCCAGGATCAGCAGGAACGGGGCCATGCTGAGCAGTACACTGAGCACCGGAGACATTTTGGCCACATAAGGTTTGGTGTAAGGCACATCATGCTCGTCGAGCAGGGTAAAGAGGTTGGAACTGTTAATGATGGAGGTGTACAGGGTAATGTTGCCGGTGTACTCCTGTCCGTCGGGATCCGTATAGATATACCCTTCCACAGGGGTGATGTTGATCAGTTCATCTGTGAAGGAAACTGAGGCGACCTCATCGTTTTTCACCATATCCACCAGATCGGTGAACAGGATCTCAGCTTTTGCCGAACGGGCATCGTTGTTGCGCATGGAGTAGTTGGCCATATAGTTGATGATAACGGTCAAAAACAAGGCCCAGGCGATCAGCGTGACCAAACCGGTCATATTACTGTTTTTTCGTTTTTTGTTTTTCTTGTCGTTGGACGGCATAAAGTGCCTCCTTTAATCTTGTTGTAAAAATCAGAACAGAACATAGGCGCGCTGCGGATTGAAAAAACTACAGAGAATACAGTTAATATTAATATATACTAGCACAATTTATGCCGGGACACAAGTTTTACTGACGCGGCAGTTGTAAAATTTCTGTTAATAGTCTTTTTTCCTCCGGCAGTTTGTGCTATACTCTATACTGTATAATTAGCAGAAATTTATCCATGGAAACATGGATTGCAGGAGAGTCGATTTATGGAAAAGAGAGACCGGCAAAAGGCTGGAGAAAGAAGTCAGCGCTGCGGAAGAAAAAGAGTGGGCGCGGTGTTGGAACAACGGTACAGCGCTGCGCAGGAGCGGCCCGGCAGGGAAGAAGAGGCCGGTCAGGAAAGTTTGGCGGACGGTTTGATCGAAGGACGCAACGCTGTTACAGAGGCCTTGCGCGCTGGCGCTCCGATTGACAAAATTTATGTATCCCGCGGTGATACGGACCGTACGCTTTCCAAGATTGTGGCACTGGCCAAACAGTCGGGAATTGTGGTGGCCGACACGGACCACCGCAAGCTTGACGCCATGAGCCGAACCCATGCCCATCAGGGCGTGATTGCAGTGGCGGCGGTGCGGGAATATGCTTCGGTGGAAGAAATCCTGCGTGTTGCGGAGGAAAGAGGGGAAGCGCCTCTGCTTGTTATATGCGATGAGCTGAGCGATCCACATAATCTGGGGGCGGTGATCCGTACGGCGGAGTGCGCCGGCGCTCACGGCGTCATTATCCCGAAGCGCCGCAGCGCGGGCCTGACGGCGGTGGTGGCAAAAACCAGTGCCGGTGCGGTGTCCTATCTCCCTGTGGCGCGGGTGGCCAACCTTCCGGCGCTGCTGAAAGATCTGCAGAAACAGGGCATTTGGGTGTTCGGCACCGCTGCGGATGGAAATACGGATCTGTACCACGCAGATCTGAAGGGCCCCGCAGCCATCGTGATTGGCAGCGAGGGCGACGGGATGAGCCGTCTGGTGGCTCAGGGCTGCGACTTTTTGGTCAGCATTCCGATGAAAGGGAACATCTCTTCGCTGAATGCGTCCGCCGCAGCGGCGATTCTACTGTATGAGGCGGTGCGCCAGCGTATGGGCTGAGCGAGGAAAGAAACAAAAAAGGAAAGCGCTTCCATGGAAAAGAACGACTTGGACAAATTCATAGAGCGAAGCGACGCTTTTGACACCCGCAAACTGCTGGAAGGCGTGGATCTTTCCAATGTGGCGGAGGAAATCGACCTGGAGGAAATTCTGGCCGAATATGGGAAACGGGGGCACTTAAAGGACTTGCCGGAAGCGGAGAGCGACGAAGTGTGGGTCAATGAAGGATACCGTCTGAAACCTGTCCACGCCCGGGAGGAAAAAGCGGCACCGAAAGAAGAGCAGGCGCCGTTTGTCGCTGCGGCGGCAGAGGGGCAGGCCAAGGCTGTAAACGCGCCTGCGCCGCCGGAGCCGGAAGCGTCGGAGCAAACTGCCGGATGGGATCCGGAGCCACAGGCGCTGTATGAACCGGAAGCCAAGGCGGGATCCGAACGTGCGCAGGGCGTCCCTCTGGAGGACGTAATGGCGCAGGTGGTGGACGCGGTGATGGAGGAAGAAGAGTCCCGGCGCCAAGTGGCGCAGCCGGTGGTTCGGCGGGGGCTCTTTTCCAGAAAGCTGCGGCGCTTTGAAGATACGGAACCGGTTTATGTGCCTGCGGAGACAGAGCCGCTTTCAGACGAGGGCGAATCCTATGTGGAAGAGCCGGAGGAGGAAGACGACTTCGACGATCTTCCGGAACGCGACAGCGGCGCGGCGTCGGCGGACTATCACCGGCGCTATAAAAAACTGCGCCGCCGCGGCCGCCCGGCGCTGTTGGCTGCGCTGCTGAGCGGTATATTGACGGCTGTGCAGTACAGCGGCGCGGCGGAGCCATATGTTTCGGCTGAGCAGTTTGCCGCGGTCGGTCTGACGCTTCTGGCGGTGCAGATGGTGATCTGTCTGCCGGTTTATGTCCGGGCCGTGGCGGAGCTGGTGCGGCGGCACTGTACGCCGGAATTGCTGGTGGCGCTGTTTGCTGCAGTTTCCGCCGCTGACGGCGCGTCTGTCTGGCTGATGGACGGCCGCGGCATGCAGCAGCCGTTTTGCTTGGTGGCGGTGGTGGCGCTGTATTTTACGCTGCGCGGCGAAATGCTTCGCCTGCGGGGCCTGCGGGATTGTTGCCATATGGCGACTTATGATCAGTCGCCTTATGTGGTTTCCAGCGTGAAGGGCGGTTACCGCAAGCAGGAATGTTCCACCGATGGGTTTGTGGGGATGACGGAGCGGGAAAGCGAGCAGCTGGGCTGGTATCATGTGCTGCTGCCTGTGATCTTGACGGCCACAGTGGTGTTTGCGCTGCTCACAGCGTTCAACCGGTTCGATACGGCCAATTTCCTGTGGTACTGGTCGGCCATTCTGGGGGCGGCTTCCTCTTTTGCGTTTACGGCGGCCTTCGGCACGCCGCTGGGCAAACTGGCCCGCCGGCTGCAGCGGGACGGCTGTGCGGTTTCCGGTTACAGCGGCGCTCAGGCGATGAGCCGCAAGGGCAGTATGATTCTGACGGACAACGATCTTTTCCCTCCGGGAACTGTATTTATGAACGGCATGAAAGTCTATGCGCACGATGCTATTCAGGCAGTGGGGTATGCCGCCAGTATGGTGAACGCTTCCGGCAGCGGCCTGCGTCAGGTGTTCGGCGACTTGTGCCGCAGCCAGGGTGCCCATACGTATCCTGTGGAAGATTTCAGCTTTTATCAGGAAGGCGGCGTGGCCGGCACGATCCGGGGAGAAAGTGTCATCCTGGGCCGTTCTGACTTTATGGCGCAGATGGGTGTGCGCCTGCCCCGGGAGATCAAACTGCCCACTGGCGTGTTTTTGGCGGTGGATCGGGAGCTGGTGGCGGTATTTGCCATTAAATATATGGCTTCGGACAACGTGGACGCGGCGCTGCAGGCAGTGCTGCACAACGGTATCTGCCCGGTGTTTGCCGTGCGGGATTTCAATATCACGCCTGCGCTCATCAAGCGTAAGTTCAAGGTTAATACCAAAAAGCGCTGTTTGTATCCGGAGCTTTCTGACCGGTTGGCGTTTTCCGAAGAGGAGCACGAGAGCAGCGGCCGGCCGGCAGCGCTGCTGTTTCGCGAAGGGCTGATGCCTTATGCCGAAACGGTGGTGGGCGGTAAGCGGATGTACGGCGCGGTGCGGAAAAACTGTGCCTGGGCGCTGATCGGCAGCATCTGCGGCACAATCCTGGCGTTTTACCTTGCTTTTGCCAGCGGCTTTCAGGTGCTTTCACCGGCGCCGTTGCTGGCGTTCCAGCTGCTTTGGAGTGTGCCGACGGTTCTGGTCAACGGTTGGGTAACGCAATATTAAACAGGAAAACTGCACGAAAAGACAAAGAAGCGCGGGAGAACGGCCGTTCTCCCGCGCTTCTTTGTCATGTTCGCTCCGATGGCACCATGGAACGGTGTTCCTCTCTTATGGTATCGGAAAGTACGCTGAAGCCAGCGCACAGCCGCCTTTTTTGTCTGTTTTGCCTAAAGTTGGTTGGCATCTCTGAACAATCTGCCAAAAACAACGGCAGCTGCGGTCTGCCTCTGAAAGATTTTGGTGCTTTTTGACAGATTTCACTTGTGCATTTTGATGCTCTGTTGTATAATCAGCATAATTGGTAGAACACTTTCGATGGAGAAGGACAGCAAACAAAACTGTATGGCTGTGTGTTTCCGAAGTGCGGGCCAAAGATCACAGTATAAGGAGAGAGCAACATGAGCTACACTGCAAAAGATATTCGTAATGTCTGTCTGCTGGGACACAGCGGCACCGGTAAGACCTCCCTGGTGGAGAGCATGCTGTACATGACCGGCAGCATTGACCGGCTCGGCAAGGTGACAGAAGGCAACACCGTCTGCGACAGCGATCCCGAAGAAGCAAAGAGACAGATTTCGATCTCTCTGGCTGTGGCGCCGGTTAAATTTAAAGGCTGCAAAATCAACGTACTGGACACTCCGGGTTATTTTGACTTTTCCGGCGAGGTGATGGAAGGGCTGCGCGTGGCGGATGCCGGCATTATCGTCGGCAGTGCCAAGGGAGGTCTTTCCGTGGGCACGGAAAAAGCGTGGAAATATCTGCAGGAGCGCAATATGCCCCGCGCAATCTACATTGCCAAGACCGATGAGGAAAACGGCGACTTCAACGGCGCCTGGCAGACGCTGCGCGAAAAATTCGGCCGCAGCGTGTGCCCGGTGATGATGCCGCTGTGGGATGAGGAAAAGCACATTGAAACGCTGCTGGACATCGTCTACCGCCGGGCCTATCAGCTCGAGGGAAAGCGCCGCAAGGAAGTGCCCATCCCTGCCGACAAGCAGGACGTGGTGGATGAGCTGTACGACCAGCTGTGCGAGTCCGTGGCTGAAACCAGCGAAGAGTTTATGGAAAAGTATTTTTCCGGCGAGCCGTTTACGCAGGAAGAGGTCATTCAGGGCCTGCACAACGGCGTCAAGGATCTGACATTGTGCCCTGTGGTGTGCGGTTCGGCGTTCACGGGCCTGGGAACCCTGACGCTGCTGGACTGCATCATCAAGCTGTTCCCCAACCCTGTGGAGATCCCCAACCGCAAGGGTACGGATATGCACGGCAATAAAGTGGAAATCGACATCACAGAAGACGGCGCGCCCTATGCTTTCGTTTTTAAAACGACTTCGGATCAGTACGGCCGTTATTCTTACATTAAAGTGATTTCCGGCCGCTTGACCCCCGATATGTCTGTGGTCAATGCCCGCACTGGCAATATCACCAAGCTGGGTCACCTGTATACCATGTGCGGCAAGAAGGCCACTGAGGTGCAGGAGGTTTGCTGCGGCGACATTGCCGCCGTGTCCAAGCTGACCGACACCCGGACCAACGACAGCCTGTGCGATCCCAAGCACCCTGTGAACCTGACGGCCATTCCATTCCCGGTGGCTAACTATACCATGGCCATTGCACCCAAGACCAAGGGACAGGAGGACAAAGTGGCCAACGGCCTGGTGCGCCTGTCGGAAGAGGATATGACGTTCCACTGCGTCAATAACGCCGAAACCCGCCAGATGGTGCTTACCGGCACCGGTGACATCCAGCTTTCCGTTCTGTGCGCCAAGCTGAAGGACCGCTTCGGCGTGGAGGTTACCCTCAGCCCGGCCCGCGTGCCTTACCGTGAAAAGATCCGCAAAAAGGTGAAAGTGGAAGGCAAGCACAAGAAGCAGTCCGGCGGCCACGGTCAGTACGGTGACGTGTGGATTGAGTTTGAACCCTGCGACAGCGAAGAGCTGGTATTCGCCGAGAACGTGTTCGGTGGTTCTGTGCCCAAGAACTTCTTCCCCGCTGTGGAAAAGGGCCTGCGCGACAGCGTGCAGCACGGCGTGCTGGCAGGTTATCCTGTGGTGTATCTGAAAGCCACTCTGGTGGATGGCTCCTATCATCCTGTGGACTCCTCTGAAATGGCCTTTAAGACGGCGGCGTCTCTGGCATACAAGGCTGGTCTGGCTCAGGCGAATCCCGTGTTGCTCGAACCCATTGGAGAGCTGCACGTCATCGTTCCCGACTCTTACACCGGCGACGTGATGGGAGACCTCAACAAGCGCCGCGGACGTGTGATGGGTATGAACCCGGTGGAAGCCGGCGAGCAGGAGATCGTGGCCGAGGTTCCCATGGGTGAAATGGGCACTTATGCCATTGACCTGCGCTCTATGACGCAAGGTCGCGGTATGTTCACCTATGCATTCCTGCGCTATGAAGATACGCCTCCTGCTGTGCAGGAAAAAGCCATTGCTGAAGCCAAGCAGATGCAGGGCGACGAGGAATAAAAAACACTGTTAGATTCGGATGTAAAACACCGGACGCTGTATTATTGCAGCGTCCGGTGTTTTTTCAGTTTTCGATTTGAACGATGTCCAGTGCGGCATCCAGTAACAAATTGATCAATTCGTTGCGGGAACGGTTGGTTTCACTGGACAGCGCGTCCAGACGCGCAATCATCTCGTCCCGCATGCGGACAGAAACGATTTTGTAGCCGTCGTCGCCCCGGCGTGCAGCTTTCTTTGTGATTTTGATTTCCTTAGCCATGCTGTCACCTCGTTTTGTAGCTATTAGTTTAGCTTGACAGACGGTTATTTAATAGACTATAATTATATAGTATATACAAAACTATAAAAATATAGTGAAAGAAGGAGAGAGTTTTATGGAATGCAGACAGTGTGGGGCAAAGCTGCCTTCCGAGGCGGATTTCTGCCCGCTCTGCGGCACGGCGGTGCGAGGTGAAGCCGCAGAGGCTTCGGCACAGGACTGTGCTGCGGTGCAGGAGGGGAATCTGGAACAGGCTGCGGCAGAAAGCGCAAAGAAGCCGCAGTCCCTGCAGTTTGGTCCAGTGGTATTTGATGGCATCGAGGCGGTTGTCGGCGCAATTTTTATTGTGGCCGGGCTTTCCTTTTTTGCTGCTTCCGGCATTTCGGTTGATAGCGCGTCCTTTGGTGCGGATTTCTATACCTATACCTACGGAGGCATTCAGGCTGCGGTCCGGCTGCTGGGGATCCTGGCCAGAATTCTGTCCGTGCTGATGGTCCTGACAGGTATTTTGATTGCTTGCCGTGCGATCGGGCGGATGTTTGACCGCCGGAAAGGCGGCGTATGATGGATTCTTTTTGCTGCCGCTGCGGCGCACGCCTGTCCCCCGGGGCGCGCTTCTGCCACCGTTGCGGCCATCCGTGCCGCCCGCCGGAGCGTACCGGGAGCAGTGCTGCGGGGAAGAGCATGGACTGGGAGGGAACTGCGGAAAAGGGGCTGGCGTTGCTGCGGCGCTATTGGCTGGCGGCGGCGCTGGCGGTGGTGATAGTGTTCGGCGCCGGGGTGCTGTTGTGGCAGAACACTGCCCGCTGTGCGGTTTCCGGCTGCGCCGGCCGGGCGGAATACGGCCGTTATTGCAGCGCGCACGTCTGCCTGAGTGCCGGCTGCACCAACTGCCGTACCAACGGGAAGTACTGCGCGATCCACCGGGGTGTGGATCCGGCTTCCCTGCCTGCGCAGATCGAGATCTCCAACGTCCGTATCACGGAGCGGGGAAGCTACACGGTGGCCACCGGAACAGTTACCAACGTGGGCGTTTATACCTATGAGTTCGTAAAACTCAAGGGAACGTTCCGGGACAGTTCGGATACCGTGCTGGATACCGACTGGACTTATGCGGTGGGGGCGGAGGGACTGGCTCCGGGAGAATCGGCGACGTTCCGCCTGTCCGTTCCAGAGGATTATCGGATTCGCGAATGTTCCGTATCCATTATTGATTGCGACACAGTTCTCTGAGCTGGTCGTTTTCATTGATTGAAAAAGAGAGGAGGATTGAAATGTATTGTAAAAAATGTGGTGCTTTGCTGCCGGACGATGCCGCTTTTTGCGGAAAGTGCGGCGCGGCAACCGCCCCTGTGGCGGAGGAGCCGGCGGTTGCGGACGTTTCTGCAGCGGCAGAACCGGCCGGTGCGGCGGCGCCTGCCGGGGCAGAAGCGCCGCCCGCGGCGGAACAGCCCGCTCCTGCGGCGCCCCCCGTCCCGGCGGACCAGATGCCGCCGGCCGCGTCGGTGAATTCTGCGCCTCCCGCCGGAAAAACAAAGGGGATCGTAATCGCCGCTGTGGTTGTGGCGCTGGCGGTTATCTGCATTGCGGCCCTTGCCCTGCTGGGTGGTGGCGCAAAGGCGGAGCCTGTGATAGGCCACTGGGAGATGTATGCGGTGTACGACAGTGACACGGAAAGCACGCAGATCGCCCCGCGCAACGCCGGCTACTTCGTCGAATTCCGCAAAGATGGGTCGGCGACGTTGCAAATAGGGGACGATCTGGCCTATGAATGCAGGTGGAGTTTCAATCAAAGCAAAAGCGATGAGGAAGATAGGTATTACAACATGCAATGTGATGACATCCCTGGCTTTACGGCCATGCTGACCGATTTAAGCGGGGTGGACAGCGTGGTGATTGTGATCCCCGGCCTGCCGTACGGCATGGTATTTCAGCAGACATAAAAGACTGCTTTCGGCCGCCGCGTTCCATGCGGCGCAGTAAAACGGCACAGTGCTCCGGACGCTTTTGTGTTTCGGAGCGCTGTGCCGTTCTCGCCTCTGGAATCCGTGCGAAAAAAATGAAAAAAGGGGTTGACATTTTTCCGGATAAAGCTATAATATAAATAACGATAATTGTTATTGATTATGGACGAAAGGAGAACAGCCATGTCGACCATGCGCCGACACAGCAAAAAGCGTGATGCAATTCTCAGCTGCATTCGCCGTAGTCATCTGCATCCCTCGGCGGAATGGATCTATACGCAGTTGAAACCGGAGCATCCGGATCTAAGCCTCGGCACTGTGTACCGTAATTTGGCGCTTTTCCGTGAAAGCGGAGAGATCGTCTGTGTGGCGACAGTTCACGGTGTGGAGCGGCTGGACGCTGTCACGGAACCGCATGCGCATTTTATCTGCGAACAATGTGACGCAGTGATCGATGTCGATGCGCCCTGTGATGATCTCCGCCAGGAGCTGGAGCAGCAGTATGGCTGTACCGTCCAACGTAGCGAAATGCTTTTCCGCGGCGTTTGTGCACGCTGTAAAAACAAGGATATTTGAGTGGCAGCATTTGGCTGCGGCTCTGAATATTATATACTTATTTCTTTGACAATGGATTTTGAAACAGAATTTTTAAGGAGGAAACAATTATGAAAAAATGGGTCTGCTCTGTTTGCGGTTATGTGTATGAAGGCGAGAATCCCCCTGAGAAGTGCCCTGTGTGCGGCGTTCCGGCATCCAAGTTTACTGAGGTGCAGGGTGAAATGAAGCTTGCAGCAGAGCATGAGTACGGCATCTATGCCAAGACGGTCAAGAATAACCCCGACATCAGTGATGAAGATAAGAAGTACATTTTCGATCAGCTCATGGCCAACTTCCAGGGCGAGTGCTCCGAGGTGGGTATGTATCTGTGCATGGCCCGCATTGCGCACCGCGAAGGTTATCCTGAAATCGGCCTGTATTGGGAGAAGGCTGCTTATGAAGAGGCTGAGCACGCAGCCAAGTTCGCTGAGCTGCTGGGCGAGGATCTGGAGCCGAATATGAAGGCCGATACCAAGAGCAATCTGGCTTGGCGTGTGGACTGTGAATTCGGCGCCACCCAGGGCAAGACGGATCTGGCTGGCTGCGCCAAGAAGAATGGTCTGGATGCCATCCACGACACCGTGCACGAGATGGCCCGCGATGAGGCCCGCCACGGTAAGGCTCTCAAGGGCCTGCTGGAGCGTTACTTCGGCTGATCTAATAAAGAATCAGGCACCTTTGGAGAGGGAACCGGTTTTCCGGTTCCCTTTCTTTTTGCTTTTGAGTAGCCCGCCCCCAGTTTGTGATGATCTGAATCAGGGAAACGAGCCCTGCGCAGAAAATGTTCTTGAATCCGCTGTTTTGCGTAATCATGTTCTGTCTGCTGATATAAGAGGAGAGAGGGCGGGAAAACTCCGGCCCTCTCTGACTTTATATGCAGTATATCTCCTGCATTGTTTTATGCGATGCAGGATTTTGGCTGCGATACAGCCTATGTTTGGAAACGGTTAATCTTTCAAAGGATTGCCTTTCCCGTCAACGGCAATTTTTCCCGTGAGGATCAAAATACCTTCGACCAAGCCCCAAATACCGGAAACGACTGGCCCTATGAACAGGAACAATGCGCCTACGGTTCCGAGCAATACTTGGATAATAGCTTTTTGGGTATAACCAAGGTAAAAATTATGGATTCCAAAAGTACCTAAAAAGATGCCTAATAACCCTGCAGCTAATTTTGATTTTGCACCGCTCCCTGTATTGGTAAGGGAACAGCCGCAACTCAGGCAGACAGCCGCGTCGGCATTTGTTTCTTTTCCGCAATGTGGGCAATAGGAAACACCTTCGCCCTTTGATATTCCACATTTTACGCATACGGCTGCATTTTCGTTCATTTCACTTCCACAATTCCGACAAAACATACTGAAGACTCCTTTTCTAAAAAATTTTCACTCGTTTTTCTGCACGCACCTGATCTGACGGCTCATTACTGCGCAGCATGGGGACCTCCCCCTGCGTTACCTCTTGGTGGCTGGCACACACCACGGCATGCCGTCTATGCTGAAACAAAGGATGTCACCTCACTTTTTATGGTTAGGAGCGGTTGTTTCCAAACGGGTCATTGGGCTGTACTGGCTGGGTTCCGCGTTTCACTTCCTTGGCTGTGGACGGCCGGGAATAGCGGCCATACGGCTCAGAAAACCGCTGTAAAGTTTTTTGAGGTGCGCTTTCTCTTTCAAACGAATGATATTAACCGATATTGGTTAATATCATTCT
>ERZ856578.3676-NODE-3676-length-22320-cov-25.316414_pt1 | contig 22320 bp, 21 predicted proteins | sample MGYA00514384_ERZ856578 | MGnify/ENA primary metagenome ERZ856578 (study PRJEB29103, sample SAMN06111958) | human gut metagenome | biome: human gut; feature: ankylosing spondylitis patient; material: healthy_person | host: Homo sapiens | place: China:Hangzhou... | reverse complement strand
GTCCAAAGCAATGTGACGGTCAGCGTGACCTACACGAAGATCACGACATATTACACGGTCACCTTCGTGGCGGATGGAGAGACCGTGAAAACAATTTCCGTTTATAGTGGCTACAAGCTGAAGGACAGTGATTATCCGCGTGTGCCCTACAAGGCGGGATATGAGGGCAGCTGGCAGAAGCGGACTGCCCCGGTCACGAGCAATGTGACGATCAACGCGGTCTATACGCAGATTCTCCACACGGTTTCGTTCCGCGTCATGGACGAGGGCATTATCCACACGATGGAGGTCCCGGATCGTTACGTCCTGCAGGAAGAGGATTACCCGACGATCCCGAAGCGAGTCGGTTATACGTCGCGCTGGGATACGCGTGTCACAATGATCGTGCGGGATACCATCATTGATGCGATCTACTCGGATGGTTCTACACATGAAGTGACGTTCCTTGCCTATGGGAACGAGAATCTTGGCACGATCACCGTGGAGGACGGCTACCTGCTGCAGGAGGAGGACTATCCGACGATCCCGGAGCGCACCGGCTATCGCGGTTCGTGGCCGACGCAGGTCGACCCAATCTACGAAGATACGATCATTCATGCGCAGTATGAAGAGGCGATCCCGGTTCCGACACTGCCGACCGATCCGGGAGAGATCATGTCCGGCGGCGACGGCGAACCGGTTGAAGCTGATGAACCGGAAGAGGGCGAAAACGACACAACACCGGCCGAAACAGAGCGCACGATCTCTGGCGTTCTGGCCTCGACCGAGACCGTGACGCATGAATATCTGACCCAAAGCGGCAAGGTCGTCCGGGAAACTATCACGACCTCGATGGATACCACGACCCTCGACTTCTTCTATGATGAGTCCGGCCGCCCGTTTGCATTCAACTACACGCCGGAAGGCAGCACTCCCAATACATATTACTATATTCTCAATCTGCAGGGTGACGTTGTCCAGATCATTGACGAAGGCGGTGTTCTGCAGGCAGAGTATGTCTATTCCCCGTGGGGCGAGATAATCTCCGCGGAGGGTGATCTGGCCGAGATCAACCCGCTCAGGTATCGCGGATATTATTATGATTCCGAGACGGGGTTCTATTATCTGCAGAGCAGATATTATGATCCGGAGAATCACAGGTTTATCAATGCGGATACCTATGCCAGCACAGACTCGGGTAATGCCATTTCCTGCAATGTGTTTGCGTATTGCCTGAATGATCCCGTTAACCGAAGCGACTCCGACGGCAATAAAAGCCTTAAAGATATTGCAAAGAGTGCTATAAAAGGATTTGTGAAACATGTCGTAAAGCCTGTAAATAACTGGACTGCAAAGCAAATATCAAAATTAGATTTTGCATATTCCACCGGATTGGGCCTTTCCGGCTCCTTCGGAATATGGAATATGAGCGGGCAGCTTGGCCTGTCGATTGACAGCGGCGGGAATGTGGAGATGCAGTATACGGTTGGCGGTGCTGTTACAACGGGGTCTGGTGTATCGCTAATGAATTATCAGACGATAACCAACGCGCCGAATGTAACAAACCTGCACGATGATGGATATCAAGTGGGAGCTTCTGTAGGGGTCCCAATTTATAATATCCCGGCTGCGGCTGGAGCAGATATAAATATCATTCCGGATACGGACGCAAACCGCACATATTACGGTTTTACGAGCGGTGCTGGATTAGGTACACCCGGAATGGAGGCTCATGTAGGTTGGTCCACGACTCGTCCGGTCAAGGGTATAAAATTTAATATAAATGAAATTTTCAATTCGTTTTACGATAAGATATTGGGGTGGTAACATGCAGAGAGAATCTGTGGAGATCTTCAGGCTAGGCCGGATCATACTAATTATCCTAGCCGCAAGTTGTTTATTTACAATGTATGGAGCGGCGCTCGACAAGGGTTTTCTGCCTGAGGAAATTCCATCCGAACAAAAGGAATCCTTATTGGAACGGCTGGACGTGCAGTTATTTTATGAGGCCCCGCCCGCGAAGCCCATCGAGTGCTTTGCCGTCAGCGAATCGGAGCTCATTGCGATCGGCATCACCTATGACCCCTATCGCGAGGAGGAATCGGGATATCGCCCTAACAGGTTCGTTGCCGTCTATAATGCGCAGGGCGAATTCCAGTACGGTCTGACATTTTCCCATACCGGCGGCTTCGAATTGGATTGGGATCAGGAAAATCTGTTGCTCTATTTGGATAGAAGCGGAATTCTGGTATCCATAAACGGTGACGGAGTGTGCACAGATGCCTACAAAGTGCCAACTACACAGGAGGGAAACGCCTATCTGCAGACACTGCAGTCCTCTCATCAGACTCGCAATGGAAAAGAATTCTGCCTTGAAAAGAAGTTTGGCACGGTGAACTATTCCAGAGCAGTCGTAAAAACAGACAGCGGCACGACGATCATCTATGATGCGACCGACGCGTCTTCGCAGCAGGCAGTTTGGCTCGCAATGTATTTTGGGGCGCTGCTCGTGGCGGTAGTGACAGGCCTTATCATCACGATGAAGAGACTTAGACAAGCCAGAAAATAGATGACACCTGCTAGAGATGAAACTTTCGCCTTTAGCAGGTTCCGTATAACCTACAGAAAGGAAGTGTCCTTTTGCGCCGAACAAAGTTTATTTTCCCACTGATCTTTATTTCTCTGGAGGATGAGCCGTGGGAGCCGATCGAACCAAATCCGAATGCGTCCCCGGAGGACGATTCGGACGTTGCAGAGCAGGATTTGTCCCAGTCCGACTGGACGCTTGCCTCGACCGAGACCGTGACGCATGAATACCTCACGCAGAACGGAAAAGTTGCAAGGGAAACGATCCGGCAGGACGTCAGCGGAACGGTTCTGAAAACGGAGACTTTGGATTTCTTCTACGATGAGTCCGGCCGCCCGTTCGCTTTTAACTACTCCATTGACGGCGATACTGCAAGCACCTACTATTATATTCTTAATCTGCAGGGCGATGTTGTTCAGATCATTGATGCAAATGGCGTCATGCAGGCAGAATATATCTATTCCCCGTGGGGCGAAGTGATTTCTGCCGAGGGCGATCTGGCCGAGATCAATCCACTCAGGTATCGTGGGTATTACTACGACTCCGAAACAGGATTTTATTACCTGCAAAGTAGATACTATGACCCGGAGAATCATCGTTTCATTAATGCGGATATCTATGCCAGCACAGACTCGGGCGATGCGATTGCCTGTAATATGTTTGCATACTGCGGGAATAACCCGGTTATGCTTGGCGATAAAGATGGTGAATTTGCCGACTGGTTTGTCCGGGTAGTTGTTGGTGCGGCTGTCGGCGTAGTAACCGGAGCAATATCTGCATTAGTAACGGGTGGAAGTGCAAAAGATGTTTTGTCATCCGCGGCTGTAGGATTCGTAACTGGTGGCATCGTTGGGGCTACTGGGAGTATGAAGGCTGGAAAAATTGTAGGACGCGCAGTAGCTTCTGCGATTAATGGCGGTTATACATATTATAGTGCCCGCAAGGCAGGAGCTAGTGTTGGTGGTGCCGCGCTTGCTGCCGGAGCCAGCGCTGCCATCAGCTATGGAACAGCGTCGTTAAGTGCATTGGCTGGTGACGACTTGCTCGTTGGAACGGTATCTGATCTTAATATCGGTTTGGGCGGCGCCTTAACATCATCTGGAGTTACAGCATTAAGTACAAAATGCTTAACTGATAAAAGTGGGCAAAGCAGTGGTAACACTCCTGCCCGCAGCCAGGGTGGAAACTCTCGGATACTGAAGACTGTGTCGGTGATGTGACCAATGGCAAAAAAGAATCGAATCTCAGTCAATAATGCTGGCGGAATTTTCTTCTTTGTATTGACGGCCGCTTTGGCGTATAGTGGAATTGCATTGGCTTCTGATGCAGTTGAGTATACCATATCGTATGGTGGCGCGGTCTTCTTTACATTCTGCACGGTCATAAATGGCAAGTGGTATACGCTAAAGGAAACCGGCATCCAGCACAGGTTCTTCGGCATTTGCTACCGCTTTACGCCATGGTCAGAAATCAAAGACGTTATGCGCGTCTACCAGCAGACCGGCGAGCGCTACGCACCATTGACGCTGATGTTCACAACAAAGCGCGGAAATGTCTACCGCCCGGATGAGACCGGATACGTCCCATACCCGCAAAAGAAACGCTTTTTGAAAGAGTGGCTGCTGCAGGGAAAGATGTTCATGATTTACTGTGCCCCAAAGAAGTGGGGGCCTGAGGTCGTCCGGTTCGTGGAAGAGCACTATGGCCCGCTGGATTACGATTTCGTTGCAGAAAAAGAAAAGCTCCACCCCAAGCCGAAGGAGTGGTGGAAGAAGTAATGGGATAATTGGAAACCTGCTAAAGACGAAACTTTCATCTTTAGCAGGTTTGCCCCACGGACTTACAGAAAGGAAGTGACCCCTTGAACCAGACAAAACTCCTGTTCCCACTGATCTTTATTTCTCTGGAGGACGATAGCGACATCGTCATCCCGCCGCAGCCGACCAGCCCCGGTGAGATCATGTCGGGCGGCGAGGGCGAGCCGGTCGAGGCAGACGTTCCTGCTGAAGATGAAACTGTTGCTCCGCAGGGAACTCACGTTACCGGAACGCAAACAGTTACTCACGAATACCTGACCCTGAACGGTAAAGTTGCTCGTGAAACGATCCGGACGAATAATACCTTGACAGCCGTGCTGGATTTCGTCTATGATGAATCCGGAAAGCCATTCGCGCTCAAATACTCGACAAACGGAACGAGTTTCCAGACATACTATTATGTTCTGAACCTGCAGGGCGACGTGGTGAAGCTGATCCATTATATCCCCGGCTTTGAGTACGAGTCTGTCGCAACCTACGAATATGATGCATGGGGAAATATCGTGTCCAGCTCCGGTAGACTGGCTGAGATCAATCCTCTCAGATATCGCGGATACTATTATGATAATGAGACCGGATTCTATTACTTGCAGTCTCGTTATTATGATCCTGCGAACCGGAGATTCATTAATGCCGACATTTACGCCAGCACAGACTCAAATAATGCACTCGCCTGTAACATGTATTCGTATTGCTGGAATAATGTTGTGATCTTATACGATTCAGAGGGAGAACTTCCCAAAATAGTTACAGTACTCGATGTACAAACACATGCCACAGGTACAGATAATGATAGCGGAGCAATTTTCTTTGCTACAACTATTACTTATACTGAAACATTTACAGTTAATAGTTTCTTTTGGACGGTGTACGAATCTTCAAGCACATATACTAATTCATATGAGTTTAAACTAACTCCGAATGGCGTTTTGCAATTTGACAACACGCAAGTTAATGCGAATGCTTTGCTAAAGAGCCAAATTTCTGAATGCATTGCGAGTGAAATGCTTCGAGTATCGCGAGAGGTATACCCTGATGCACTCTCAAATCGTTCTGTACGGGGGATAGCGAACGAATTGGTTGTGCATTACCTACTATCAGACATTGTAGAACGTGCGAAAGTTGCTGATATGGGTGATACAAAGAAAACAGCGCGGGGATATGACAGGAACGCTTGGATATTTGAGGCACTTAACTGAGAGAGCCGGGGTAGCGAGTATGAATAAGCATCAAACTAATATCTTAGTTGGAGTTTTGCTAGGTAGCTTATTGGCTGTGGCAATTTTGCTATTTCCTGTATTCCTGATGGTGGGCAACGAGATTTACGGAAGATACGAGGCCAAAAAGCAACTGAATAACCCATATATTAATCAGCACTATGTTGATTGGAGCAAGATTTCGCTTAGCCCGCTTGATATTCAGTTCCGCCTGCCGTCGGATTGGACATTTTCTTTTGAAGAAGGTAATCATTCAATTTACGATGCGCTTGGAGAAGAGATCGCAATTTTCAATACGCAGGCAGAGAGAATGGACGTCGGAGCATTTGTACAGTCAGTTACCGGAATAACTGTTTCTTCAATAAAACGCACTTCTTTACAGTATACCTGTTTTGGCACCAGAGTTTCGCTTAACGAGCTGGCGTTGGGAGAAACCGCGGGCGGCATTATACAGTACTATGAATTGTGCCTTTATGATAAAACTGATCCGGCAAATTATATCAGGATTCTTTTTGAACGGGACAATCTTATATCAGATACAGAATTGTTGAAGTATTGCGAAGCGATTGCCTATTCATTTTGTTATTGATCTGCTCTTTAGCCTGTTTAAATCTCTTAAAGCTGAAATTTTCATTTTTAGCACGGCCCCGATAGCCTGCAGAAAGGAAGTGACCTCTTGCACCGAACAAAAATCTATTTCCCAGTGATCATCCTTTCCCTTTCGGACAGCGACTACCCGACGGTGCCGATCAAATTCGGCTACACTGGCAGCTGGCGCAGAGTGATCACGCCGATCCACACGGATACCACGGTGTATGCAGTTTATACGGCAGTCGGCGGTGGCGGCGGAGGAGGCGGGGAGATCATTATCCCGCCGCAGCCGACCGACCCGGGAGAGATCATGTCCGGCGGCGAGGGTGAACCGGTTGAAGCTGACGCTCCTGCTGAAGATGAAACCGTCTCCCCGCAGGGGACTCACGTTACCGGAACACAAACAGTTACCCACGAATACCTGACTCTAAACGGCAAAGTGGCCCGTGAAACGATCCGGACCAATAATACCTTGACAGCGGTCCTTGATTTCATCTATGATGAATCCGGAAAGCCGTTTGCACTCAAGTATTCAACGAACGGAACGAGCTTCCAAACATATTATTACGTTCTGAACCTGCAGGGCGACGTGGTGAAGCTGATCCATTATATCCCCGGCTTTGAGTACGAGTCTGTTGCTACCTACGAGTATGATGCATGGGGCAACGTGTCAAGTTCCGGTAGACTGGCCGAGATCAACCCGCTCAGATATCGTGGATACTATTATGATAATGAGACAGGATTCTACTACTTGCAGTCTCGTTATTATGATCCCGCAAACCGGAGATTTATTAATGCGGACAATTATCAAAGTACAGGGCAGGGATTCGTTGGGACTAATATGTTTGCGTATTGCAATAATAGTCCTGTAGATTTGTATGATCAAAGCGGTAATGCGGCTGGAAAGTCTTTCTTGACCGTAATGGAGGATTGTGCCGGTGGAAGGCCGCGCGAGTTGGATCCCAATGGCATTTATCAGTACGCTCCAAGTGGAACAGAGGCTCTGTTGCTTTATGAATCCCCTTATGATTCCCGCGCCAATCTTACGAGAAAAGTAACATACCTTTCTCCTGCACAAACGCGTGAATATGTTGAGAATTTAGCGTACTCCAGTTTCATTGGCACAAGTTCACCAGAAAAAATATTGGGAGGTATTGCGGGGTCGTATTTACTAAACTATACCGACAAATTGCTTACTCCGGCACAAGGGGCTACACTTACAGCAGCAATTATTTGGATGCAAACTTATCAACACTCAGCCGAATCAATCCGTGCCCGTCAAATGATAGAAATTATGAATAGCGGAACCGGAATGGTCATTGTTAATTTCACAATTTATGGAACGCAATGTGTTGCATATCTCCCGTGGGATTCAAACTCTCGTGGGGGAGATTACGGAATATATCCCTATGCTCGAATTGGTTGATAAGTGAGGTGTCTAGACAATGAAAATCTTTCTGAGAAGGGTACCATTTTTCACACAGCAACTTCTTGGTTGGGCTTATCTTGTATTTTGGGTTTTGAAAATCGTCTCTCCAGAAATACAAGTGCAATTATCGCATTTACCTAGGTTTGTATATGATTTGCTGCTATTCGTTACGCTGAATGCATTCATTCAAGTACTTTCTGCACTTCGACGCCGGAAAAAAGCAACCCAGTTTCTCAGCACGCTGCCCACACAGTTTTATGAGACAGTCCATACTCTTTCCGCTATGCCAATTGCATACCTGAGTTCTGCAAAATCCAGAAGGAGGCCGACAGCTGTCCGGGTTGGTGGAATGTTTGTCCAACCGGCACAGCAAGCCTGCGCAGAAAATATACAAACGGCAGCAGAGCTTGCAGCACAGCTCCGGAACGCGTTGCAAGAGCGTGAAAACAAATTGTATGCAGATTATTCGGAACCTCCTCAAGTTGATTTCAGCTTCTGGAATTTGGGTGTCGATGTTTACCGCATTAAAATTCGCAGCTCTGACCTGAATAGCTATACTGAACTGTACTATTCCCCGCTCGGGAAGACGAAAGCCTTAAAGGAACGGACGTGGTTCCCGCCGGTCGAGCTTGCTCCGTCGTGGTTTGTGTAAGCCATTGCGGGAATGTCATACCGTACATAGGATGAATTAGGAATACCTGCTAAAGATGAATGTTTCATCTTTAGCAGGTACACCAAAAACGAACAGGCAGGTGGTACATTTGCAGCAAACCAGATTTTTCTTTCCTATGATTTTCCTTTTGGGCGAGGAGGCAATCCCGAAACGGATTGGCTACACAGGTTCGTGGCCGAAAACAGGCGCGATCCATGCGAACACGACGATCACGGCCGTCTACACGAAAGATAGCGGAATCGTCATCCCGCCGCAGCCGACCAGCCCCGGCGAGATCATGTCGGGCGGCGAGGGGGAGCCGGTCGAGGCGGACGTTCCTGCTGAAGATGAAACCGTCTCCCCGCAGGGAACTCACGTTACCGGAACACAGACTGTTACCCATGAGTATCTGACCCTGAACGGCAAGGTCGCAAGAGAGACAATTAAAACGAATAACTCCTTGACAGCAGTCCTTGATTTCATCTATGATGAATCCGGAAAGCCGTTTGCACTGAAGTATTCGACGAATGGAACGAGCTTTGAGACGTATTATTACGTTCTCAATCTCCAAGGCGACGTGGTAAAGCTGATCCACTATATCCCCGGCTTTGAGTATGATTCTGTCGCGACTTACGAGTATGATGCGTGGGGCAATATTCTCTCCAGCTCCGGCAGTCTGGCCGAAATCAATCCGCTGCGCTATCGCGGATATTACTATGATTCGGAGACGGGGTTCTATTACCTGCAAAGCAGATATTACGACCCGCAGAACCGGAGATTTATCAATGCGGATAGCTATGCCAGTACCGGGCAGGGATTTGTTGGGACCAATATGTTTGCGTATTGCAACAACAGCCCAATTCTCTTTGTCGACCATGATGGAAACGATGCTGAGGCGGTTGGTTGGTGGGCCAGCACTATGTGGTGGCTCTGCGCTGCGGACGGGCCTCTTCCTGTCGGCGAAATTATTTATGGTGCTGGTCTTGTTGTCCTTGGTTGCGTCATTATTGATAGTGTTGCGGAAACAACAGACACTTTGATAGAACAATTTCCTTCAGAAGAAAATGAAGCGTCCGACAATATCACAAGCTACAGAGAGCACACAACTACTAAAAACGGAAAGAAACGAAACAAACACGAGGAAGGAAACGCTCGCCGCAAGAGAGATCAGGGTGGTGAAAAAAAGAAACAAAAACCAGAGTGGACATCTCGTAATAACAAGTGGCGGATCGTGGAGGAAAAGTGAAAATGCAAGGAATTTTACAGGATTGTATCAGAACTCAAAAAGTTGTAAGCCTATATTTTGACAAGGACAATCCCTTCTCGCATTTGACGGGGCGCATTTTGCAAATCCGCCAAAACGAGGTGCTAATCGCTCATATTTCAATGCACGGCTGCTATGATGGTTATATTCTAAAGCGTATAGATGACCTTTACCGTGTCGATGTTGACGGGAAATATGAGCAAAAAATCGGGCGGCTTTATTCAATAAAGGGCCAATCGCATCCATCAATTAGCATTGATGTGTCTGACCGCTCCCTGCTGCAGACGCTGTTGAATTTTGCAAAGCAGGCAAGATTGATCGTTACTTTTGAATTTGCTGACGAGTGCTTGTCCGGATTTGTCGAGTCCGTGCGGCATGAAACGGTCGATCTACGCATCGTAGACGAATATGGTGTTATATGCGGGCTTGCACAGCTGCTTGCCAGCGAAGTATCAACTGTTTCTGTCGATACCGATGATGAACAGGACATTCGGCTATTAGTGGATGCTATTTTCAACTGAGTTCGAGCCCCAAGTCAGAAAAGCACAACGAGAATAATTCTGAACCCGCTAAAGGTGTAACCTTCATCTTTAGCAGGTACACCAAAAACGAACAGGCAGGTGATACATTTGCAACAAACCAAGTTTTTCTTTCCTTTGATCTTTCTTTTCGGCGAGGAGGCGATCCCAAAACGGGCTGGTTATACGGGGTCGTGGCCGAAAACAGGCGCGATCCATGCGAACACGACGATCACGGCCGTCTACACGAAAGATAGCGGAATCGTCATTCCAACGCAGCCGACCAGCCCCGGCGAGATCATGTCCGGCGGCGAGGGCGAACCGGTCGAGGCGGATGCCCCTGCTGAAGATGAAACTGTTGCTCCGCAGGGAACCCATGTTACCAGCAAACAGACCGTTACCCATGAATACCTGAGGAAACACTAATTGGTCTAATGAGGGAATGACAATGGATAACTTCAAGAGGCAATTCAAACAAGGTGACGACTATTGCGACATCCGGGCGGACTATCGCAGCCTGATCTCCATCGGGAAGAGCGTTGAGGAAACGGAGGACCTGCTGCTGCGGGCCTACTGTCCGAAGGACGGAGACCTGCTGTTCACGCCCACGTTTTGGCTCTCCCTCGGCATCTGCGAATGGGAGACCGGCCGACTGACGCCCCGGACGAAGGAGGAGGCGCTCTACTGCCTTTCGCTATATCAGGAGACGGTCGAGCAGCGTTTGAACGCCGGGCCAAACGAACGGCTGTCGGACATGCTGCAGTTTTTCCGGGAAACGCAGGAAATGCTGCTTTCGCCCCTGCCGGAGGCCAAAAAGATCAGTAAGCCGTATGCGCGCAAGTGTCCGTGGCGCGAAGGTAGCCTGCTGGCTTATCAGATTTTAAGTCCGAAGATGAAAGATTCTCCATACTACCAGAAGTATGTCATCCTTCGTGTGGTCGATATCTGGCGGGAACCAGTTGTACGGCTTGCTCCGACGGAGCGCTATGATGAAACCATGTGCATTGGCCTATACGGTTGGTGGGGTGATCAAATACCGGATGCCTCTATTGTGAAGGACTTGGAATTCGTGTCAATAGATACTGGTGGCGTGACCAAAATGTGGTGTGCATTTGATTGGGGCTTGTGCCGCGGAGAGAAGCCACATATCACTCTGTTGGAAGAAGATCCGTTGTGGAGAAGAGCAAGGTATCCGTTTTTTAATACGGAGTGTAAGCTGTGCTTGTACACACATTATATTCCATTTGATGGTAGACTGTGTAGGTCAATACTGCCAAAGTTATAATTGGTTTGCAGAACGCTCCGTTAACTAAAGATGAAACTTTCATCTTTAGCAGTTCCGCCCCATCCCGCAGGAAGGAAGTGACCCCTTGAACCAGACAAAACTCCTGTTCCCGCTGATCTTTATATCGCTGGAGGACGATAGCAGCATTGTCATCCCGCCGCAGCCAACCAGCCCCGGCGAGATTATGTCGGGCGGCGAGGGCGAACCGGTTGAAGCTGATGAACCGGAAGATGGCGAAAACGACACAACACCGGCCGAAACAGAGCGCACGATCTCTGGCGTTCTGGCCTCGACCGAGACTGTGACGCATGAGTACCTGACCCAGAGCGGCAAGGTCGCGAGGGAAACGATCCGGCAGGACGTCGGCGGGACGGTTCTGAAAACGGAAACTTTGGATTTCTTCTATGACGAATCCGGCAGACCGTTTGCTTTTAACTACTCCGTTGACGGCGATATTGCAAGCACCTATTATTACATCCTCAATCTGCAAGGTGACGTGGTCCAGATCATTGACGCAAATGGCGTCATGCAGGCAGAATACGTCTACTCCCCGTGGGGCGAAGTAATTTCTGCCGAAGGCGATCTGGCCGAGATCAACCCGCTCAGGTATCGCGGATACTATTATGATAGTGAAACGGGATTCTATTACCTGCAGAGCAGATACTATGACCCGGAGAATCATAGGTTTATCAATGCGGATACCTATGCCAGCACAGACTCAAGCGATGCGATTGCCTGCAATATGTTTGCATACTGTGGGAATAACCCAATCGCGGCAACAGATCCGGGAGGCGAATTCTTCCTGACGGCGCTAATTGTCGGCGCAGTAGTGGGGGCTGTTGTTGGAGGCGCGATTGGGGGAACTGCTGCATACAATTCGGCGAAATCATCAGGAGCTGAGGGTTCTGACCTTTTTTGGGCTACTGCACGCGGTGTAGGAAAGGGTGCTGTTATTGGAGGAGCGGTTGGAGGATTAGCTGGCGCTACTTACGGTGTTGTTACAACATACGGAATAGCCTCTGTTGCAGGGACGGCAATGGTTACCACTTCTGCGACTACTGCAGCAAAGACTGTTGAGGTTGTAGCGTTGCAGACACGGAAGAGTTACAGCGATGGTGATCGCGGGTGGCAAGTTGTGAACGACTGCGTCGATTCGGTTTTTGACAATGGACTTAAAGTAGGTTCCTCAACTGGCACAAAAGCGCTAAGTACAGTCGGCTCGTTTTTCTTAGAAGATATCGCAAAACACAAAGTTGTGCCCCTTGAATGGGATACATTTATTAAATCGTCTAAATCGAATAAGTCGAAAATTGGAGCATGTGTAGGTATGGCATATGCATGGGCCAATACGGTCTACGCATTTTTCTGCGATGATCCAGTTGCACGCGCAGCAAAAAGGGGGTATACTTTGAAGTGAAAAAAGCTATATGGTACTTATTAACAGTAGTAGGTCTTGCAATTTGCGCAGTATTTACAATAATCGGATTCTATGGGGAAATTGCTGAGCCTGCAGGTATAGAACGATTACTCAAGAAACTGCATATCCCATTTGGCTATAATTTCTACTCAGGAGTACTTATGCTGGCTGTAATAGCTGTGGTTATTTTGCTCTTGGTGCGAAAGAAATTTCGCTAGTTTATCCAACTGATATATGACGGCGTTGCACTGCTAAAGACGAAACTTTCATCTTTAGCAGGTTTGCCCCACGGACTTACAGAAAGGGAGTGACCCCTTGCAGCAAACAAAAATCTATTTCCCGCTGATCTTTATTTCTCTGGAGGACGATAGCAGCATCATCATCCCGCCGCAGCCGACCGACCCGGGAGAGATCATGTCCGGCGGCGAGGGCGAACCGGTTGAAGCGGATGAACCGGAAGAGGGCGAAAACGACACAACACCGGCCGAAACAGAGCACACGATCTCTGGCGTTCTGGCCTCGACCGAGACTGTGACGCATGAGTACCTGACTCAGAGCGGCAAGGTCGTCCGGGAAACTATCACGACCTCGATGGATATCACGACCCTCGACTTCTTCTATGACGAATCCGGCCGTCCGTTCGCGTTCAACTACACGCCGGAGGGAAGTACCCCCAATACCTATTACTATATTCTCAATCTGCAGGGTGACGTGGTGCAGATCATTGACGAAGGCGGTGTCCTGCAGGCAGAGTATGTCTATTCCCCGTGGGGCGAAGTGATTTCTGCCGAGGGTGATCTGGCCGAGATCAACCCGCTCAGATATCGCGGTTACTATTATGATAGTGAAACGGGGTTCTATTATCTGCGTTCTCGCTATTATGATCCGGAGAACCATCGTTTCATTAATGCGGATAGTATTGACGCGATATTAAGTGCAGGCGATATGGGCTGCAATATGTATTCCTATTGCTATAATTCTCCGATTAATCAGGTAGATGAGAATGGACGCTTACCACAGTGGGTAAAGGATGGCTGCAGCTGGTTCAATCAGCATATTACACAGCCAGTCATCTCGTTTGCGCGAAATGTAAAGGAGGATTTTGATAACTACGACAAGTATAACGAAAGCGAAGAAAAAGTTCTAAACTCTCATTACTTCTCCTCATACAAGGGTGTTCCAGTTATTCGCATTAACGGCAATCGCTCCGGTACTTTTGGAATAATGTTCTTGACCCGTGGAACGAACGACACGCAGAACCCAGAAGATACCGTGCGTCATGAGTATGGGCATACAAAACAGATGGACGAGTTGGGAGTAATCAAGTTTGCGCTATGTATTGGTATCCCTTCTGCAGCAGAGTGGGGAGAAGGCAAATATTACGACAAGCCTTGGGAAGTGACTGCGGATATCTACGGCGGGGTGCAATCAAGACAACATACGAAAGAGGATATTGCACGTGGATTTGCTTATTTACATGGGAGCAAAATTGTCGGACCACTTATCTGGCTGGCCATTCAGTGATGGAGGGCATAGCTATGATGAAGAAAAAAGCAATGTGCGCATGTATTGTGCTGCTTCTCATTTGCTCGTTTCTTTTGTGCTCGTGCTCGGTCAGTAATCGGGTCTTGATCAGATATTATTCTGAAAAATCTAATTATGTGACTGCAAGCGGGGTTGTTTCCCATATAAAAGATGCTCCAGAACGGGACCACTTGGTTTTTGGTTTTTCGGAATTATCTCCCTCTATGGACGATGTATCATTTAACTTCGTTGGCGCGAATCGGGAAATTGTTCTGCAAAGGGGCATCTTGCAAAAAGTTCAGCTGGGAACGACGGTCAGTTTCATGACTGCGCCGCATTACTTCGGTGACGGCTATATCATGCCGATCGTCGAAATATCGGTGGATGGCGAAGAGTTGCTGTCGTTCGAGGAGGGGTATGAGAATCTGTTGGAATGGCTAAGAATGGGTAATAGTTGAACGGAACTTCATCTTTAGCAGTTGGACGCCTTTACAGAGGACGGCGAGACGGTCGGCTCCTACGCCTTTGAGTACGACAGCCTCGGGCGGCTCATCCGCAGCACGGCCATGGATGAAAACGGCTCTGTCACGCAGCGAACGGAGCACCTTTACGATGCGTTTAACCGCCTCTCCGGCCAGAGCTGGACGCTCGGCGCGCAGACCTACTCGGAGCGCTACGCCTACAGCGACGGCGAAAAAGGCGACGGCAGCCTGACGTCCATGACGGCCGCGACGGGCGACAGTCTGGAATTCGGCTACGACGCCCTCAAACGCCTGAATCGCGTTACAGCGAAAAGCGGAAGCTCCATTATTATGAACACGGCTTACGCGTATCGCGACGTAAGCTGGAACCGCGGCAGCGCGCAGGTGGAGTTCCGGAACGTCCGCCTCGGCAGCGACAGCGGCATGCTCCTCGAGGGCAAAAAGTACGTTTACGACGACGTCGGAAACCTGAAGGAAATCCGGGAGAGCACCGGCGACTTCAACAAGCTCGTTGAGTACGCCTATGATAGCCAGAACCAGCTGGTAAAAGAGTCGTATTACAATCCCGGAAACGAAAAGCCGTATGACGTTTATGATTACTCCTACGACACGGCGGGCAATCTCCTGCGCGTCACGAAAAATGGCACTGTCATCCAGACCTATACCTACGGCGACGCGCAGTGGCACGACCTGCTGACGGCCGTCAACGGGCAGGCGATCCCCTACGACGCCTCGGGCAACCCGCTGTCCTACGGCGGCTGGAGCTTCGGCTGGCAGAACGGAAGACAGCTGAAAACGGCATCCAAAACCTCTGACGGGAAGACAGAAACGTTAGAGTATGCCTACGACGCCGACGGCATCCGCACGAGCAAGACCTATACCGTCGAGACGTTCACGCAGCTTCCGGACTATACCGTCACCTTCCAAGCCGACGGCGCGACCGTCAAGACCATGACCGTCGAGGACGGCTACACGCTGAAGGACAGCGACTACCCCGCGGTCCCCACCAAAACCGGCTATACCGGCGAGTGGGTGAAGTATACCACGGCCATTCACAGCAATGTCACGGTGCAGGCGAAGTATACGGCAGTCGTGACGAAGTATACCGTTACCTTCAAGGCCGACAATACGGTCGTCAAGACCATGACGGTCAAAGACGGTTACACCTTAAAGGCCAGTGACTACCCAACCGTGCCCGCAAAGAGCGGCTATACCGGCGAATGGGTGAAGTATACGTCGGCAATTCACAGCAATGTCACGGTGCAGGCGAAGTATACGGCAGTCGTGACAAAATATACCGTGTTCTTCAAAGCGGACGGCTTTACGGTCAAGGCGATCCAAGTGAACGACGGGTATGTTTTACAGGATGCGGATTATCCGGAAGTCCCGGCCAAGGTCGGCTGCAATGGCGCGTGGGAGAAGCATACTGCTGCGATTCACAGCAATGTAACGATCAATGCAGTCTATTCGCCGATCGCCTCACATTATACGGTCACATTCAAGGCCAATGGGAAGACGCTCAAGACCATGACGGTTGCGGACGGTTATGTCCTGAAGACGAGCGACTATCCGGCGATCCCAAAACGGGCCGGTTACACAGGTTCGTGGCCGAAAACAGGCGCGATCCATGCGAACACGACGATCACGGCTGTCTACACGAAAGATAGCGGAATCGTCATCCCGCCGCAGCCGACCAGCCCCGGTGAGATCATGTCCGGCGGCGAAGGCGAACCGGTCGAGGCGGATGCTCCTGCTGAAGATGAAACAATTTCCCCGCAGGGAACCCATGTCACCGGAACACAAACAGTTACCCACGAATACCTGACTCTAAACGGCAAGGTCGCAAGAGAGACAATTAAAACGAATAACTCCTTGACAGCCGTGCTGGATTTCGTCTATGATGAATCAGGGAAACCATTCGCACTCAAATACTCGACAAACGGAACGAGCTTCCAAACATATTATTACGTTCTGAATTTGCAGGGCGACGTGGTAAAGCTGATCCACTATATCCCCGGCTTTGAGTATGAGTCTGTCGCAACCTACGAATATGATGCATGGGGAAATATCGTGTCCAGCTCCGGTAGACTGGCTGAGATCAACCCGCTCAGATATCGTGGGTACTATTATGATAATGAGACCGGATTCTATTACTTGCAATCTCGTTATTATGATCCTGCGAACCGGAGATTTATTAATGCGGACAGTTATCAAAGTACAGGGCAGGGATTCGTTGGAACTAATATGTTTGCGTATTGTAATAACAACACACCGATTTATAGTGATCCAACAGGCCATGCCTTAAAACCTTTAACGACTGCAATATGTGATGGTGGATCAGGACTTTCAAGTTCTGAGTTAAAAATAGTTAATGAATTGATAGGGCGATGTAAAACAGCATATCAAGAGGCTACTGGTGGAGCAGAATACTATAGAATAGCAAAGGCAGGTTGCACTATAGATGCGGGGGGATTTGCATCATTTGTAGCAAATACCAACGGCAACTACCTATATGCGCCAGCCTCAAGTGCAATAGTGGCTCTAGCAAATCTAGCTGGTAAAATTCCGGGATGTATCGCAAGTATTATACAGGTTGCTCTTCCACTTATCGTGAGCAATACCACATATGGCGGGATTCCAATAATTGACAACGGCTCCTATGATGTTTACCGCATTGATGCGGTTACGTCCATCACCTATTCGATTAACCGTGCGAATGGGCAGCTTGAGCGAGTAGAATCCCATTGGGCCTCTGCGATATACTTCCCGGAAGGCTCTGATTTGCCGATGGCGATAGAATCATTTGGCTACACGATTATAGGAGGCTGATATACCATGCGTGAAGTCGATCTGGAACTTGATTTTTGCCCCAAATGTGCGCCAGAGGAAACACAGAATCCATTCCCGGTACAGGAGCACCGCTTTTATAACTCATTTGCAGCGGTCGTGCAATGTACAAGATGCGGAACACACTATGCTGCATCGCCCAGATTCGGAATAATTATAACACTGAGCTGTTGCTTGTGGTTTTGGGGGAGCTTTTCCTTAGCGAACAGCTGGAACTCGCCGCTTACAACGATCGTGTTATTTCTTCTGGCCCTGATACTGTATGCTTTTACCGAGATTTTGCTCCGCCGATTTGGGACATGGCGTCCGATTTCCGAAAGTAAGCCAGTGGAGCAGCAGGAATATCTGCTGCCCACGATCGGCTGGTCCATGCTCACTGCTCTGGGAATGTCCTTGCTGGTATTTGTTGTGACAGCCCTGCTGCGATAAAGGAGGAGTTTTTATGGAATTAAGTAGCTGCCCGCAATGCACAACGAGGCGGAATATCCCGATTTCGTTCAGCTTCTTCCTGACGAATCGGTTTCATCTGGTCCTGTCCTGCAAGCACTGCAACGTGCGCTATGTGCCCACAATGCTTCAGCGCATTGTACAGTTGATTCTGATGCTGGCGCTCAGCATCTGCTGCGGGCTCCTTTACACGCCCGCCCTGCGGCTGGAACTCGCACTTTCTAAGGTTGGAACCTTCCGGCTTCTGCCATTTTGGGTGCTTGTGCTCCTGCTTATGCTTACGCTTGCTCATTGGCTCCCGCTGCGTATTCTGCCGTGGAGGAAGCTGGAAAGCACCGCTGCGTTTCATCGTGGCCGTTCTGTTGCTTTCTTTATTATTTCGCTCGTGGTTTCCTTCGTGGTGACGATGGTAATTGCCTACCTGAGTGTGCCGGAAGCCCTGATCAGCGCACGATATTAAGTCAATTTCAGCACCCACTACCAGCACATAGGATAAATTAGAGATACCTGCTAAAGACGAAACTTTCATCTTTAGCAGGTCCGCCCAATCCCCAAGAAAGGAAGTGGCCCCTTGAACCAGACAAAACTCCTGTTCCCACTGATCTTTATATCGCTGGAGGACGATAGCAGCATCGGCATCCCGACCCAGCCGACCGACCCGGGAGAGATCATGTCCGGCGGCGAGGGCGAACCGGTCGAGGCGGACGCTCCTGCTAAAGATGAAACCGTCTCCCCGCAGGGAACTCACGTCACCGGAATACAGACTGTCACCCATGAGTATCTGACCCTGAACGGTAAAGTTGCCCGTGAAACGATCCGGACGAATAATACCTTGACAGCCGTGCTGGATTTCGTCTATGATGAATCCGGAAAGCCGTTTGCACTGAAGTATTCGACGGATGGCACAAGCTTTGAGACGTATTATTACGTTCTCAATCTCCAAGGCGACGTTGTCAAGCTGATTCAGACAAATGGGTACGTTGTTGCGCATTATACTTACGATGCGTGGGGATATATCTTGAATTGCGGCGGCAACCTTGCAGAAGTCAATCCTATCAGATATCGTGGATACTATTATGATAATGAGACGGGATTCTATTACCTGCAAAGCAGATACTATGACCCAGCAAATAGAAGATTTATCAATGCAGATTGCTATACATGTACGAACAACTCCAACGAAATTGCTTGTAACATGTTTACCTACTGTTATAACAATCCAATAATTTATCATGACTCTTGCGGCACAGAACCGGTTGAAACAATTGATATTTATGGGAATGGTTCTGCATACTGTTATGTCTATGAATACAGTTACAGTGGGAATATGTCGGGAATTTTGGGAACATCTAGTAATGTACAGGTTTCTGAAAGCGGAAAACTGTATATATACAAAGGTGTTACGCAAGACTATTTTGAAGACACGAGTAATAAGCCCGACGGATTTCGAGCTGGGATTGACTTTATGGTGGGAGACTACATTTCACAGGCTGATCCCAATATTCAAGTCAGAGATTCGTACCGCTGTACAATGAAATCTCAAATGAAAGCAATTACGTCGATTCTGCTTGAGTATGCGGAGGGCACTGAGTGGAAACGGACGCAGGAATCGCTGATAACGGAGTGGCGAGAGCATAATCGTTATGCTTGGTCTTCTGCGCGTGCGAAACATGTTGATTTCAATAATGCTGAAGAAGGAAAAGGTTTTGGTTACTTCCTTTGGAAAGCAGTCCGAGCTGTTTTTAAGAGTTAACAGGAGGAAATTGAAATGAACAAGAACATTCGAGTATTTGCCTTTCCTGCAGTTGGAATCGTGTTATTCCTAATCATTGCGCTCTTTTGTACGGCGTGCTCCCATACCGAAAGCTATCAGGAAACAACGATGGATTTCTATGCCGCGCATAGGACGGAACTGCAGGCGGCACAAGCAACGCTGCAGGATTTTGCTGAAGCAAACGACGATTCCATGCTGATCCGCCCGGTTGAAGCTCTCGGGAAGGACTATCAGAACGAGGGCGTGTGCGTTAAGCGGGTCAACGAGCTGTATTTTATTTCTCGCAAGGGAGAGTATGCCGCCGAAGTCTACCAATCCATTTATGAAAGCGTACTGCCGTTATTCCGTGATGGCCTTTCCGGCATTGCCGCATCTGGGCATCAAACACAATTCTGCGTTGTGGCAGCACCAGAGCTTGGTCTGGAGGCGTCGCTGATCTGGACGGATGGTGAGCGCGCACCGACGGGGTCGTACCCGACAGTGTTAAGACAGCAGCAGCTGAATCAGGAATGGTATGCAATCGTTGTTTCAGATTGAAATTATTTACAAACCTGCTAAAGATGAAACCATCGTCTTTAGCAGGTCCATCCCCATCCCGCAGAAAGGAAGTGCCCTTTGAACCAAACAAAACTCCTGTTCCCGCTGATCTTTATATCGCTGGAGGACGACAGCAGCATCGTCATCCCGACCCAGCCGACCAGCCCCGGTGAGATCATGTCGGGCGGCGAGGGCGAACCGGTCGAGGCGGACGTTCCTGCTGAAGATGAAACCGTTGCCCCGCAGGAGATGCACGTCACCGGAACGCAGACGGTCACGCATGAGTATCTGACTCTGAACGGCAAAGTGGCCCGTGAAACCATTCGGACGAATAATACCTTGACAGCCGTGCTGGATTTCGTCTATGATGAATCCGGAAAGCCGTTTGCGCTCAAGTATTCGACGAACGGAACGAGCTTCCAAACATATTATTACGTTCTGAATTTGCAGGGCGACGTGGTGAAGCTGATCCATTATATCCCCGGCTTTGAGTATGAGTCTGTCGCAACCTACGAATATGATGCATGGGGAAATATCGTGTCCAGCTCCGGTAGACTGGCTGAGATCAACCCGCTCAGATATCGTGGGTACTATTATGATAATGAGACCGGATTCTATTACTTGCAATCTCGTTATTATGATCCTGCGAACCGGAGATTTATTAATGCGGACAGTTATCAAAGTACAGGGCAGGGATTCGTTGGAACTAATATGTTTGCATATTGTAATAATAAGCCTATTATCAATAGTGATCCTAGCGGCCATGCCTTGCGTTCTAATCTAACGGCGATCTGTGATGGTGGTAGCGGATATCTTGACAGAACAAAAGATGTAAAACGTGTGCTGCGGGAGAATTACGAACAGGCAAAGCGGTGGGGATGGGAACTTGATGGCCCATTTGAATTCTATGATGCGGTAAAGGATGGGGGCAAATGGGACTACAAGCTCCATCCAGACGGAAGTGAGTGGATACCGCGGAACGGTGTTTTTTCCGTAAACGGCAAAAAAATGACGGCAGAGCAACTTGGAAACATTAATTACGGATTTACGGGTTCCGTATTGGGTTTCCCGGCTCCAGTTCTCCGTATGGCTGGCGGATTTGTGGCAATTAAGAACAGCGGAATTAACTGGGAAGATTGGTGGTATGATTTTGATTCTAAAGAGGATGCTGAAATGATTCAATTGGGTATTGATATGGAGTACCTCATGACAATCACTGGTTATTCTACTGATGAGGTGGTGGATTTCTTTTGGAAATGACGAATAACTATGTAGGAAAAACTGTAAAACTGTCCATATTATGCGTAATTATGGCAGCAACGATAGCATTTAGCATCTGGCATTCCTGTGGCTATTGCGCTTCGGCTGATGACGTCGCACAAATATTCCGGCAAAATGAGCAGCTGTTTGAACGTTGTCAAAGTGCGTTGGAGCGGGAACCTGCCATAAGCCACATTGTGTTTCGAGAGGGAGAGTGTATTTCAAATGTATCCTATTACTGTATAGATGGCATTTATTATGCAGGGGCAATTCCTGGTAAAGAGTTGGCAAATATCGTTTCAGAATTGGAAAATGCAATTCCCCTTCGCCGCATTCAGATTCGGGACGGCGGGAAGAAAGTCAATTTTTTCCTGCAAGTGTCTAACCTTTTGAATGCCGCCGGCATTTGGTATTTGGAAGACGGTGGCTTGGATACGATGTATATAAAGACGTATATAAAAGAGAGTGTCGAGTGCATTCCCAACTGGTTCTGCTACATAACTTAGGGGTAATTTAACCTGAACGGTTGGAACCTGCTAAAGATGAGGCTTCCGCCTTTAGCAGGTTCCCGCTCCGACACCAGTACACCGTAACAGCACAGCAAAATCCGTGACAAGCTTGACAGAGTGACGCGGATGGTGTATTCTGGCGGCAGGTATGTGAATTACCGTTACAATGCAGAGGGTTCCCTTG